>Ga0079220_10000176_pt1 | contig 13799 bp, 10 predicted proteins | sample GAAS100_FD_75071 | JGI IMG/M metagenome (GOLD analysis project Ga0079220, IMG submission 75071) | Agricultural soil microbial communities from Georgia to study Nitrogen management - GA AS100 | ecosystem: Environmental > Terrestrial > Soil > Agricultural land | place: USA: Georgia | collected... | reverse complement strand
GGTGCAGGGCCGGAAGGTGGCCGAGGGCTCGGCCGCCGAGATCCAGCGCGACCCGGTGGTGGTCGAGGCCTACCTCGGGAGCGCGGCATGAGCGAGCGCGGGAGCTGGCCGCGCGGGACCTGGCCGCGCGGGCACTGGCCGCGCGGGGTCTCGCCGCGCGGGAGCTGGCCGCGCGGCACGAGCGAGCGCGGGCGGGGCCGGGCATGAGCCTGCTCGAGGTCGCCGGCCTGCGGGCCGGGTACGGGGCGGCCGAGGTGCTGCACGGGATCGACCTGAGCGTGGCCGAGGGCGGCGCGACCGCGGTGCTCGGCGCGAACGGCGCCGGCAAGACCACGCTGCTGCGGGCGATCACCGGCGGGGTCCGGCGGTCCGGGCGGATCGCGTTCGACGGCACCGACATCACCGCTCGGCGCACCGACCAGATCGCCCGGCTCGGGGTCGGTCACGTACCGCAGGGCCGGGGCACGCTCAACCGGCTGTCGGTGCGGGACAACCTGCTCGCCGGCGCGCTGCTGCGCCGGAACCGCCGCGAGGTGAAGGCCGGCGTCGCGGAGTGCCTGCAACTGTTCCCGCGCCTGGGCGAGCGGATCGACGCCTCGGCCGCGGCGCTGTCCGGTGGCGAGCAGCAGATGCTGGCGATCGCCCGGGCGCTGATGGGCCGGCCACGGCTGCTGCTGCTGGACGAGCCGTCGCTCGGGCTGGCGCCGCGGGTGACCGCGGAGGTGTTCGCGGCGCTGCACCGGCTGCGCACCGAGAGCGGGCTGACCCTGCTGCTGGTCGAGCAGAACGCGCGGATCGCGCTCGACCTGGTCGACGACGCGGCGGTGGTCGAGGCCGGCCGGCTCACGCTGACCGGTCCGGCCGCGGAGATCGCCGGCGACGACGGCGTCCGCCGCGCATACCTGGGCGTGTGATAGCGGTGCAGCAGATCGTCGACGGCATCACCGCGGGCTCCATCTACGCCGCGCTGGCGCTGGCGCTGGTCCTGGTCTACCGGTCGACCGGGCTGGTGAACTTCGCCCAGGGCCAGATGGCGGCGGTGTCCGTCTACATCGGATGGTCGCTGGTGGAGACCGGGCTGCCGGTGTGGCTGGCGGTCCTGCTGACGCTGCTCATCTCGCTGGTCATCGGCGCGCTCACGGAGCGGCTGCTGATCCGCCGGTTCGAGGGCCAGGAGCCGCTGGTCGCGATCGTCGCCACGGTCGCCGTGCTGATCTGCTTCAACGGCCTGATCAACCTGGTCTGGGGCGGGTCGGTGCGGGCGTTCCCGTCGCTGTTCCCCGACGACGTCGTGTCGTTCCTCGGCGCCAGGGCCACCTGGGGCGACGTCGGCACGGTCGCCGTGCTGGCCGGCACCGTCGTGATCCTGCAGCTGTTCTTCCTGCGCACCCGGCTCGGGCTTGCGCTGCGCACCGCCGCCGACAACCCGTCCTCGGCGCGGCTGCTCGGCCTGCCGGTCGGCTCGCTGCTGCTGGTCGGCTGGGGCCTGGCCGCGGTGCTCGGCGGGCTGGCCGGCTGCCTGGTCGCGCCGAGCGTGCCGCTGCAGCCGAACATGATGGACACGATCCTCGTCTACGCGCTGGCCGCCGCGGTGCTCGGCGGCCTGGACAGCCCGCTCGGTGCGGTCGTGGCGGCCTGGCTGATCGGCATCGTGGAGACCGTCGCCGGGGCCAACATCGACGTCATCGGCTCCGACCTGCGCATCGCGGTGCCGCTCGTGCTGCTGGCGCTGATCCTGCTGGTGCGGCCCCAGGGCCTGTTCGGCCACCGGGACGTGGAGCGGCTGTGACCACGACCGAGCGAGCCTCGGCCGCGCCGGCCACGCTGTCGGCCAGGGCCCGGCCGCTGCGCTGGGTCGCGTACGCCGTCGTGGCCGTGGTGCTGCTGGCGATCCCGCAGTTCGCCAGCCCGTACACGAACCTGCAGCTGACGCTGATCCTGGTCTACGGCGTGGCCATCCTCGGGCTGGACGTGCTGGTCGGCCGGGCGGGGCAGGTCTCGCTGGGGCAGAGCGCGTTCGTCGGCCTCGGTGCGTACGCAGCGGCGTACGCGTTCGGGCACGGCTGGGGACCGGTGGCCGCGCTGGCGCTGGCGGTCGCGCTGGCCGGCGTGGTCGCGGTGCTGGTCGCGATCCCGGCCGTGCGGCTGCGCGGCTTCGCGTTCGGCATCATCACGCTGGCGCTGCCCGCGTTCGCGGTGCCGCTGGCCAACCGGTTGGTCGACCTGACCGGCGGCTCGCAGGGCGTCGCGGTGGTCGCCACCACCGCGCCGGAGTGGACCGGCCAGGCCGACGACCAGTGGCGGGTCTACCTGGTCGGCGTGGTCGCCGCGGTCGTCTTCTGGCTGGTGCACAACCTGCTCGACGGGCGCCTCGGCCGGGCGCTGGCCGCGATCCGGGTGAACGAGGCGATGGCCGCCGCCAACGGGGTCGCCGTGCACCGGAACAAGGTGCTGGCGTTCACCGTGGCCGGGCTCTGCGGCGGCGTCGCCGGCTGGCTCTACCTGATCGCCGTCCAGTTCGTCTCGCCGGCGATCCTGCAGCTCAACCTGGCCGTGTCGCTGCTCGTCGCGCTCGTCGTCGGCGGCACCCGCAGCTTGCTCGGCGCCCTGCTCGGCGCGGCGTTCTTCGTGCTCGTCCCGAACGTCACCGACAACATCAGCCCCGGCCGGTCCTACCTGATCTTCGGGATCTGCCTGCTCGTGGTGCTGTTCTTCTTCCCCGGCGGATTGGCCGGCGCCCTGCGCCGCTTCCTGACCTGGACCCGCCACCGCCTCCACCGCTAGCGAGTGTCGGCGCCGGGTTCAGGGTTCGAAGACTCAGAGTTCGAGGACGAGGCGGCGGGCGGCGTCGACGCGGCGCAGCTCCTCGTAGGTCAGGAGGCTCACATGTTGTAAGACACAACCCAACCGCGATGGCTGTCTTGCGGGGAGCTGACGAAGTGGGAGGTTGGTGAGCCGGCGGGGAGGTCGATCCGTACCGTCCGGCGTGGGGTACGACGCCGACCTGGGGGACCCGCGGTGCTGACGGCTGCGCTGATCGGGCTGGTCGGCGGCGTGATCACGGGCATCTCCCCGTGCGTGCTGCCGGTGCTGCCGGTGGTGTTCCTGTCCGGCGGCGCGCAGGCGGCCCGGTCCGAGCCGGTGCGGCGGCAGCGGTTCACGGCCGGCGGGGTGGCGCTGGCCGAGCGCGAGCCGCTGCCCGCGGCCAACCGCCGGCCATACCTGGTGGTGGCCGGGCTGGCGCTGAGCTTCAGCCTGGTCACGCTGCTCGGCACGCTGGTGCTCGCGGCGCTGCCGGTGCCGCAGGACGCGATCCGCTGGGCCGGGCTGGTGCTGCTGGTGCTGCTCGGCATCGGGATGATCGCACCGCCGGTGGAGCGCCTGCTGGAGCGGCCGTTCGCGCGGATCCCGCGCCGGTCCGCCGGCACCGACCGCGGTGCGTTCGTGCTCGGCCTCGCCCTGGGTGCGGTCTACGTCCCGTGCGCCGGTCCGGTGCTGGCGGCGATCACGGTCGCCGGCGCCACCGGTCGGATCGGCGCCGGGACCCTCGTGCTCACCGTCGCGTTCGCGATCGGCACCGCGCTGCCGCTGCTGGCCTTCGCGCTGGCCGGCCGCCGGCTGGCCGAGCGGCTGCGGGCGTTCCGCCGGCACCAGACGGCGATCCGGGTCGGCGCCGGGGTCGTCGTGATCGGCCTGGCCGCCGCCCTGGCGTTCAACGTCACCGACGCGATCCAGCGCGCGGTGCCGGACTACACCGCCGCGCTGAACAAGGACCTCGGCACCGGCACGGCTCTCGGCACCGGCAAGGCTCCCGGCACGGCTGCCGGCCCGAGCGCCGCCTTGGCCACGTGCGAGCAGGACGCCGGCTCCGGCGCGCCGGCGCTGCGCGACTGCGGCACCGCGCCGCCGCTGGCCGGCATCGCCGGCTGGCTGAACACGCCGGGCGGCAGCGGGCTCGACCTGTCGGCACTGCACGGCAAGGTCGTGCTGGTCGACTTCTGGGCGTACTCGTGCATCAACTGCCAGCGGGCCATCGCGCACGTCAACGCCTGGTACGCGGCGTACCGATCGGCCGGGTTCGAGGTGATCGGCGTGCACACCCCGGAGTACGCCTTCGAGCACGTGCCGTCGAACGTCGCCGCCGGCGCGAAGCGGCTCGGCGTCCGGTATCCGATCGCGCTCGACAACGGCTACGCGACTTGGAACAACTACGGCAACGACTCCTGGCCGGCGGACTACCTCATCGACGCGTCCGGCACGGTCCGGTTCACCTCGATCGGCGAGGGCGACTACGGGCAGACCGAGCAGCTGATCCGGCAGCTGCTCGACGCCGCCCACCCGGGGCGGGCGCTGCCGGGCGGGACGAGCGTGCCGGACCTGACGCCGACCGCCGACCAGTCGCCGGAGACCTACCTCGGCACCGACCGGGCGCAGTACTACGAGAACGACACCGCCCCGCTCGCGAACGGCACGCACACCTACCACTACCCGGCCCGCGTCGATCCCGGGTACTTCGCGCTGACCGGGACCTGGTCGGTGACCGGCGAGTCGATCACGGCCGGCAGGAACGCCGGCATCGCGCTGAACTTCCTCGCCGGCGACGTCTACCTCGACGTCGGCGGCACCGGGACGCTCACGGTCACGGTCGACCGGACGACGACCCGCTACCGCGTGTCCGGAGCGCCGAACATCTACCCGGTCCTGCACCGGGGCCATCAGGAGAGCGGCGTGCTGCAGGTGGACCTGTCCCCGGGCCTGTCGGCCTACTCGTTCACGTTCGGCTGAGTGGCATGGATCCCGATCCGCGCGCGGTGCCGGGGCGGCGGCCCCCCGCATGGCCGTCGTCCCGGGAGGTGTGTTGCCGATACCTCCCGGCCAGCGCCGCCGCCCCGTCCACGCGGCGAGTCCCGGACTCGCCGCGGGCGTGTCCAGGAGACCAATTTCCGGCCGGTACGCCTACCCCCGGATCCGGGGGTGGGGAGTTGCGTACGCAACGAGACAGCGACGATCGTTGGTCCTTGTGGGTGGCGGTGTGACGGAGCTGAACGGGCGCGCGGCGGTGCGGGTGAGCACCGGCTCCGGCGAGCTCGTCGACGTGCCGCCGGGCGGCCGGCTCGTGTTCGGCCGCGGCCCGGACGCCGACCTCGTGGTGGTGGCCGGCCGCGGGCTGTCCCGCCGGGCCGGGGTGATCGCCGGGATGCCCGGAGGCGTGCTGGTGACGAACATCAGCCGCTCGCACGCGCTGTACGTGGTGGGCGACGGCTACCGCATCCGGCTGCCCCGGCTGGAGGACGGCGACGAGCCGGCCGGCGGCTGGTTCGTCCGTGCCGGCACCGTGTCGGTCGGCTCGCAGGCGATGCTCGACGAGGGCGTGCCGCTGCGGGTCACGGTGCTCGGCGCCGCCGACACGCAGCCCGAGCTCGAGCCGGCCGGCGACGCGACCGTGCTGCCGCTGCGGCTCGACCCGGACACGAAGCTGTTCCTGGTCGCGCTGCTGTGGTGCCGGCCGTGGCTGGTCGACCCGACCCGGCGCACACCGCTGCCGCGGACGCCGGAGATCGCCCGGGAGGCGCTGGTCGTCACCGATGCGCACTACGAGCTGGAGCGGTTCGACACCGATCCGGCGTTCCGGGACAGGCTCTCGGCCCGGGTCGGCGAGCACGTCAAGGCGCTGCGCCAGAAGATCAGCGAGCGCGGGCTGGCGGCGCGCGCGGTGCGGCTGTCCGACGAGGTGGTCGCCTCGGTGCTGCTGGAGCACGCGGTGATCACTCGCGCCGACCTGGCCCGGCTGGACGACCCCGACTGGTGCACCCGCCAGGAAGACCTGTGGTGGGAGCGCTGATCAGCCGACCTTGAACGTGTCGACCGCCTTCTGGCCGCCGTTGCCGGTCGCCTGCACCGAGTGCGGTCCGGCCGGCAGCCCGGACGGGAACATCTCCTGCCCCTGGTTGAGCGTGTAGTTGAAGGCGCCCTGCTTGTCGGTGACCGGCGCCTTCGGCACGACCGGCTTCCCGTCCAGCGTCAGGGTGACCGTCGTGTTCGGCCGCCAGCCGCGGCCCGAGACGACGAAGGTGGTCCGCGAGTCGCCGAACGGCTGGTTCACGCTGACCTCGGGCTTGGCGGCCGGGTCTCCGGCCGGCGGCGGCGGAGGCCGCTGGCCGGGGCCACCGGGCGGCAGGCCCGGATCGACCTGCTGCTGGGCGGCGGTGCCGCTGCCGTCGTTGCCGAGCCGGGAGCCGATCTCCAGCCCGCCACCGACGAGCACGACCGCGGCGAGGCACCCGAGCACGATCGCGAGCCGGCGGTCGACGCGCCGCGGGGGATCGGCCCGGTGAGCGCCGCCGCCGGTGCCCTCGCCGACCTGCGGGCCGGGCAGCTGCGTGGCCGGCGGGAACGACGGGTGCTGCTCGCCGGCCCTCGACCCGACCGTGTCCTCCGGCTCCCGCCCCGGCAGGGACGGATGGTCGGCGGCGTCCACCGGCTCGGCCGGCAGCGGCCGGCGCCGGTGGTCCTCGATCAGCTCCACCGCCCGCGGCGGCAGCGACCGCGGGCCGTCGTTGCCCTCGAACCGCATCGTCGCGGCGATCCCGGCGACCAGCTGCGACGGCGTCGGCCGCCGGTCCGGGTCGCGGTCGAGGCAGCGCTCCAGCGGGTCGACCAGTTCGGCCGGCAGCCCGGTGAGGTCCGGCGGCTGGGTGGCCAGCCGGACGAGCACGTCCATGGTCGTCTCACCCTGGTATGGCGCGTGCCCGGTGGCCGCGTACAGCAGCAGCGAGCCGAGCGAGAACACGTCGCTGGCCGGGCCGGTGCTGCGGGCCTCCCTGGCCTGCTCCGGCGCCATGTAGGCGGGCGTGCCCAGCGCCTCCCGGGTCGCGGTGAGCTGGATCCGCTCGACCGCCCTGGCCACCCCGAAGTCGATCACCTGCGGGCCGTCCAGCGAGACCAGCACGTTCGACGGCTTGAGGTCGCGGTGCACGAGGCCGGCCGCGTGGATCGACTCCAGCGCCTCGGCGCAGCCGGCGGCCAGCCAGCGCACCGCCGGCACCGGCAGCGGCCCGCAGGTCTCGACCAGCCGGGACAGCGAGGGCGCCGGCACGTACGCGGTGGCCAGCCAGGGCACCTCGGCCTCCGGGTCGGCGGCGACCACGGCCGCGGTGAACACGCCGCTGACCCGCCGGGCGGCGGCGACCTCGTGCGCGAACCGGTCCCGGAAGTCGGGCTCCTCGGCGTAGTCGTCGCGGATCGTCTTGACCGCCACCAGCCGGCCGGCCGCCGACCGTCCGAGGTAGACCCGGCCCATCGCGCCGGCGCCGAGCCGCCCGAGCAGGAGGTAGGGCCCGACCCGGGCGGGATCGTGCCGGCGCAGCGGCGCCAGCAGCGGCTTCGTCGCGCGGTCTGCTCCTCGGGAGGTCGGCACGGATCACATGATGCCAAGTTGCGACGACAAAGACAGACCCTTCCGAGAGGCTGTCCCGGTTGACCGGTATACGTAGGTCGTGAACGAGTTCCTGGTGCACGGCGGGTACGTGCTGACGATGGATCCGGCGCTCGGCGATCTCGCCGGCGGCGCCGTGCACGTCCGGGACGGCGAGATCGTCGCGGTCGGCCACGGCCTAGACCCGGACTGCCCGCGCATCGACGCAGGCGGCACCGTCGTCATGCCCGGGCTGGTCGACACCCACTGGCACCTGTGGACCACGCTGTTCCGGTCGATGTCGAGCTCGTCGCCGCAGACGGCATACTTCGCGCTCAACGCGGCCAACGGGCGGCGCTGCCGGCCGGAGGACCTCTACCACGGCGTCCGGCTCGGCCTGGTCGACGCGATCAACACCGGCATCACGACCGTGCACGACTGGGCGCACAACGTCCGCTCCCCCGAGTGCGCCGACGCGATCCTCGCTGCGCACCAGGAGATCGGGCTGCGCGGCCGGTTCTCGTACGGGACCGGGCAGGGTCACCCGGCCGACCGGACGGCCGACCTTGCCGACCTGGCCCGGGTCGCGGGCGAGTGGTTCGACGGGTCGCGGCTGCCGCTGATGCATCTCGGCCTGGCCGGCCGTCCACCGGGCGCGACCGGGGAGTCGGTGTTCCGCCCCGAGTACGAGGCGGCCCGCTCGCTCGGCCTGCCGGTCAGTTACCACGCGAACTCGACCAGGGCCCAGGGCGAGCTGCGGATGATCGATCGGCTCGCCGCCGAGTCGATGCTCGGCCCGCACACGCAGCTCGTCCACGCGCTCTACACGACCGCCGGCGAGCGGGCGGCGGTCCGGGACAGCGGTGCTTCGGTCAGCCTGAGCCCGTGGTCGGAGCTGCTGATCGGCTACGGGATGCCGCCGGTGCAGGACATGATCGACAGCGGCGTGCTGGTGACGCTCTCGGTCGACACGCTGTCGCTGACCGGCACCGCGGACCTCTGGTCGGCGATCCGGCTGGCGACCGGGCTGGTGCGGGCCGGCGCCGAGCAGGAGCTCGCGGTCGGCACCAGGCGGATGCTGGAGCTGTCCACAGTGGACGCCGCCCGGTCGCTCGGACTCGGCGACGTGACCGGCTCGCTCACCCCGGGCGAGCGGGCCGACCTGATCCTGGTCCGGGTCGACCACGTCGGCACCGCGCCGTTCACCGACCCGACGAACGTGCTCGCGCTGGCCGCCGGCCCGGCGGACGTCGACACGGTCGTGGTGGACGGCCGGATCCTCAAGCGGGCCGGTCGACTGACCACAGTGGACCCCGCCGCCGTCGTCGCCGCCACCGACACCGCCCTGCGCGCCCTGCTGGCCCGCACCTGAGCCGAGCCGGCCCGTCGGCTGACTGGCCGTCGCCGGCAGCCGAGCTGGCCGTCGCGGCGGCTGGCTGGCCGTCGCCGGCGGCTGAGGTGGCCGGGCCTAGCGGCTGAGGTGGCCGGGCCTAGCGGCTGAGGTGGCCGGGCCTATCGGCTGAGGTGGTCGGCCATCCAGTCGGCGATCATCGGGCGGGCCTTTGACGGGAGGTTGGACACTCCGTGGTTGCCGTTCGGGAAGTTGACGAACGTGCCGTCCGGCGTCTCGGCCGCCTGCCGCTCGGTCTGCCGCCACGGGATGAGCCGGTCCCTCGCCCCGGTCACGTACAGGGCCGGGACCTTGATCCGGTCGCAGACGCCGGCCAGGTCCAGTGTGGACGCGATCCGGTGGCCCTCGGCGTCGTCCCGGGCGCCGGACTTCACCACGAACGTCGCCCTCGTCATCGGCGGCAGGTCGGCCCACATGTCTCCGAAGCAGAACGGGCCGCTGATCCCGGCCACCGCCGTCACCCGCGGCTCGAACGCGGCCACCCTGGGCGCGTAGTAGCCGCCGAGGCTGACCCCGACGACGCCGATCCGGTCGTGGTCAAGGTCGGTGCGGCCGGCCAGCAGGTCGAGCAGCGGCCCCACCGCGGTCTCGTAGTCCGGCCGGATCGGCACGGCCAGCCCGGTCTCGCCCTGCCCCGGTCCGTCCAGCGACACGGTGGCCAGGCCCCGGTCGAGGAAGGACTGCTCGAAGAAGAAGAACTCCTCCTTGGTCGAGTCCAGCCCCGGGATCAGCACCACGTACGGCGGGCGCGCGGCCCCGGCCGGCCGGCGCAGGTTCGCGTGCGCGGTGCCGCCGGGGATCGCGACCTCGAGCCGCTCGGCGGACGGGTCGAGCCGGTCCAGCGCCGTACGGGTCTCCTCGACCGAGCGCAGCGTGGCGTCCCGGGCCAGGTCGAGGTCCACCATCCAGACGAACTTGCCGAAGTGCCGGTTGACCGAGGCCCGCCGCCAGGCCTGCCCGGCGGTGAGCCGGTGCCCGGCCGCGTCCGCCTCGCCGGCGAACTCGGCCTGCTCGTCAGCCGTGCGGTTCCACTCCGGCAGCCACCGGTCCCAGGTGTCGATCCGGGCGATCGTGGCGAGCATGTCGTTGTAGTCGACGCCGTTCTGGATCAGGCGCGGGCCCCAGTGGGCCAGGGCGGTCTCGACGGCGGCGTCAGCCATGGGTGCTCCTCGCGGGATCAAGCCAGAATGCGCAGCGGGTCTTCGAGCAGGGCGATGAAGGCGGCCATCCAGCGGGCCGCCAGTGCCCCGTCGACCGGCCGGTGGTCGACGGTGAGCGTCACGTGCAGCACGGTCGCCACCGCGAGCGCGTCGCCGTCGACCACGGCCTCCTTGCGGGCCGCGCCGACCGCGAGGATCGCCGCCTGCGGCGGGTTGAGCACGGCGGTGAACTCCTCGACGCCGTAGCCGCCGAGGTTCGACACGGTGATCGTGCCGCCCTCCAGCTCGTCCTGGCGCAGCGCGCCGGCCCTGGCCCGTTCCGTCAGGTCGGCGGCGTCCCGGGCGATCGAGGACACCGTCCGGGTCTCGACCGCACGCAGCACCGGCGTGACCAGGCCGCGTTCGGTGGCGACGGCGATCCCCACGTCGACCGCCGCATACCGGCGGACCGCGTCCGGGGTCCAGACGACGTTCATCTCCGGCAGCCGCGCGTGGCTGCGGGCGACCGCGGCGACGACGAGGTCGTTGACCGAGATGCGCTGGCCGTCGCCGCTGTTGAGCTGCGCCCGCAGCGCGAGCAGGTCGTCGACGCGGGCGGTGCCCCGGATGGCGAAGTGCGGCGCCTCCCGGTTGCTCTCGGCCAGCCGGCCCGCGATGGCGCGCCGCATCCGGGTGTGCGGCACGTCCTCCCATCCGACCGTCCGCTGTGGATGGTGCGGGCGCCCCTCCGGCCGGGCCGGCGAGCTTGCGTTCGCTAGCTCGCGCGCGGCGACGGCCCGCCGCACGTCGTCCCGGACGATCCGCCCGCCCGGGCCGGTGCCGGTCAGGTCCTCCAGCCGCAGTCCGTGCTCGCGGACCAGCCGGCGGGCCAGCGGGCTGGACATGATCCGCGCCGGCCCCCCGTTCGACGCCGCGCCCTCCGCCGCCGCGGCCGCCGGGGCACCGGCCCGCGGGCCGGCCTCGGCGGGCGCCATCCCGGGCGGCCCGACCCTGAGCGGCCCCGAATCCGGTGGCGCCGCGTCCGGCCCCGCCGCGTTCGGCCCCGCCGCGTCCGGTGGCGCGGCGTCCGGTGGCGCCGCGTCCGGCGGGCCGCTCACCTCGGTCGGCGGCGTCTGGCCGGCGAGCCGCACCGGCGCGTCCGGATCGTCCACAGTGGCCGGTGCGGCCGTCCCGCCCAGCTCCGCCAGGGCCGCGTCGACGTCGGCGACGGTCTCGCCGGGTGCCGCGATCAGCGCCATCGGCGCGCCGACCGCGACCGTCGTACCCGGCCCGACCAGCGTCCGGACCAGCACGCCGGCCCCGTCCGCCGGCACCTCGACCGCGGCCTTGTCGGTCTCCACCGTCGCGATCGCGTCCCCGTCGGCGAACTCGGCGTCCTCGGTGAGCAACCACTCCGACAACGTCGCCTCGAGCGTGTTCGCCGCCACCTCTGGCATCCGCAGCAGCCGGGCCATCTCAGGATCCTTCGATCTCGCGCCGGATGTCGGCCAGCCGGGCGGCGATCTCCTCGCGCTTGACGATCGCGGCCCGCTCCAGCACCTTGCTGATGCTCGGCGACGCCTCGCCGCCGGTGACCCGGTCGATCGGGCGGTCGAGCCAGTCGAACAGCCGGCGGCCGATCTCGTCGGCCAGCCACCCGCCGTACGAGGTGCCGATCGGTCTCTGCTCGATGATGAGCACCCGGTTGGTCTTGCGGATACTGGCGCCGAGCGTGTCCCAGTCGAGGCTGGCCCGGTCCAACCAGCGCAGGTCGATCACCTCGGCGTCGATGCCCGCCTCCTCGACCGCGGCCAGCGCCTCCGGCACCATCGCCAGGTATGCCACGACCGTGAGCGCGCCGCCGTCGCGCCGGACCGCGGCCCGGCCGACCGGGAGGCAGTAGTCGAGGTCGTCGGTCGGCCCGGGACCGGTCGACCCGTAGAGGTCGACGTGCTCCAGCACGACCACCGGGTCCTCACAGCGCAGCGCGCTGTTCATCAGCCCCACGTAGTCGTACGGAGTGGACGGCGCGACGATCCGCCAGCCGGGCTGGGTGGCGAAGATCCCGGCCGGGTCCATCGAGTGCTGGGAACCGTAGCCGGTGCCGATCGCGACCTTGCTGCGCAGCACGTACGGCACCGGGCTGGTGCCGCCGAACATGTGCCGCGCCTTACCGATCTGGTTGAACAGCTGGTCGGCGGCGACCCACATGAAGTCCGCGTACATCAGCTCGACCACCGGCCGGAACCGGCCGTCCAGGGCGATCCCGCCGGCCAGGCCGGTGAACGCGTTCTCGCTGATCGGCGTGCCGAGCACCCGGTCCGGGTAGGCCGCCGCGAGCCCGCGGGTTGCGCCGTTCGTGCCGCCGTTGAGCCGGTGCACGTCCTCCCCCATGACGACGATCCGCTCGTCCTCGGCCATCCGCCGGTTCATCACCGCGGACACCGCGTCGATGAACGGCATGTCGGTCGTCGCGACCTCGTCGTCGCCGTACCGGGCGCCGTCGAACTCGGACAGGTCGCCGCGGACGCCGACGTCGACGAAGGACGGATCTGGCCACTCGGCCGGCCGGACCTGCTGCTGGCCGGGCTTGCCGCCTGGCAGCGGCTCCAGCAGCTCGTCGCCGACCTCGGTCATGAGCCGCCCGGCGGCGGCCACCGCCTGCTCGACCCGCTCCCGGGTGAGCAGGCCACGGCGGACCACCTGGTCGCCGATCTGGCGGACCGGGTCGCGCTCCCGCCAGGCCGCCTCCTCCTCCTTGCTGCGGTAGCGGAAGGCGCTGCCGGGGAAGGGTCCGTTCTGGTGGAAGAACCGGTAGGTCACGGCCTCGATCAGGGTCGGCCCGTTGCCGGCCCGCATGTGCTCGGCCGCCTCGCGCATCGCCAGGTGCACGGCCAGCGGGTCCATGCCGTCGACCCGCCAGCTGGCGATGCCGAAGCCGGGGCCGCGGGCGGACAGCCGCGCCTCGCCGGTCGCCTCGGCGACCGTGGTGGACACCGCGTACTGGTTGTTCTCGACGAAGAAGCAGACCGGCAGCCGCCAGGCCGCCGCGAGGTTGAAGCTCTCCAGCGTCGAGCCGATGTTCGCGGCGCCGTCGCCGAGGTACGTGACCGAGACCGCGGAGGTGCCGGCCTGCCGGGCCGACCAGGCGTAGCCCGCCGCCTGCGGGACGCCGCCGCCGACGATGGCGTTGGTGCCCATCGCGCCGGCTTCCTTCCACTGCAGGTGCATGGAGCCGCCGCGGCCGTTGCCGTAGCCGCGGGCGAGCCCGCAGATCTCGGCCAGCGTGCGCACCAGGACCGTGCGCACGTCCGGCGGCACGCCCTCGACGAGGTCGAAGCCCTTGGGAGCCACGTACGCCAGCGCCTTCGCCAGGAACTGGTGGTGCCCGCGGTGCGAGCCGTTGACCTTGTCCTCGCCGGTCAGCGCGAGCACCGAGCCGACCGCCCCGCCCTCCTGGCCGATGCTGGAGTGGGCCGGGCCGTGCACCAGCCCGCCGGCGGCCAGCGAGAGCACGTACTCCTCGAACGCCCGGATCAGCACCAGCTGTCCGAACATGGCCGAGAGCAGCTCGGGGTCGGCGGCGTCCCAGTCGGCGTCGGTGACGACCAGCTCGGTCCAGGGCGCGCCGAGCTCGGGCGTGCGGTGTTCGCTCATCGCATCCTCCTGCTGCCGCTCGGGGCGAGCGTCGCACGGATCGGATCCATTTTCCAGGGTCGGGTGCCTGGACAGCCCCTACGGACTCGCGAGATAGTCACTTTGGATCCATACACTCGGGGGCGGGCCCCCGAGTACCCCCAAACACCCCCAGCCCCGAAGACCCGCCACACACCCG
>Ga0079220_10000174_pt1 | contig 13853 bp, 12 predicted proteins | sample GAAS100_FD_75071 | JGI IMG/M metagenome (GOLD analysis project Ga0079220, IMG submission 75071) | Agricultural soil microbial communities from Georgia to study Nitrogen management - GA AS100 | ecosystem: Environmental > Terrestrial > Soil > Agricultural land | place: USA: Georgia | collected... | reverse complement strand
CCTGCGCCGGCTGGGGGCGGCGATGGTTGACCGCTTCGTCCCCGGCCACGGCAACGTCGTCGACTCGATGTTTGTCGCAAGGCAGGCCGGCGCCTTTGAGACGCTGGCCGCGATCTGTGCCGAACAGTTCCCTGACGACACGCTGGAGTCTCTCACGGTCGCGCCGGACCTGGAACACTCGCTTTCGGGAAACTATGCACGCGGCGTCCTGCGACGAGGACAGCAGTGGTGGGCGCTGCTGGCCATGCCTCCGGCCGAACCACCGGAACCCGCATATCACGCGCTGACATTTGCGTTGCTGTGGCTCGATCGTGTTCGCCGGACCGAACAGCGCGGGCATCTTGCGGGGCTGCGGGTCATCGTTCCCAAGGGAGGCGCAGTGGGTGTCGCGCGTTTGTTGCCCGCGCTGAACCCTGGGATACGAATTGTGCTTTACGAATTTGACCTCCATCGGAATGCTCTGGAGGAACTCGATCCGCGCAGCCTGTCGAACGCCGATTCGTGGCTGGTACCCGCGAGGGAGACACAACTGCTGCTGGATCGCGCCAAGTCCGCGCTGGATCCGATTCTATCTCTTGTGCGCGGTACGGTCGGAATCCATCCCGTGGTTTCGACGCGCGAAGTATTGTTGCGTTTCCGGGGGATTCCCTTTGCGCGCTGGGAGGAAGGGCGCGCGTACTTTGGCGTTCCCCGCCCCGATCGGGAATACCCGGCCTTTTCGCGCGCGGAGTTGCGGCGCCAGGTCCACGAACTCGAATTGCACCGGCACCCGCTCGCGTCGGACACGCGGCATCCGCTCTATCGGGCTTTGCCGGAGCGCTGGCTGGAGTCGATGGTGCGGGAAGACGTCACGCGAATCGACGCGGCGCTGAACCCGGAGTTTGCGTACGCGCAAGTTTTTGCCAACGCCGCGGGGGAGCATGGAATTCTGGACCTGCTGTGCGCTACGCGGCTTGGACGCGTTGCCGTGCTGGAACTGAAAGCGAGCGAGCAGATCCATCTCCCTCTGCAGGCCGCCGGCTACTGGCTGCGAATGCGGCGGCACCTGGAGCAGGGTGAGCTGCAAGAATGCGGCTATTTTCCCGGGGTGGAACTCCAACCGCAGCCGCCGATCGTGTACCTGGTGGCGCCGGCGCTACGTTTTCATCCGACTACGGATACGTTGTTGCGCTGCTTGCATCCCGACATGGAAGTAGTTCGCGTGGGCCTGACGGAAAGCTGGCGGCGCGGCCTGCACGTGGTCTTGCGGCAGTAGCAGCGCAACGATTCGAGAGTATTCGCAAACGGCGAGGCAAGTCTGTAGAATGGCGTGCCTATGCCGATTAAAGCGCCGAAGCGTAACTTCTCCGTGGCGATCCGGCAGTCCGGCGCGGTAGCCCTGGTGGACGTGAGCGGCCACTTCACCTCGTTTGAAGCGGGCGCCCTGCGCAACGCCATAGAAACGCTCGTGAAGGAAAAGCGCAACCGCATTCTGCTGAACCTGCGCGGACTCGATTATCTGGACAGCTCGGGAATCGGGGAGCTGGTTCGCAATTATCTGACGGTGATCAAGTCCGGCGGAGAGATGAAAGTGGTGGGGTTAACATCGAAGGTTGAGGAGATTTTGAAAATCACGCAGCTCTATAAAGTTTTCCCGGAATTCCCCGACGAAGACGCCGCGCTGCAAAGCTTTCCGCAGGAAAGCTGAAGCCTGGGCCGAGGCCTAGTAAAACCTTTTACCTCGCGGAAAATCAGGGCCTAAAAGGAGAGAAGCAGCTAGGGTGTGACCCTAACTGCTTCCCGGGGTGTGTCCTCGAAGTGGTTTTGATAATTTAGATGCCGGCGGCTGAAAAAGGTTTCTTGAACCTAAAAAAAGTTTGCCGGGTCTTTCCTGTAGTGGAAAACAGTTAGTAAAAAAGGTACTTACGCCAGCGCTCGTCGCGATGGCCGATAAGCCTCATCAGCTGTCGCGAAGTGTGAAGGGTAAATGGCCGCGGTCGCCGAGCCAGCTTGAGACCGGCCTCTTCCGGAGTGCGATCACCCTTGCTGTTATTGCAGCTATAGCAGCAGGCCACCAGATTCTCCCAAGACGAGCGGCCGCCGCGCGAACGGGGCACGACGTGATCGAGTGTCAACTCCGAGCCGGGGAAGATTTTCCCGCAGAACTGACAGGTATTGCGGTCGCGCAAGAGTATGTTTTTGCGCGAAAGGGCGCGGCTCTGCTGGGGGATGTGCCGGTAAGCCAGCAGGCGAATTACAGAGGGGACTCGGTGGGAATGCGCGGCGGAATGCACCTCGGCGACATGTAGCTCTTCCGCTTGAGCAACTCCCTTGAGCATCAAAACCATGGCGCGACGCACGGCCGTCACGTTAATCGGTTCGTAGGTGGCGTTCAGGACCAGCACAGGTTCCTGCATCAAAGATGCGCGGCGCGGAAGCGGCGGGTTGTGAATCCTACTGCCGGCGGGACTCTCACCGGCGGGCGCAGCGATCTTGGAGGCTTCGGGGGTTCGGCGCCCCCGTGGATGCGCCGCGTCTTGCCGTACTGCGCTCATCGCCTCGGGCTACCTAGGTTCGGACAGTCCAGAGCGGGTCTCGTTTAGCCCTGGCCACCGTCAATCCCACTACGGCCTTGGCTCCCGCATGGCGCAGCACTTTGGCACAAGCATCGAGTGTCGCGCCGGTTGTCATTACATCATCTACCAGTAAGACGCGTAGGTTGTCAACTTGGCTGCTTGGACGTGTGGCAAAAGCGCCACGAACGCTGTCCCAACGCTCGCGCAGGGTCAACAGGTGCTTGTCCGGACGCGGTTTCGTTCGCTCGATCAGGGCCTTGTGAGGCAGCCCCAACTTCCTGGCCAGGGGCTTGGAGATCATTTCGGCTTGGTTGTAGCCGCGCTCCCGCAGGCGCCGCCGATGCAGAGGTACTGGAACCACGATGTCCGCCGAAAGCTCGTGGGGCCCCTTGCGGACCACCTCCGCGAGCTCCCCGGCGAACCAGGCACCTAGAGGCTCAATTCTCTCGAACTTCAGGAGCAAAATTGCCCGCGCTAAAGCCTTTTCGTAGACAGCAAAACTCCGCGCCGCAGAAAACGCGAACAGTCCCATCCGGCAAGCGGAGCAAAGCGCCTCCTGGCCTTCCGCCTTTTCCATACTTTCCAGCGGCGTACCGCAGCAGACGCAAATGTTTTCAGAAATACGCCTGAAGGAGCGGAAACATTCGAGGCAAATAGGAACCCGCGAGGCATGGACCAAGGGAGTATCGCAGAGGCGGCATCCGCCCGGCAGGAAAACGCTTGCTAACGCATCGCAAGTTGCGGAAAGCCAACCCAGGACGCGCACGCGGGAAGCAGGAGGTTCGGCCACAGCGAGGGAGCCTACCCCATCGCACCCTTTAGTTAAAGGACTAAGTATAAAACAAGTAAGACGGCAGGTCTGGCTTACAACTGGCCCTTTTCCGACTTTTCCTGGCAATTAATGCAGTGCTTTGCCCAGGGCACCGCTTCGAGGCGCTTTTGCTGCATTTCTTCCTGGCAGTTTGCACACACACCATACTCATCGTCGCGAATGCGTTTCAGGGCCGCGTCGATCAGGTTCAGAATGCTGCGGTCCGTGTTGGTCATGCCAAAGAGAAACTCTTTGGTGTAGGAGTTCGCGGCCTTGTCGGCGAGGTCCACGGTGGGATCATCGTCCGCCGCGCGGCCTTCTTCAGCCGTCCGGGCGATCGTCTTCAGCAGCTCTTCGCGCCGAGCCAGCAACTTTTTCTTATAGTAGTCGAGCCTTTTCTTATCCATGCAAGTCCCGTCTCCCTGTCGCTTCAGGAGGACACCTAAAAACTCCTTAGTGTAGGCCGCGCCCAATGTGGGTGTCAAGAGCGGCCGGCGCACTGCTTGATTTGCCCGGCTTCCCTGTGAGCGGTTAAGCACGCAGTTGATACTGGAATTTCCGCTGCTTGGTGCTATACTCCGCCGCAGAAAACCGTAGTACCCCTTGTCCGGCCGCCCAGAGACCGGGCACCGCGGATCGGTTCCAACGGGAGGTCACCATGGAATCTTCGCTTACGGGGCCAGTGCTTTACCTGCTGATCGCCTGGGGAATCATTACCGTCGTTTTCCTGGGACTTCTGATCTGGCGGAACCTTCTCGAAAGTCACGAAGATGATCAGCTCTTCCTCGATTCCGCGGAAGAGCACATGGCCAAGGAGCAGCGACAGTTGGTCGCCCGGATCAACACGCTGCAGCGGCCCATCATGCTGACGGGTGTGCTGGCAGGCGTTCTCCTGGTCGTAGTCGCTGGAGTCTGGTTGTACCAGGGCCTGAAGCACTTCTAGGCCGGCTGCGGGACGCACGAACTGGTTTCATCTCAGCCATTCGGGTTCGCGGGCTGTCGAGGGGCGGGTGTGTTGTTCTCGGGAGCTTGCGGCTGCGAAGTCCGCACCACCGATGTATGGTCATGCGCAATCTTCCACTTGTTTTCTACTTTGACCAGGATCAACGTCGTCTGGCCGCGAGCCGCTCGCGGGGCTCCATTCACGATCGCTGAAAAATCCCACTGATAGCACGCCCAAGCTGTGTCGCCGTGGACGCGGATATAGGTATTCTCGCGGTCCATGCGCACTTGCTGCATTTGATCGCGTTCTTTCTTGTATTGTGCGGCGTAATTCGCCCAGCCGAAGATGGGTGGAGCCCAGTTTCCGTTCACAATGGACACATCCTCGACATAATCCTTATGCATTCGCTCGACATCGCCTACCTGCCAAGCACCCAGGACTTCCGAAATCGTGTAGTCGATCTGCTGCTGATCGTTCATGAAGTCCGTCGGCGAGGCGTCCGTGGCTGGGGCTTTCTTGTCCTTTTTCTTTTTCTGGGCGGCAACGGAACCGGCGAGTGACAGAAATACCGCCAAGCCAAGCAGAATTGCCGTGAAGGCTCGGGTCTTTCGCGGACCGGAAACGAAGTCCATGTTCTCTCACCTCTTCAGAGTTTCAGACCACCCGCGAACGGCAGTGTCCCGTACGATAACCAGTTGAGCGGCTCAATGCACCCGGGAAGCGCTGAGCAGGTTTACAAAAAGGCGATAGGCTCCCGCGATGCCTTCCGGTAGCTGGCGGAAGAAAGCGATGCCGGTGTAGATGTATGTGCCTTTGCCATACTTTGTGTACACAAGCCCGCCGTCCAACTCCTTCTCTCCCGGGTCGTTCATGCCCAGCAGTGCCGTGTATCTCGAATCAAATTGGCTCCAGAAATAGAGCCCGCGTTCTTGTACCCAGCCGTCAAAATCGTTCGCGGTGATCTTGTTCGGCAGGTTCAACAGACTGTCGGCGGGCTTCAAGAATTTCACCGGAGAGTTTTCGTCGGTGATTCGCGGCAAAGGATCGCCTGCCTGGTTGCTGTCAATTTTTGCCGGATAGGGAGCGTAGCTGAAGCGGTCCCAGGCGAAGTCGCGCTGGTACTGCACGACGAGCGTTCCGCCGTTGGAGACGTAGTCGAAGAGCCGCTGATTCGCTCCCGGCAACTCGCTTCGCAGTTCGTAGGCGCGAACGCCCACTACGATCGCGTCGTATTGTGAAAGATCGCCGAAGGCCAGCGTTTCGGGGTCGAGCATGTCCACTCGAATTCTCAGCAGCCTTAGCGCATCGGGCACCGGTTCCTGTTCCGCAGTAATGTATCCGATACGCAGGTCTTTGGGAACGTTAACGTCGAAAGCGTGCACCACACACTCCGCGGGTTCCTGCCAGTAAAGCGTCGGCATGGAAGGAAGCGGCTCGAGTGACTCGCTGAATCGTTCTGCGCCGCGCTGCACATACGGCGTAATGACGAAGTTTCCGCCGGCAATCTTGTCCGGCGGAGTGACGGTGAGCTTGGCGTAACGATCTCCTCGCCCTTCGAATTTCACTTCCACAGGAGCGCTCGTTTTCCATCCCGCCGGAAGAGCCGCTCCCACGGTCACAATAGCGGGCTTCTCCGAATGGGAATGCACGCGCAGCAGAATCTCGAACGGATGGTGCTCTTTGCTCAGCGGTTCTACCGCATGCCGCGGCTCGACGGCAAGCGTGTACGCCGGCACAATGCGCAGCGGCAAGCGATCCACTCGAGTAGAGGAAGTCTTGATATGAGTTATCGGCGTATCGATGCTGAACGTGTAGCCCGCCACGGTCAGTTCCTGCCGGATGGTCGCCAGCGCGGGAGGCTCGGGCAGCAGCGGCCCGAGCGAGTCATAACTCGTGGAATCGCCCGTCCCCGGACCAGCCGGATTCTCTCCGGGATCCGGCAAAGGATTCGCTAGGGCGACGGTAAAGTCGAATCCCTTAGCCGCTGTGCCTTCCTGCTTCGTTACCTGAAACCCGCTCCTCAGCTCAAGTCTTACATTTCCCAGGGAACAGGTGCTCTCGGTTCGACAACGCTCCTGCATCCTCACGTGAAAATCCTCACCCGCCACAAGTTCATCCCGGTCCGCTTCCGCGGTCACCTCAAGTCCCGCCGTCAGGGCCAGCGCTTTGTTAATTCTTTGCTGGATCAGCCCAATGTCCGCGAGCATCGCGCGCTGGCCGGGATCCGAAGCGCTCAAGTGCATAGGGCAGGTCTTCTCCCAGTTAGCCACTCCTTGTCCCGCGCGGGCGAGAGACTGATCGGCGGCGGCCCAGTCCAGCCGCAGCGCAGAAGAAGCGGCGTCCTCCAGATCTTTGTCCGCAGCCGCGAACACGGGGCAATGCGCGTCGGCCAGAAAACCCGATAGCGACGCAGCCAGCTGCTTGGGGTCGAACGCCCCTCCTCCCTGCGGGCCGATACCGATCGGCCGCCGGAAGAAGGCCGCTCCCAAGAACACCGAGACACCCTGGGTGCGATGATTCACGAAGGCGTCCGTGCCTATCTCTCGATAGGATTTGCCGTAAAGAGAAGACACCTGATCAATCGGCAGGATGTAGCCCTCGGGATTGTCGGTCCCCCGGACAAGATCCAATATCTGAACGCGGTCGCCCGATGCGGGCCAGGGCCGCAGGGATGCCGCGCCAAAACCAGCGCCCGCCTCTGCCGGCAATTTGTAGGAAGCGTCCCCGGCGAGCTTTACGGCTTGCGGCGTCAGCAACCCCGCTGCCTGATGGTGCCCGTGCCCGCGGTGCACATCGCCCCAGTTGTTGATCACGATGTTGGGGCGGAATGTGCGAATGATGCGCACCATGTCTTGAAGCACCTGGTCGCCCCAGACGCGTTCGGTCTCCTCCGGCGTTTTGGAAAATCCGAAATCTTTCGCGCGGGTGAAAAAGAGCTTCACGCCGTAGCCTCGCGTGGCGGCCAGCAATTCCTGCGTGCGGATCAACCCAAGCTGGGGCGCCTGTTCCGGGCCGAGCGCGTTTTGCCCGCCTTCTCCGCGGGTCAAAGCCAAAAGCGCGACGTCCGCGTGCAGCCCGCGCGCTAAATAAGTGAGCACCGCGGAGCTCTCGTCATCGGGATGCGCCGTGACATACAAGATTCGCGTGGTAACACGTGCGCTCTCGATGGCTTCAACGGTTTCCGGCAACCCCGGCCCGTTTCCCGGCGGCGGAGGAAACTGCGCTTTTGCCGTCAGGCTGAAGGCGGCAAACAGCAACGTTGCGAAGACTATTTTGTTAGGGGACTTCAACTCTCCTCCCGACTGCGAAAATGTTGTGTCCGCGTGGTCAGTCAGCGGGAACCGATAACTCAGGTTTAGCGAACGGCCATTGTCTCATCTGTTGCGCGCGAATCAAGAAGGCGATTGCTCCCAGTCCGATTCCCAACAGCCCGAATTTTCGCGCCGGGCCGGTGGCCCAGAAAAGCAGCGCCCAGCCGATCATCGTCAGGATCGCCGGCAGAGGATACAGCTTCATCTTGAATGGCAAGCGCTCCGGAGGCCACCGCTTGCGCAACAGCATCACACCGACAGCCTGTCCGATGAACTGCACCAGCAGGCGCATCGCGAGAATGGCCGCGATTACCGTTTTCAACCGCAGCGTCACGCTGAACACCAGGGCGAGCGCGCCGAGGAACAGCAGCGAAACATGGGGGAAATGCTTTTTGGCGTGCAAACGCCCAAAAATCGAAAAAAAGTTGCCGTCCAGAGCCGCGGCGTACGGCACACGCGAGTAGCCGAGCAGCAGAGAGAAAATACTCGCCAGCGCAATCCACAGCACCATCGCGGTCATGAATTTTGCCGCGCCGTGCCCGTAAACCTTCTCAATCACCAGGCTGGCGATGAACGAGGAATTTTCCGCGTCGCGCCACGGCACCACTCCCAGGATGCAGGTCTGCATCGCCAGGTACAGCACGGTGATTCCCGCCACGGAAAGAAAAATACCGCGGGGAATGTTGCGTTGCGGGTCCTTGATTTCTCCGCCCAGCTGGCAAATGTTGTAGTAGCCCCAGTAGCTGTAAACCGTGTTGACCATCGCCGATCCCAATCCGGCGAACCAAATCCATGACAGGTCGAAAGCTCCCTTCGGGAAATCAAATGCCATCCTCGCATCGAAATGCCGCGCGCCGCCCCAGATGAGCCACAGTATCGTGCCGACCACGCCGGCCCACAGCAGAACGGAAATCTTACCGATGGTGGTGATCCGCCGATAGAGGAGGATCACCAGCAGGATCACCAGACTGCCGGAGAGCGCTTTGGCCTCCCATTTGTTCAGCGGGTAGAGGTAGCGGGCGTAGTCCGAAAAACCAATCGCGGCGGAGGCCACCGATAGCGGCGCCTGAACGAACGTCTGCCACACGAAAAGGAACGACATCAGCCGGCCCCAGCGTCCCGGACCGTACGCCTCGCGGAGAAAAACGTAGGTGCCGCCGGCTCTTGGCATTGCGGCGCCAAGTTCCGACCACACGAAGGCATCGAGAGTCGCGAGCACTGCGCCGGTCGCCCAAGCAATCAGCGCTTGAGGTCCGCCCATGGCCTTGATCACCAGCGAACTGACCACGAACGGACCGATTCCCACGATCTCGATCATGTTCAAGGCCACGGCCTCTTTCAGGCCAAGACCTCGTTCGAGCGCCGCGCCCGATGGTGTTTCCGCCGAATTCATCGCGCAGCGAGAATAGCAAAAGCCCAGCGCCTCCCCAACAAGTCGCGGCGGGGCCGCTTACCCCTCTTCGCGGCACTGCGCGGCAACTCTTTCGCTTTGCCGCCTCGCAGAGAAGCACTTAAGATGATGCAGCGAAAGGAAGAAAGTGCCGCCCGTTCCTCACACGGCTCGCATTCCGCAGAAGGCTCTTGGCTGGTTGTCTCTGTTGGCGTTCGCGCTGTTGCCGGTGAACGCCAAAGCCGGCCGCCCACAGGAAGCCGCCGAGGCCGGGCCGGTTCTCGCCAAGATCTACGCGTTTGATCTCGATGGGGCGATCCGCGACGCCCGCCTGCTCCAGCAATCCCGCCCCGAGGACCCGCTGGGATTTTTGCTCGAAGCCGAAGCCTTAGGCTGGAAGCGCTGGTGCCAGGCTGCGGATTTCAGGTACGGATTCACCGACGCTCGCGTTCGCAGCAAACCCTCTTCGGATAAGCAATATCTGGAACTGGCCGCGAAAGTCACCGACCTTGCCGAGAGCCGTCTGAAACGTGAGGATTCCGCGCAGATGCAATTCTACGCCGGGATGGGCGACGCGCTGGCGGCCCGTCTTTACGGCTTGCGGGGCGAAAATCGCAATGTCGCGCGGGCCGGAGTGCGCGCCAGAACCCACTTTCTTCGCGCACTTGAGCTCGACCCTGCATTTGCCGACGCGAACTTTGGCCTGGGTCTCTACAACTATTATGTGGACACTCTCAGCGCCGTTGCGAAAATTCTGCGTTTTTTCATGGGCATTCCCGGCGGCAGCAAGGAAGACGGCATTCGGCAGCTCGAAGCGGCGATAGCGCGCGGCGAAGTGACGCGACAGGAAGCCTCCTTCTATCTTGCTCTCAATTTGGTGAAGTACGACCGCCAGTATGAGCGGGCGCTCCAGGTCATCGACCCGCTCGCGGCAGCCTACCCGCAAAATCCCTTCTTTCTACTGCTGCGCGGCGATTGTAATGCGAAGCTCGGGCGCAATATTGACGCGGCCGCTTCTTACCGGGCCGCTGCCGCCCTTTCCGTCGCGGACTCCGATTGCGCCGCCCAGGTGCGCAAACTGGCGGCGGCCTCGCTAGCCTCTCTGCAAACCACTCCGGAGCCTTCTGACCGGCACAATTGACCTTTAACCCGTCCTGATGGAATGATATCCGGGAACAAACATACAGATGCGCCGGGAAGGATGGCCGCATTCAGCGTGCAGAGTCGGGATTGTGTGCGCCGGTCAACGCGTTGCGGCATATTTGCATCCTACCTCAGCGCCAATGGCGCCCCGGGGCTGTCCGGCGGCTTGCCAGCGTTTGAAAGGACCTTCATGAAGCGGTTGTGGGTGTGCTGCGCTGTCCTGACAGTTTCGGCCCTTTGCCTGGCCGGTTGTAACGATTACGGGAACACGTTTCAGTCGAACACCGGCGCGGTGATTTCAACGCTTTCGCCGTCAAATGTCAGCGCCGGCGGACCGGATTTTACGCTCACCATCACCGGTGCCGGCTTCGTAGCGAAGACGGTCGTTCAGTGGAATGGGAAAACCATCGCCTCGACGACGGTTACCGATACGGCGGGCAACGTTCTCTACATGACGGCAACGGTTCCCGCTGCGTTGACGGCCACGCCCGGCACCGCCTTCATAAACACTCTCAACCCTCACTCCGGGTCGCAGGACAATGGCCTCTCAAATACGCTCTCCTTCATTGTCAACCCGCCGGCTAATCCCGTGCCGGTGGTGTCCTCAATCTCGCCGTCCCTTGCGGCTCCCGGCAGCGCAACGCTTACCCTGACGATCGCCGGGTCCAGCTTCTTGCCGGCCTCGGATCCGTCGGGCGGCTCGGTAGTGCATTGGAACCGTGGCGCCACGCAATTTACCCTGCCTGCCACAAGCATCAGCGCGTCTCAGATTCAGGCAACAGTTGATTCCACGTTGCTCGCCACGGAGGGCTGCGCCGTAGTTTCCGTTTTCAATCCACCCGCGGCGGGGTCCACCACTTCAGGCTTGCCGAACCCGACGGGCGGGGGCGGCGGCACCAGCGCCAGCACCCCGACGTTCACCATCTCGACGAATCCAAGTTTCTGCCCGGCCCCGGCGGTCGCGAAAAGTACGGCCAGCTCCGCGCAGTCTGTGGCCGAAGAAACACCCTCCGTCAGCGCCGATGGCCGCTATGTCGCCTACACCGCAGTCCAGGATGGCGTCGCCCAGGTCTTCCTCCGCGACACGTGCACGGGCGCGGACTCCTCCTGCCAGGTCAGCACCACGCTCCTTTCTGTGGCCGAGGACGGGACAGCCGCGAACTCCGATAGCCGCACGCCGTCCATGAATTCCGACGGTCGCTACGTCGCTTTCTCTTCCGCCGCCACGAACCTGGCCTCCTCGGCCCCCGATGGGCGGCAGATCTACATCCGCGACACCTGCATCGGAGCGTCTTCCGGTTGCTCGCCGTCAACTCGCCTGGTGTCGGAGGACGAGTCCGGGCGGCTTTCCGGCGCGGACAACATCCTCCCCTCCATCAGTGCCTCGGGCCGATTTGTCGCATTTCTGTCGGTCACTTACGCGAAGGATTCATCGCGCGGCCGGACGACGAACGCGGCGCCTCACGCGAACAGCGGCTTGCGTCAGGTCTTTGTGCGCGACACTTGCCTCGGCGCTGCAACTTCCTGCACGCCCAGGACGACCCGCATTTCGCTGCAGCCGGGTGATACCAACGCTGTTTCCGGCGCTCCCGCGGGACCCGCTCTCAGCGGTTCTGCTGCTGCAATTGGAATTTCCGGCGTCAAATCCGCCACCGTCTTCACTCGCACGGTGCCTGTCGACGACCGCGTCTTCCTGGCGGTAACCAACCCTCAGTAGTAAGTGGGACACCTCATTAGCGCGCTGCGCCGGGACGGTTCCTGTCGCCTGATGTTCGCCGGACTTACTTCAGGTATTCTTCAGGGATCGCATTTCCCGCTCTTTCCGCATCCCAGTAAATCGAAACGCACCACCAGCGTTTGCCATCGTTGAACAGCTCGATGCTGTTGATCCCCCGCTGAAACGGCGCGGCGTCTTTGGCTTCCCGTGATGCATACGTGCTGTAGATATGCGCTATTTGTCCGAAGCGCTCCGTTTTTCGCGAAACTTCCGATTCGTAGAATCCGTGTTCCTTGAAATACGCGCCCGCGTGGCCCGCGTAGTCCTCTACGGACATCATCGCGTAGGAAATCTTCCCTTCTTTCGAAACTCTCACAGCCGTCAAGCGCCCCTCCGGAATAAACAGCGATCGAAAGCGGTTCCAGTCGCGTTCCCCCGCGGGCCCGGAAATCACGTCGTAAATCGCCGCGACAATCGCGTCCATGCTTTCCACGTCTTTCGGATTTGCCTCCGTAGCCGCGGGCTTCTTCGCTGCTTCCGCAGGTTGGCTTTGTTGTTGGCGTCCTGCAAGAACGAATTGCGGCGCTGCGCCCGCCGCAAGCAAACCACACAAGACCGCCATTGCCCGCATTCCAGGTTTCATCAGCCCTCCTTTTTGCAAAACCCGTTAGTAGAACCGCACCTTCACATCCGGCCGCTTCTCCAGGTGCACCGAATCGATGAACCGCACTTGCCGGTCGTCCAGCGTAAGGATCATGGATTGCACGCGCACCCCATCCCCGAAAAACCGCACGCCTCGCAGCAGATTTCCGTCCGTCACGCCGGTGCACGCAAAAATCATCCTTCTTCCGGGAGCCAGGTCCACCGTGTCGTAAACCCGCTTGGGATCGGTCACGCCCATCTTTGCCAGCCGTTCGGTGTGCTCCGGCTTGCTCACCACCAGGCGCGCCAGAATCTGCCCGTTCAGACACCGCAACGCCGCGGCGGTCAGCACGCCTTCCGGCGCCCCGCCGATTCCCATCACCGCGTGCACGCCCGTCCCCACAACTGCCGCGGAAATGCCGGCGGAAAGGTCGCCGTCTCCAATCAGCCGTATCCTGGCGCCCGCTTGCCGAATGTCCGCAATCAGCTTCTCGTGCCTTGGCCGGTCAAGAACGATCACCACCAGATCGTCCACGTCCCGGTCGAGTCGCTTCGCGATCGACTTCAGGTTATCCGCGACCGGAGCGTCCAGATCCACCGCTCCCTTGCAGGATGGCCCCACCACGATTTTTTCCATGTACAAGTCCGGGGCATGCAGCAGTCCCCCGCGCTCGCTGGCGGCCAGCACCGCGATCGAGTTCGGCGCGCCTGTCGCGCACAAATTGGTGCCTTCCAGCGGATCCACCGCGATATCCACGGCCGGAAAATTCGCGCTCGGCGCATGATTGGCCAGTCCGACCTTTTCCCCGATGTATAGCATCGGCGCTTGATCGCGTTCTCCTTCGCCGATCACGATCGTTCCGTCCATCTGGAGCGAGTCCATCGTCTTGCGCATGGCTTCGACGGCCACCTCGTCTGCCTTGTGCCGGTCCCCAAATCCCATGGTGCGCGCGGCCGCAATCGCCGCATTCTCCACCACGCGCAGGAATTCAAGGCTCAACTGTGCTTCCATCGTTTGTTCTCCGCCGGTTATTTCTGGCTGCCGCGCGCAAGCGCGGGCCAGCCGTGCCAGTATTTCGCTTCTTCTCGCTTGAGCGGGTTCTCCGTAGCGGTCGTTCATCCTAGTCTAGTTTCGGTTCTTCCGTCGAGCAATCGCCGCCGCGAAAACGACCTCCGAACCGGTCAATCCCCACGCGCGGGGAATCGGCAACGGAGGCGCGAGTTCATGCGTTGTGCTTGGAATCCCAAGCAGAATCCTCGGCCGCCGCGGACCCGGCTAGGGACCGCCTTCGGCTCGGCCCCTTGAAACGAAACGAGCGTCTTCGACACTAACCCGTTATG
>Ga0079220_10000171_pt1 | contig 13947 bp, 13 predicted proteins | sample GAAS100_FD_75071 | JGI IMG/M metagenome (GOLD analysis project Ga0079220, IMG submission 75071) | Agricultural soil microbial communities from Georgia to study Nitrogen management - GA AS100 | ecosystem: Environmental > Terrestrial > Soil > Agricultural land | place: USA: Georgia | collected... | reverse complement strand
GAGGGTAGTAAGCGTGTGCGTGACCTGCCCCATCACGCGCCGCTGCTCCACATCGAATCGCAATTCAATGCGTGCGTTCTGCAGGTCGTAGTCGCGGCTGCGGGCAAAAGGCTCATCCGCGCGCGCCCACGGTCCCGCCACGGTTCCGAACGCGAGCAGCAGTGCCATCACGGTGAGCCGTCCCCACCCGTTTCGGCGCTGGCTTAAAAATCGATCTTTGGGCTCTTCAGCCATTTCCATTCTCCTGGGGTGCTGCTTCGCGATGCGCTCACACCCGCTGTTCGCGCAAGTACGCATCCTCTTTGCGAATCCAGTCCTCACGCCGCGGGGCGAAGAAATCAATATCCACCGTATCCTCCAGCGCCACCGCCGAATGCGGCACGTTCGCCGGAATATAGAGGACCTCGCCGCCGCGCACGATCACTTCGCGGTCGTCGAATACGAATTTCAGCGCTCCCGACAAGATCAACGAAAATTGCTCGCTCACGTGCCAGTGCCGCGGCACCACCGCGCCCGGTTTCATCAGCAGGCGCGCGACGGTGGCATTATCCCCGCTCAACATTTGACGCGACACCAGCTTATTCAGCTGCTCGCCTTCCAGCTTTTCCCACGACGCCTTTTCCATCTGTCCCCCCTTGCGCATTGCAAACCCGCAGTGCGAATGTGATAGTCTCGCATCGTCCCGCGAAAGCGCAACCGCCGTCAATGCCCGCTCCTTCTTCATGACCAGCTTTCTCGAGAGAGCCGCCCGGCTCATTGCTCTTGTAGTCCTGGCCTTCGAATTGCCCGTGCCCATCTACTGGCTCACTCTGCACGGCCCCGTTTCCTTCTGGCGCAGACACACCCGCACGGCATTTCCCGTCGCCGTGTTGCTGGCCTGGGGAATTGTGGATTCTCTTCTATATCGGTTTCGGCTGGAGCTTTTCCGGCGCGACCTCCGCTTTTGGCCCATCGCTGTGGGCCTCGTCTTGATCGCCTTCGACGTCTTTGCCTTCGCAAAGACGGAATCCACGCTTGGCGGCCGCCGCATCGTCGGCCATGCCGAGTTGGCCGGAAGCCGCGAATTGATCGCACGCGGGCTCTACGCCCGCGTGCGCCACCCTCGTTATCTCGGTATGATGTCGGGCGTGCTTGGCGCCTGTCTCATCGTCGCGCTGCCGCCGCTGTGGGCCGCGGCCGTGTTGTGGCTCCTCCTCGCGCTGCTCACGATTCGCGCCGAAGAGCGCGAATTGCGCGCTCGCCTCGGCCCGGCTTACGCCGCTTACGCCGAGCACGTTCCCGCGCTCCTGCCGCTCCCCCGCCCGTCCCGCGCGAACCATGCCGGCGCGCGCCAAGAGCATCGCCCTTGAGTCGCCGCCAGGGAAAACTCCGCGTCGCCTTCCAGGGCGAGCCGGGCGCTTTCAGCGAGGAAGCCGCCGTCAAGCTCCTTGGCGGCGAAATCGAAACCGTGCCCCGCGCGACATTCGAGGCCATGTTTGCCGCCATCGCCGATGGCGCCGCCGATCTCATTCTGGCTCCCGTCGAGAATAGCCTCGCCGGCTCGGTCTACCGCTGTTACGACTTGCTCCTCGAAAGCAAGCTCAGCATCATCGCCGAAGTCATTCTTCCGATTTCTCACAACCTGATCGGCCCTCCTGGCGCCGCCATCGACCGGGTGCGCTTCGTGCAATCGCACCCCGTCGCTCTCGCACAATGCACGCGCTTCTTCGAAGCGCATCCGCAAATCACTCGCGTGCCCGCCGAAGATACCGGCGGCAGCGTCCGCGAAGTCGTGCGCGCCGGCGATCCCCAGCGCGCCGCCATCGCCAGCCGCCGCGCCGCCGAAATCTACGGCGGCTCCATCCTGCAATCTCATCTCGAAGACCATCGCGAGAATTACACGCGCTTTGTCCTCCTTTCTCCCAAAACCGGCGTGCCCGAAGGAGCCAACAAGATCTCTCTCGTTGTTTTCTTGCTTCATCAGCCCGGCGCGCTGCATCAGGCCCTGCAGCCCATCGCGCAACAGAAGATCAATCTCGTCAAGATCGAAAGCCGCCCCATCGTCGGCCACCCTTTCGAATATGTCTTTTATCTTGACCTGATGGCTCAGCCCCACTCCCCGGCGACGCAAGCCGCTCTCGAGGACTTGCGCCGGCGCACCCGCGAAGTACGCATCCTCGGCTGCTACGTTGCCGCTCCGCCTCCTCCGTCCTCCTAGCTCGATTCGCTGCCCGCCTGCGCCCTCTCGTTTGGCCGTTTCTCGCGTGCCGCGTATAATCTTCAGACCGTCGCGCTTCGGACGCTCGTCCGCGTCTGAAAAAGCCGCTGCGGCAGGATGCCCATCGGCCAAATTCCATGACCTCCGCCTTTCTGCAATGCATAGAGCAGCCCTGCCGGCAGCGTTACCCCCTCGACGCCAAAGAACATCAATGCCCATCCTGTGGCGGTCTTCTGGACGTTCAGTACGACTTTCCTCAACTCGATGCGGTTCCGCTCCGTCAGCTCTGGCAGCTGCGAAAAATGAGCCCCGCCGTCAGAGACCAGAGCGGCGTCTGGCGCTTCCGCGAGATCCTTCCTTTTGTCCCTGACGGCGCCGAAGTAATCAGCCTCTCCGAGGGCCGTACGCCATTGATCGAAGTGAACCGCACCGGCGAATGGGCCGGCGTCCAGCTTTCCATCAAGCATCAAGGCAATAACCCGACCGGCTCTTTCAAGGATTTGGGCATGACCGCCTGCATCACGCAGGCAGCCATTCTGGGCAGCCGCGTCACGGCTTGCGCCTCCACCGGCAATACCTCCGCCTCCATGGCCGCCTACGCCGCGCGCGCCGGTATGAAAGCCGTCGTTTTTGTTCCTTTTGGGAAAATCTCCACCGCCAAGCTGGCTCAGGCCCTGGAATTCGGCGCGGTCGTCATCGAAATGGGCGATAACTTCGATCAGGCCTTCCGTATGCTTCGCGATCTCACCGACGAACTTGGCCTGTACCTTGTAAATTCGCTCAACCCCTTCCGTCTCGAGGGCCAGAAAACCATCGTCCTCGAAATCCTTGAGCAACGCGATTGGCGCGTTCCCGATTACCTGGTTCTCCCCGGCGGAAATTTGGGCAATGTCTCCTCGGTCGGAAAAGGCTTGGCGGAGCTGAAGCAGCTCGGCCTGATCGATAAGCAGCCGCGTCTCGTCGTCGTTCAAGCCGAAGGGGCCAGCCCGTTTTACAGCATGATCGCCGGCGGCGCCGATGAGATGACTCCCGTTCAACCGCGCACCGAAGCTTCCGCCATTCGTATCGGCAATCCCGTGAACTGGAGAAAGGCTCTTCGCTCTCTTCGTTCCACCGATGGCCTCTGCGAAGCCGTCAGCGACGAGCAGATTTTTGAGGCTAAAGCCGTGCTGGCCAAAGACGGCGTCGGGTGCGAGCCTGCCTCGGCGGCGTCCGTGGCCGGCATTCACAAGCTGGTGCGTTCCGGCAAGATCGAGGACGGCGCCGATGTCGTTGCCGTGCTGACCGGACATCAGCTCAAGGACCCCGAGATCGGCATTAAGCGCCGCAGCGAGCGGGAGCTCGCGCAGCAGAGATTGCACGTTGAAGCGGATATTCGCAAATTGCGGGCGGCTCTGGAAAGCGTAATGCTCCAGTCCGCTTGAGAGCCGGCGTCGCCGCGTATTGAGCAAAAAGTGCAGCCTGGAAAACTTTTCTCGCCCCGTGAAGCCGCCCAGGTCCTGGGCATCAGCTATCCCACGCTCAAGCAGTGGATCTACAAAGGTAAGATTCGCACCGTAAAAACCGCCGGGGGCCACCATCGCATCCCCGAGCAGCAGATCGACAAATTTCTATACCGCGCTCGCGAAACCGGCGACGTTCGCGAACGCCGCACGAATTTCCGGAGAGTCAGCGGCAGAAATCAGCTCATTGGCCGGGTGACCGATATCAAGACGCAGGGCCTGATGGCCCAAGTCTCGCTCTCCATCGGCGGCCAGCACATCACTTCCATCATCACCGCCGACGCGGTCCGGGAGATGCGCCTGCAGAAGGGACAGACCGTCGCGGCGCTGATCAAGTCCACCGAAGTCATGATCCTCAAATTTTGAACCGTTACTTCCGGTCGGTTGTCGTCCCGCTTTTCTTCATCCTCCGCTTCGTTCGCGCTCGTCCTTTCTCGAGATCTTCGTCCTGGGCGGGCACTCGTCCCGTTGTCGTGTCGGGATCGAGATCTTCAAATGAGGTATCCGCCGGAGTATCAATCGGGCTGAAGCCTGCCGTGCCAATTTGGTCAGAACCCCTTCGCCGTCGTGGCATCGCCTGTTCTCCTTCGTTTAGAAATCTCTTCCCAGTCTCAGCCGTGCCCCGCGGGCGAATCCATCAAGCAGATGTGGTAAACCTCCAAGTGGTGCGGCGTAGTCCACGGCGGTATTGCCTTGCCTCACCGCGTTATAGTGTGTTAATAGCGTTCAGAGAGTTTCTTAGGGCTCGCGGGGAGAGTTTCAATGCCAAGGCCGCTCATCTATGTGGCTCTACTTGTTGCGCTTGCGCTAACAGGGGTTCCCCTGCTCGCGCATCATGGCACAGGCGTTGCTTACGATACCGAGAAGACCGTCACGCTCAAGGGTACGGTGACGGAATGGATTTGGGCCAACCCCCATTGCGGCATTCTCTTTGATGTGAGCGACGACAAAGGTGAGGTCGAACATTGGGGCGCCGAACTCGGAAATCCTCATGCGCTCTCCATGGCTGGCTTGAGCAAGGATATTCTGAAGCCCGGTGACAAGATCACCGTTTCCGGGCATCCTGCCAAGTCTGGCGCTCCGCGCCTCGAGCTTCGGGAGTTCACCACTGCCGATGGCCGGACTTTGCCGGAAAAGGGCCACAAGGGAAATGGCGCAAAACTCACCGATGAGCCCGGCCAGTAGCGTTATGCCGCGTTGCTGCCTGTGAAATCAGCTTCGCTGTCAGGAGGAAGTTCCAAAATGCGAAATCGCCTCATCGATTTGCTCGCGCTTCCCGCCGTGGCGCTGGCGTTCTCCGCTGTAACATTTGCTCAGACCTACGGCACCAAGGGATACTCGCCGGGAGCCTGGAAGCCGGAAGAATTGCCGAAGGAGCTCTCTAAGCCGAAGCCCTATAACCCGCACGATTTCGCGGGCGTCTGGTCCTCCCCTACACGGGCTGGTTATTTTGAACGTCATTCGCTGAACGACAAATGGCTCGACATTAAAGATAAGAGCATCCCGGACCAGATGAGGTCGCAGACATATCCCCCGCCGTTGACGGAATGGGGGAAAGCCAAATTCGAAGAGACCAAGCCGAGCTATGGGCCCCGATCTGTTTCTCCCGGCCTCGGCAACGACGCCGTCTCCACTTGCGATCCCATGGGATATCCGCGTGACTTATACGAGGCCAACCTGCGCCCCTTCGAGATCGTCCAAACTGCCGACCGGCTCTTGATCCACATGCAGTACCACGACATCTGGCGGACCGTCTGGACCGACGGCCGCGCACTTCCCAAAGATCCCGATCCGGCGTGGATGGGATACTCGATTGGCAAGTGGGACGGCGACACTTTTGTGATTACGTCCACCGGCTACGACGATCGCACTTGGTTGGACCATTTCGGCAATCCCCATAGCGAGCAGATGGTGCTGGTCGAAAAGTGGCGCCACCCGGATGCAGACACTCTCACCCTCGACATGACCATCACAGATCCGAAGGCTTATACCGCCCCTTGGGTGGGCGAGACGATTACCTTTGTCCGCGCCAAGGCGGCCATCTTCGAGGAGCTTTGCGTCCCCTCCGAAGAGGAGCATTTCAACGACAAGATCAGGGACGCCGCCGTCGGGACCGCGAAGCCATAACCGCGTTTCCCCGGCATTGAACCGCAATCGCCGCCTCTGTTCGTACGGCAATCACCCGAGAGCCGTCTGTCGGCTACGGAGTCCTTAGGACAGTCCTGAGTTAAATGCCGTATTGCCAGGGCTTTCCATCGACCCGTATTGTCAGCCTTAAATCTAAGGTGGTGCCGCCTTCAGGGTTGGCGCGAACATCTGTGCACGAGTAGCTGTGTGTAGAGGCGGCAGTTGACATTAGCGGGAGGTAACTTCATGGCACCTTTCCGAATTCTCCTTGCCGACGATCACGAAGTCGTGCGCGCGGGTCTTCGTGCCTTGCTGGAGGAGCAGAACGGGTGGGAAGTTGTCGCCGAAGCCGTTGATGGACGTGACGCCGTTGAAAAGGCCAGCAAACTCAAGCCCGATGCGGTCGTCATTGACATCGCTATGCCTTCGCTCAACGGCCTCGAAGCAGTGCGGCAGATTATAAAGGCGGTGCCGCACACGAAAGTTCTCGTGCTCACGATGTATGATTCCGATCCGCTGATTCAGCAGGTTCTGCAAGCCGGCGCCCGGGGCTATCTGCTGAAATCGGATGCCGGCCGCGATCTCGTCTCCGCCATAGACGCTTTGCGCCGGAACAAGACTTTCTTCACTCCCAAGGTCAGCCAGATGGTGCTCGAGGGCTACCTCGACAAGAGTCCCAAGGATAGGCTGGCCGAAGGCGAACCCGAAAGCCTGCGCCTCACCAGCCGCCAGCGTGAAATCGTACAACTGCTGGCGGAAGGTAAGAGCAGCAAGGAAGTAGCCGCTGTATTGGGATTGAGTGTGAAGACGGCCGAAACGCACCGGGCCAACATCATGCGCAAGCTCGATTGCCACTCCGTCACGGAACTGGTCCGTTACGCCATACGTAACCACATCATAGCTGCCTAAGTATCCGTTGACTCACAGGCGCTGGCTGCTCGCCTGAATGCTGCTCTTTGGCGGCCTCCAATCTGCAAGCAGTTTCGTAGTACGATTGCTTCGGTCCAAGATCAGCGCGCCGCAGCAGAACTTTTCCCGGCAGCTTGGCCTTTCCTGACAAATGCTTTCTGCGAAACTCTAGCGATTCATGCTACCGCTCGAAGGCCTCAAAATTGTCTCCGTCGAACAGGCGGTAGCGGCTCCTTTAGCCTCCCGCCAGTTGGCCGACTTTGGCGCGCGCGTCATCAAGATCGAACGGCCCGAAGACGGCGATTTTGCCCGCTCCTACGATCACAAAGTACGCGGCCTGTCGAGCTGGTTCGTCTGGCTCAATCGCTCCAAGCAAAGCCTTACCCTGGATCTCAAACGCCCCGAAGCGGCGGAAATCGTAAAAAAGCTGACTTCGGATTGCGACGTATTCATCCATAATCTCGCGCCCGGCGCTGCCGAGCGCCTGGGTTTGAAAAGCCAGGCGATGCTCGCTGCAAATCCGAAGTTGATCGTCTGCGAGATCAGCGGTTACGGCACCGACGGCCCCTATCAGAACAAAAAGGCTTACGATCTGTTGGTACAGTTCGAAACCGGCCTCGTATCCATCACCGGCACGCCCGAAACGCCCTGCAAAGCCGGCATTTCCGTGGCAGACATTGCGGCCGGTGTTTACGCCTTCAGCGGCGTCCTCATGGCCCTCTATCGGCGCCAGACCACCGGCCAAGGCGGCGTGGTTCAGGTCTCCTTGTTTGACGCGCTCAGCGAGTGGGTCTTGCCGGCGGCCTACTACGCGGTCTACGGAGGTATGCCCCCGCCCCGCACCGGCGCGGAACACGCCTCCATCGCTCCCTATGGGCCCTACTTCACCGCGGACGGCAAGCAGATCAACATCGGCATCCAAAATGAACGCGAGTGGCGCCAATTCTGCACCGGCGTGCTCCTTAACCGCGAAATTGCCGCCGACCCGCGCTTCGATAGCAATTCCAAGCGGTCCGAAAATCGCAAAGCATTGCGACTGCTAGTTTCAGAAGTTTTTCGCACCTTGACTCTCGAGGACGCTATCGAGCGGCTGGAGCGCGCCAGCATCGCCCACTCCCGCATGAATTCCGTAGAAGATCTCCTGGCGCACCCGCAACATACCGGCAGGGGACGGTCGCGCACCGTCGCTTCCCCCGCGGGACCTCTGCAAGCCTTGGCGCCCGCCATCCTCCTCGATGGTGCCGAACCGCGCATGGATGAGATTCCGTCGCTCGGCCAGCATACCGATGCAATCCTCGCCGAACTCGGCTATACGCCGCAACAGATCGAAGGCCTCCGCCAAGACGGCGTCATCTGAAGCTGCGGAAGCGTCGATCCGTCAATTTAAGAGTCGCCCAGATAAAAAAAGCCCCACCGGCTTAGGGGAACGGTGGGGCGGGTACTGCAAGTCAGGGGTCGTCACTTGGTGAGATTCCCACCCCAGACTCGGCGGACAGTGCAAACTCTGTAGAAAGCGGCGTTAAAAACCCTAGGGCTTGTCGCTTGCTCGCCTGAGAAAACTGAACACGGCGGAGCCGTTCGGCAATAGCTCACCTGTGGCTCAGGAGTTTAGGAGCGCATCAACCCGGCAAGGGCGCGCAAGCCAGCCGATGCATGGTGGAAATCAGGCGTGAGCCCATCTCTTCCTTCGGCAAAAAGGCGTTCGCGCCGCAGCGATCTGAAATCTGCTGGTAGGAATTGCTGGGGATCGCCGTCACCAGGATCACGATCACCTTCGGCCATCTCTCCCGAATCGCCGTGGTAGCCTCCAGCCCGTTCATCAGCGGCATGGCGATGTCCATGAGAATCAGGTCCGGCTGCAAGTGCGCCGTCAGGCTGATCGCTTGAAGACCGTCGCACGCTTCTCCGACGACCCGTATTTGCAGGTCGCCTTCGAGCAGATCACGAACGGCCGCGCGGAACTCCTGGTTATCGTCGACAACCAGTACTCTGATCATTGCTGATCCGGGCCCTTTAATGATCTGGTGGACTGGCACCCAGGTACTCGAACATTCGATGCTCGACCTCTGGTTAGAGGCACCTTCGGGTACCTTCCGGCAGGGCCTCGCGTTTAGTCGAGCCCGTTTGCCTCAGCCCGCTTTGCGCAGCCCTCTTCCGAAGTAGAACGTACTCGGGGTCTGATCGTCCCAGCCCACGTTGCAAAATGGAATCGACCATTTTTGGACCTTCATCGGCTCGAACACCGGCTTGCCTAGAGCCGGGCAAGACAGGCAATAGGTTCCCTCGTGCGTGCCGATCCAGATGAGGTTTCGATCCCACTCAATGAACACATTCTCGGTAGTTCCACGCCACCACGATACGTACTTGTCGATATCGCCATCGCGCGGCGGTACGAACCAGGCTACCTCTTTCGGAGCCGTCGGATCGGAGATGTCGAAAATGCGGATCCCCGCGTTGAACCACGTCATCGCCACGATATTCGGTTTCGCCGCGCCCGGTTGCAGCCAGCAATGCGTGTTATGCGAGCCGAATCGCCCCCGCGCGAAGCAAAAATCCGTGTACGGAGCGTCCGGCGGGGCCGCCGGACGCGGGAAAAGCCCGATGATCTTCGGATTCCGCGGATCTTTGACGTCCACCACGTACGGCGTGTGGTAGTTCTCACGGCAATCGGCTTCCACGGATTCGTGGGCAGCCACGACGATGTTTTGCAGGCGCGGATGCGCCGCATCCGACGTGATGGGCAGGCAGGTGTGATAGGGGATCGTCCCGAAGGTATCGAACTCGTATTGCACGTGCCCGTATGGCTTGGGGTGCCGGATGTCCGATAAGTCCATCACGTACATGCCAAAGGCCCCAAACCCGCCGTAGCCTACCGTGCCCCCGTCCTCCACGCGCTTGGGAACGGTAATCGCCCCGTGATTTCCCGTCCAGGAAGTGTGGTCGCCGGCAAACCGATATTTCTTGTATTCTGCTTCCTCACCCAATCTTTGTCCGGGCACCCACCAACGCGAGACTTCTTTCACGTTTGCCGGATCGGACATATCCACAATCATCAACGCATTGCTGTAGGGCCGCTCGAGATTTTCCAGCCGTAACTGGTCATCCCACCCGCAGTCGAGATAGGCATACTGCCCGCCGTCATAGAAGTTGTGGTGAGTGCCGTTGCCTTTTGCGCCGGTGTTATATTCCTGCAGAAGCTTGGGGTTCCTGGGATCCGTGACGTCGTAGTTGCGGATGCCGCGAAGGCCCTTGTACGCAAGAATCTTGTCGCGCAACTCCTTGTCGTATTGCCCGTGCGGATATTCGGGTACCTCCATCGTCAGCGGCTGCGACGCCGTCACCATCATGATCCATTTCTTCAGTTTGGTGTTGTAAGCTACCGCGCCGAAAGAACTTTGCGTCACGCCCTTATTCAAAACGACCGGGTTTTTTCCCTCGCTGATGTCGACAAAGCCCCCGCCTCCCGGCAATAACCTCTGCTTGCCGCGCGCCCACAGGACGCAGAGCGGCTCGCCTCCGGTAACCGTCACGCCCGGAAGGTGCGCCTGAATCTCCATGTTGTGAATGTACTGTTTGCGGTCCAGGTACGTGAGAGCGCCCATCGCCAGGGGGATTTCCGGTGGCTCGTTAGAGGTATAAAGGCCAGTGACCTGTGCCAGCGCTCCCTTTACACCGGTGAGGCTAGCCGCAGCCGCACCAAGTGCGGCCCCGGCCGCGTTCTTCAGCAGCGACCGGCGGTTCATTCCCTTGGCGTTCTTCCGCTTATTGCTCTTGTCTCCAAAATGCTCAGAATCTCGATGAGCTTCGGACATGGGTCACCTCTTTTGGGGATTCGACTCGCCCGGTAGGAACGTCGCGTCGCCTCTGCTAGGCAGCCTGCTTATGGTTCCCCTTAATAATCTTCATCCAACGCATGTAGCACAACAGCGGAGAGGCTGTCAAAGAAAATGGATCGCCTAACTTTGTGCACATCGGCGGCGTTTTGCCATCTCATGACTGGGGTTTTTCACCGCCCCCGGAAGGAACTTGCCATGCTTACAATCTTGCTCGTTATCCTCATCCTGGCACTATTTGGAGCTCTGCCTCTTTGGCCCTATAGCCACGCTTGGGGTTATTACCCGAGCGGCAGCTTGGGCATTCTCCTGATCATCGTCATTATTTTGTTGTTGCTCTGAGGAACCTTAACGAATTCCCGCGGCTTGCGGCGCTCCCCGGGCCGATAAGATCAATCCTCGCTAGCGCAGATTTCCGGTTTGATAATTTAGCGTTGATAACTGCATCTGGTAATCGTAGGTTGCATTTACCTGCTCGATTTGCGCCTGGGTCAAATTCAATTGGGCCTGCGTCAGCTCGACGATCGAGCTCAATCCCAGTTGATAACGCGACTGCGCCAGATTCGAGGCTAACGTCGCCTGATTCGCAAGTTGCTCCACGACTGACAGCTTCTGGTAACCCGAGTTTGCGTCCAGCCAGGCCTTGTTCACATCGCGAACGATGCGCTCCTGCAAATCTCGCAGACTCTGTTGCTGCGCCAAGGCTCGCGCCTGCGCTTCATTGCGGAGGGCGCCGAACAAATGCCCGTTAAAAATAGGAATATTCACATTAAATCCTGCCGCCGCATATTGGTCGCGCAGCCCGTTCGCGCTTACCGCCGCATGCACGGGAATGAGGCCGGCCGCCCCCACGACCGAGATCGTCGGAAACCACAGATCGCGCTCGGCCGTCGCAAAACTCTGCGCCGAATTCACCTCGAATTGCTGGCTGATCAGCTCTGGCCGGTTCATCATCGCTTCCTGAATGAGGTTGGCAAGATCCATGGGCGGCGTCGCCGGCTGGCCCGGCTCGGCGAGGCTGTAGGTTCGCTGATCCGCAAAGCCCAGCGCCCTCGTCAAATCCGCGTAGGAAGCCTGCACGTTATTTTGAGCCTGGATCAGCAGCAGCTGCGCCTGTGCCAGATCAACGTTTGCAAACGTGACGTCTAACTGCGACTTCAGCTGATTGGCCGCGAGCTGCGTCACTTGATTGGAAACCAATTGCCGCTCGGCGACCGTCTGCTGTGCCACGCGCAGCAGCGCCTGCGCTCGCAGCACGCCGAAGTAAGACTGATCCACCTGCAGCAGCACGTCCGCGCGCGACGTCACCACCTTTTCCTGCTGCGCCCGCGCATGCAGGTCGGAGCTCTTTACCACTTGCTGCGTGCGGCCAAAATCCGTTATGAGCTGGCTGATGGAAAACCCGTTGGCGTACTTATCGAATATCTGCGGTGCGTTCAGAACTCCCGCCCCGATACGGTTTGTATCCACTGCTTCTGCGCCGGTCAGGCTCCCGTTGGCATTGGGATAATAGGCCGCTCGAAATTCGCGGACTTGCGCCTCTGCCGCGGAAGCAAGCGCCGTCGCCGACTGAATTTGGGGATGATTCTGAATGGCCAGCTGTTCTGCCTGTTGCAGGCTGAGTGTTTGCGTGGCTTGCCCGCCAGCGGGCGCTGCAAACCACGTGACTGCGTAGGAAACCAGGAACAGGCGGAACGCGGTTCTCATCGCGCCTCTCCCAGCGCTTTCTGCGCCTGAGCCTGCTCGCGTCGCCGGTAAATCAGCAGATACGCCGCCGGTACCACAAAAATGGTCAGCACGATGGAGGAAAGCAGCCCGCCGATAATGGCACGGGCCAGCGGCGCATAAGCTTCGCTTCCCGTTTCCAGCTTGAACGCCATTGGCAGCAATCCCACTACCGTAGCCAGCGAAGTCATGAGTATCGGTCGCAGCCGGATGCGGCACGCGTGCGCCACGGCCTCGGCTGCATGGTGGCCTTCTCCGCGAAGCACATTCGCGAAATCCACGATCAGAATGCTGTTGGAAACCACCATGCCTTGCAGCATCACGATTCCCATTAGCGATTGAATGTTCAAGGTTGTGCCCGTCAAGACCAGCGTGAGCGCCACACCGATGAGCCCGGTGGGAACGGCCAGGATGATCAGAAAGGGGTCCACGAAAGAAGAAAACTGCGCTACCAGAATCAGGTAAACCAGCAAGATCGCCAGCAGCAGCCCGATGCCGAAGCTCGCGAACGAAGATTGCATCGTGCGCACAAGCCCGCGCACGTTGATCCGAATGTTCGGCGGGATCTTGGTTTCCCCGATGATCCTGGAGATCGCTTTTTCCGGATTCCCCAGATCTTCGCCCGAAGGCGCAACGTAGATGTCGAAAGCCCTCTGCAATTGATAGTGGTCCACCTCGGTCGGCGTGAGGATGGTGCTGACTTCAGCCACCTGATTCAGATAGGTCGGCATCTTCAGCGTGGGCGCCCTCAACGGCATGGCCTTCAGATCGTCCACCGTTCTCACCTGGTTCTCCGGGTATTGCACCGTAACGAAATAATTGTTGCCGCTCTTCGGATCAACCCAATAGGAGGGGGCGATCATCGCGTTGGAAGTCAGGGCCGTAATTAGGTTGTCGATCACCTCTCTCGGACTCAGCCCCAGTTGGCTGGCGCGCTCGCGATTCACGTCCACTTGCAGCGACGGATAGTCCATATCCTGCGGAGTGTAGACGTCGGAAACGCCGGGAATCAGTCGGAACTTTTGCGTCAACTGCTGCGCGATACCGTTTACCGTACCGAGGTCTGCTCCGCTCACCTGTACGTCAATCGGCGCCGGCGCACCTTGATTCAAGACGGCGTCCACCAGCCCGCCCGATTGGAAATAGGTGCGCAATTCAGGCAGATCGCGCGCGATTCGCTCTCGTACCAGGCGCATATACGTGTAACTGTCGACCTTATGGTCCTCCTTCAAGCCCACCTGAACGAAAGCTGTGTGCATGCCGGAATTGGGCGTGAATAACGACGAAAGATCCGGCATCACCCCGATATTCGATACGATCGTTTCCAATTCCGAGGAAGGTACAACCTGCCGCACGATTCCCTCCACTCGGTTCACGTAGTTATCCGTGAGTTCGATGCGCGTGCCCGTGGGCGCCTTCAGATTGATCACAAACTGCCCCGCATCCGTGCGCGGGAAAAACGACACCCCCAACAGCGGGTAGAGCGCGAAACTGAGCGCCGTGAGGGCCGCGAACCCCCAGATCACTTGCTTGGGCCGCTTCAGGGCTTCTCCGACCCACCGGTCGTAACCCTGCAGCAAGTGCTCGAAGCCGGTGTTGAAGCGCGCATGAAAACTCGCCCCCCAGGAACTGGTCCCGGGCTCGGATCCCTGTC
>Ga0079220_10000170_pt1 | contig 13952 bp, 12 predicted proteins | sample GAAS100_FD_75071 | JGI IMG/M metagenome (GOLD analysis project Ga0079220, IMG submission 75071) | Agricultural soil microbial communities from Georgia to study Nitrogen management - GA AS100 | ecosystem: Environmental > Terrestrial > Soil > Agricultural land | place: USA: Georgia | collected... | reverse complement strand
CGAGGACATCGGCCTGCCGGGCCAGTATCCGTTCACGCGCGGCGCCTACCCCACGATGTACCGCGGGCGGCTGTGGACCATGCGCCAGATCGCCGGCTTCGGCACGGCCGAGGACACCAACAAGCGGTTCAAATACCTCATCGCGCAGGGCCAGACCGGACTTTCGACCGACTTCGACATGCCGACGCTGATGGGCTACGACTCGGATCACCCGCTGTGCGACGGCGAAGTCGGGCGCGAGGGCGTGGCGATCGACACGATGGCCGACATGGAGCTTCTCTTCGACGGCATCGATCTCGAGAAGATATCGGTGTCGATGACGATCAATCCGTCGGCCTGGATCCTGCTCGCCATGTACATCGCCGTGGCGCAGAAGCGCGGCCTCGATCTCGACAGGCTCTCCGGGACGATCCAGGCGGACATCCTCAAGGAATACATGGCCCAGAAGGAGTGGGCCTTTCCGATCGCCCCTTCGGTCCGCATCGTGCGCGACTGCATCACCTACTGCGCGCGCAACATGAAGCGCTACAACCCGATCAACATTTCCGGCTACCACATCTCGGAGGCCGGCTCGTCGCCGCTGGACGAGGTCGCGTTCTCGCTGTGCAACCTCATCGCTTACGTCGAGGAGGTCGTGAAGACGGGGATGAAGGTCGACGACTTCGCGCCGCGGCTCGCCTTCTTCTTCGTCTCGCAGGGCGATTTCTTCGAGGAGATCGCCAAGTTCCGCGCCGTGCGGCGCGCCTACGCCAAGATCATGAGGGAGCGCTTCGGAGCGAAGAATCCGGACTCGATGCGGCTTCGCTTCCACACCCAGACGGCCGCGGCCACGCTCACCAAGCCGCAATACAAGGTGAACATCGTCCGCACGACGCTGCAGGCGCTCTCCGCGGTGCTTGGCGGCACGCAGAGCCTGCACACCAACGGGATGGACGAAGCTTTCGCGATTCCCACCGAGGAGGCGATGAAGATCGCGCTCCGCACGCAGCAGGTGATCGCCGATGAATCCAACGTCGCTAATGTCATCGATCCCCTCGGCGGCTCCTACTATGTCGAGCATTTGACGACCCGGATGGAGCGGGCGATCTTCGACATCATCGAGGAAGTCGACAGCCATGGCGGCACGATCAAGCTGATCGAGCAAGGTTGGTTCCAGCGCCGGATCGCCGACTTCGCCTACGAGACCGCAATCAGCAAGGCGAAGGGCGAGAAGGTCGTCCTGGGCGTGAACAAGTTCGTGGAAGCCGAGGAGAAGGTCGACATCGAAACGCACCCCTACGATCCGACGACCGCGAAGCGCCAGATCGACCGGCTGCATCGGGTGCGCCGCGAGCGCGATCAGAGCAGGGTGGACGCGCTGCTCGAACGCCTGATCGAAGTCGCGCGCGACGAAGAGCAGAACATCATGCCGGTCACGATCGAGCTCGTGCGCGCAGGCGCGTCGATGGGCGACATCGTGGAGCGGCTGAAAACGCTCTGGGGCACGTATCGAGAGACGCCGGTCTTCTGATGATCCTTCTGCCCTACCTCGAGCACAAGCCGCGCGTCGCGTCCGGGCTCAGCGCGCCCGCTTCCGCCGCGATCATCGGCCGCACCCGGCTCGACTCCGGCTGCACGCTGAGCGATCTCACGCTGCTGCGCGCCGACGGCGAGGACGTGCGCGTGGGTGGCGACTGCTGGTTCGGCGAGGCGAGCACCGTCCACATCGCGGACCAGGTGTTCCCCGCGGTCATCGGCTCGCACGTCACCGTCGGGCGCTATGGGCTCGTGCACGCGTGCAGCGTGGGGGACGATTGCGTCATCGGCGAGCACGCCGCGGTGATGGATGGCTCGGTCGTCGGTCCGGGCGCGGTGATCGCGGCACAGAGCATCGTGCCGCCGGGGAAGGCGCTGGAAGGCGGCTGGCTGTACGCGGGAGCGCCCGCGAGGGCCGTAGAGCGAATCGCGCCGGAGCTGCGCGAAAGCCTGCACGAAGCGATCCGCGCCGGCGCCGGAACGAACGTGCCGCACGTTCTCGCCGAAGCGCGCGCGCCGCGGCTGCGCCATGCACCGGGCGCCGGCGCCGATCGATCCTTCGGACCGGGCGTGTACGTCGCGCCGACGGCGACCGTGACCGGCCGCGTCATTCTCGCTCCGCGCTCGAGCGTCTGGTTCGGCGTCGAGGTCGATGCCGGCGCAGCGACGATCGAGATCGGCGAAGAGACCAACGTCCAGGATAACTCGCGTCTCTACGCCGGGAACGCCGGCGAGGACATCCGCATCGGTGCGCGCGTTCTGATCGGGCACAACGTGCGCATCTTCCCGAGCACGATCGAAGACGACGCCATCATCGGCATGGGTGCGATCGTCGGCTCGGGAACGATTGTCCGCGCCGGCGCCTGTGTGGCCGCGGGCTCGATCACCGCCCCGGGGACCGAGGTTGCCTCCGGTCAGGTCTGGTCCGGACGGCCGGCATGCCAGGCCCGGCGCCTGTCGGACCGCAATCGGCAGGAGTTCTCGCGCGCGGTCGAGGTCTACGTGGGGTACGCAGGCAACTATCTGGCGTGCAGCGGCCCGAAGGCGTGACGCTACATCCGCCGCGCCATCATGCGCTCCAGGCGGCGGTCCGGAATCAGCCACAGCAAGGCGACGAACACGTAGAACGCGACGGCGATCTTCGCAGAGACCGTCCATGCCGCGACGATCCCGCAAGCGTACAGCAGAGGCGAGATCTTGCCTTTCAGATCTCGCCCGACGGCCTTGGCCAGCCGCGAATCTCGTCCCTGGCATCGTATGATGCGCGCCTGCAGAACATAGTAGGCGACCGCGCAGCACAGCAGGTTCACGCCATAGAGGACCGTCGGCCAGCGCTCGAAATGGTTCTCGCCCATCCATCCCGTAGCGAATGGCAGCAGCGACAGCCAGAAGAGCAGATGCAGGTTCGCCCATAGCACCGAGCCGTCGATCGACTCGGCCAGCTTCAGCATGTGATGATGGTTGTTCCAGTAGATGCCGAGGTAGGCGAAGCTGAGGACGTAGGTGAGAAACACCGGCAGGACCGGCGCAAGGGCCGCGAGGTCTGTGCCGTGCGGGACCTTCATTTCGAGCACCATGATCGTGATGATGATCGCGATGACGCCGTCGCTGAATGCCTCGAGCCTGTTCGCTTCCATGATCGCCGCCGATGATGCCTTCAGCCGGGCCACTTCCGGCTCGAATGGGCCTCGCCATGATAGCCTATGAAATTCCCGGGCCGCTGCGCCTTGTTGGAAGGGAGCGACTTCGCGCGCGCGATGCGCCTCGGCGTCGCATGCCGCGGATGTGAGTGCTCGATGCGACGTGGTGAATCCGGTTCGTGCGCACTATCGAAAGCGCGCTGAGGCGAATGGGAGTGAATCATGCCAGCCTGGACCTGGCTCGTGCCTGCCTTGTCGTTCGGCCTGCTCCTGGTTGCGGCCGCGGTCGGAGTCGGCACGCTGCTTGCCGCGCTCTGCGGTGTCGGGCTCATCGGAGCCGTGATCGCCGCGGTCCATCACGCGGAAGTGATCGCGCATCGCGTCGGGGAGCCCTTCGGAACGCTGGTGCTCGCCGTGGCCGTGACGGTCATCGAGGCGTCGCTCATCCTGGCTATGATGATCGCGGGTGGCGACCAGATGGCCGAGCTGCCGCGCGACACGATCTACGCTGCCGTGATGATCATCTGCACGGGCGTCGTCGGGCTGTGCATATTGGTGGGCGGCGTCGCGCATCGCGAACAGGACTTCCGCGCCGAAGGCGCCGCCGCGGGGCTTGCCGCGCTGATGGTGATGTCGGCGCTCACGCTCGTGCTGCCGGCGTTCACGACGACCACGGCGGGCGGTACGTACAGCACCATGCAGCTCGAGTTCGTCGCCGTCGCGTCGCTCGCGCTTTGGGCGATCTACGTCTTCATTCAGACTGTGCGCCACCGGGACTATTTCATCCCCGCGGCAAGCGCGACCGACCCGGAGGCCCATGCGGAGCGACCGACGGTGCGCGGCGCATGGGCAAGCTTCGGATGGCTTTGCGTTTCGCTGGTGACGGTCGTGGGTCTCGCCAAGATGCTCTCGCCAACGATCGAGCATGGCGTCGCCATGGCCGGCGCGCCGAGAGCGGTGGTCGGGATCGCCATCGCGATGCTCGTGCTGCTGCCCGAAACGTGGGCCGCGGTACGGGCCGCCCGCGCGAACCGGCTTCAAACCAGCATGAATCTCGCCATCGGATCAGCGCTCGCCTCCATCGGCCTCACCATTCCGGTGGTGGTGATCGCCGCGGTCGCCCTGGGCTTGCGGCTGGTTCTGGGCCTCGAGGCGAAGGATCTCGTGCTGCTTGCGCTCACGTTCATCGTCAGTGCGGTCACCTTGGCCAGCGGCCGGACGCACGTGATGCAGGGGGCAGTCCATCTCGTCATCTTCGCGGCATTCCTGTTCCTGGCGATCGTCCCCTGATCTCCCGGACGCGGATGGCAGCCGGTCCCGCTGAAGCCCGCTTTACGGCCGCAGCGCGATCGCATAGAGTTGCCGCTCCGCACGCGTTGCGCACAACTGAGAAGGGATTCGACATGCCTCACGCGCCATCGTTGCTCCGGGAAGGCCACTCGGCCCGCCGCAGGTTCCTCAAGTACGCCGGCATCGCGACGGCGGCGACAGCGCTGGCATCGTCTCAAGGGTGGCACCTGGCGTACGCCGCCGCGCTCAGCAAGGAGAAGCGCGAGAAACTCTCGCCGGACGACATCATCGCGCTCATGAAGAAGGGCAACGAGCGCTTTCGTCGCGGCAAAGAGTCGCCGCACGACTACCTCGCGCAGCAGAAAGCGAGCGCCAAGGGCCAGTACCCCGCGGCGGTCATACTGAGCTGCATCGACTCCCGCGCCCCTGCCGAGACGATCATGGACCTGGGGATCGGAGACTGCTTCAATGCGCGGGTCGCCGGCAACATCGCCAACGAGGACATTCTCGGTAGCATGGAATTCGCATGCAAGATCGCCGGTGCGAAAGTCATCCTGGTGATGGGGCACACCGCGTGCGGCGCGATCAAGGGCGCGATCGACAACGCTCAGCTCGGCAATCTGACCGGGCTGCTCGCCAAGATCCGCCCGGCCGTGGAGGCGACCCAGTATCAGGGCGAGCGTTCCGCCAAGAACTATGGCTTTGTCGACGCCGTGGCGCGCAAGAACGTCGAGCTGACGATGGTCGACATCCGTCGCCGGAGCCCGGTGCTGGCCGACCTCGAAAAGTCCGGCTCGATCAGGATTGCCGGCGCGATGTACAACCTGGAGACCGGGCAGGTCGACTTCCTCGCCTGAAACGGCACGACGCCCCCGAGGACGCAGGCACTCTTCGACGTCGGCTCCTGCGGCTCGGAACTCAGGCCCGGGATTCCTGCAGGGTCTGTGAAGTGTTTTCGCCGGGTGCGAGCTCCTTCAGCGCCCGCTCGAGGCGCTGGACGGTGCGATCGACATCGCGCAGCTTGTCGAGGCCGAAGAGGCCGAGCCTGAAGGTGCGGAAGTCGGCCGGCTCGTCGCAACGCAAGGGCACGCCTGCCGCGGTCTGCAAACCGAGCCGGGCGAACGCCTTTCCCGAGTGGATGTCGGGATCGTCGGTATAGGTCACGACCACCCCGGGCGCGCCGAAGCCGTCCGCCGCCACGCTGCGCATTCCCATCGCGGCCAGCAGGGCGCGCACCTTGTCCCCCAGCTGCTGCTGCGCGCTTCGGGCGCGCTCGAATCCGAACGTTTCGGTTTCGTGCATGGCGTCCCGCAGGCGGACGAGGGCATCGGTCGGGAGCGTTGCATAGTAGGCATGGCCGCCGGCCTCGTAGGCTTCGATGATCTGCAGCCATTGCCGCAGGTCGCAGGCGAAGCTCGTGCTGGTGGTGGAATCGATGCGCTCCCGCGCCTGTGCGCTCAACATCACCAGCGCACAGCATGGCGAGCTGCTCCAGCCCTTCTGCGGGGCGCTGATCAGGACATCGACGCCGGTGGCGGCCATGTCGACCCAGATGGCGCCGGAGGCGATGCAGTCGAGAACGAACAATCCGCCCACCGCGTGCACTTCCTGCGCGAGCCGGCGCAGGTAGCCGTCGGGCAGGACGATGCCCGACGCCGTTTCGACGTGCGGCGCGAATACGACCTCGGGTCGATGCTCGCGCACGGCCTGCACGACTTCCTCGATGGGCGGCGGCGCATAGGGCGCCTGCCTGCCCGATCGGGTTGCGCGCGCTTTGAGCACGACGGCGTCAGCGGGAATCCTTCCCATCTCGAGGATCTGCGTCCAGCGAAAGCTGAACCAGCCGTTGCGCACGACGAGACATTTCCGGCCGGTGGCGAACTGGCGCGCCACCGCTTCCATGCCGAACGTCCCGCTGCCGGGCACGACGATCGCCGATGGTGCATGATAGACCCGCTTCAATGTCCCGGAGATGTCGCGCATGACGCTCTGGAAGCGCCCCGACATGTGGTTGAGCGCGCGGTCGGTGAACACGACCGAGTACTCGAGCAATCCTTGTGGGTCGACGTCGGGTAGCAGGCTGGGCACGTTGATGTCTCGTCGGTGAGCGGGGATTCGTCGTGCAGCGAGCTTAACACGGCGCCCGCTCACGCGGCCGCGGGCGCCTCTCGGCTCAGGCGAGCTTCAGGGCGTGGCGCGTCGCCACGACATAACTGATCAGCGCCAGGGCCGCGATCCCGATGAGCAGCGGCACGGAAAAATTCATGCCGAGCTGCGGCGAGGCGGTCAGGGTCAGAGCGAGCGGCGCGACCGCGCGCGCGATGAACGACGGCGCGGCGAGGCGCCCGACCGTGTGACCGTAGCCCTGGCGGCCGAACAACTCGGCAGGGACGGTGCCGCGCACGATCGTCTGGATGCCGTTGGCGCAGCCGTAGGTGAGCGCAAACAGGAGCGCCGTCGAAAGCTGCGCGTCGACGAACGCCAGGATCGCGAGCGAGAGCACCAGCAGCACGAGCGTTGATGCTCCGATGAGCACCGAGGAGAACCTGCGCCCGAGCGCGAACTCGAGGAGCCGGCCGGTCAGTTGCATCGGACCGATCAGCGAGGCGACGAAGACCGCCGACGCGATCCCGAGGCCCCGTGCCTGCAGCAGATTGATCACGTGCACGGCGATCGCGGAGGTGATGAAGGCCGACAGCGCGAACGAGGCCGACAAGGCCGCAAACGACGCAGCCGGCGCCGGCCGAGCCGTTGCGGACGCCGCTGCGGTCGACGCTGGTTCGCCGATCGAACGGCGGGCCGCTGCTGCCGGAATGCATAGAACGTGAAGCGGCAGGCAAAGCAGGACCTGCGCCGCCGCGAAGCAGGCGAGCGTGCCGCGCCAGCCGATATGCTCGAGCCCGAACAGCGACAGCGGAAAGAACACCGTCCCGGCGAGGCCGCCAAGGAGCGTGATGGCGGTGACCGAATTGCGAAACGACTTGTCGGTATGCTGACTGAGCGTCGCGAAGGCCGCTTCGTACAGCGTCATTGCCCGGGCCATCCCGGCGAAGATCCACGCCAGGAAGAACGTGGTCACGTTGGGAGCCCAGGCCAGCGCTGCGAGCGACGCCGCGGCGCCTACGGAGCCCCATGCGAGGACGGAACGCCCGCCGCGCCGATCGATCAGCTTGCCGACGCGAGGACCCGCCAGACCCGATACCACCAGGCTGGCCGAAAAAGCGCCGAAGACAACCGTGCTCGATACACCGAGGTCTTTGGCCATCGGCGATCCGAGGACCGCAATGGAATAGATCAGCGCGCCCCAGGAAATGATCTGGCCGACGCCCAATCCGAGGACCAGTGTCCACGGCACCAACGGTTATCCGCTTTTCACGAACGCGCGCGGCATCTACAGAAGAGGGGGACGGCTTGCTCGAGCGAGGGGCGGTCAGGCAGCGAGCCCAGGCGCGACGTCGCTCGACGCCGGCAGGACACGCAGGACTTCGATACGGTCTCCCCGCTCGCGATAGAACATCACATAGCGGTGGAACGGTACGCTGCGTACGCCGTCGTGGAGCTCGTCCCGCGTCAGCCCAATCTCGGGATGATCGGGAAGCAGGCCGCAAAGATGCTCGAACCGGTCGGCGAAATCTTCGGCAGCGGACAGATTATCGGAGCCTGCCGAGCCGTAGATATCGCGCGGCATTGCGATGGCTTCCCAGATCTCGTTCAGGTCGGCGCACGACCGGAAGGTGAACACGATGTCGCGAGCCATGTCAGGCCCCCGACGAGACAGGCTTCTTGCGCAGCGTGTGGAGGACCTCCGCGCCGTCGACCAGGTGTCGATTGTCCGCCTGGTAGATTCCCTTGGCGATTTCCTCCAGCAACCGGTCGCGGCGCATCGAGCGGACCTGGTCGCGCTCCTCGAGGAGGAACAGCGCTTCCTCGATCACCTGCGTGTGGGATTCATATAGACCCGACTCGATCTTCTTGCGAATCAGCGTTTCGAGCCGTGGCGGAAGAGAAATGTTCATTGAGCCTCCGCATTCGGAAAGCCGCAAGACAGTATACCGAACGGTTGCAAGAGCGCGAACGCGACGGCAACCCTGGCCGATCGATCGCCGCTGCGCAACCGGTCAGCCGCACCGATGGGTCTGGGCTGACGGCGTGGCAGGGACGAGTCCCGTTGCATCCCGTTGGAACGTGCCCGCCTCGGTCACGATGTAGTTCATCGGGATGTCGTGCCATCTCGGGTGAATCGTCGCCACGCGGGCGAGCTCGAATCCTATTCCGATCGTCACCGGGCGCGGCTGGATCGCCGCCAGAGTGCGGTCAAAGAATCCGCCGCCGTACCCCAGTCGGTGACCTCGCTCGTCGAACCCCGCCAACGGAGCGAGCACGATGTCCGGGAGCACTTCGGGGGAGTCGGCGGGCACCGGTATGTCGTAGACCCCCGGCACCATCTTCGTCCCGGGATTCCATTCGCGAAAGATCATGGGCTGGCGCGGCGCGACCACGACCGGGAGGGCGGCACGGGCCCCGCGTTCGAGACATCCCATGATCGTGGGGCGGGCGTCGAATTCACCCTGGTAGGGCCAGCAGAACGCGACGATCCGTCCAGAGACGTCCGCGAGCAGCCGTTCGAGCTGCAGGCCGATCGACGTGCCCCAGGCCGCGCGCCGTTCCGGAAGGGTTCCGGCGCGGCGCGCAATAAGGTCGGCGCGAAGCCGAATGCGCCACGCCTTGAGCTCCTGCTCGTCCATCGCGTGCCGGCTCGGTACGCTTCCTGGCCTATCGACCCGGTTGGGACTCGGGACGCAGGCGCGCTAGCCCGGCGCGGCCGGGCCGAACTGACGCTCGGCATCCAGGATCAGTCCGGGAAGACCTTGCGTTGCGCCACGGCCGAGGCGCGCGGCGGCGCCCTCGCGCCCAAGGGTGGCGAGCAGCGTCATCGGTCCCGAGCGAATGGCGCCGGTCGGACAGATCTCTTCGCAGGCCCTGGGCATGTCGAGCGGGCGTTCCTTGCCCGGCGTCTGGCAGAAATTGCACTTCTCCATCTTGCCGGCTTCCGCCGACAGCTGCGGTGCGTTGAACGGACAAGCCCACGCGCAGAAGCCGCAACCGATGCACTTGTCCTGATCGACCGTGACGATGCCTGTGGCGGCGCTCTTGCTGATCGCCGACACGGGACAGGCGCTCTTGCACGGCGCGTCGCCGCAATGCATGCAAGCCATGGAGACGTTCATCGCCGTTACAGCGGGAAACGTCCCGGATTCGATCTTCACGACTTCCCGCCAGCGTGGTCCCACCTCGACCTCGTTCCAGGTCTTGCAGGCGATTTCGCAGGCATGACATTTCACGCATCGTTGATGATCGAAATAGAATCCGTGTTGCACGTCATTCTCCATTCAGGGCCGGCGCCCTCGAGCCTCTAGGCGGCCGGGCGGACGCGAACCTTGCATTCGTTGTAGCAGTTGGCGCCGGTGATCGGGCTCGTGTGCGTATCCATCAGGTTGTTCGAGTGCGCGCCCTTGCCCTTGGCCACCGAGCCCATCGCCCAATGACCGAATCCGTGGCCGTGGCGGATGCTCACGCAGCCTGGAACCAGCCCTTCGACCACCTTGGCCTTGATCCGGATGTTGTCCTTGGGGGACTCGACGATGACGTAGGCGTCGTCCCGGATGCCGTACTTCGCGGCGTCGACCCGGTTGATCTCCACCCAGTTCTCGCCGCAGATCTCCATGAGGAACGGATTGTTCTGCGTGACGATATTGCAATGCATGCTCAGCTTGGAATGAGTGAGCTGCAACGGATAGTCCTGATCGGGAATCACGCTGCGCTCGGTGTAGATCGGATATGGATCGAAACCGGCCTTGGCATAGGCTTCGGAGCGAATCTCGACCTTGCCCGACGGCGTCGCGAGTCCGTGCGGCACGCGGTTGTAACGGACGGGTCCGGCCCAGAACCCCTTCTGCTTGAGCTCGTCGAGCGACATGGGAATGTCCTTCATCATGAGGGCTCCCCAGTCTTCCCATTTTTCGTAAGGGAAGTACTGCTCCCAGCCCATCCTGGCGGCGATGCCCTTGACGATGTCGTACAGCGGCTTGGCTTCGCCGACCGGAGGCACCGCCGGCTGGCATAAGATGACTTCGGGCCCGAGCCACATGCCGTTGCGGATCTCGGCATGCTCGTAGAAGGACGTCTCGGGAAGGACGATGTCGCATTCCAGCGCGGTCTCGCTCATGAACAGCTCGATGGCGACGCCGAGCTCGAGGTGGCGGAACATCTCCTGGACGCGGTCGCGATTGGGATCGCTCATGACCGGATTGGTCGATTGCACGAACAGGCCCTTGACCGGATACGGCTTGCCTTCGATCACGGCGTCGGGCAAGCGGGAATTCGGGAGGTCCGGAGCCAGCGGATAGCCCATGGCGATGTGGAGTGGCGGCTTTTGCGGTTTGGCCTTGGCATCGTCGGGAATGATCACCGGAGGCCCGAGCGGAGCCCAATCCTTCAGGTTCAGATTGCCCGGCTTGTCGACCTCGCCGCACAGCGCGTCCAGGATGTAGCACGTGCGAGCGGCGTCGGCGCCGTTCGTGTAGTAACCCGACCCCTTGAAGATGGCCGACATGCTGGGCTTGGTGCCGGCGAATTCGCGCGCCAGACGGGCGATGGTCTCCGCTTCGATCCCGCAGATGGGTTCGGCCCATTCGGGCGTATATCCGTGGTCGATCAGGTGCTGGCGGAACCCGTCGAAGCCTTCGCAGTAGCGTGTCACGAAATCGCGGTCGTATCGATTCTCGTCGATGATCACGCGGCACATCGCAAGGGCCATCGCGCCGTCCGTTCCGGGCCGGATCGGTATCCACTCGTTCGCCTTCTGGGCCGTCTCGGTGAAATTCGGATCAACCACGACCAGCTTGGCGCCTTTCTTCTTCGCCTCGATCAGGGCTCGGCTCTCCCAGAGTCCCTGGTTCGCTCCGAGATTGTTCATGCCCCAGAGGATCACATAGCGCGAATTGGCGAAATCATGCATGGGGAATACATGGCCGAACACCGTGAGGCATGCGGCTCGGCGATCCTGCTCGCATCCGGAAGTGTGCGTGTAGTTGTTCGGCGAGCCGTACAGATCGCCCAGAAGATGGCGGAAGAAAACGGTGTTCGGGTCGTGATGACAGGTATAGGCCACTGCTTCCGGCCCCCACTTGTCGCGAATCTGGGTCAGCTTGCGGGCGATGAACTCGAAAGCCTCGTCCCACGAAATGCGCTTGAACTGGCCTGGCTGCCCCTTGGCGTTGGTGCGCAGCAGCGGATACTTGAGACGGTCCGGATCGCGCGTAAGGTAGACGCTGGCCATGCCCTTGGCGCAGCGTGAGCCGATGTTGTTGGGAGACTCGGGATTGCCCTTGTGATACACGACCTTGCCGTCTCGCACCATGACTTCGGTGGGACACTGCCACGGGCAGGTATAGCAGAAGCTCTTCAGCAGCTTGGCACCCTTGATCTGTGCCAACCTCGAGCCGAGATCATCAGCGTTCGGATTCATTCGTTGCTCCTACCTAGCGTTTCGCGCTGGTGCCAGTCGTCGGCTGCGGCGGGAAGCGCTCCTCCTCATTTCGGGCGGTACGACGACCGGTGACCGCCATAGACCACAAATTATGTGAGCCGGGCATTCCCCGGCCTATGCATTTGCTGCATGCCGATCGGGCGTCCGACGCATGGATCGGTCACGGATCGGCTCGGGGCGAGCGTCCCGGCGCTTCCCCGTCCTTTCCTCCTCGCGCCGCCGGCAGAAGCCGTCGCGCAAGGATCCGATAAGCGCCTCCGCCCAGCAATGCGCCGATCACGGGAGCCAGAATGTAGACAGTGAACCAACCCCCTCGGGGTCCGGGAATGGCGATTTCGCCCCATCCGAGAAACCAGGCGATGAGACGAGGCCCGAAATCGCGTGCCGGATTCAGACCGGCCTGGGTCAGCGGCGCGACGACCGAAATGATGGCACCGACGCCCACGCCGATCAACAACGCCTCCGTTCCTGCGGCGGGCCGTGCGATGTTGCGTGTGTGCGTCACCGCGGAGACCAGCAGGGCGAGGAGCGCGGTGCCGGTCATCTCGGCTAGGAAGGCCCCGGGTAAGCCGACGATTCGCCATGCATCCTCGGCCGTTCCGAAGACCGCCGGGTTCGGAAAATATTCGCCGAACACCATGGCACTGAGCTCGCTGCCCGGTCCGCCCCGCAGCAGTCCGTGGCGGCGCTCGAACTCGAGTATCGCTTCGCCGAACAAGCCGTACAGCAGGAGCGATGCGACCATCGCGCCGCAAAGCTGGGCAACCACGTAGACGAGCGCACGCGCCGGAGGAAAGTCGTCGTAGGCGACGGCCACCGCGGTGATGGCCGGATTGAGGTGCGCGCCTGAAAGCGACGCCGAGCAGTAGATCGCGAGGCTGACGCCGATGGCCCACACGACCGCAACCTGCCAGAGCCCGACCTGGGCTCCGGTCACCACGGCGGCGTTCACGACGCCGACGCCGAAAAATACGAGCAGGAAGGTTCCCAGGAATTCGCCGGCGATGCACGGCACGACCGCATGCAGCGCCGCGACCGTGCGCCGCGCTTGCGGCACCGCTGGAGCGGCGGTCGCCGCCGGCGCTTCGGCGAGCTGCTGCTTCTCCGCTTTCGGCATGGTTGCCATGGCTACGGGCGCATCGCCGCCGGCAGATTGGTCACGCCGTAGGTCAGGGCGTGTTCGATCGTCGCGCTGCTTACGTTGGCGCCGGTCATATCGGTCTGGTTGAGATTCGTATTATCCAGGCGTGCCCCGCTGAAGTCCGCGTCGGCGAGACGGGCGCCCTCGAACTGTGTCTGGGTCAGCGTCGCACCGACGAAACGGGCGTCGCGCAGATCCGCGCCATAGAGCTGGCTCCAGGCCAGATTGCTGCGAGACAGATCGGCTCGTCGCGCGCGGGACCACGAAAGGTTCGCATGCCCGAGTTGAGCGTCCGTCAGCGTCGCGTCTTCGAGTATCGCCTCGCGCAGATTCACGCTCACGAGGAGCGCCCGGGATAGATCCGCACCGCGCAGATCCGCGCCGGCCAAATTGGCCGGGGAGGGGCCCTGCTGGCCGAGCGTCGCGGCTCCAAGATCGGCGCCGACGAGGATCGCGTGGCTCAGGTCCGCCTGCGCGAGGTTGGCCCCTGACAGCACCGCGCTTTCGAGATGTACCCGCGCCATCCTCGCGCGCACGAGGCTCGCGCCCGGCAGGAAGGCTTTTCCGAGCACGGCGTCGTCGAGCCGGGCGTTATCGAGCTTCGCTCGGCTCAAGTCCGACCCTTCGAGGCGGGCCTCGCGCAGGTCCGCCCGCGTGAGATCCGCGCCGGCCAGCCGGGCGCCGCTCAAATCCGCGCCCGGGGCATCGACATCCCGCAAGTAGGCTTCCCGCAGGTCCGCGCCTTTCAGGCTCGCTCCACGCAGATTGGCGCCGGTCAGATTCGCTCCGGTGAGTACCGCTCCGTCGAGATTCTTGT
>Ga0079220_10000169_pt1 | contig 14000 bp, 11 predicted proteins | sample GAAS100_FD_75071 | JGI IMG/M metagenome (GOLD analysis project Ga0079220, IMG submission 75071) | Agricultural soil microbial communities from Georgia to study Nitrogen management - GA AS100 | ecosystem: Environmental > Terrestrial > Soil > Agricultural land | place: USA: Georgia | collected... | reverse complement strand
TATCCCGGCAGGATTCCGTTTCCCCTCCTGCATGTCGATACCAGCTACAAGTTCCCGGAAATGCTCGAGTTCCGCGACTCCTATGCGAAGCGAATCGGAGCGGAACTCATCGTTCATCGGAATGAAGAAGCCCTGAAGCAGGGCGCAAATCCCTTCACGCTGGGAACGCAGAAGTGTTGCGGTCTGCTCAAGACCAAGTCGCTGCTCGATGCCCTAGAGGAGGGCAAATTTGATGCGGCCTTCGGCGGCGCCCGGCGCGACGAGGAGAAATCGCGCGCCAAGGAGCGTGTCTATTCTTTTCGCGACGCGCACGGCCAGTGGGATCCGAAGAACCAGCGGCCGGAACTCTGGAACCTGTTCAATTCGCGAATCCAGAAGAAGGAAAGCATTCGCGTTTTTCCCCTGTCCAATTGGACGGAACTGGATATCTGGCTGTACATCCACGTGGAGAAGATTCCCATCGTACCGTTGTACTTCGCCAAGGAAAGGGAAGTGGCGGTTCGCGGTGGGTCCCTGGTTCTCATTAACGATGTTTCACAGTTGCTTCCCGGCGAAAGCTCGCAGCTGGTCAAGTGCCGGATGCGCTCGCTCGGTTGCGTTCCATGCACGGGAGCCATCCGTTCCGACGCTGACACCGTGCCAAAAATTATCGAGGAAATGATTTCATTCCGTCGGTCGGAGCGGGAAAACCGCGTCATCGACCACGATGAAGAAGGCTCAATGGAACTGAAGAAACGCGAGGGCTATTTTTGATGGCTGCGATCTCCCCGGAGCGGCACGGAGAAGCCTTTTCGGCGTTCCTCGAGCGGAATCTTCAAAAAGATTTGCTGCGATTTACGACCGCCGGCAGTGTAGACGACGGCAAATCCACCTTGATCGGGCACCTGCTGCACGACGTAAAAGGGGTCTACGAAGACCAACTGGCGTCCGTGCGGCAAAGCCGAATCAACCGATCCGGCGGGCCGCTCGATTTTTCCCTGATTACGGACGGCCTGCGCGCTGAACGAGAGCAGGGCATCACGATTGACGTCGGCTACCGCTATTTCGAGACGTCGCGCAGGAAATTCATCATCGCAGACACGCCTGGCCACGAGCAGTACACCCGCAACATGGCCACCGGCGCCTCGACCTCCGACCTTGCCGTCATTCTGCTAGACGCTACCAAAGGACTTCTCCCGCAGACGTTCCGTCACGCTTACATTGCATCGCTTCTGGGAATTCGGTACGTGCTGGCCGCCATCAACAAGATGGACCTGGCGGACTATCGCGAGGATGTTTATCTGCGGCTCGAAGAAGAAATTCTAGCCCTAGCCGCTGAACTGCAGATCCCGGAGATCGTGTGCATTCCGGTCAGCGCCCTGGCGGGCGACAATGTGGTCCGCCGCAGCGAGCGCATGCCTTGGTACACAGGTCCCACAATGCTCGAACATCTTGAGTCGGTGCCGGTTCCGCTGCATGCCGCCGCCGCCGCGTTGCGCCTGCCGGTTCAGCTGGTGCTGCGGCCCGATGCCGCATTTCGCGGCTTCGCGGGACGCGTTGCTGCCGGACGCATTCGGCCGGGCGACAAAGTTATGGCGTTGCCGTCGGGGCGCGCCAGCCGGGTAAAGCGCCTGGTTGCTTACGATGGAGATCTGGAAGAAGCCGCGGCACCGCAGTCCGTAACTGTGGAACTCGAGGACGAAATCGATGTCAGCCGCGGCGATATGCTGGTTGCGCCCGATGAGCCGCCCGTGATTTCGAAGCATTTTTCAGCCATGCTGGTTTGGCTGCATCCGCAGCACATGGAGCCGGGCCGCGAGTATCTCCTGAAACATGCAACCCGCCAGGTGCGTGCGCGCGCGGTGCGGATTCTTCATCGCGTCAACGTGCGGGCTCTGGCGAAAGAGCAGGCGCGCGAATTAGAGACGAACGACATCGCATTAGTCGAGCTCTCGACGACGCTGCCCCTGTACTTCGACCCCTACAAACAGAATCGCGTAACCGGGAGTTTCATCCTGATTGATCCGCTGACGAACGCCACGGTTGGCGCCGGCATGATCCAGGCGGGCATTTCTAGCCGCTTTTCAGCTCAGCCCTCGCGAAGCACGGCAACCGGAGGCGGCGCGCAGCGAAGCGTTTCCGCAACGGAACGCCACGCCCGACGCGGCCACGTCCCTTTGCTTGTAATTCACCACGGCGACGCAGGATTCGCGCAACGCCTCGAGCGCGCACTCTTCGACGCGGGTTTCGATGCTCTTCGCCTCCCGGAGCAAACTCCTTCTGGCGAAAGCGTTTGGACGACAGTACGAACTTTGCTTGCCGCCGGCCTCGTTGTGCTGTCTTTTGCTGAATCTTTGCGGGACGCTCCGCTCGAAGAGTTCAGGAACTCCGGCCAGGCGCCCGTGCATGAGCTTTCCGCCGGCCAAAATCTGGAGGAACAATTCAAAGAGGTCCTCGCTCTGGCGGAACGCCTTCGCATCGAAAGCTCCGAATTTTCCTCCGCGAACGGAAACCTATGACGAACATCGAAGTACTTTCAGAACAGCTGGAAAAACTGGCTCCACTGGAGGCGCTCGAAGCGGTCCTGGCCGGCGCCAACGATGGCCGCGCTTGCTTCACTTGCAGTTTTCAGGCCGAGGACGTTGTCGTGCTGGACTTCTTGCGCAAGCGGCTGCCGCACATTCCTGTGTTGTTTTTGGAGACCGGGTATCACTTTGCGGAAACATATGCCTTCCGCGACCGGCTCGCTCGCGAATGGGGCCTCAATCTCGTCAACCTGATTCCCGCGAAGACGGTTCAAGAACAAGAGTCAGAGCTAGGTATTCTTTATCAGAGCGACCCAACGCGTTGCTGCCAGCTGCGAAAAGTTGAGCCGCTATTTCGCTCGCTGGAAGATTACGAAATCTGGTTTACGGGACTGCGGCGCGAGCAATCGCCCACCCGCAAGAATCTGAAGAAACTCGAACTTCATCGCCTACCGAGCGGGAAGCCGCTACAGAAGGTCAGCTTGCTTGCCGATTGGACCTGGGGACAGGTGTGGGAATACACTGCGGAGCATAAGCTTAGTTACCTGCCGCTGTACGACGCCGGTTATCGCAGCATTGGATGCGAACCGTGCACCGCGGTTCCCGCCGACCCCAACAACCCTCGAGCGGGCCGCTGGGGCGGAAACAAGCTCGAGTGCGGTATTCACACGTTTTCAGAAAAGGCCGGATGATCCATTACCTCATCGGATTTCTGATCGCGCTGGCCATCGGCCTGACTGGTATCGGCGGCGGCAGCTTTACAGTGCCGGCTTTGATTTTGCTGGTCGGTTTGGCGCCGGATACCGCTGTCGGAACGGCCTTCGTCTTCGCCTGCGTGCTGCGGCTGATTGCCGCCCCGTTCTACGTTGCCGGCCGTAAATTTCATCTGCGCTACCTCTGGCTTCTGCTGCTCGGAGCGGTTCCTGGCCTGGTGATCGGCACACTGTTCCTCCGGCAACTGACCGATGCCTCTAACCGCCCATTCGTCATCCTTTTGCTCGGCGTTATTCTTTCTCTTTCTTCCAGCATCACCTTCCTTCCACGCATCCAGAATCACGATTTCGCAAGAAAGAACCCGCGCTGGATGCCGTGGCTTGCTCTTCCCATCGGAGCCGAAGCGGGTTTTTCCTCTGCTGGGGCGGGCGCATTGGGCACCGTGATGCTGCTTAATTTTTCGGAAATGACCACGGCCGAGGTGGTCGGCACCGATCTGCTGTTCGGATTGGTCCTCGCGGTTCTCGGGAGTGCGTTTCACTGGGAGTTCGGTTCCATCAGCGGGTCGGTTCTCCGGGAACTGCTTGCGGGCGGCGTTCCGGGCGTGGTCCTCGGTTGCCTGATTTCAAAATGGATGCCGGCGAAACGGCTGAAGTTGGTAGTGGCATCGATTGCCATCTTCGCGGGATTGCAGTTGATTTGGAATGGTGCGCACTCGCTCTATGCTGCCCGTGCCGCCCGGGCAACCGAAGGCACCTCCCACGTCGCTCCCGAACCGCGTTGACATAACGCCCGTCAAACCCTAGAATTAGATTTTGTCTCGATAGGGAAAGGTGTGACTGAACGCAATGAGGACGTACGTAGCCAAAGGAGAAGAGGCGGAAGCGCTGAAGGTCGGCGCGAACTGGTTCGTTGTGGACGCTACGAATCAGGTTTTGGGACGGCTGGCGAGTCGCGTGGCCCGAGTATTGATCGGAAAGGACAAGCCCGCGTTTACGCCTTATCTCGATTCCGGCGATCACGTCATCGTCATTAATGCTGACAAGATCCGCATGACCGGAAATAAGCTGGACCAGAAGGTGTATTACTCCCACAGCGGGTATCCCGGCGGCTTGAAAGAGGTTCCCGCTAAGCGCGTGCGCCAAGAGCGGCCCGAATGGGTGGTGCGCGAAGCGATTGTGGGAATGCTGCCCAAGAATAAGCTGCGGGCACGGCGCGCCAAGAAATTGCGCGTGTATCGCGACGCGGAGGGGTTGGCGCGGCACAAGGGGCAGAAGCCCCAGACGCTGGCCGTTTAGGGTAAGGTGGGGATTTCCGCACGTTAGTGGTCCTACTACGCAGGTCAAGGTGCAGGCCTTCGCAGGGAATCAGCCTAGCGTGAAGTTTGAAGAAGTTCTGGGCAGGTGAGCGGGGGTTGCTGTCTCCGCCACCGTGCTGCGGTTGGATCGATAGGAGGAGCGTTTGAGTTCCGCAACTACGCCGAATTTGGGCAGCAAGACCTGGTTCCACGGCACGGGCCGCAGGAAAGAATCGGTAGCGCGTGTATTCGTTCGGCCGGGCTCGGGCAAGTTTACGATCAACGGGCGGCCCGTCGAGCAGTACTTCACGAATTTCGCTTGGAAACACGATGCGACCGAGCCGCTGAAGTTCACGAACCTCGGCGATCAGGTCGACGTCGTGGTGACGGCGCATGGCGGCGGCGCAGGCGGACAGGCAGGGGCCGTTCGCATGGGCCTCTCCCGCGCGATTTCGCGGTTTAACACCGAGTTGCGGCCGGCGTTGCGGAAAAACGGATTCTTGACCCGCGATTCGCGCATGAAGGAGCGCAAGAAGTACGGCCAGAAGGGCGCGCGGAAGCGCTTCCAGTTCACGAAGCGCTAAGGATTTTGGGCGGGGCATTCTCCGTCCCAGCGAGCTCCGTCCCGGGAAACCGGGGCGAGATCATGGCCGGCTGGAAGCCGGCAAAAGGCTGCTGCGGGGCGCAGTTGCGGTGAAGCGATTCATCGCACCCGGGCGCAGCGAGAAGCAGCTATCCAACTAGGAGGAAAAGTGGCGGTAGAAATTACCATGAAGGAATTGCTGGAGGCCGGAGTTCACTTCGGTCACCAGACGCGGCGCTGGAATCCGAAAATGAAGGAATACATTTTCGGCGAGCGCAACGGAATTCACATCATCGACCTGCAGAAAACCCTGAAGATGTTCCGCGAGGCAAGCCGTTTCGTCAGCGATATTTCTGCCCAGGGCAAAGCCGTTCTGTTCGTCGGTACGAAACGCCAGGCCCAGGAGGCCGTGGCCGAAGAAGCCAGGCGATGCGGCGCCTTCTTCGTGAACCACCGCTGGCTAGGTGGCACGCTCACCAACTGGTCCACCCTGCAGAAATCGATCAAGCGGCTCAAACTGCTGAAAGCCATGACCGAAGACGGGCGCATGGAGCAACTCTCGAAAAAAGAGCGCGCGCGCCTCGACCGTGAAATGAAGCACCTTCAGCAGAATCTTGAAGGAATTGAGAACATGACGCAGCCGCCTGACGCCATGTTCGTGATTGACTCGAACGCCGAGGAAATTGCCGTAAAGGAAGCGCGCCGTATGGGCGTTCCGGTGGTCGCCGTCGTGGACACCAAGTGCGACCCCGACGTTGTCGATTGGATTATCCCCGGCAACGACGATGCTTTGCGCGCGATTCGCCTGTTTACCTCGAAGATTTCCGAATCTGTGCTCGAAGGCCATAATGCTTACCTGCAGTCCCAGGTTGGAGAGCAGAAGGCCGCGCAGGATCAGGCCCTGGCGGATGGCGTCGAATACGTTGATACCAGCGCCTACGAACAATATGAAAAGCAAGAAGGGGACTTTGTCGAAGCTACGGAGGATTTTGCCAACGCCGCCGAAACTACCGTCCCGCCGGACGAGGAGCAGCGATAGGGAAGGGCCGGGGTAGGGATTTTATTTGGCCCGCCCCGCACCAGAGGCGGGCCGTTTTTTAAAACCAAAGCCAAGAGATCTGCGAAGCGAGAACTGAGAAAAGGATGAGCACACCGAACACAGCCGTGGAAATTCCAGCCAAGCTCGTGAAGGAGTTGCGGGAACGCACAGGCGCAGGCTTCAGCGATTGCCGGGCCGCCCTTGTCGAAGCCAGCGGTTCCATCGAAAAGGCCATCGAAATCCTCCGCAAGAAAGGCCAAGCCGCGGCTGCCAAGAAGGCTACGCGCGAAGCCACCGAAGGGCTCGTTGGCAGCTATATTCACGCGGGCGGGAAAATCGGCGTTCTTGTTGAGGTCAATTGCGAATCGGACTTCGTAGCCCGCACGGAAGCTTTCCACCAACTGTGCCACGACATCGCCATGCACATCGCGGCGCTCGACCCGCGGTACGTACGCCGGGAGGAAGTTACTGCCGAAATGCTGGACAAAGAACGGGAAATCTATCGCGCCCAGGCCCAGGCTACCGGCAAGCCGGAAGCCGTCGTCGAAAAAATCGTCAACGGCAAAATGGAGAAGTTCTACGAGGAAAACTGCCTCTACGAGCAGCACTACATCAAGGATGAGGGCCTGACCATCGGAGAAATGGTGAACAGCGCGATCGCCAAACTTGGCGAGAACATCTCCATTAAACGCTTCGCCCGGTTCAAAGTCGGAGAGATCAGCGGTCCCACCCCGGATGCCGCGCCCGCGACCGCCTAATATTTATTCGGATGATCGGAAAAGCGTCCGGGAGACCGGGCGCTTTTTTGTCCCCCAGTACCCGGCTGTGCGGGCGGTGACCGAGTTTGTTACAATTCCGACGTTTTTGGGCGCGCGCCCGGGAGCCACATGGCTGCAAGGAAAAACGCAATTAAGAAAGCCAACAAGAAAAAGCCGGCTTACCGGCGCATCCTGCTGAAGATTTCCGGCGAATCGCTCCAGGGCCCCCAGGGATTCGGCATTCACGGCGAAACGCTCCAGTCAATCGCCCGGGAACTGAAGGAAGTCCATGACCTCGGCGTGCAGATTGCCGTCGTCGTCGGTGGCGGCAATATGTTTCGTGGCGGCCGCCAGCGAGGATTTGAAATCGAGCGCGCCACCGGCGATTACATGGGTATGCTCGCGACAGTCATGAATTCTCTTGCCTTGCAGGATGCCCTGGAAAAGGCCGGCGTATTCACACGCGTGCTGAGCGCGATTGAGATGCACGAAGTTTGCGAGCCTTTCATCCGCCGCCGTGCCATCCGGCACCTCGAAAAAGACCGCGTCGTCATCCTCGGCGCGGGAACGGGCAATCCCTATTTTTCCACGGATACCGCTGCCGCGTTACGCGCCATGGAAATCAAGGCTGACGTGATCCTGAAAGCCACGCGCGTCGAGGGAATTTACGACGCGGATCCGGAACAGGTGGCTGGCGCGAAATTCTTCGCGCAAATCACCTACCGCGATGTGCTCAGCCAGAATCTCAAGGTGATGGATTCCACCGCGATTTCCTTGTGCATGGATAACGGCATGCCCATCGTGGTGTTCAACATGAACCAATACGGAAACATCAAGCGGGTCGTTATGGGCGAGCGCGTCGGATCGATGGTTTCACCGGCGTAGAGCACTCGAGGCGGATGGCTCGCCTTAGTTCCCGGAGATTGACTTCAAAACGGATAGATTTTCTAGGAGTTGAGGACATGACGGCGTTTGGAAATACGCGAGACGCGTTGGCCGGGGCCAAGACCCGAATGGAGAAAGCGCTAGAAGACTTCCGCAAGGAGCTCGGCACGCTGCGCACCGGCCGCGCCAACGCCTCGATTCTCGACCACGTGCGCGTCGATTATCACGGAACACCAATGCCTGTGAACCAACTCGGAACGGTCACTGTTCCCGACGCCACGCTGATCATGATTTCTCCGTGGGATCCGACCGCCGTGCCCTTGATCGACAAGGCCATCCGTTCGAGCGATCTCGGCCTGAACCCCACCAACGACGGCAAGGTTGTTCGCGTTCCCGTGCCGGCCCCAACCGAAGAGCGCCGCAAAGAATTGGTCAAGCACCTCCACAAAGTGCTCGAGAACCACCGAACCGCCGTGCGCAACATCCGCCGCGACATCAAGGAAGCCGTCGACAAGCTCGAAAAGGACAAGAAAATCAGCCAGGACGAACACAAGCGTTCTCTCGAGGAACTGGAGAAGCTCTCGCACTCCGAAACGAAGAAAATCGAAGACTTGAGCGCGGCGAAAGAGAGAGAAATCCTCGAAATCAAGTAGCTGGCTGCTGGTTATCTGCGCGATTCATGGTGCGTGCTGTGCAAGCGCCGAACGAGTCGGCGTCTGCCCCCGTTCCAGAACGAATTCCTGTGCTTGATCGTTCTGCACGGAATGTAGGAACGCGTTGTAATCCATCGCCCGGTCCGCGGGAAGCTTGGGCATCAGAAAGCGAATTCTACGGGAAGCGCTGACGATATCCCCCTGCGTCGAGTAGGCCGAGGAAAATTCGGCATAGTCCCGCGCCACGGACGTTCCGGTTGGCACGCGCGCCACGACCCCGGCCGGCAGCTGGAGGGTGGAGTGCAGGCTGACGTCGAGAGGCGTGCCCAGCTTGATATCCGCTCCGGAACCCGCAGCCGGGGGATCCGGCAATCCGAGAAGCGGAAGAATCGCCGGTATGCGCACGGGCTTTTTCTCCCAGTTGACGAACTTGGGCTGCGCAACCTCGTATTCCACGGAAAACGGGTCTTTGGTATCCAAAGGATCCGACGCGGAAACGTTCGTCACTTCGCCCCGAAATCCGTCAGAGAGCGCCAGCAGTTGCGCCACTCCTTTCCATTTTTCCTTCGGCGTCTGGTAGAACGCTACCCTTAGCGCCAGTTCGTTGTCACCGCGCATCTGGTACTTTACCTTCGCGGTGAGCCTTCCTGATACGTCGATGGCCGCTTCAAGATCAACGTTCTGTGACGAAGCAAACGGCAGTTCTTCGGGGATGAAGATGAACGGCGAGCCCTTTGCCGTTGCGCTTTTGCCGCCGACACCAAGCGCCTGCTTGCCCCTGATGGCCGAAGGAACCATTTCAAACGGAGCGACTTCGAGTCCCGGAGTGACGAAATACCTCCGCTCTCCTTCGACGACCTCGAGCAGCACACCCGTGAGAAGCCCTGGCGAAGGCAGATACCCCTCGATCTCTCGGCTTTCGCCGTACACGGCGAGTTCGCTCCTGGCCGATCGTTGCGTCAGCAAGACGCCCAGAAGACGCGCTTTTTCCTCGGGCGTTCCGTAACCGGACGCAAGAATCTGCTGTGGCCCGCGCACGATCGACGTCGAGAAATCCAACGGAAGGTCCACGGTCTTGATTCTCTTTGCGACGAGGTCATAAAGAAATTCGGACGAGTCCACCTTTCGTGGTGCGCTGTCCAGTGCATCAGCGTCTGCATAGATGTGCGTTGAGAAGCCCGTGTCCTGGAGCTTCTCAAGTTTCTGAGAAAGCGCTTCCCACGAAGCAAAGGTGCTGACCTGAAGGTCCGGCGTGTTTTCAGACGGTGGCTCAACTTCTTTCCCTTCCGGGTTTTTCCTCGTCCATTTATAGACAGCCCGGGAACTACCCTTTGGAAAAGCGGCATCCGTCGGTCGGGTGGTGAATTTCGTGCGTACCTTGGGGCCCGAGGGCAAATCCAGCGCGAAGTGTTCTTCGGTGACGACGCCCGTTCTGTCAAACGTGTGCTCCAGCCAGAAGTCCGGAGCCAACGGCGGATGCGTCGTCGTCGTAATCACGCGGTATTCGAGCAGGTCTCCCGGGCCGAGCCCCAGAATGCGCACCGATTTCTCGCGCAGGTCTTGGTACGCCGGATAATCTGCCACCGCGGGATTTACGTTATCCGTTATTGCGCTGGGCAGAATCTCCGCCGTCCCGCCGCGCGGATGCGTGACGCGCGCAAGCGGAATCTCCAGGGTTTGGGAGGCTCGGTTATAGTCGAACTTCAGGCGTGCGAACTGCTGCACTCCAAGCTCGTTGTTGATTTTCACGCGCACGTGAACTTCTTTGCGCGAATCACCGTTTGTCTCGAAGCGGTAACTCGCCTCCAGCAACTCAATTTGAGCGGGATTTGGCGCCGGCTTTGCTTCCGTATCTTGCGCCTTTTGTCCCGGCTTGCCGGTCGGCGCCAGCAGGACCGCCGCCACCGCCCCGGATGCGCAGATCTTCGCGAGAGAGTTCATTGTTTAGGTTCAACGGAATCCAAAAGTCGAGTGTAAGGCCCGTTCGGGAATGCGGTAAAGCCGCAGTTAAATCGACGTTGCCGGACAACAACGCAACCCACCGAGCGGCCAGACTCAAACTCGCTGCCGTTCAGTGGTGACGGAAGTGCTTCCGGCGCGTCTGAATAGTCGTGGTAGCCTGTGGTGTGCGCAACGGCGCACGGGAGAGACTGGGGATGCGAAAGATTTGGGTTCCGGTGGTATCGCTCGCCCTCTGCGCTGCCGGCAGCAGCGCCGACAGCCTGCCGAAGGGCCCGGATCATGATGGCACCAAACCCGCACTCGCGCGGATCGCCGGTGAAGGCATGATGAATTCCCACGCTTTCGATTACCTGACCGAACTCAGCGACGAGATCGGCTCCCGCGTCACCGGCTCGCCCGCTGAGCGCAAAGCCGAACAATGGAGCCTGCGAAAAATGAGCGGCATCGGCCTCGAAAACGTGCATCTCGAAAAATACACCATCTGGAAAGGGTGGACGCGCGGGCATGCGGAAGCGGAGCTTCTCGCTCCCGTTAGGCGCCCCCTTCACGTCGACGCCATGGGCTGGACCGGTTCAACACCTCCCGGGGGAGCCGAAGCCGACGTTGTGCCTGTCAATCTCTTCGACCTCGATAACGAGACGAAAAACGCCGCCCGCCTCAAAGGGAAAATCGCCCTCGTCGAGATGAAAGGCCAGCCGAAAAAGGACTTCGCTCTCATTTTTGCGGACTTCGGCACTTTTCTGAAGGCTGCCGGTCAGGCAGGCACGCTCGCCGTCATCGGCGGGCAGGGAGGCGCCGCGTCTTCCGGCAAGAATCTGACGCACACCGGGATTCTGGGCTTCGACGCCGATTTCGCGATTCCTGTGGTCTCTATGACCGCCGAAGATCAAGGGCAGCTCGAGCGTCTTCTCGCGCATGGCGTTACGCCTCGCCTGCGCTTAAATGTGCAAAACACATTCACCAGCGGCCCGGTGGAAACCGCCAATGTTGTGGGCGAGATTCGCGGCCGCGAAAATCCCGAACAAGTTCTCGTCGTCGGCGCGCACCTCGACTCCTGGGACCTTTCCGAAGGCACCACAGATAACGGCTCCGGGGTCTGCGCCGTTTTGGGGGCTGCGGAAGCCATCAAGCGCTCCGGGCAAGTTCCCCGCCGCACCATTCGCTTTGTCCTCTTCACCGGAGAAGAACAAGGTCTCGACGGCTCCTTTGCCTATATCAAGCAGCATGAAGCGGAACTCCCCAACCATCTTGGCGACCTCGTCCTCGACGAAGGCCAGGGCCCGGTCAAGGATTTTCAGCTCGGCGGACGAAATGACCTGATCGAAGCCTTCGAGCCGTTTGCCGAATCGGTCGCCGACATTCGTCCCGTCAAAGTGAACGACAAGATCGAATCCGGCACTGACACGCTGCCGTTTTCCATCGCCGGCCTTCCCGGCATCAACATGAACCAGGATTCGCCTGAATACAAATTCACTCATCATTCGGCGGCCGATGCCTTGGACGCGCAGAAGCCCGACGTTCTCGCCCAGAATGCCACGCTCATGGCCCTGACCGCTTTCTGGATTGCCGACCGCCCGGAACGCTTTGCATCTCCTTGGCCTCCCGAACGCACCGCGAAAATGTTGCGCGATCAGGGTGAATACGAAGAATTGAAAGCTTTCGGTCTCTGGAAGTATGGCGACCTCGGACTCGAACAGAAAAAGGACTAACCGGCCGTACTGAGCATTTGCCTTCTCCGAACGCTGCCGGCAATTTGGGGCCCCGTTTCTCGTAGCGGAGGTGCGCGATGGAAACCCTTCTACAGGATATACGTCACGGCGCGCGCGTCTTGTGGAAGAGCCCGGGCTTCAGCGCGGTCGCCATCTTGTCGCTGGCGCTCGGTATCGGCGCCAACACCACAATTTTTACGGTTGTGAACGCGGTTCTGCTGAACCCTCTGGCGGTCAAAGACATTTCCCGGCTCGTTGAACTCGATACCATCGACGCCAAAACCCACGTCGGTTTCGCCAATGCCACCAAGCTCGGAATGTCCTTCCCGAATTTTCAGGATTACCAGCGTCAGAATGAAGTGTTTTCCGGTGTCTCCTGCATCGTTCCCGTGCCCCTCACGTGGAGCGGTGGCGCCGAGCCTCGCCAGGTCAACGGCAATATGGTCAGCGCCGGCTACTTTGACGTCTTGGGTCTCAAACCCGCACTCGGCCGATTTTTTCTCCCCGATGAAGACACCAAACCGAGCGGCAACAACGTCGCCGTCCTCAGCTACGCCTTTTGGGTCAATAAGATGGGCGCGGACCCAAACATCGTCGGAAAGACCATGCGGTTGAACGCGATGCCGTATACCGTCGTCGGCGTAGCGCCCAGAGGATTCAAAGGCACTTTCGCCTTCGCCGGGGCCGAGGAAATTTGGGTTCCCACCAGCATGTATCCCCAGATACTCTCCGGCCTGATCAAGGATTTCTTCAATGACCGCCGCTTCCTCGGCACATTTGTTGTCGGCAGGCTGAAGCCGGGCATTTCCCTCGGCGCCGCGGAAGCTTCCTTGCGCACCGTCGCTTCGCGCCTCGAAGCCGAATTTCCCAAGGACAACAGCGGCAGAAGCGCCGCTCTCACGCCCCTCGCGCAAGCCGCTACCGGCGCAAACACCCACGACCAGATTGCCCTCGCCGGCGTCCTCATGATGACGGTCGTTGGAATCGTCTTGCTGATTGCCTGCGTCAATCTCGCCAATCTCCTTCTCGCCAGGGCCGCCAAGCGCGAAAAAGAGATGAGCCTCCGCGCCGCCCTCGGGGCCAGTCGCAATCGCTTACTGCGGCAGATGTTCACCGAATGCATGATGCTTTCTCTCTTGGGCGGCGCTGCCGGCCTCGTCGTCGCTTACGCCGGCCGCGCTCTTCTATGGAATTTCAGGCCTCCTTTCATTGAGCCGAACGACATCGACCTCTCGCTCGATTCCAACGTTCTGTTGTTTACTCTCGGCATCGCGGTGCTGACTGGCATTCTCTTTGGAGCGGCTCCGGCACTCAGGGCTTCCGTTCCCAATCTCATGGAAGCGCTCAAGCTCGGCGGCCGCGGCGGCAGCGTCAGTTGGAAGCGCAACACCTTTCGCAGCATGCTCGTCGTCTCCGAGGTCGCGATTTCCCTGATTGCCTTGGTCGGTGCCGGTCTGTTCATCCGCAGCATGCGCCAGGCCCAGCGCGTCGATCCCGGCTTCGAATCCAAGAACCTCTTCGCCATGTCCTTCGATCTCGGCGCGATGCACTACGATGAAGACCGCGCCCAGCAGTTTTACCGCCTCGCGGTCGAACGCGCCAAAGCCACTCCCGGCGTCAAATTCGCCACCGTCGCTTCCAATCCTCCACTGGGCGGTGGCTTTGCCCGTACCGTCTTCCCGGAAGGCCAGGACGAAACCACCGGCTTCCGCGGCACTCTCACGCAACTCGACAACATCACTCCGGATTTCTTCGACGCCTTGCGTATTCCCCTGGTGAAAGGCCGCATCTTCACCGATGGCGATCGCAAGACCACTGCTCCCGTCGCGGTCATCAATCAGGCCATGGCCCAGCGCTTCTGGCCCGATCAGGATGCCATCGGCAAACGTTTCCATT
>Ga0079220_10000167_pt1 | contig 14046 bp, 13 predicted proteins | sample GAAS100_FD_75071 | JGI IMG/M metagenome (GOLD analysis project Ga0079220, IMG submission 75071) | Agricultural soil microbial communities from Georgia to study Nitrogen management - GA AS100 | ecosystem: Environmental > Terrestrial > Soil > Agricultural land | place: USA: Georgia | collected... | reverse complement strand
TGGATGCGGCGCGGCGCGATTTTGACGAAGCGGTGGACTGGCTGCTGGAATCGGGCTACGACCCGAACGGCGATCCGAAGTTGAGCGAGTTGTTCCGCCGGATTACCGACACGATTTACACCTACGAACTGCAAGCCTTCCAGGCGGGAGACGGGTTCCAAGAGACGCCGGCGGTTCCCGCAGCCATCGATGAAGTGGCGGAGATGACCTTCCCCGTGGACCCGAGACTGAAGGAGCGGGCCGAGGAAGCGGCGAAAAACATGTCGCACGACCTGCCGCTGACGGTGAACGACGAGGTCCTTTCCTTCCTGAATTTCTTCCAGACACCGCGGGGCAAGGACATTGTGGAAACGGGGCTGCGCCGCGCGGGGCGCTACCGCGCGATGATCTCGCGGGTTCTGCGGGAAGAGGGCATGCCGCAGGACTTAATTTATCTGGCGCAAGCGGAATCGGCGTTTCAGCCGCTGGCGCTTTCGCGGGCGGGAGCGCGGGGCATCTGGCAATTCGTGGCGTGGCGGGGGAACGAGTACGGCCTTCATCACACCTGGTGGGTGGATGAACGGCAGGATCCCGAAAAGGCCACTCGGGCGGCGGCGGAGCATCTGCGCGATTTGTACGCGATGTTCGGAGACTGGTACCTGGCGATGGCCGCATACAACTGCGGGCCGGGAAACGTGCAGAAAGCGATCGAGCGCACGGGGTATGCGGATTTCTGGGAACTGTACCGCCGGAACGTGCTGCCGCGGGAGACCAAGAATTACGTGCCGATCATCATCGCGCTGACATTGATCGCGAAAGATGCCGCGCATTACGGCATTGAGGTGGACCCCGATCCACCGGTTCCGACGGACGTGGTCAAGCCGGGGCATGCCATCGATTTGCGGCTGGTGGCCGAGACCATCGATGTGGATGTGGATACGCTGCGTTCGCTGAACCCTTCGCTATTGCGAATGGCGACGCCGGACGACCCGAGTTTCGAATTGCACCTGCCGAAGGGGACTGCGGAGAAGTTTTCCGCGGAGATCGCGGACATTCCTGCCGACAAGTGGGTGAGCTGGAGACGGCATCGTGTGGAGCCGGGCGAAACGCTCACCTCGATCGCGAAGAAATACCATGTAACGGCGGCGGCGATCTCGTCGGCGAACAGCCTGGACCACGGCAGCGAGATTAGTGCGGGAGACAAGCTGATCATACCGGCGACGCAGCCCTTGAGCGAGACGCGCCGGCACCTGGTGCGCTACCGGGTGCGGCGCGGGGATACCTTGAGCGGGATCGCGGACCGGTTCAGCTTGAGCATGGAAGACATTCGCAAGTGGAACCGGCTGAGAACCAACCGGGTCCGGCGGGGAATGGTGCTGCGCATTTACACCGTTGGGGGACCTCCGGAAAGAACCACGGTACGCAGGCGTTCGCGCGGCACGAAGCCGAAAGCCGCATCGGTGGCGAGGAACAATTAGCGGCCTCTGCAAGTCGTTGAACATACGAGAGTTAGCGAAGCACGATGGGTTGGCAGAAGGGCCCATTGGCACATCGTAGCGTTCGGCTGGCTCTCTAGTGGGGGACTTTGCGCGTGCGGGCGCTTGACAATGCTCCGCGAATACGATACCAACGCGCAAGGGCAGCTGCGCTGCTGTTGCAACCGGTTCAAGTCCCGCTCCGACTTTCACCGGAGAGGATTCCGCCAGGGAGGATGGAATGGATTTCGAGAAGGACAATTTCGAGGATGACAACGAGATGTCGCCGCTGGAGGATGAGGAGTTGGGCGGGGACACCGACGAGATCGTGGAAGCGGAAGAAGATGAGATGGTGATTGCGGAGGAGGAACCGGAGGAAGCGGCGCCAGCAGCGCCGGCACGCTCCGCTCCGCGGCCGGCGGCGAAGAAGCCGGCCAAAAAGGCCGCGAAAAAATCCAAGCCAAAGCCGAAAGCGAAGAAGAAAGCGGCCAAGAAGAAACCCGCTAAGAAGGCCAAGAAGAAGGGCGGCAAGAAGCGGCGCTGAAGCCCCTTTATTGCGATCTGGCGGAACCGTGATCGGGATGGCCCGGAACCTCTCCGGGCCATTCTTTTTGGGACCTGAGGCGAGCCCTGGTTGCCGGGATGGCGGTGGCTGGGAGGCCGGAATCGGAAAAAAGGACGTCGCAAAAGGGGAAGGAACGGCGGGCACAAACGGTAATAGTTGCTAAGGTAAGTATCTGAGGATACGATGGCGCCGCTATGTTGCGGGCGCTGGAGCACATACGGCGAATGCGCGGCGGCGCGCAATCGCACTTGATGCGCTGCTCCGACGGGCACTACTACGTCGTAAAGTTTCAAAATAACCCGCAGCATTCGCGAATTCTGGTGAATGAGTTGCTAGGCACCAGGCTGGCGGCGCGGCTGGGGCTGCCGACGACGCCGGTGGCAGCCATCCAGGTAGACGCGCAGCTGATCGCATGGACGCCGGACCTGTGCGTCGAGCTGCCGCGAGCGCGCGTGCCATGCCAGGCGGGGCTGCAATTCGGGTCCCGGTATCCGGGGGACCCGCATCGCCTGACGGTTCACGATTTCTTGCCGGACGCGGACCTAGCCGAAGTGGAGAATCTCCACGATTTCGCGGGGATGCTGGTGTTCGATAAATGGACGTGCAATACCAACGGAAGGCAAACAGTCTTTTTCCGGAATGCGGAAAACACCGCGGGACGCTACCGCACCGTAATGATCGATCAGGGCTTCTGCTTTAACGCCGGGGAATGGAATTTTCCGGACGCGCCGCTCCGCGGGCTGTACGCGAGAAACAGAGTGTACGAGGGTGTGACGGGAAGAGAGTCTTTCGGCCCGTGGCTCGAGCGGCTGGAAGGAAAAATCACGGAGAGGGTGCTGGATGAAGTGATCCGCGAAGTGCCGCCGGAGTGGTATGGCGACGACCTGGACGGGCTGTGGCGTATGGCGGAGGCGCTGCACAGGCGAAAGAACCGCGTCGCCGAGTTGCTGCTGGCGGCCAAGAGGACCTCGCGGCATCCTTTCCCGAATTGGATATAGCGATGAACGAAACGGCCAACGCGACGCCGGACGCCCGATATGTCTACCGTGTTTTGCGGTACACGCCGAATCTGGTGCGCGACGAATGGGTGAACGTCGGAGTGCTTGTCTACGATCCGGGGACAGGCGAACGGCGGCTGCGCATGATTGAGGATCAGGATGAGTTTGCGCGAGTGCGCAGGCTGCACCCGGCGGCCGACGAGGATCTTCTGCGGAGGCTGCGCGAGGACCTGGAGGACCGGCTAAGAAACGCGAAGGACGTTGTGGACGGCGGCGATTGGCAGAAGCTTCTGGCGAAATGGGACGACACGCTTTCGAACGCTCTGCAACTAGCGCCGCAGAAAGGCGTATACGCGGGCGATCTCGACGCAGAATTGGAGCGCTTGTACGCGGATCACGTCGCTCCCCAGAGAGGGCCGGTGCGAGTGGGGGCGCCCGGGAGCCGCGCCCTGGTGCGGGGCTACTGCTCGCAAGTATGGCGGCAGGCGCGGCTGTGGGAACGCGTGGAGCGAGGCGTGCGGGTGACGGACTACACGTTTCCGGGAGACCCGATGCGGATCGACTATTCCTACCGGCACAACGGGACGCGGGGCTTCGTGCAGACCATCAGCGTCTCGCGCTCGCCGGCCGACTGCAAGCTGCTTGCCTATACAGCCGAGCGGATTGCCGCGCGGGCGCCCTTTCGCTCTGAATTTGCCGCCGTGACGGACGTGGCGCTCGAAGAAAAGAACGAGCGTCACCGGTTTGTGCGCGAGACGCTGCGCGACGCCGGCATCGAGCCCGTGCCGCTCGAAGGCTTTGCGGTGTGGGTGGCGAAGTTGAAGCCGCGCTTGCAATGATCAGAGATCAGCGATCAGCAATCACAGATCGGTAAGAAGGGCCCGGCGGGCGGCGAAAGTCGCGCTCGTGCACCGCTGCCCTCGCTTTAAATGGCCCTTGCCGATTCTGTGGTCGGCAGTCCTGAGCCAGTGTCACACCAGGGGTTCCGACCAGTTTTCGAGAGTGTCCTTCACCTTGTGCAGGAATTGGTGAGCGACGGCCCCGTCAACGACGCGATGGTCATAGCTCAGCGTGACGTAGCACATCGAACGGACGGCGATGGCGTCATTCACCACGACCGGCCGCTTTTCGATGGCGCCCAGGCCGAGAATGCCGACGTTGGGCTGGCTGATGACCGGCAAACCGAACAATCCGCCGAAGACGCCGGGATTGGTAATGGAGAAGGTGCCTTCCTGGACTTCCTCGGGCCGCAGCTTCTTCGAGCGGGCGCGTTCGGCGAGATCGTTCAGGGTGCGCTGGATGCCGAGGATGTTCTTTTCGTCGGCGTTTTTCACAACCGGCACAATCAAACCCCAATCGAGCGCCACAGCGATGCCGATGTTGATTTCCTTGTGCAGAACGACGTTGGTGCCGTCCAGCGAAGCGTTGAGCGTGGGATACGCGCGCAGCCCGGCGACTGTGGCTTTCACGAAGAAGGGCATGAAGGTCAGCTTGGTCTCGTAGCGCTGCTCGAATTCTTCCTTGGATTTGGCGCGCAGCGCGGCGACCTTGGTCATATCGATTTCATCGACGGAATACACGTGCGCGGAAACGTGCTTGGAAGCAACCATGTGCTCCGCAATTTTCTGGCGCATGACGGACATGGGCTGCACTTCGTAGTTGCCGAAGTACAGGCGCTCGCGCGGGACACCCAGCTGAAGCGCGGGAACGTATTGCGCGCCGTGCGCGGCGGGCGCACCTGTGGCGACAACCGGCGCCGGAGCGACCGGAGGCGGAGGAACCACGGCCAAACGCGGCGGAGCCGAAGGCTGCGGCTCGTAGGCGGCGGGCGCGGGAGCGGCCCCCGAGGCGCCGCCATTGATGAGCGCTTCGATGTCTTGTTTGCTGATGCGCCCGCCGGCGCCCGTGCCCTGAACCGTGGACAGATCAATGCCGTGTTCCTTGGCCATGCGGCGTACCAGGGGCGAACTGTGAATCCTGCTGCTTTCCGTGGACGATGCGGCAGCGGAGACGGGGACGTGCGCCACGGGTTGGGGCGCGGGCGGCACCGCCGCCGGGCGCGGGGCAGGGGCAGGCGCCGGAGCGGCTGCTGCAGGAGTCGAGACCGGGGCCTTGGCGGGAGCCGGGGCCGGAGTTGACGGAGCAGGAGCGGATGCGGCGGCGCCGACGGCGTCGATCACCGCGACGATCGTGTTGATCGGGACCGTCTGGCCCTCGTTGGCTTTGATTTCCTTGAGAACACCGGCCGACGGTGAAGGAATTTCGGCGTCGACTTTGTCCGTGGAGATTTCGAAGAGCGGTTCGTCGCGCTCGACCTTGTCCCCGGGCTTTTTCAGCCACTTGGTAATGGTTCCTTCAAAAATGCTTTCGCCCATCTGGGGCATAACGACATCGACGGCCATGGGGTTCCCTCTCCTTAACTCCTCAGAATAAAGTCGACGGTCGACAATTTAAAGCCGACAGTTGAAAACCGTTGGGCAGAAGCCCACCTGCATTCGGGTTCCTAATACCTCGCCAGTTGACGGGCCGCGTGCAGCACCTTCTCCTTGTTCGGGAGGAAGTACTCTTCGAGCGCCGGCGCGTACGGCACGGGCGTATCGAGCGCGGTGACGCGCACGAGCGGCCCGTCCAGGTCGCTGAAAGCCTTTTCGCACAACAGTGCGGCGATTTCCCCGGCGATGCCTCCGGTTCTCGTGTCTTCGTGCACGACCAGGCATTTGCTGGTTTTCTTGACGGAGTTCACGATGGCTTCTTCGTCGAGCGGGAGCAACGTGCGAAGATCGATTACCTCCGCTTCGACGCCTTCGCGTGCCAGGTCCTCAGCCGCCTCCAGCGCGGTATGCACCATCGCCGCGTAGGAAAGAATCGTGAGATGGCGGCCTTCGCGGCGAACGGCAGCTTTGCCGATAGGCACGGTGTAATCGCCCGGAGGAATTTCTCCCTTGATGCGGCGATAGAGAAATTTGTGCTCGAAAAAGAGCACCGGATTGTTGTCGCGCACGGCGGCCTTCAGCAGACCCTTGGCGTCGTACGGCGTCGAAGGGTAAATCACCTTGAGGCCCGGCGTATGCACGAAATACATTTCCGGGTTGGCGGAGTGGAACGGGCCGCCGTGTACGCCCCCGCCCGCCGGGCCGCGAATGACGATGGGCGCGGGGGCATTCCAAAGGTAATGGCCCTTGGCGACAAAATTAGTGATCTGGTTAAAGGCGCAGACGATGAAGTCGATGAACTGCATTTCCGCGATGGGGCGCAGGCCCACATAGCTCATGCCGCAGGCGGCGCCGACAATGGCGCTTTCGCTGATCGGCGTATCGATGACACGCTCCCAGCCGAAGCGCTCGAGCAAACCTTCGCTGGTTTTGAACGCGCCGCCGTAGACGCCGACGTCTTCACCGAGAAGAATCACGGCGGGATCGCGTTCCATTTCCTCGAACATAGCCTGTTTGACGGCCTCGAGGAAGGTGACCTGGTTCGCGTTTGCTTCCGGAACTGGTTTGGTGGCCATGGCTACCGCCGCACCTTCCTGGCTGGCGGGGATGCCGCAAGCTTTCCCGGTTTCCCGGGCGTGGTCGGAGTCTTCCCGTTAGACGGAGGCTTCTGCATCGGCTCCGCGGCGGAAGAGCGCTCGGTATCGCCAAAATGAATCGGCGCGGTCTTGCCGTTTAGACCCTTGCCACTGCCGAAGCCCGGAACGGTCCAGAGCGGGGCCACGCTCGATTTTGGCGGAGTGACTTCGGCAAGCGGGCGCTCCCATTTCGGACGAATCTTGTGGCAGTTGTCGCCCGTGCAATAGACGCCGGTTTCGGCGAATTCGGGCGGCGGCATGGGTGAATTCTCGGCAAACTCCCGCTCCTTGGCAAGCAGCGCTTCGATTTTCTCCCCGACTTCCTGCCGGCCCTTTTCGTCGAGGATTTTCTCTTTCGCCAGAAACTTTTCGTACAGAAGAATAGGGTCGCGCGCTTCCCAGTGGGCGCGCATCTCCTTGGGTACGTATTCGGCGGGATCGTGCTGCGCATGACCAAGACGCCGGAATGTTTTCGCTTCAATAAGGATGGGGCCGCCGCCCGAGCGGGCGCGCTCGACCGCTTCTTTCGCTGCGGAGTAGACCGCCACGACGTCGTTGCCATCCACGATACAGCTGTGAATGCCGTAGGCCTTGGCGCGATCGGCAAGGTTTTCCAGCGGGACCTGCCGCCGCACGGGAGTGGAATAGGCCCACAAATTATTCTCGAGAATCAGGACGAAAGGCGCTTTTTGCGTGGCGGCGAAGTTCAGGCCCTCGTGAAAAACCCCGGTGGAGCTGCCGCCGTCGCCGATCCATGTCATCGTGACGACCCTCTGCCCCAGATAACGCGCGCCGATGGCCACGCCGCTCATGACCGGGATCAGGTCGCCCAACATCGAGATGGGCGAAACGATGTGGAGATTTTCGAGATCGCCGAAATGACTGGTGCCATCCTTGCCCTTGGTCGGTGAATCGTACTTGGCCATGTGCTGCATGAAAACGTCGCGCGGGGGCACACCTTTGACGAGCAGAGCGCCGATATTGCGGATCATCGGCGCCATCCAGTCTTTTTTCTCGAGGGCGTAAGCGGACCCAACGGAAATCGCTTCCTGGCCGAGGCTGGAGTAAAGTCCGCCGACAATTTTATTCTGGCGAAAGAGCTTGACCATGGTGTCTTCGACGGCGCGGTTCAGCCGCATGAAGTAGTACAAGTCCAAGAATTGCTGGCGGGTAAGTACTTTTGTCATCCGCTGCCCCAATCCCTACGCGGAAACCGGCATTGCTTCCGCGGTTTCCAGGCGTTCGAGCAAACGCGGCGGCTCGATTTCACATGCGGCCATGCCGAAAATTTCCGAGACATGCCGCGCCAGGAGCGGCCCAACCTCCGACACCGATACACTGCCCCCGAGCAACTTCTCAAGCGACGTGGCCTTGCGATCCGCGATGCCGCACGGAACGATCAAATCGAAATAGCGCAAATCTGTGGAGACGTTGTAGGCGAATCCGTGCGAAGTGACCCAGCGGCTGATGTGCACGCCGATGGCGCCGAGTTTTTCTTCACGGGAGCCGGCGCCGACCCAAATGCCGGTCTTGCCGGGGACGCGGACGGCTTCGATGCCGAATTCGCGGGTGGCGCGAATCATGGCTTCTTCGAGCATGCGCACGTACCAGACGACGTCGCGGCGGATGGCGCCAAGGTTCAGAATGGGATAGCCGACCACCTGGCCCGGGCCGTGATAAGTGACGTCTCCGCCGCGGCTGGTCTCGAAGAACTCCACGGCTTTCTGTCTCAGAACATGTTCGCTTGCCAGGAGGTGTTCGCGTTTTCCGTTGCGCCCCTGGGTGATCACGTGCGTATGCTCGGAAAGGAGAAGAACATCGTCGATCAGCCCTGCTTTGCGCGCCGCGACAATGCGCTTCTGCAGGGCATACGCGTCGGCGTAGCCGATCAAACCAAGGTCGCTGATGAGCAGCGTGTTCATCGGTAGCTTAGACGTTGATCTGCAAACCCCTGACGCTGGCGAAAGCGTCGCCCATAGCTTCCCAAACCGTAGGATGCGCGTGAACCATGTTCATCATATCGTCGATGGTGCCTTCCAGGTTCAGAGTGGCGGCTGCCTCGGAAAGGATTTCGGTTGCCAGCGGGCCGATGATGTGGATGCCCAGCACCTCTCCGTATTTTTCCTCGCTGACGACTTTGATGAAGCCGCCGTGGCTGCCCAGGATGGTCGCTTTGCTGTTGCCCACGAAGGGGAATTTCCCGACCTTCACGGCGTATCCGGCTTCGCGCGCCTGCTTTTCGGTCAAGCCGATCGAGCCGATTTGCGGCTCACAGTAGGTAGCGTTCGGTATGCGGGTTTTCAGCACCGGCTGCGTGGGCTTTCCGGCGATGTGGGTGACCGCGACAATACCCTCCATCATCGCGGCGTGCGCCAACTGTGGCATGCCCGCAACAATATCACCGATAGCGAACAGTCCCTTCTCGTCTGTTTCCATGTAGGGACCGGCGTGGACGAAGCCGCGCTCGACCTTGGCTTTCGATTTCTCCAAGCCGCAATTTTCCGTCATTGGTTTACGGCCGACCGCAAGGAGCAGCTTTTCCGCCTGGATCGTTTGCGGCTTGCCGTCCTTGTCCTTAAAGGAAACGGTCACGCCTTTGGCGTCTTTCTTGGCACTTTCCACCTTGGCGCCGGTGAAAATTTGAATGTTTTTCTTCTTAAAGGCTTTCTCAAGCTCAGCGGAAATTTCTTCATCCTCAACGGGGACTACGCGCGGCAGCATCTCCAGAATCGTCACCTGCGTGCCGAACGAGTTGTAAATGGACGCGAACTCCACGCCAACGGCGCCGGCGCCGACGACTACGAGCGTTTTGGGAATCTCTGGCAACTGCAGAATGGAACGATTGGTGACGATCGTTTTATGGTCCGGTTCAATGCCCGGCAAGGACCGCGCCTCCGAGCCGCTGACCAGCAGGATGTTGGCCGCCTCGATGGTCGATTTCTTTCCATTGTTATCCACGCTGACCCGGCCCTGGCCTTCATAGCGGCCCCAGCCCTGAACCCATTCGACTTTGTTTTTCTTGAACAGAAACTCGATGCCCTTGGCGTGTTTCTTTACGATCTTGTCTTTGCGTTCGAGGATATTGGGCCAGTTGATCTTCACGCCGCTGACTTCAAAACCCAGTTCGCCGGCATTCTTGAAGTGGTCGTAAACGTCGGCGTGGTGCAGAAGCACCTTGGTCGGGATACAACCGACGTGCAGGCATGTGCCCCCGAGGTACGGGTCTTTCTCCACGACAACGGTTTTCAGACCGATCTCGCCGGCGCGGATGGCCGCGACATATCCTCCGGGACCACTCCCGATGATCGCCACATCATATTTTGCCACTCGTATTCTCCCTCCGGAGGTTCCAGCGATGGATAAGCCGCCCCCAGGGACCGAACCGGTCCAACACGCGGTGTGACAATGCCTGACGGGTTGCCGTCCGGTCGCCGGTTCTACCCTTGGTGCTGTCCGGCGCACAACCGGCAAAAGCTGAATTTTATCAGCGGGGCCGAGCAGCCGCAACTTGCCGCAAGAAAAAGGGGGCAGTGTTCATTCCCAATGTGGGACCCGGGATACCACACGAGCCGGTATATTCGAGTAAACAGTCCTAGTATTATCACTCGTATACGGTCCAGCCCGCAGATTTCGCTTGCATCCTAGCTTACCGATGAATAGAGTGCCCTACCGCTAACGCAGTCGGTTCCGGCGGCAGACCCGCCAGGAGGTAAGCATGGCTGCAAATCCCGCAACAATTTGGCATTGCACGAATCCCGCATGCGGACAGCAAGCGACCGGTCCGGCGTTCTGGGCGGACGGCAAGGCTCCGCGCTGCGGGTGCGGCTTCGCCATGAAAAAAACTTACCGTCCCCCGGTCTTTCGCTATTTGGAGTTCCTCGTGATCGAGGACCCCGAACCTGCGCACGATCATGCGCCAGAGAAGTAGCGATGCCACTGCGACTTCTCGGGGAGAAGCGGACCGGGCCGGTGCGGCGAAATCTGCGCGCCTGCGGCGACGCCCTGCACACCTTCGGAACCCTGACGGCACCGCTGGCCATCGGGCTGATCGCGGTGGGTTTTTATCTGCTGGGCACGGCCTTCCTGCATCCGGTTGCCGCGGATTCCGCCTCTCTGATCGTGGCGGCTCTTTTGCTGTCTTTGGGCTTCGTGCTGGTGAGCTATCTCCTGCGCTCCGCGATGTCGGCGCAGGCGCGGGGACGCGTCTCACGGCCATCATGCCTGCGGCCTGAAAGATTTGCCGATCAGCCGCCGCCGCAACCGCACCCCGGCGAAAAGTGCGATATTCCCCTGCCATCACACCGGATCTACGTCGATCGCGCGCGCATCGTGAGATGACGCTTGTTCGAAATGCTAGACTCTGGGTCAGCGGCCGTCAGGTCAATGCCTGCCGCGAGGAAGCCGTGCGCAAACTATTCATTGTTTTCTTGGTCTCGACTATCCCCGCAGCCATCCACGCGCAAAGCTGCACCGGATCCACGGAGTCGCTTTTTACGCTGACGCGGCCGCATGATTATGTCCAGAAGCGCGTTTCTAGCTACGATCGAACCGGAGGCAACGCGGATGCTCGGCAGATTGCGCCCGGCGAAACACTCGAGGTGCTCGATGCCGTTGGGCCCGGTGTCATTACGCACGTGTGGTTTACCATCGCCTCACCCGAACAGTTTCATCTAAAAAAGCTGGTTCTGCGGATGTACTGGGACGGCGAAACTTCGCCCAGCGTGGAGGCTCCCGTCGGAGATTTTTTCGGGCTCGGATTGGGTGAATACTTTCTGTACCAATCGGTGCCGCTTGCCGTCGCTCCCGAGAAGGCCCTGAATTCGTTCTTTCCCATGCCCTTTCGGAAGCACGCCCGCATCACGGTGACGAACGAAGGCAAACGCAAAGTGGATGCGTTCTACTTCAACATCGACTATCGCGCCTGCGAAGCGCCTTTGCCCGCGGATACCCTTTACTTCCACGCGCAGTACCGCCAGCAAACGCCGAACCACGGCTGGACTTCGGATTGGGCATTCAATTGGGACAAGAACGTCAACGATCGAAAGAACCTGCATGGAGAGGGCAATTACGTGTGGCTGGAGGCCAAGGGGCGCGGGCACTTTGTCGGTGTGACCATGTCCGTGCTGCAGAATCAGGACGGCTGGTGGGGCGAGGGGGACGACATGTTCTTCGTGGACGGCGAAAAGCTGCCGTCCATCAACGGAACCGGCACGGAAGATTATTTCCTGGGCGCCTGGGACTTCGGCTCGCATCCATTCGCCTACGGGCTGATGGGCGCGCCGGTGAAGGGAGAGGAACTCGCCGGCAGCCGGAGTTCGGTATACCGGTTCCATCTCGATTCGCCGATAACGTTTACAAAATCTTTGCTGGCGACGATCGAACACGGCCACGCAAATCATCGCTCCGATAACTTCTTTTCGGTGGCTTACTGGTATCAGACGGAACCGCACGCGCCGTTCCCTACACTTCCGCCTGCGGAAGAGCGCATCCCGCGCATTTATCCGGTGGGCGGTCCGGGCAACGCGGGACAACAACACTGATTCGGCAACGAACGGTAGAGCAGGTTTCGAACCAAATGCTCAGGCTCGGGGAATCGCGGAAAAATACTTCTCTTCGAGAATCCGCCGATGATGCAGCTCGTGGCCGGCGGTGATGTACGCGAGAGCACGGACGCTCACTTCATTCTTGTTGGCGACCCCGCGCCGCGGCCAGGCCTCTTCTCCGAGGCTGTTCAGTAGGGCCAGCGTGGCGCCGCGCACATAGGAGAATTCGTCGGCCAGGTCGGCGAGCGTGCGACTGCTGAAGTTACCATTGCGCACATAGTCGTCCTGTTCGAACCCTTCGATGGGCGTTTGATCGCCCCGTGAAATGCGCAGTGCGCGATACATGAAGATGCGCTCGCAATCCGAGATGTGGCCGACAACCTCCTTGACAGTCCACTTATCCGGTGCGTACCGGAAATTGCCTTCGCGCTCGCTGCGGGCGGCGAGGAGTTGGGTGGTCTGCAGACGCTGGGCTTCCAGCACGGCGAGAATGTCATCTCCAGGGATGAGAGAAATGTACTTCTCGTAATAAGATGCGTATTCGGCCTGCTGCGGGCGGCTGATGGGAGCGCGTTTCGGAATCATGAGAGCATTATACGCCAGTAAACGCCGGGTGATGCCGGTGACCGGGAGAGGCCGGAGGACAAGTTGGCCGTTGATTTGAAGCACGCGCGCATCGCTTTTCAAGGAGAACGCGGCGCGTTCAGCGAGGCAGCCGCCGTGCAATTGCTCGGCGAGTCGATCAGCACAGTTCCGTGTGCCACGTTTGACGCGGCGTTTCGCGCCGTGCCGGAGGGCCACGCCGACGCACTGCTGGCGCCGGTAGAGAATTCTCTGGCGGGCTCCGTAGTGCGCGTGTACGACCTGCTTCTCGAAAGCAATCTGACGATTGTGGCGGAGACGATTCTGCCGATCGAACATCATTTGATCGGCTGCCCAGGGTCTTCGCTCGAGGGGCTTCGCTCGGTATCGTCGCATCCCATGGCGCTCGCGCAGTGCGAGAGGTTTTTTCTTGAGCATCCCGGCTTGAGGCGGGTTCCGGCCGAAGATACGGCGGGAAGTGTGCGGCAAGCCCTTGCCAACGGCGACCGGACGGCGGCCGGAATCGCGGGACGCCGGGCAGCCGAGCATTATGGCGGCGTGATTCTGAAAGAATCGATACAAGACAATTCCGAGAATTTCACGCGATTCGTGCTGCTTGTGCCGTCTGTGCAGGCTTCCAGCTTCTCACCAGCGGAAGCCCGCAAGGTGTCGATCGCCTTGCGCCTCGCGCACAAGCCTGGAGCACTGCTGGCAGCGCTAGAGCCTTTCGCCCGCAACAGCGTGAACCTGCTGAAAATCGAAAGCCGCCCGATTCACGGGCGGCCGTGGGAGTATCAGTTTTTTGCGGACATCGAAGCAGCTTCGCGCGAGCCGCTCGAAAAGGCGCTTGGCGAAACGCGCAAAGCAACCAGCGAGCTGCGCATTCTCGGATTTTATCGGGCCGCACGCCCCTCTTCATGACTGCGGTCTATCTGACCTGAAAGCCGGTTAAGCTTAGCAGTAAGCGCAACCCTCTTCGCCCATGCCGGCCATGTCGTCTTTCATGCGCAGCAAACGGCGGCCGAGCCTCTCGGCGAGTTGGTGGCGCGCGCGCCACAAACGGGCCTTCAGCGTATTTTCCGTGACGCCGAGCTTCTTCGCGGCTTCACCGGTCGAGTAGCCCTGTACCTCGCGGAGAAGGAACGCCGAACGAAGCAGAGGCGAGAGTTCGTCGAGATTTTCGTTAATCATCTCGCGAAGCTCGGTGCCGGTGAAAAGCTGCTCGGGATTCGGGCCGTCGTCCGCGTAGCGCTCGCTCGCGGGCAGCTCGTCCTCGCGCGGCGGTTCGTCGAGAGAGATCGCCGGGCGAGCTTTGGCGCTGCGCCGCTTCATCAGT
>Ga0079220_10000166_pt1 | contig 14071 bp, 9 predicted proteins | sample GAAS100_FD_75071 | JGI IMG/M metagenome (GOLD analysis project Ga0079220, IMG submission 75071) | Agricultural soil microbial communities from Georgia to study Nitrogen management - GA AS100 | ecosystem: Environmental > Terrestrial > Soil > Agricultural land | place: USA: Georgia | collected... | reverse complement strand
TTACCGCGCACGCACCTGCCGGAGAAAACTCGGCGCAGTGGAAATACTAGAGTCCCACCTCCGGCAGGACGGGTTCTCCGGAAGGCCTGCGTGCCGAAGGATTCTACTTTCGATACGAATACCCGATGTTTATAACGCCGTCTTGCTGGCGAGTAAGAGCGGTGACGCCCGTACCGTCCGGGTTCATTGTGAAAGTCTCCGCGTGGTTTCCGTTCGCGACGGTGAACATGATTCGAGCGCCGTCGGGAGAGGGTATAGGCAGGAAAGTGGCAGTCAGATTATTGGTGAGCCGAGTCTCGCCTGTCCCATCCGCGTTCATAACGTAAATGTTGGTTACGCCCGATCGATCGCTGTCAAACAGAATCTTGTTCTGACCGAAGAAGACTGGCCGGAATGCCATGGCGGCATCGTTGGTCAGGCGTGTCTGTCCCGATCCGTCGATTCCCATGACGTAGACTTCCCAGTGGCCGAAGGGCGGATTGGGGCTCGGAGCATCGCGATTACTGGCGAAGACGATTTTCGTTCCGTCAGGAGAAAAACTGGGATCGTTATCGCCCGCGGAGTTGTTGGTGAGCTGCACGAGGTTCGAGCCGTCTGCGTTCATGAGATAAATCTCGCTGCCTCCCGTCCGATTGCTCTCGAAGACGATCTTCGAGCCATCCGGAGACCAAACAGGAAACCGATCCTGTTGCGGTGCAGGGGTGCTGGTCAGACGCACGACGCCCGTCCCATCCTGGTTCATCACATAGACGTTGATAGGCCCGTCGCGGTTCGAAGCGCGAAGGAAACTTGTTATCCCGAATCCCCGCGCGCTGAACGGGTGAGGTGCTTTTCGCCTTGGGCATTTCTTCCCGGCGCTTCGCGCACAGATTGTTTGCGCTATTAAATTACGCCTTCTGCCGCGAGGCGTTCCATCTCGGCAGCGGGGTAGCCAAGCCAGTCGCGGTAAACTTCGGTATTATGCGCCCCTAACGCGGGACCAATCCAGCGCAATCCGCCCGGCGTCTCGCTCATCTTCGGAGCAACCGTCGGCAATTTCACCTGTTCGCCGTTTTCCAACGCCACTTCCTCGAACGCCCGCCTGGCCCGGTATTGCTCGTCCTTCACCATGTCCGCCGCGGAATAAATCGGACCCACCGGCACTTCCGCGGCTTCGAGGCGCGCGATCGCTTCGCTCGCCGTCAGCTTCCGGGTCCACGCCGAAATCGCATCGTCAATCTCGTCCACGTGCTTCGAACGCCCTTCGTTCTTCGCCAGGCGCGCATCGTTTGCCAAATCTTCCCGCCCGATCGCCGTCATGAATCGGCGAAAAATGCTGTCGCTGTTCCCGCCGATCACAATGTAGGTCCCGTCGGCGCACGGATACGTTCCGCTCGGCACGATTCCCGTCAGACGCATGCCGACGCGCTCCCGCACCACCCCCGCTGCGTCGTACTCCGAAATTGTTCCTTCCATCATATTCAGCACGCATTCATACAAAGCCACGTCAATTTGCTGTCCCGCTCCGCGTTTGGCGTCGCGGCGGTATAGCGCCATCACGATGCCCAGCGCGGCGTGCAGGCCCGCCACCGAATCTCCCAGGCTCAGATTCGGCCTCACCGGCGGCCGCTCCGGCTCGCCCGTCACATAGCGCAATCCCCCAAACGCCTCCGCCACCAGTGCGAATCCCGGTTTCTGCGCGTATGGCCCCGTCTGCCCGTAACCGGAAATCCGCGCCATGATCAGCCCGGGATTCTCCTTCTTCAACTCCTCGTAACCCAGTCCCCACTGCTCGAGCGTCGCCGGACGAAAATTCTCCAGCACCACGTCCACGCGCTTCGCCAGCTCCCGCGCAATCTTCTGGCCCTCGGTCACGCGCAGGTTCAGCGTGATGCACTTCTTATTCCGCGCCATCGAATACCACCACAGCGAAGTCCCGTTGTGCATCACCCGCCACGACCGCAGCGGATCGCCCGTCCCCGGCGGCTCCACTTTGATCACTTCCGCGCCAAACCACGCCAGCACCGAGGTCGCGAACGGCCCCGCTATCGCCTGCCCCAGCTCCAGAATCTTCACTCCCTCCAGCGGCCCCGCGCCTTTCTCGTTACTCATCGCTTCTCCCTGATGTCTCGCGGTTCGCCGGATGCCGCGGCGCGCCCGTCGGCAAAGCACTGAAATGGCAGGAAACGCCGCTTGCAACCCGGCGTTTTGGCCGGGAGCGGCGGACAAGTCTGACCACGGCTTAACGCCCTTGGTTACTGCCGGTCAACCGGTGTGCGCGCTCTTGTCCCGGGCGTGGTGCACAAAAAATCGCGATACGCACACAGGTCCTCAAGCAAACCCTTCGACTCCGCCAGAATCCTGGCTTTTTCCGCTTCGCCCACCAGCATGATGATGTAATCGTCGCGTCCCGGATTCATCGCCAGCACGAACGGATACTGCTTGCTGAAGCCGTTCCCGCCAATGTCCGCATCCTTTACGTTCGGCGCATAGAACATGTAGTGAGGCATGTTCATCGTCTGCGGCTCCGGCGCCGCCGTGAAACCCCGCATCACCGGCGCGATCATGTACGCAACCCCCATGCGCGAAGGATTCGGATACTCCGCGGTCCCGAATTTCTTCGTCACTTCGCGATGAACTTGCGGCCCATCCATTCCCCGAGCTCTCAGTTCCGCCGCGTTCAGATAGTCGTTGAGCAGCGTCCGCGAGCCTTCGGCGTCAAAGCAAACGGCCCAATAGATGTCGTTGCGGAAAGGCTGCTCAAATTGCCAGTCGCTCCGCACCACGATGCAGCTCACTCCATTCGTTCCCTGCCGGCCCACCGCGTACCCTTTCGCTGGATCCAGAAGCAGAACCGTGGCGTTCTCTCGCACGTGAGGAGGCGCCGCGCTCAACGCAAAGCGCGTTTCTAGCGCCTCCGGCATTCGCTCCAACTTTGCCGCCGCGGCCGCGCCCGCCTTATCTTGCTGTGCCAGGCAATTTCCGCTCGCCAGCGTCGCCAGCAGCCCCAAAGCAACCATAAGCTTCGCGCGCATAATTCCCCCTCCTCGCGATCTCTGCTCCTGAATTGATTGTGAAAAATTACTGGCCGAAAATTGGTGCGGGAGAGAGGACTTGAACCTCCACGGCCTTTCGGCCACAAGATCCTAAGTCTTGCGCGTCTGCCAGTTCCGCCACTCCCGCACCGTTCCACGGAACACCATCATTTTACGGGTTTCGCCACGCGATGGGAACGCGCTGTTGCTATCCCGCGGCCTGTGGCGTTTCATCCACGCAGCCGAGGCATTCCGCGACCCTGCTCCCGGCTCTCCATTCACTTCCGCGAGCCAGCAGCGCTCCTTCTTCTCCTCGCCCCTTTGCGCCTTCGCGCCTCCGCGTGAACTTCTTCCCTTCCGCTAATCCGGCAGGGATTCATTTGCCAAAGCCAGCCCGAACGCGTAGTCTGAAATGGTCTCTTCTAGCAGTTTGCCGTCGCGGCCTCTCGCGCTGCGGTTCCTTGCGAAATCAGACAGCCTCGGGTTCTCTTCCCAGGACATCGTCGCATGGAGCCGAAATGACAAGAATCTCGAAAAAGCCGCACATTCCGCGCATTCCTGGTTCCCCTGATTCGGACTCCATCGCTCACGACGTTTTTCGACGGGGAGAGCTGGCCCTCGCAAGCTGCCGGGACGTGAAAGCTGCGATGCTGACCATGATTGAAGAAAACAACGAAATTGCCCGGGCCGGCCGAGTCATCTCCCGCAGACTCGCCGAATCCAGAAAAACCCGCCGCACGCAACCTTAACTGGAGCCATTGCCCACGCCTGCGCTCCCGTCGCCAGGCGTGGTCTCTCGACTTTCGCCCGCGGCTGTCGGAGAATCAGCCGCATGCAACTCAGCCTCGATTCCATCCTGAATCTCTACAGCCCCCGCAACCCGCTCGAAAGCGCCTGGACCATCCCCGCTCCCTGGTATTTCGACCAGCGTCTTGCCGATCTCGAACTCGCGGGCGTCTTCGCCGCCACCTGGCAAGTCGTCGGCCGTCTCGATCAAGTCCGCGAAAAGGGCCAATTCTTCACCGCCGAAATCGGCCGCGAACCGCTCATCGTCGCTCGCGGCGAAGACGGCGTTCTCCGCGCCTTCTACAACGTTTGCCGCCACCACGCCGCCGCCGTCGTCACCGAGCCGCAAGGTTGCTCCCGGCAATTCCGCTGCCCCTACCACGGATGGACCTATGGCAACGATGGCGCGCTCAAGGGCCTCGTCGAATTCGAAGGCGTCCGCAATTTCGATCGCGCCAAGAACGGCCTCGTCCCCGTGCGCATCGATACGTGGGAAAATTTCGTCTTCGTCAATCTCGACGGCCGCGCCGCCTCTCTCCCAACCTTCCTCGGCAAAGCTCCCGAACTCGTCGCGCCGCTCAAGCTCTCCGAAAACCTCAGATTCTTCGACCGCCGCGTCTACACCCTCAATTGCAATTGGAAAGTCTACGTCGACAACTATCTCGACGGCGGCTACCACGTTCCCCACGCTCACAAGGGCCTCAGCAGCGTCATCGAATACACCAAGTACACCGTCCAGAATTTCGAGCGCTCCAGCCTGCAATCCACTCCGCTTTCGTCCGGCGCCGATTCCGATGCCGGCGCCGCCGCCACCCGCAAGGGCCGGGCCTTCTATCTCTGGATTTATCCCAACTTCATGATCAACACCACCGAAGGCGTCATGGACACCAACCTCGTCCTTCCCCTTACTGTCGACAAATGCGCCGTCGTCTTCGACTACTACTTCGCCGACATCAGCCCTGCCGCCGAAGCCTACAATCGCGAAAGCATTAAGGTCGCCGAAAAAGTCCAGGATGAAGACATGGCCATCTGCGATTCTGTCCAGCGCGGCCTCGCTTCCCGCGCCTATGTCGCCGGGCGCCTCTCCGTCCGCCGCGAAGCCGGCGAGCACCTCTTCCACCGCCTCCTCCATGCCGGCTTGACCCGTGCCCTCAAACAATCCAAAGCCCCGGCCGCCCGTTCGAACGGCGAGCCTCGCAAAACCCGCGCAAAGCCCCGGCGTCGTTTGAAAAACACGCCCTGAAATGTTATAAATCTGCGTTTTGCTGCGGCGCGTGTTTTGCTTATACTGGGCCGCTCGCGCTCCGGCGGGGTAGGGGTATCCGGCCGCGCGGCGAAATGACACGCAAGTCCCGTCTCGGAATGGGAGCCAATTCGGTTGCCGGCGGAGCGCTCCCGCGTCGCTCGAAAAACTGGCGAACGTTCGCAGATTAAAGCCGGTAACAAGTGTGCGGGAAAATCGCCGCACGCCGACGGATGGCGCAGATTCTGCCGCCAAGCGGCCCGGAGCGAGTTTAAAATTTTGATTCGACCGATGGAGGAATCGTAAATGCGAACCTGGCTGACAAACGCCTGGTCACAGTCTGTTGGATTCGTTTCGAAAGGATGTGTTGCCGCCGCCGCCGCGCTGCTTGCGTCGTGCTCCGCCTTCTCCGCCCAGGAACACGCCGCCGGCGGCGAAGCCAATCTTCGCCTGCCCGATCTTTCCCGCGTTCAATTCCTCGGCACCAACGGGCACAACCTCCTCCTCTGGGGCATTCTCATCTGCGTCCTCGGCCTTCTCTTCGGCCTCACCATGTATTTCCGCCTCAAAAACATGCCCGTGCATCGCTCCATGCGCGACGTTTCCGAGCTCATCTACGAGACCTGCAAGACCTACCTCTTCACCCAGGGCAAATTCCTCCTGCTCCTTTGGGTCTTCATCGCCGTCATTATCGTGCTCTATTTCGGCTGGCTCGCTCCCGTCGAACCGGTTTCCGTCACCCTTCCCATTATTTTGCTGTTTAGCTTATTCGGCATGGCCGGGAGCTATGGCGTCGCCTGGTTCGGCATCCGCGTAAACACTTTCGCCAACTCCCGCACCGCCTTTGCCTCCCTCCGCGGCAAGCCCTTCCCCGTCTACCACACCCCCCTCGAAGCCGGGATGTCCATCGGCATGATGCTCATCAGCGTCGAGTTGATCATGATGCTCATCATTCTGCTTTTCGTGCCGGGGAATTACGCGGGGCCCTGCTTTATCGGATTCGCCATCGGCGAGTCTCTGGGCGCTGCGGCCCTTCGAATCGCCGGCGGCATTTTCACCAAGATCGCCGACATCGGCTCCGACCTCATGAAAATCGTCTTCAAAATCAAGGAAGACGATCCCCGCAATCCCGGCGTCATCGCCGATTGCACCGGAGACAACGCCGGCGATTCCGTCGGTCCGAGTGCGGACGGTTTTGAAACCTACGGCGTCACCGGAGTCGCCCTCATCGCTTTCATTCTTCTGGGCGTGAAGGATCCCGCCATCCAGGTGCAATTGCTGGTCTGGATTTTCGTGATCCGCATCGTCATGCTGATCGCCAGCCCACTGGCTTATTTCCTGAACGGCGCGATTGCCAAGGCGCGTTACGCCAACGCCGACAAAATGAATTTTGAGTCGCCGTTGACCTCACTGGTGTGGATTACTTCCTTCGTTTCCATCATCCTCACGTTCATCAGCTCCTGGCTGATCATTCCGCATCTCGGCGGCGACGCTTCGCAGTGGTGGAAACTTTCCGTTATCATCTCCTGCGGCACGCTGGCCGGAGCGGTCATCCCCGAACTCGTCAAGGTTTTCACCTCCACGGAATCGCGCCACGTGAAAGAAGTCGTCACCGGAGCCCAGCAGGGCGGCGCTTCGCTCGATATTCTCTCTGGATTCGTGGCCGGAAATTTTTCCGGCTTTTATCTGGGCCTCACGATGGTCCTGTTGATGTCCATCGGCTACGGAATCACCAATCTCGGCCTCGGCGCGTTGATTCTGGCGCCTTCGGTCTTCGCCTTCGGCCTGGTCGCTTTCGGTTTTCTCGGTATGGGCCCCGTAACCATCGCGGTCGATTCCTACGGTCCCGTGACCGACAATGCGCAATCCATTTACGAGCTTTCCCTGATCGAGCACGTGCCCAACGTGAAAAGCGAATTGAAAAAGGATTTCAACATCGACGCCGATTTCGAGCGCGCCAAGACCCTCCTCGAAGCCAACGACGGCGCCGGCAACACCTTCAAAGCCACCGCCAAGCCCGTGCTCATCGGCACCGCCGTGGTCGGCGCCACCACCATGATTTTTTCCATCATCATGGCGCTCACCGAAGGCCTTACCGTCAACAAAGACATGCTTTCTCTTCTCCATGCGCCCTTCGTCCTCGGACTCATCACCGGCGGCGCCATCATTTATTGGTTCACCGGAGCTTCCACCCAGGCCGTCACCACCGGCGCGTACCGCGCCGTCGAGTTCATCAAGGCCAATATCAAGCTCGAAGGCGTCGAAAAAGCTTCCGTCACGGACAGCAAGAAAGTCGTCGAAATCTGCACGCTCTACGCGCAAAAAGGCATGATCAACATTTTCATCGCGGTGTTTTTTGCCACGCTGGCTTTCGCGTTCGTCGAGCCTTTCTTCTTTATCGGCTACCTGATTTCCATCGCCGCGTTCGGCCTCTATCAGGCCATCTTCATGGCCAATGCCGGCGGCGCGTGGGACAACGCCAAGAAAATCGTCGAAGTCGAGCTGAAGCAAAAAGGCACGCCGCTGCACGACGCCACCGTTGTCGGCGACACCGTGGGCGACCCCTTCAAGGACACTTCTTCGGTGGCTCTCAACCCCATCATCAAGTTCACCACGCTCTTCGGCCTGCTTGCCGTCGAGCTCGCCGTCAGCCTCACCTCCACCCAAGGAGGCACTCTGGCGCATTTCCTGGCCGCCGCCTTCTTCATCGTCGCTTTCTTTTTCGTCTACCGCTCGTTCTACGGCATGCGCATCGGCTCGGACGCGCCCCACTGATCGCGGTCTGACAATTCACAGTCACGAGGCCGGCCGGGCGCCAAAAGCGCCCACATACTGCATGAATCGCCAGAATCGCACACTTGCCATGAAGAGATGGGTCGTGGACCATCTTCCCGGCGCGCTTAGCGGGCGTCTCGACTACTACCGCCGTCCGGAAATGGCCAATCATTGGGGAGGGCCTTTCAACGGGCAATCGTCCAGGCGCCAAGCTTGCCTCAGCCTCATTCGTGCTTGCAATTTTCAATTCATCGTTGAAACTGGGTCATTTCGCGGCTCCACCACGCTCTTTCTGGCACAAAATGCCAGCGGCGCGCCGGTTTATTCCTGCGAGCACAATGCGAGAAATTTTCATTTCGCCAAATGCCGGCTCGCCAAGATTCCGAACACATTCTTGTTCAACGCCGATTCGCGCACGTTTCTGCGGAACCTGAAAGTTCCGCGGGACGCGCGAGTCTTCTTTTATCTCGATGCGCACTGGGGCAAAGACTTGCCGTTGCGGGCTGAACTTGCCTCGATCCTCGAACAGTTTCAGACGTTCGTCATCATGATTGACGATTTCGAGGTCCCGGGCGATCCCGGCTACAGTTTCGACGACTACGGCCCGGGGAAGCAATTGTCTCTGAGAGATTTTCCGCTGCATAGGGACGAACAAATCGTGTGCTACGTACCTTCTGCGCCGTCCTCGGAGGAAACGGGCCTGAAGCGTGGGACCGTCGTAGCGGCCAGCAACAATATTGCCGCCGAAATTGACGGGATAGCCGAATTGCGCCGGCTGGATTGGAGCAAGGAATAAATTTCATCCACAGGGGCCGCCGGACGCCATAATCCGCAGGGTTGCAACGGGAAGAGAAGTTGCAACGGGAAGGCGTGATTCGTTGCGGCTGCCAGCCCCTGCGGCAGTAACCAGTTTTCTCTTGACGGGAGCTAACTATTCGTGTATAGTACCATTTGTAGAAAGGTATGCCGCGGCGGGAGTTTTCCCGCCGTTTTTTGTTTTTGGATAAGCCAAAGTCGGGCTAAATTGTTCCCTTCCCGCCCCAAAGCGCCGGAAATTCTTCACTCTTTTGCGGATAAGTCCAATCATTGCCACTCTTAGCGAAAAACACCGGGGGTGGGGGCCCACAGAAGTTTCCCATTCTGGGAATTCACGAGAGGAGTTGGCGCCTTCGTCCAACGCCTTCCCGTTCTCGCCCAGTCGCCTCTCTTCACGGATCAGGCGCGGATAAGGCCAGGAAAACGCGAAGGGCTGTTATCGAAGCCGGGGAAAACCGGCTTGAGATCGGCGACGCCGATGTGGCTCGAGAGAATTTCGCCAAGCACGCAGCGGAAATCGGTGGTCAGGGCGAGGTCGCGGCCTTCGTTGAGCTGATGATTCTCGAGGCCGGGCCAGCGGCCGTAGACTTTGCCGCCCTTCACGCCGCCGCCCATGACGAACATGCAGTTGGCGTGGCCATGGTCGGTGCCGCGGTTGCCGTTTTCGTGCGCGGTGCGGCCGAATTCGCTCATGCTGACGAAAACGATGTTTTCCATGCGATCGCCCATGTCCTGGTGAAACGCGGCAATGGATTGGCCGAGGTCGCGCAGGAGATTCGAGAGCTGGCCCTGCACGCCGCCTTCATTGACGTGATTGTCCCAGCCGCCGCAATCGAGAAACAGCACTTCCACCCCGATGTTGGCTTTGATGAGCTGCCCAATCTGCTGGAGGCTCTTTCCCACGCGGCTCGCGGGATACTCCGCGCCGTTTTCCGGCTGATACTTCTGCGGATCGGCCTTGCGCAGCATGTTGATGGCTTCAAACGTTTCCGCGCCGGTGCCGCGCAGCGCCTGGTCCACGGTTTGCGCGTACATGGCCTCGAATCCGCCTTCCACCACGCCGCTCGCCGCGCCTTGGGCCATCACTTTGAACTGCCGCACGTCAGGCAGCGCAACGGCGGCGGCTTCTCCGCGCAGCATCCGCGGCAAATTCGGCCCCATGGCCACGGCGCGAAAGGGCGAAGCGTCTTCTTCGGGAACCGCTTCGAGCGTGCGATTCAGCCAGCCGTCTTCAGTGGCTTTCACTCCGGGCGTCCCGGATTCCATGAAGTCCTGCGCATCGAAATGCGAGCGCGTGGGATCGGGCGAGCCCGCGGCGTGCACGATCGCCAGCTGATTCTTGTGAAACAGCGGCTCGAGCGGCGCAAGACTTGGGTGCAATCCGAAAAATCCGTCGAGATCAACAGCGGAGTCGGCGTTCCGGTGAGGCTGCGGAATCGCAATCGTCGGACGGATGCGGTAGTAATTCGGTTCGCCGAAGGGCACGACGATGTTCAGGCCGTCCGCAGCGCCGCGCTGAAAAAGCACGACGAGCTGCTTCTTATTCGGCGCAACGGTAGCCGCCGCGGCGCGCTGCAGGAACGCCGGCATCGCGCTCATGCCCACCAGCGCCACGCCGCCCTGCTTCAGGAAATAGCGCCGCGAAAATTTCAGATTCCGCACGCCTTCGCAGCATCCCATTTTCATCATGTCCTCTTCTCCGGCCTGGCTTGCGATTCCGTCGTCTACCTGCGCTGAAATTCCGGCGAACCCAGCACCAGGCCCGCGACGATGCCGAGATTCACGTGCTTCACCGGATCGTCGAGCCGCGCCTCGAGCACTTGCGGATTATCGAGCTGCTTCTGCAGCGTCTCCACGGTGCTCCGCGCGGCCTGCCCGTCGAGAAAGACCTGCACGGCGTGGTCCAGGGCGGCCTTGGGATCGGAAGTCTCTTCCATGCCGAGCAGCGCGCCGACTTCGGTTCGCGAACCGCGCACGTGATTCTCCGCGAGCGCCAGTGAATAATTCAGGCGGTTCAGCAGCGCGCTGGTGTTCACCCAGGCGTCGGCTTTGTCGGAATAGCCGGTGGGCGGCTGGCATTGGTAGAGCGGCTCGCCGATGCGCGCCGTCCACATGACCAGCGGCAGCGGCGTGCCCACGTCGGTGCCCAGCGCGCGCGCCGCGGAAACCACCAGCTCGAACGGCGTCTTGATTTTTGCGCGATACGCTTCGCGCGACCAGAATTCCGGCGAATAAATCATCGTGTGCATCACCGCGCGAATGTCGCCGTCGCTCGACTCGAACGTTTGCGTCATGCGAGCCACCAGAGCGGGCGGAGGCGTATCGGAAACGAAACGGCGCGCCAGTTCCGTGGAAACAAATTTCGCGGTGCTCGGATGATGCGCCAGCAGGTTCAGCACTTCCTCGCCGTCGCTCATTCCGCCGGCGTGAATTTTCTTTCCGAGGACCACTTTCGGATCGGGATCGTGGAGCTGATCCACGAAACGGAAATGTGCGTCTTCGCGCGGGCGTTCGATGCTCCATCCGGTGAAGCAGCGCGCCACTTCGGTGACGTCCTTTTGCGTGTAGCCGCCCTCGACGCCGAGCGTATGAAGTTCCATCAACTCGCGGCCGTAGTTTTCGTTCAAGCCGCGTTCCTGATTTTTCTTCGGGGCATTGGGCCGCGTGGGAGGCATGCGCGCGGGAAAGGGGATGCCGAAACGGTTGTAGCGCATCTGCTGACGCATGGCGCGCTGCTCAGCGAGCCGCTGCGAGGCGCGAGGATCGGCGCTGAGATAGTTGTCGAGATAAAACAGCATGGCGGGACTTTTCGCCGTCGCTTCGAGCAGATCCTTGAATTTTCCCAGCGTGTGCGGCTGGATCACATCTCGCTCATAAGAAGTGAGCAGCCACTTGTCGGCGCCTTTTGCCGCATAGACGTTGAAGTGGTTGAACCAGAAATCGTCCATTACCTGCTGCAGTTGCCGTTCGCTATAGATCGCGCGCGTCACTTTGGCCATGGCCAGTTCGGCAACGATGCGCTGGGGACGGCGGCTGTCGTCGGAGAGAGCGCGCGGAACGCTGTCGGGATTGACTCCGAGCTCGCCGCGCTTCCCCGCGCCGCGCGTGGGCGGATTGGACTCCGGTTCTTTCATCGGCGCGGGCGCGTCGGAATCGGCGTTGTCCTCGGCGGCTTTCGAGGCGGATTCGGATGCTTGCGCTTCCTCGCTCGCATCCCGAGCCTTCGGCTGCATTTCCGGGCCATCGGCCGCGGCGGTTTCGGTGCGCGCGGCCGCGCGAGCTTGCTTCTGCTCGCGCTTCAGCGCCTTCTTCGGCTGCGGATATTCCGCGATGAGCTTGGAGCTGGACATTTTCAGCGTGGGATAGGCTTCGAGGCGCGCTTCGAGGGCATGATCATCGATGGAGTCGGGATGAAGCTGCTCGTCGATCCACTTCGCCAGGCCGGTCTGTTTGATGTGTTCAACGTCGCCGGGCCGCGGACCGTAGGCGAGGCGGTTCAGAGCATGGAGAATCGCTTCGTCCTCCGACAGTTCCGTGATGGGCAGCCCCTTCAGAACAGGATCGTGGTTCTTGTCTTTGACGGGTGCGCTCGCCGCGGCGGAATCGCGAGCAGCGGGTTGAGCCAAAACCGCAGGAACGGGAATGCCGAACGGGAAGGCCAAAGCAAGAGTCAGGGTCGCGGACAGAAAGGATTGCAACGGGAAAAGCTTCGGCTGTCGGTGAAGCGGTTTATTGTGGCTCATCGCGGGCTCCTGCGGCTTACGTTTGCGAACGCCGGGCGTGCGGGCAGACCGCTGGCTCTTCCATTCTTCGCGAAGAAACCCGGAAGCGTGCAACAAGTTGCGCAAAAAGAGACGGCGCCCGCCATCACCCGTAAACTACTAAATACGCAAGCGTTAGCAGCGGGGGAACACTGCAGGCTCGCGCGACCGGCCCGGGGCTCAGGCGTATTTAGATTCCGGCCTATTTGGAAACGTCGAACTCCGTTGTACGTTGCGGCGCCACTCTTCCCGCGCCGTCAATGGCCAGCATCACCAGGCGGTATTTCCCGGGAGCGAGCTCGCTCACAGGGACCTTCAAACCAACCGGAATGACCGGGTTTCCCTTCTGAAGGAACTCGGCCGTGCCGACATTTCCCGTGAAGAAGACTTCCTTGTTGGACTGGTCGAAAATTTTATATCCGACAACAACCGGCGGAGGATTGTCGGAAGCGAGCAGCGGCTCGTAGACCTCCGAATAAACGGCAACCTTATCGGACTTCTTGAAGTGATTTTCCGCAAGCGGCATGAACTGAACGCCTTTGGAAACGAGCGGAGTGCGATCCTCGAGCAGCGCGGCATCGAGATCGGCGCTGCCGGCAAGCGCGGAAACGGGCTGCGTTTCATTGGTCATCACCGCAGGGCTGATGCTGAATTGCTTGCCGTCGTACGAGTCGATTTTCAACGGAGATTCCATTTTGCCGAAATTCTCCGTGCCGGTGCTGAGGACGATCGTGAGATTGTAAGAGCCGGGAGCGGCGTCAAACTGATTGCTGTAGTGGTAAGGAACCTTCTCGAACCTCTTCCATTCGTCCTTTTCCATGTCCAGCTTGACCTGGTCGCTGAAGCGCGCGCCGATGGTTCCGTCGGGCTTATAGGCGATGCCGATGATATTCAAATTGCCCGTATACTTTCCTTTTTCTTTTTCGAGATGAAAGGCGTCGGGCGGAATGTCCATGGCCACGTCGACGCGCGCCACATCCGCTCCGGTGTAAAAGTAAGGAGCCTGAAATTGCGCGTGGATGGAACCCGCGGCGGGTTCCTTGGCGTGCATCTCCAGCTGTTTTTCGATGGGAGTGCCCTCGAGAATGTTCTGAGCCCTGGCGTTGCAGTAGCCGCTGCGCGAGCGCACGCGCATTCCGCCGCCGTGGTTCAGCTTTACCTTCAGCGTGTGGCAGGCGCCCTCGGAGGATACGGCAGGCACATAACCGAGGAGATAGAACTCATCCTGCTCGCGGCCGATGCGCTCAAGTCCGGCGAGAAGATCGTTGCTGTTGAAGATGGTGAATCCGCCGGTGCCTTCGGCGAGCGCGGCGAGAATCTGCTGGTTGGTTGCGGCGCTTTCCGGAAACGCGGGAATGAGGTTGCGGGGCTGGTTCAGCGGATTGTTATAAGGATTGTTGTAGTTGTTGTAGTAGTTCGAGCCGCGGGTGCTGCCGCCGTTCGTGCCGCCGTTGACCGGCCCCCGCGTTCCGCCGGGGTTGCCGCCGGGATTGCCGCGCGTGCCTCCGGGAGTCCCACCGGGAGTGCCACCCGGCGAACCACCGGGCGCTCCGCCCGTTCCGCCGCGGCCGCCGCCAGCTCCGGCTCCGCCACCCGTGCCGCCCGCGCCGGCGCCTCCTCCGCCGGAGGGCCGACCACCTTCACCGCCGCCCGGCCGCTGCGGAAAAGATGCGAGG
>Ga0079220_10000163_pt1 | contig 14201 bp, 8 predicted proteins | sample GAAS100_FD_75071 | JGI IMG/M metagenome (GOLD analysis project Ga0079220, IMG submission 75071) | Agricultural soil microbial communities from Georgia to study Nitrogen management - GA AS100 | ecosystem: Environmental > Terrestrial > Soil > Agricultural land | place: USA: Georgia | collected... | reverse complement strand
GCGCGCCAGCTTGATCCTCTCTCGCTGATTATTGCCACCGACAACGGCGCAATCCTTTACTACGCGCGCCGCTACGATGACGCCATCCAAAAATTCGAGGCCGTGGAGGAACTGGATCCTTTTTTTGTTCCCGAGGGCTTCATTATCTATGCCGAAGCGAGAGTTCAGCGTTACGACGACGCTCTGGAAACGATGCGCAAGCGGCGTCAAGTCTACGGAGCGAGCGCGTGGGATCTTGCGCAGCAGGCCCTTGTCTTGGGGGCAGCGGGCCGCCGGGCGGAAGCGGAAGCCGCCATGCGTGACTTAAAGAAGTTAAGCCGGCAACGGGCAATCGATCCCGCGGTTTTTGTAATGGCGAATGTGGGAGTGGGCGATCGCGAGCAGCTATTCGTCTCCTTGGACGCGGCCTATCGCGAGCACTCGAGCGCTCTTCTGGGACTGAAAGTGGATCCGATGTACGACCCGTTTCGGAGCGACCCGCGCTTCCAGCAAGTCCTTCGTGGGATACACCTCGATAAGTAGCAGACGAAGCGACGTGGCGAGCGGCTGGCGGGGATAAGTTGCTTGTTTTCAGCGTTGGGAAGGATCGATGGGGAGTGGCCCCCTGGGTTTTTGCAACGATAGCAAAACAAAGGGGATGGAGCGCAGGGTCGGCTAACGATAGCAAAGCGAAGGAGTTGGGGGCGAGGTGGGAAGGCCGCTGAAGGTGGGCCGGCGAGGGCATGGGAGAACTCTCGAAACGTCGGAAAGAAGTATACCAGAAATGTACTAGTACTGTCAAGGGAAATGTTGGCGCAAGTCCAAGCGCCCCACAAGTCCCCAGATCGCACGCACGCAATGGTCTTCGTTGATCAACTTTTCGACATCGATGCTTCGCAAAACAAGTTGTTGCCGATTAATCGAAACCAGGCGAGGAATTCCGGCAGGCTCGTTCGTCATGAGCGCAGTCTACACACTACCTCTCACCACGACGTGTTAATTTCTTCACACGTTCCCGTCCCCGGGTTTCCAGGTTTCCCAGGTTTCCAGCGGCGGTAAGGGCAAGAGGTGCCGAGCGCTTCGGGCTCGCGCAGGAAAACGACGTGGAGCTGCGGGTATCTGTAGAAAAACTTCACTCGCAACAATGGGCAAGACGGACCTTCAGCCGGGCGCAGTATCAGAAAACGTCCTGTCCGTCCGCGAGGTTCGACGTTCCTGAGAATCTACGGGCCAAAGGGCCCAAGTGATCCCGGAAAGCGGAGCGGAGAAGGAAAGCAAGCTTGCGAGAGGCACTGTGGAGAGGAATGGCCATAAAATCCATTCCCACAATCCGTAGTGAACAAGGAGACCGCTTATTAGGTATCGGCGATGATTCGGCAAAGTTCTGAATAAATACAGGACTGCGCACAGGGATAGGAGCTCAAATCCGAGATAATAGCGAAGGGTTAATGCGTGGGAACTGGTTCTGATGCGGCTGTCTGCGTAGATCCAGCAGGCGGGGGTGGCAAGGATCGACATAACCAGGCCGATGCGCCAAAGCATGACTCGCTTGGAAGCCTTTTTAGTACTGGAGTGAATTATCCAGAACAGGGCGACCGCTAGGAGCAAAGTGAGGGTAATTAGCACCATGCCAACGCCGAGTTCGTTCCATGGAACTCGACGAAAGAAAGAGTTCGTCTTGCGAACGGCCCACACCAGCCAATCGAAGAAAGAGTTCGAGCTTGAGGAGCGGCGGGCTTGCAGTAGCAGAAATAACGCAAAGAGCACCGAAAAGCTGATATTCACGCCCAGAAGGAATTCAGTTACCAAGCGGCTCGGCGCTTTTCGGTTGTGGCTGCTATTCAGTTGGTATTTCTTTGTCGGTTTCATTTCAGGAGCTTTTGGGCGGGTGGCGCATAGAATTGTCGGTCTCCATCTGGTTACGGAGTATATCATTCAGGAACGACATAGGATAGGAAGCAAGCGTAGGAGCGGGTGCCGCGCCCTTGGGTGTGTAAGGGTGCGGGTTTTGAAGTCGCAGTTCTGCGCTGACTGGAACGCCGCACGGGAATCCCGTGCAAAGGAAACTCTTGGGACATCCGAAGGATTGGTCGTGGAGCAGCCGGAGCTTTTACGTCAAAGGATGAGGATGGATTGCTACCGATGATGGATGTGTTGAAGCCGAAGGACGAAAGAATCTAAGGCAAAGTCAAAACCCGCACCCTTGAAAAAGCAAAGGGTGCGGCACCCCGTCAGACTTCCTGCGCTTCGAATCCTTCGCGGTCGTCAACTCACGCCTTCTCTTCGCCACCTGCCCGGCTACGGAATCTTTTTGGTGGTAGGTGGCGACGGGGTGCGGGTGGCATGCGGGGGGCTTGGGCCAAGTGGCTTAGGATTAGAGATGGCGAATCTGGAGATTGCGGGAGTCGGACATGGGGACGAAACGGAAGAGTTCATTTGCGCGGCGGCATGCGTTGAGCCTGACGGCAGGAAGCATTCTGATTTTGTGGATCGTGCTGTACGGCCGGTCGGATCCGCAGACGCATGTGGGATCGTTTTTCGGGAACGCGATAGCGGACTGGCTGGGCCTGGTGGTGATGGTGCTGGCAACGAAGCATCTGTATGAAAAAGGTTCAGCGGAGAGCAAACAGCTGCCGAAGACGCCTCTGCGCCCGCTATGGGCGGCGCTGCGGAATCATTCGCTGACGATTTTCCTGGTGGTAACGGGGATCGGCTGGGTGATTCTGTTCGGGAAGCTGGATGCGAATTCGAAGTGGGGGCAAGTGGCCGGGAATATCGTCTCGGAGTGGACGCAGATCCTGGGGCTGGTGCTGCTGACGAAGAAGCTGATTGAAACGCACTCGAAGGAAAGCCGCCGGGGCTGAGCGATCAGGAACCCAAAGCGGCGAGGCGTTTTTTCGAAAAGGGAACAGCGTAAGCGGCGGGAGGATTGTGGGAAGTGGCCGCGGCGGCTTTCTTGTAAAGCTCGATGGCTTTGTCTTTCTGGCCGAGCTTTTCGTAGGTTTGGGCGAGCAGGCACTGGATAAAGGGATCGTTCTGGTTGGCTTTCATCAGTTCGGTGAGCGCCGCGTTGTAATCTCCGGAATAAAACGCGACGTAGCCCTCGAGGTAAGGGAAGAACGGCGCCTGTTCGGGATTCGTGCCTTTGTCGAGGATAGTTTTGGCGGCGGCGACGTGCTTTTGTGCTTCGCCGCGATTTCCGCGCCGGGCGGCAAGGCGCGCCTTCGCGTGCTCCCAGCGGAAATTCCAGAGGTCTGTGCGAGCGGGCTTGATATCCGGCTCTTTCAGGCCGGAATCGTGGCCGGTTTTGTACCACTTTTCGGCGCGGTCCAGATCGCCGGAGTCGATGCAGACGCGCGCGGCTTCATCGGCAATTTCGCCCTGCTGGAAAAAATTCTTGACCGTACCAAAGTAATCGAAGACCTGCTGTTCGTATTCGACGGTTTTGCCGCAGTCGGCCTCGAAGGCGTAGGACATGGCCATGGCGCGTTGCGCTTGCGCCTTGTGCTCCGGCGTGTCGGCTTTTTCGATGGCGTGCTGAAAATAGTTGCGCGCGTCTTCGCTCTTGCCCATCAAATCGAGAACGCTGCCGGCGGCGAGCAGGGCGGGGCGGGAATCGGGCGAAGACTGCAGCGTTTGCCGGTAGAGCGCGAGGGCTTCTTCGAGTTTTCCTTCATGCAGGAGCTGCAAGCCCTGGCGGATGAATTCCGGTTGCTGAGGCCGGTTTTCGGGAGCTTGAGCGAACAGGGCCGGCGCGCCGAGTGCGCAGAGAATGAGGGCGATACTTCGCAGTGCGGATTTCATGCGCGGATTATCGCACAAAGCGAAGCCGGAGAATCGCTTGCCACGGGCGCTAGCGGTTTTCACCGGAGTACGGACGAAAGCGCGCGAAGAGAACGACTCCAGCGGGATGGCTGCCGTAAACGGGCTTCAGGACCTGAGGCACGCCGTAAGCGGTCAGCTGGACGCCGAGCGCGGAAGAGAGATGCCGGACGAGATCGAAATCGCGATCGTAGCCGAAGGCATACGCTTGAACGCGGCCGACGGGCTCCTCCTGAAATCCGGGAGGCGGCTGGTTTTCACCGAGAAGCAACTCATTGGAGCGGTCGACATTTTCGATTCGTGTCCAGACGTGATGGCGCGTCTTGAAACGCAGCGTGGACTCGAAGAGATACGCATTGAAGATCGCGCTGTCCTGCAGAGAACGCGTCCTGCCCCAAAGCAAAGTATTTGCCCAATTTCCGTTGGGAATCGGGCGGTTGTACATGACGGAAGCGGTCATGCGTTCCTGGTCCTCATCCGGAAAGAGAGCTTCAGGGCTGGCGATTCGCGCGTAAGAGTATTGCGCGCTCCAGTTTTGGCCGGGTTGGAGAGTGATGCGAGTCGACCACGAATCGATCCCGCCCTGGTCGATATTCCAGCGCGCCTCATTAGGTTCGCGTCCGTGGAATCCGCTGGCTTCCACACGGAAAATGCCGCGGGCGAAGCCGAAGGTGACGACGTCGCTGGCGATGTGCGTGGAATCTTCCTGATGATGGCCGAGGGCGGCGACCGGATTTTCGGACGCGGACGCGCGATGAGGATACGATGCCGGACCGATCGCCGGATCGCCCACCGGCGCGAAATAGAATGAAAAAAGATTCTTGTCACCGGCCTTCACGTCGTAAAGCGCAGCCAACTCCATGAAGAAATCGTGAGGATGCTGGCCGTCTTCGATCGGGCGGCCGAAAGCAGTTTCTCCCTGCTGGAAAAGCAGCGGGTAACGGCGGCTGGAGACCGTGGCGGGTTCGAGGCTGAGCATGGCGCGTGCCGTGAACGTCCCGGGACCTATTCTTCGTTGCGCCATCCCCATGAACCAGTTTGTGGAGAAGAATTTGTCAAACCCGCGGCCGCCGCTCTGCTGTTCGTCGAGAACGAAAACATTGGCGTGGAACATCAGCATCCAGCCGCGCCGCATGGTCATAAGCACGGGAATAGGAGTGGAGTTGGGTTCGGGGCTGGTGCCGGAAGTGGCGTGATGGACAATTTCGTTGAGGAACGTTTCCGGCGCCGCTGCCATGTTCATTTGCATGGCGGAGCACCCGTGGCTGACCGGCATGCCTGGCGGCTTCTCGGGATGATCCTGCGCCAAAACGGCATGAGCGGCGAAAATTAGGGCGCCAAGGGCCAGGGAACGAAGCGCGGGGAAAGTCGCGAGCCTCATGGGAATGTGAGTACCAGAACGCTTCGGCCTCCTTCTCCACTGTAAGGGACGTACCCGGAAAAGAGAAACGGCTATGCCATGTCCGGCTGGCGAGCGGAACAATCTTGCAAACCTTGGAGAAGAGATTTGCCGGATTTTGCCGAGGCGCTCCGGACGGGAGCGCCGCCGCCAAAATGATTCGGAAGAAAATGCAAGAAATATATCGTATCGGACCGAAACCATTGTGGCCAGCTTCGTGCAGCTCCAGCACGGATGACCACCCCGAGTTTTGCGCGGTGGTGTGAAAAAGAGGGACGGAGGAGAGCAGAGATGCGCAAGATGCTTTTGTTGTCGGGGGCCTTCGCGCTCCTGGTGGTGCTGATGGTGGGGGCCGCGCCGGCGAATGGTCAGTTGCCGGGCGCGATCTTCACGACGGTTGCCGATGGAAGTGAAGTGAACTTCAACATTTACTTGGACAAGAACGACGTTTATTTGGACGGCGGGCCCGGTCCGGGCGCGCCGCAAGGAGCGGCGGGCCTTCCGGACGGGATTTACGTCTTCATGGTTACGGATCCGTCTGGAAAGACCCTCCTTTCACAGGACATTGCGGCTTGCCGGCGATTCCAGGTTTCTGCGGGAATCATCACGGCGCTGGTGCTCAATAATCCGACGTGCAATGCACCTCACGTGACAGGCACGGACGTGGATCATGGCGCTTTGACCGTTCAGTTGATGCCCTACGCCGATACGCCTAACAACGGCGGCGAGTACAAGGCTTGGGCGACTCCGGTCGGCAAGTACCTGTGCCCGTTGACGGCGGTCGATTGTGGCGCCGGCAAGCATGGATTTCAGAACTCGTGGAGCAAGACCGACAATTTCAAGGTGAGAGTCTCCGCGGTTCGCGAAATCGACACGCGCTTCATCGACACCAATACCGGGAACTTCATCGACAACCTTGGGATCACCTGGGTTGATACCAACGGCGCTTCCAACAAGAAGTGGTCGTACTACAACGAGTCGCTGTACGTAATTCACGAAGCTCACGTGGAAGCCCCCGAAAACGGAACGCATTACATTGTGGTTGCCGATCAACCGGGCTGCATCGTGGGACAGGTGTTTCTGAACGGCAATCTTTTGCCAAACACGGGCGGACAAACCGTGGCGGTAAAAGTTCTGCCGAGCTACAAGAACATCACCCTTCGCGTCGACGTGAACTGCAACTAACAGGAGGGCCTGATTTGAATCCATCTGTCGCGGTAGTCGACCGCGGCAGAGAACAAGCCATCCGAAACGAGCGCCGCAGAGCCGGTCCGATGGACTGCGGCGCTCTTTCTTTAGAGATGCGTGCCTGAAGAGAGTCTTCGATGTGCCTGCGGAACCTGCAGAGAGCGGCCTGTTTGTCCAGGTCAGTTTAGGCGGCAGCGGTTTTCACTTACGCCCGCGGGAACTGGGATAGCGGGCAACGACCGACGTGGTCAGCCCGCCGCGCGGCGTGAATTCGCCGCGCACCGTGCACCATTCGGGCCGTATCGCGGCCACGATGTCGCGAAGCATCTTGTTCACTGCATTCTCGTAGAAGATGCCCAGGTTGCGGTAAGCAAGAAGATACATCTTGAGGGACTTGAGCTCGATGCAGGCTTTGCGGGGCATGTATTCGATGGTGATCGAGCCATAGTCCGGCATACCGGTCTTCGGGCAAACGGAAGTGTATTCCGGGAAGCGGGTCGTGATGACGTAATGGGGGAACTGGTTTGGCCAAGCTTCGAGCCTGGGCAGTTTGGCGCTGATGCCGGCGCGGGCGTGCTCGGCGGTGTAGTCGGGCATGGAAGTCCTCGAGCTCCATATTAGCGCAAACGGCCCCGTGGTTCGGAACGCGCGGAGCAAAAGGAATTGCGGCGGTTCAACGCGGTTGCGGTGCGCGGTTGAAAATGAGAGGGGCACGATGAACTGCAGGGTTTGCCGTTCGAATGATTGCGAAAGGGTGGAGCGCCGCGGACCGCTCGACTACTTGTTCGGCGCGTTCGCCTTGCAGCCGTGGAGCTGCAGAAATTGCGAGCGGAGGTTTTACGCGGTTGCCCCCGGAGTCGTCCGGTATCTCCATGCGCACTGCACGGTTTGCGGAAGCTCGGATCTGCGCAGGACCGATCCCCTGTACGTGTCCGGGCCTGGATTTCATATCGGGAGAACGCTAAGGTTTCCGGCTTATCGATGCTTGCCGTGCCGGAACAAATTCTTTTCGATATTTCCTCCGAAGCCGCGGGAAGCGGGAAGGGCAAAACTTGAACGGGTAAATGGCCCGTGCGAAAATACCCAAGCAACGATAGGACCCCTCCAGGTGGCGCAGCAAGCCGAGGCGATATCGTCTAAGGGTTAGGACGTAGCCCTCTCAAGGCTAAAATCCGGGTTCGAATCCCGGTATCGCTACCAAATTTTCCACGATTTCCATGATCCGTTTTGCGCGCTATGCTGCGGCAGGGTTCACGGCTCTGAGACGCCGAAGCCCTCGTGTTTGGCCGGCGTGTTGCTGCCTGCGCACCCGCTGAGCCGCCGAACGGCTGCTGCCGCTATACTGAAAACTCCTTGAAGATTCAAATGAAACCCTCGTGGCGTGTGACGCTTGTCGTCCTGGCCTGCGTCGTGCTCGCCGTCATCGCGACGTATTGGAGCACTGCGGTCGAGATGGCCGGCCAGTGGAGGACCAGCACATACTCGCACCAGGTGCTGGTGGTGCCTCTGGCGCTGTACCTCGCCTGGAGAAGGCGAAAGCGGCTCGCCGCCATCGAGCCGAAGCCCTCCGCCTGGGCCCTGCTGTTTGTGCCTCTCGCCGCCTTCGCTTGGCTCCTGGGAGATTTGACCGCGACGGATGTGGTGCAGCAATTCTGTCTGGTGGCGCTGCTGGTTGTGCTGATTGTCGGAACCACGGGATGGCAGGCGGCACGGGTGCTGGCGGCGCCGCTGATTTTTCTATTCTTCGCGGTGCCCGCGGGAGACGCGCTGATACCTTTGCTGCAGGACTACTCGGCATGGTCCGCGGTAAAGCTTCTGGACCTGACGCGCGTGCCGGTGCTTCTCGAGGGACGCCTCATCACCATCCCCAGCGGCAAATGGGAAGTGGCGGAGGCCTGCAGCGGCATTCATTACCTGCTGGCGATGGTCACGATCGGGTTTGTGTACGCGGACGTGATGTACCGCAAGCTCAGCCGCAAAGCGATTTTTCTCGCCGCTTGCGTAGCTACGCCGATCGTAGCCAACGGAATCCGCGTTTACGGCATTCTCCTGACCGATTACCTCGGCGGAACGAACCTCGCGCGAAGCACCGATCACATCATCGCGGGGGGGATCTTTCTGACGTTCATTACGATTCTTCTGTTCGTTGCGGGAATGCGCTGGAGGGAAAACAGAGTTGACGACGTTACCGCCGGCGCTGTAACGCGGGCAAACGCGGTGGGCGAGCAGGCCGCAAAGAGAGTCACAAGGCCGCTGGCCAGGTTGCTGCTGTTTGCGTCCCTCGCTTTCGTGGTTGCGGCCGCGGCTCCCGCGCTGGCAAGAAGCGCGGGAAAGCATGCGACAGCGAGCGCGGTGAATCTGAGAGCGCCGACAGTACTTCTTCCGTGGGTCCCCAGCGGTTACCCGGCAAGCGCGGCGCTTACGGGCTGGGAACCGCCGTTCTCGCCGGCGGATGCTCAGCTCGCGCAGGACTACGCGAAGCAGGGTCGCGCCGTGTCTCTGTTTGTAATGTATTACGGACCGTCCGACAAGAGCGGCAAGCTGGTGAACTCCGGCGCGAACCTGTATTCCACCCCAGGATGGTTGAGAACGGGCGAGCGGAACGTGGCTGCGAAAGTCGATGGTCAGCCTCTGCAAGTGCGTGAGATTTCGATCACCTCCGCGGGCAGGCGCCTCGTCCTTTGGCAATGGTATTGGGTGGACGGGAGATTCACCGGCAGCGATTACCGCGCCAAGCTGTTGTTGGCCTGGGCCCGGCTGAAAACGCGAAGCAGAGGCTCCGCGCAAATCATCGAGGTCACCGAAGAGTCTCCAACGGGCGAGCCTGCGGAGTCGGTTCTCCGGGATTTCACCGGGCACTTGTCGCTATCGGGTCAGTTGGAAGGCGCCGCCGCGGGGGACAGCGCGCTTTTGCAGAACCCTTGAGTTCAGGGCGAACTCGAAATCTGCTCGAGCGTTTCCCGCGCCTGGGCCGCTCCGCTGAAGGCTTGACCCTTCTGCAAGGCCGCGCGCAACTGCGTAGCCGCTTCAGGTTTCTTCCCGAGCTGAAAGTAGGCCATACCGAGATGGTAGTGATACGTGGCGCTTGCGGGGTTCTTTGAACTGCACTCCTGAAACAGTGGCACCGCTTTGTCCGGCATTCCCTTCTTGAGAAATACCCAGCCAAGCGTGTCCGCCACGCTGGGATCGCCGGGCAGGACCGCGCGAGCTTCGCGGGCCAGGCGCAGGGCGTCATCGATGTCGCCGCCGTGTTCGGCATAAAGCCAGGCAAGATTGTTCTTCGCCGGGCCGTTCGAAGCGTCGATGGAAATCGCTTTTTTGTATTCCGCGATGGCGCCCGGAAAATCCTGGCGGCGCTCCGCCAGAATTCCCAGCCGCACGTGCACCGTCGCATTCGTGGGATCGGCGGCGGCAAAGCGTTCCAGGAATTCGCGGGATTTGTCGTATTGCTGCAGGCGGTCGTAGATTTCGCCCAGGCCCAGCAGCGCGGAAGCCGAATTGGGCGCAATCTCCAATTGTTTTTGGTAGGCGGCCTCCGCCGTGTCCAGGCGGTTTGCTTCGAGCGCGACGTCGCCGAGCACGTTTTGTCCCGCTGCCCAGCCGTTCGCTTTGCCCAGATACGACTGCACCGACGGAATGGCCAGGTCGGGGCGCTTCTGCGCCACGTAGCTCATGCCAAGCACGCGGAGCGCCTGCGCGTTGATCAGTCCGGTGTCCAGGGATTTCCTGGCGAATTGAATCGCCTCGGGATAATTTTTCTGCTGGAATTTCACCTGCGCCAGCGTTTGCAGGGTCATCGCCAGCACCGCCGGGGTGTTCGCTTGCGCCAGGATGCGCTGCAGCGTGTTCTCCGCCTGCGCGAATTGTCCCTGCTGGGCATATGCTTCCGAAATCATCAGGTTGGGCTGCAGGGCCGTGGGAGTCCGTTGCAAAGCGGCGTTGAGATCGCGGATCGCAAGATCGGGCTGCCCGGCGCGCAACTCGAGTCCGGCCTGCAACGTGCGCGCTGGCGCGTAGTTGGCGTCGTTTCGAAGCGACTGGCTGATCGCGAATTTCGCTTGATCGGTCTTTCCCTGCAGCAGATACACCCGCGCGAGCTGGAAAGAAATCGCCGCGGAATCCGTTTTCAGCGCCTTCGCCTGGTTCAGTTCCTGTTCGGCCTGGCTGATTTTTCCTTCGTCGATATCCATTTGCCCCAACAGCGTCAAAGCCTGCCAGTCCTGGGCATTCTTCCCCAGAAGGTCCTTGGCGATACGCCGCGCATCTTCGCGTTGATTTAGCATCAGGTCGGTGTCGGCCAGATGGTGCCAGGCCAGCGCATCGTCGGGATATTGCGCAGTCAGTCGCCGAAACTCGGTTTCCGCCGCCTTCAGGTTGCGGGTTCCCAGGTAGAACTCTCCGAGCGCTATGCGCGTCGCGGCATTATCCGGAGCCGCCGTCTGGATTCTTTTGAAGGTTTGTTCCGCCTCCGGAAGTTTCCGCTGTTGCAGATACAGGTTCGCCAGCGCGAATAGCGGTTCGGTGCGGCGGGGCTGGTCCGCGGAGAGTTGATTCAATACGTCTTGAGCGCCCTGGTAATTTCCGCGAGACGCCAGCAGTTGCGCCAGGGAAAGAGGCGTGGCCATCGGCTTGGGATCAAGACGCCAGCTCAGCCGCAGCTGGGATTCAGCTTCAGCCCATTTTTCCTGGTGGACTGCGAGAGCCGCGAGATCGAAATGGGCGCGGGCTTCCTGGGGCGCGTCCTCCGCATTCTGCTTGACCGCTTCTTCCGCCAGATCCCAGTCTCCGAGGCCCATCTCGCTCTCTGCAAGCAGGTAATTGCCCCGGCGGTCCCCGGGCCAGTTGGAGAGGATTTGCGTGGCGATATTCTTCGCCTGAGAAAATTCGTGGCCCGCAAGCAGCATGTCGCCGACAACGTAGTAGGCTTCCTGATCCTGCGGATTGTAGCGAATGGCCAGGGAATACTCGCGGAAGCCGTCCGTGAGCTTGCCCTGCTTGAGATAGATTTTTGCCAGGTCGTGGTGGGCTTTCGCCAAATCCGGCTTGGCTTGCACCGCGCGGTTCAGTTCAATGATTCCGGCTTCCACCTTGTCTTGTTTGAGTAGTTCCTGGGCGCGGGCGTAATGCTCCTGCGCCACCACCGAGGGGTCCCGTTTGCAACCTGCGAAGCACAGCAGCACGACCGCGAGCAGGTACCAGCCCTTCGGGCTAACACCGTGCGGGGTGCTACGGGAATTGCGAAAACCGAAAGAAAGGCGACTCATTCGGGCCGGACTCCGAGGTAAGAAATGCTCCGTGAATTCGATCCGCTACATATTAACGGAGCGCAGCGCCAAGTGCGACAAATCCCTCCTCCCTGTGGTGCATCGTGCATCACTACCGAAGATGGCAGCAGTTGCCAGTGCTGCTCTTTTGACTGATAATCAGCGCGAGACCCGTATCCCTGTAGTTGCCCGAGCCTTAGGACATGGATTGCCCACATTGCCACGCGGGAAACGCGGAGCATGCAGAGCGGTGCGTGCGGTGCGGTGGCACATTAGTTCCCACTGGCCAGAGTGAAACACTTATGGGCACGGGGCCCACCGCGCCCGCTGCCAAGCCTTCCGCTCCGCAGACCAACATCGGTTCAGGTGTACTGACTCCGGTTCCCGCCGGGGCGTCAGCCGATCCCTCCGCCACGCTGATGGGCGGAGGTTACGTTCCGGCTTTCGGCATTGGCACCACCGTAGGTTCGAGATTCGTCATCGAAGGGATGCTCGGCGAAGGCGGCATGGGCCGCGTCTACAAAGCCTACGATCGCGAGCTCGACCGCTACGTTGCCTTAAAGGTGTTGCAGCCCGAACTCGCCCGCGATCCTCAGATCATCCAGCGTTTCAAGCACGAGTTGCTGCTCGCCAGCCGCATCTCGCACAAGAACATCCTTCGCATTCACGACCTGAGCGATGCCAGCGGCGTGAAATTCATCTCCATGGCTTTCGTTGACGGGCAGGATCTTCATCATCTGCTCGAAAAAGAAAGTCCCCTCGCGCTCGACCGCGCTCTGAGAATCGCGCGTCAACTCTGCGAGGCGCTCGCGGCGGCCCACGCGGAAGGCGTGGTTCACCGCGACTTCAAACCCCAGAACGTTTTGGTAGGAAACAACGATCAGGTTTACGTCTCCGATTTCGGCCTGGCCACTTCGCTCGAGACCGCCAAACTCGGCATGACCCGGACCGGGGCGTTCGTCGGAACTCCGCGCTACATGTCGCCCGAGCAGGTCGAGGGCGGCAAGATCGACCACCGCAGCGACCTTTACTCGCTCGGCCTGGTCATCTACGAACTCGTCACCGGCGACCTGCCCTTCACCGGCGAATCCACCTGGCAGCTCATGTATCAGCGCGTGAAGGAGAAGCCCAAGGATCCCAAAGCCGTGCGGCCCGACTTGCCGGATTGGGTTTCGCGTATCGTGCTGCACTGTCTCGAACGCGACCCGCAAAACCGCTATCAGAGCGCAGGCGAAATCCTAGCGGATATCGACGCCAACCGCAGCCCCACCATCACGCACGGTACTTTGCGGCGAAGGCGTCCCAAATTGTTTTGGGGGGCGACGGGCGCGGCGGGCGTGGTGGTGGTGGTGGGACTGGTTCTTGCCGTCCCCGCCGCGCGGCGCCTGGCCATCAAAGCCCCTTCTGTCAGCATCGTTGACAGGAGCGGATTGCCGCCCATGTCCAAAGGCAAATTTGTCGCCGTCTTGCCCTTCCGCATGCTCGGCAGCGACAACTCCATGAACTACGTCGCGGAAGGCATCAACGAAGCTCTCTCCTCGAAACTGTTCCAATTGAACGACGTCCATGTCGCCGCGCCTTCCGAAGCCGCCAAGCAGAACGATCAGAAAACTCCGCTTCCCCGCATCGCCAGGGAACTTGGCGTCAACATGATCGTCAGCGGCGCCGTCCAGGTGGGAGCCGACAACGAAATTCGCGTCACCGTCAACCTTCAGAACATGGAAGAAGACAAGCTCCAGTGGACTCAGGAATTTTCCGGCGTGACCGGCGATTTACTGACCATCGAAGACAAGATTTATCAGGGCCTGGAAACCCAGCTGAGTTCCAAACCCTCGGAAGCCGCTCTTGCCGCCGCGATCGCGCATCCCACCGAGAATATCGCCGCCTATAACGATTATCTGAAAGGCCGCAACCTGCTGAGCGGCAACGTCGACGAGAAGAACATTCAGTCCGCCGTCAACCACTTCAACAGCGCTCTGCAGAAGGATCCCGCTTTCGCTCTCGCTTACACCGGCCTCGCTGATGCCAACTTGATGCTCTACCAGGAAAAGAAAGACAACTACTGGTCCGAAAAAGCCGTTGAGGCCGCGCGCCAAGCCGCCAAGTTGAACGACAAGTTGCCGGAAGTCCATGCCGCTCTCGGCAGCGTCTATTCTGCAACCGGCAGAAGCGTCCAGGCCATCGAGGAAGACAAGCGCGCCCTCGAATTGGCGCCGAACTCCGATGAAGCCTACCGCCGCCTGGGCAACGCCTACAGGGCCAACGGCCAGAAAGCGGAAGCCCTGCAGGCGCTCGAAAAAGCCGTGCAGATCAACCCATACTATTGGAACAATCTCGCTGCCCTCGGGAATGCTTACCTCGCCTTCGGCGAACCCGATAAAGCCCTCAAAATGTATTCCCAGGTTATCCAGCTCGAGCCCGATAATCCTGCCGGCTACAGCAACATGGGCATGGCCTACTTCAGCCAGGGCAAGTACGAGGACAGCATCGCCGCGTTTCAGAAGGCTTTGAAGATCGCGCCCTCCGCGGACATCTACACGAATCTCGGG
>Ga0079220_10000161_pt1 | contig 14262 bp, 8 predicted proteins | sample GAAS100_FD_75071 | JGI IMG/M metagenome (GOLD analysis project Ga0079220, IMG submission 75071) | Agricultural soil microbial communities from Georgia to study Nitrogen management - GA AS100 | ecosystem: Environmental > Terrestrial > Soil > Agricultural land | place: USA: Georgia | collected... | reverse complement strand
ATCTCCATATCCAGTGATAATCCCGACGACAACGGCAAACGCAAGTGCGCCGGCGGGGCATGGGCGAGCGCGGACAGCACCGCCAGTGCCTCGGCGTTGGCCGGATTGTCGCCTGCCACCGCGGGCAATGCCAGCACGGGCGAGGGCACAGCGGCGGCCGCGTGCAAGCCGAGTCGCAAACGCGCTCCTTCCGTTGCGGCCGGGTGCAGCAGCAGTGCAACGCCGAATGCGAGCGTGGTGCGGGTCATGTCGGCCAGCGGGCCGGTGGAGGCGACGTCGCACGACGCGAACAACACCGGCGTGCCTTCGGCACAGGCGAATGCGGCGGCTTCCAGCAACCCGGCCGCAAAACTCCGGTGGTGTGCGGTGACGGCGCTGGATGCCGCCGTGCATCCGGTGGCGATCGTCCAGTAACCCGCCGGCGCATTCAACACCGAGTTGTGGAACTTGGTGGGCGAAAGATCCAGTGGTGTCCGCGCCAGCGTTTCGCAGACGTAATCGGTGATCGCGACTTCGCCGTGGGTGGACCCGAACACGCAGGGAACAGTGGCCGGGTCGATGCCCGCCATGCCCGTCGCTTGCGCGGCGACGTCCGCCACGAGGCGCACGCCGTCGGGCGCCCGGCGGCGTTCGGCCGCGGGCAGCACCGCGCCAGTCGGACGCGTGGGCGCGTCTTCCGCGGCGGCGGCTTCGCCGCACAGGATGTCGCGCAGTCGGTGCCAGTCTGGCGCGCCCGGCGCCCATGCGCCAATACCCGTGACGCGAAGCGCGAGGGGTGCGTTCATGCCGCGCCCCCGCATCCGAACACCAGGCACGCGTTGTTGCCGCCGAAACCGAACGAATTGCTGAGCGCGATATCGACGCGCTGCCCGGACGGTTGCAATGCAAGCCATGGTGCGACTTGCGGCATCGGTTCGCTGCAGCCGAGGTTGGGCGGAACCATCCCGTGTTCGATCGCCAGCAGCGCGAATACTGCTTCCAGCGCGCCGGCCGCGCCGAGGGTGTGGCCGGTGAAACCCTTGGTGGAACTCGCGCGGGTGCGTGTTGCGAATCGCGGCAGCAATTTCGCTTCGACCTCGTCGTTCTTGAGCGTGGCGGTCCCGTGCAGGTTGACGTAATCGACGGCATCCGTAGCGAGGCCGGCGCGCGCCAGCGCATCGTCAAGCGCCGCCTGCGCACCGCGTCCTTCGGGGTGCGGTGTCGACATGTGATAAGCGTCCGAGGATTCGCCATGGCCGAGCAGGCGTGGCGCCTGCGGCGCGGCCTCGACGCGTTCCAGCAGGGCGAACGCGGCGGCTTCGCCGATGGAAATGCCGTCGCGGTGTGCATCGAACGGTCGGCAGGCTTGCGTCGACACCAGTTCCAGCGAATGAAAGCCGAACAACACGCTGTCACACAAGGTGTCCACGCCGCCAACCAGCGCCGCATCCACGAGACCGAGGCGGACCATGCGTTCGGCGGACGCAAACACCTTGGCAGAAGACGAACATGCGGTGGAAAGGGTCAGCGCAGGGCCGGCGATGCCGGTCGCGTCGGCGACGAACGCGGCGAGTGAATGCGGGGTGTGGATTTCCGGCCTGCGCAGGTCTTCCGGAAAATGCCCCTGATCCAGCCGCCGATAGGCATCTTCGGTGGAACCGATGCTGGCGGTGGAGGTGCCCAGCACCAACGCGACACGCCTGGCGCCGTGACGTTCGACCGCGTTGGCGACCGCGTCCATCAATCCGTCCTGCTGCAGTCCCAGCCAGGCAAGGCGGTTGTTGCGGCAGTCCCAGTGCGCGAGCGGCGCGGGCAGGGCCGCGTCTTCCACCCCGGCGACGCGGCCGATGCGGCATTCGAGCGGCGCCGATGAGAAATCGTTCGCGCACAGGCCGCCGCGGGCATTGCGCAGGGCTTCGAGTTGCGCCGCGAGTCCATGGCCGAGCGCGGAGGTCGCGCTGTGCGCGGTGATCGCGAGCGGTTCTATGCGTGCCGGCACCCTGTGGTTCCATTCGTTGCTGGTGGGTCAGTATACGTGCCAAAACCTTCGCAACGGGTGCGCGGTTACACTCGCGGGCGCGGCGCGTTCGCCGCACATTTCGCAGGGAGGAAAAACCATGTTGCGCATGCGTATCGTGAAAGTGGGGCTGTCGCTGCTGCTGATGCCGGCATTGTTGTTGCTGATGGCATTCCGGCAGGTGCCGTTGACCGACCCCGCGCCGATCCCGGTGCCGGCGAACGTCAGTACGGCCAAGGTGGAGCAGATCATCGGGTCGGCCCTGACGGCGCGCAATTGGCGCATCGTCAAGCACGTACCGGGCGAGATCGACGCGGTCTACGATCCGCGCGCGTTCAGCGTCACCATTGCGGTACATTACGACGCGCAGAAGATCCAGATCAATTACGTCACCAGCAGTGATCTCCGCTACGAAGTGAAGAATGGCGTGCGCTACATCCACAAGAATTACGAAAGCTGGATCAAGAACCTGGTCACCGACATCCAGAACGGCTTGATGATGGCGAAATGATTTGCGCGGCGGGCGGCGCAACGCCGCCCGCCGTTTTTGGAAATGCGGATGCAACCAAATGTCGAAAAAGTCGACGCCTTCCTGCGCGATTTGCAGGATCGCATGTGTACCGCTCTGGAACGCGCCGACGGCGAGGCGCGCTTCGTCGAGGATGCGTGGACGCGGCCTGCGGGTGGCGGTGGCCGCACGCGCGTCCTGAAAAACGGCGCGGCGTTCGAGCAGGCCGGCGTCAATTATTCGCGCGTGACCGGTGACAAGCTGCCGCCATCGGCAACCGCGCACCGACCCGAGCTGGCCGGTCGTTCGTGGACCGCGTGCGGCGTGTCGCTGGTGGTCCATCCGAAGAATCCCTACGTGCCCACCTCGCACGCCAACGTGCGTTACTTCGAGGCCGACAAGGCAGGCGAGGAGCCGGTGTGGTGGTTCGGCGGCGGTTTCGACCTGACACCGTTTTACCCATTCGACGAGGACTGCGTGCATTGGCACGCCGTCGCGCGCGACCTGTGCGCGCCGTTCGGCGATGACGTATATTCGAAGTACAAGAAATGGTGCGATGAGTATTTCTGGCTGAAGCATCGCGATGAAACCCGCGGTGTCGGCGGGCTCTTTTTCGACGATCTGAACGAGTGGGATTTCGAAAAATCCTTCGCTTTCATGCAGGCTGTCGGCAACGGCTACATCGATGCCTACCTGCCGATCGTCGAACGACGCAAGGACATGTCGTTTGGCGAACGCGAGCGCGAATTCCAGTTGTACCGCCGTGGACGCTACGTGGAATTCAACCTGGTCTACGATCGCGGCACCCTGTTCGGCCTGCAATCCGGCGGCCGCACCGAATCGATCCTGATGTCATTGCCGCCGCGCGTGCGCTACGAGTACGGCTACGTGCCGAAAGCCGGCAGCGCCGAAGCGCGGCTCGGGGACTACCTCAAGCCGCGCGAATGGTTGTAGTGGATTCAACGTGGAGCCGCGGCAGGTTGGGCTGAGCAACGCGAAGCCCAACGTCGTCGTCATGGACGTTGGGTTTCCCGATGAAGTCGGGCCAGCCCAATCTGCGGTTCTCGCGGGGAACCTCAAGCCGTGCGATTGGTTGCCACGCTGACGCCCTACGCCTTGCGTGAATTCGCATTGCCGCGCCACTTGCTGCGGCGGCGCTTGTTGCCGGCAGCGTGTTCTTCGTTGCCGCGTTGTGCGTGCGGGCGGCGGAAGTGCGACGGCTTGCCGGATTTGACGTTGTTGCGGTTGGCGCCGGCATTGTTGCGGCCGGGTTTGCGTGGTGCATGCGTCGGGCCATCCAGCCTCAGGCTCCGCGCCGGCTCGAAACCTTCGATCGGCTCGATTGCAATGTCCTGCTTCAGCAGGCGGCGGATGTCGCGCAAGAGGCCTTCCTCTTCGCGGCTGACCAGCGACAGCGCCAGGCCTTCGGCGCCGGCACGTCCGGTGCGTCCGATGCGGTGCACGTAATCCTGCGCCACCATCGGCAGGTCGTAGTTCACCACCGCGGGCAGTTGCGCGATGTCCAGGCCACGCGCGGCGATGTCGGTGGCGACCAGCACCGTGGTCTTGCCGTTCTTGAAATCCGCGAGCGCGCGGGTGCGCTGGCCCTGGCTCTTGTTGCCGTGTATGGCGGCCACTCGGAAACCGTGCTGGTCGAGGTATTTGCACAGCTTGTCGGAACCATGCTTCGTGCGTGCAAACACCAGCGTCTGCCGGCGGCTGTCGGCGGCCAGCACGTGCAGCAGCAGATCACGTTTCTTGTCCGCATCGACCGGATGCACGCGGTGGCTGACGCCCACTGCGACCGCGTTCGGTTGCGCCATCTGTACTTCGCGCGGGTTATGCATGAACTGCGCCGCCAACGCCTTGATCTCCGGCGCGAAGGTCGCCGAGAACAGCAGCGTTTGGCGTTGCTGATTCGGCAATACGCCGAGGATTTTCTTGAGTGCAGGGGCAAAGCCCATGTCGAGCATGCGGTCGGCTTCGTCCAGCACCAGCGTGTCGATGCACGACAGGTCGACGTTGCGGCGATCCATGTGGTCGATCAGGCGGCCGGGCGTCGCGACGATGATGTCGAGGCTGCGGCGCAGGCTCATCACCTGGCCGCCCATGCCGACGCCGCCAACTACGGCCGCCGTGTGCACGCGCAGGTGCTTGCCGTAGGCGCGCAGGCTGTCGTTCACCTGCGCGGCGAGTTCGCGGGTGGGCGTCAGGATCAGCGCGCGCGGCTTGCGTGGTTGCTTGCTGTTATGGAGGACCTGGTCCACGCCGAGCTTTTGCAGCAGCGGCAGCGCGAACGCAGCGGTCTTGCCGGTGCCGGTCTGCGCGCCGGCAAGCAAGTCGTGGCCATCCAGTACATGCGGGATCGCCGCGGCCTGGATCGGGGTGGGGGTGGCGTAGCCTTGTTCGGCCAAGGCACGCAGCAGCGCGGGCGCAAGCCCGAGCGATTCGAACGTCATGAGAAAGCTCCTGTTGTCCCGGAGCGTTCCCTATGACCGCGCTGCAGGTGGGTAAAAAAATGTGCGGACGCCGCGATTGCGGTGTCCGTGTGTGCGCGACGGGCGAGTGGCTAGGGACCGGCGGCGCGGAGCTGTCAGCTCTGCGGCGGCGGTGATCCAGCAGGGAAGTTCGGGGTGCGGCGCGTCAAACTGGGCGCAGTGTAGCGGGTTGTGCGATCCGAAGCCAGTTGCCTCAATCCCAGTGATTCGCGTTTTCGGCGAAACCGGATCGCTGCACGCGTACGACGCAGAAGCGCTGGCCGGTCGGTGCCTGCATCACCACCCAGCGGTCGAGGCGCTTGAAGATCGTCGCGCCGAGCTTCTGCAAACGCGCGACTTCGGCCTCGATGTCATCGGTTTCGATGTCCAGGTGCACGCGGCTTTCGTGCTCGACGCGTTGCAACTGCACCATCGGCTGGTCCGGTGGCGTGGCGAGTTGCCGGTAGTTGTCGCGGCTGCCGGGGTGGTCCATGTCGACGGGGCAACCGAGCGCCGCGGCCCAGAAGCGGGCCGCCGCATCGATGTCGTCAACCTTGCAGTCGATCTGCAACGAGCACAGGCGCGAGTGGTGCATGGCCTGAAAGTTCCATAGGGCAAAAAACCGATTCCGGATCGCCGCTGCGCGGCGTCCGGAATGACGACAACCAAATTACTTCGCGCCCATCATTTTCTCGCGGCGTGCGCGGAATTCGCTGTCCTTGTTCCACTTCGGCCATTGGTCGAAGTTCACGAGTTCGCGGCCTACCTCATACACCGCCTGCGTATCCCCGGCGACCCCACTGAAATCCCACTTCGGATCGAAGTTGTCCATCGGCGTGTGGTAGTGGTGTGCGGTGTAGTCGTCCAGCGCCGCACGGCCCGCGGTGGTGCCGCCATGCACCATGTCGTCGCCGGTCTGGGTCATCAGCGCGGGCACGCCGGCCTTGGCGAAGCTGAAATGATCGGAGCGGTAGTAGAAGCCGTTCTGCGGCGTCGCGTCGGGACTGGCGTAGCGGCCCTGTTTCTTCAGCGCGGCCTTCAGCATGTCTTCCAGTTGCGACTGGCCGCTGCCGATGACCTGCAGGTTTTTCGTCGGGCCGATCACGTCCATGGCATCCATGTTGATGTCGGCGACGGTCTTGTCCATCGGGAACACCGGATGCTTGGTGTAGTACAACGAACCGAGCAGGCCGGATTCTTCCAGCGTCACGGCCGTGAACAGCACGCTGCGCTTCGGCGCGGGCTTCTGCGCCTTGAACGCCTTGGCGATTTCCAGCAGCGCCGAAATGCCGGTGCCATTGTCGACGGCGCCGTTGTAGATCTTGTCGCCCTTCAGGCTGTCGTCTTCGCCCAGGTGGTCCCAGTGCGCGGAATACACGACCACCTGGTCGGGGTGCGTGGTGCCCTTGATCATGCCGAGCACGTTGCTGGCCGAACCGTGTTCGATCTTGCTGTCCAGCATGATCGATGCGGTGGCCTTCAGTGGCACGGGCCTGAAGCCGCGATGGTCGGCGGCGGCGGCCAGCTTGTCGAAGTCGAGCCCCGCTTTCGCGAACAGGCGTTGCGCGGCGTCACGGGTGAGCCAGCCCGCGACCGGCAGCCGCGGTGCGGGATCTTCGCTTTGCGGCAATGCGAGCTGCGGTCCGCCCCAGCTGTTCATCACCACCGACCACGGATAACCCGCAGCATCGTTGGAGGTGTGCACGATCAGGCACATCGCGGCACCCTGGCGCGCGGCTTCCTCGTACTTGTAGGTCCAGCGGCCGTAGTAGGTCATGGCCTTGCCCTTGAACAGGCTGGCATCCTGGTCGCCGAAGCCGGGATCGTTGACCAGCACCACCACCGTCTTGCCCTTGACGTCGAGATTCTTGTAGTCGTTCCAGTTCCACTCGGGCGCGTCGACGCCGTAGCCGACGAACACGATGTCGGAATCCTTGATCGTGACCTTGGGTTTTGCCTGCAAGGTCGATGCAACTAGGTCCTTGCCGAAGTTGAAGCTCTGCGCGCCGCCGCCTTCGCTGACGTCGAGCCTGACCTGTTGGGGATTGACGAGCGCGGTCGAAACCGTGGGCACCTTCTGGAACCACGAGCCGTGGTTGCCCGGCTGCAGTCCGAGTTTCTTGAACTGTTCGACGATCCACGCGGTCGCGCGTTCGCCGCCGACGGTTCCTGGCTTGCGGCCATCCATGTAGTCCGAGGAAATCGCCTTGTCGTAGGCGCGGAACCCTTGCGCGGTGATCGCGGTCGAAAACGTCTGTGCAGGACTCGAAGCGTCTTTCGCAGGCGCGGCCTGCGCGGCGGCGGCCATGCACAGGCTGGCGGTGAGGGCGAACAGAACAGTGCGACGCATGATGAAACCCCTCTCGTGAAGAACGATCCGCGAGTCTACGCCATGCGGCGCGATGGCGCAGGGGCGGCGCACAAGGATGGCATGACGAGTGTCATGCGATTTTCAGTTACCACATGCACATGCGCGTGGTGCAACGGATCAGGAGAATGACAACCGCTGGTCAATTTTCGATTCCATGGGTTCGTGGAAGCGTTGTGGGATCGGCGCGTGGCCACCCGGCGAGGGCGGGTGGCCGCGCGTCGGTCCTCACACCGCAACGGCGCGCGAACTCCTCGCTCTGAATCGCGAAGTCGCTGCAGAAACGCGAGGCGTTCGCCGGCGCGACCAGATCCGGCGATCTCGGCGCCGCTTGCACCGGCGCGGCCGACGCCACATGCTGCCCGAATGTCGACGAACCCGCACGCCGCACGACTCACGTCTGCTTGCTCGCTTGCGCTGGCCTGCATGCTCGCGGCACCGCTTGCCGCGGCAGCATCCGGCCGCACCTGGATCAATCCGCTCGACATCGACTACCGCTACAACTACGAGCAGATGAACCAGGGCATCTCGTACCGCACCGGCGCGGATCCCGCGATCGTGCGCTACAAGGATGCCTATTACCTGTTCCTGACCCTGGCCGACGGCTACTGGCGTTCGACCGATCTTGTGCACTGGTCGTTCGTGAAGCCGGATCGCTGGCCGTTCGACGGTCCCGTTGCGCCGGCGACGCTGGTCGCCGACGGCAAGCTGTTCCTGATGCAGGCCGCGATGGAGCCGCGGCCGTTGCTGTATTCCACCGATCCGGCACACGGCCGTTGGGATTTCTGGACGCGCCTGCTGCCGCCGGTGCCCGGCGCCGTATGGCCCGGACACGAAGGCGCACTGAAATCGGGCGAGCTGCCGCCAGGCCCCTGGGATCCGGGCCTGTTCCAGGACGACGACGGGAAAATCTATCTGTACTGGGACTCGTCCAACGTGTTTCCGATCTACGGCGTGCAACTCGATTTGGCGTTCGACCAGCAGGCCGAAGGCGAGGGCAAGCGCGTCCGGTTCGTCGGCAAGCCGTTGGCGCTGCTGCGCGCCGATCCCTCGATGCACGGCTGGGAGCGCTTCGGCAGGGACCATAGTGACACGAGCATCGCGCCCTACATCGAAGGCGCGTGGATGAACAAGCACGATGGCCGCTACTACCTGCAGTACGCCGCGCCGGGCACCGAATACAACGTCTATGCCACCGGTGTGTATGTCGGCAAGACCCCGCTCGGCCCGTTCACCTACGCGCCGTACAACCCGGTCGGCTACAAGCCCGGCGGATTCGTGGTCGGCGCGGGCCACGGCTCAACTTTCGAAGATGCGTACGGCAATTTTTGGAACAGCGGCACGATGTGGGTGGGCGTCAACTGGCGATTCGAGCGGCGCGTCGATCTGTTTCCCGCCGGCTTCGACAAGGACGGGCAGATGTGGGTCGATACCCGCTTCGGCGATTTTCCGCAGCGGATGCCGGACCACAAGCTCAAGCCCGGCGAAAGCACCTTCACCGGCTGGATGCTGCTGTCGTACCGCAAAGCGGCGATGGCATCCTCGCAACTGCCGGGTTTCCCGCCGTCGAACGCCGCAGACGAGAATCCGCGCACGTTCTGGGTCGCGGCCGACGACAGCCCCGGACAGACGCTGACGCTCGACCTCGGCGGCCCGCGCACGGTGCGCGCGGTGCAGGTCAATTACGCCGATTACAAATCCGGCCGCTATGGCGACGCACCGGACATCGTCACGAAGTTTCGGCTTGAAGGCTCACTCGATGGCAAGCGCTGGACCACGCTCGCCGATCTTTCGCAATCGAAGCGCGATCGCGCCAACGCCTATGTCGAACTCGACCGGCCGGCCCGCATCCGCTACGTGCGCTACGTGCACGTGCATGTCGGCGCGGATCACCTGGCGATCGCGGACCTGCGCGTGTTCGGCAATGCCGACGGTCCGCCGCCGCCCGCGCCGGAATTCGTCTCCGCAAGGCGAATGTCCGACGCGCGCGATGCCGAGATCATATGGAAACCGGTGCCAAGCGCGGTCGGCTACAACGTCCGCTGGGGCATCGCGCCAGACCGCCTGTACGAAACCTACCAGCGCTTCGCGGACCAGCCGACGCAGCTGAAACTCACCGCACTCAACAAGGACGTGCGCTACTTCGTCGCGGTCGAGGCCTTCGACGAGCGTGGCGTGTCGAAACTCTCGCGCAAGCTGGTGCTTTCGCCCTGATTCGCTCGCGGCGAATCAGGACGAAAGCCGTCGTTACACCGTGATCGGATTCGGCTTGCCCGGATCGAGTTTCCACATCTTGATGGCGCGTTCGACATCCTTGGCGGTCAAGACGCCTTCTTCCGCGAGTGACGCGATCGCGGCGTGCGCGATCCAGTGCGCGTTGACCTCGAAGAATTCAAGCAGGTTGACGCGGGTATCGCTGCGGCCGTAACCGTCGGTGCCGAGCACCGTGAAACGCCGGCCGTGGGGGACGAACGCGCGCACCTGGTCCGCGAAAGCGCGCACATAGTCGGTGGCCGCGACCACCGGGCCGTCGTGCTTTTCGAGGCATTGTGCGACGTAGGCCTTCCGCTGTTCCTTCGGGTTCGGGTGCAGCCGGTTCCAGCGTTCGGCATCGAAACCATCGCGCGAAAGCTCGGTGAAGCTGGGGCACGACCACACGTCGGCCTTGACGCCGAATTCCTTGTCCAGCAGTTCGGCCGCCTTGATGGCTTCGCGCAGCACCACGCCGCAGGCAAGCAGTTGCACGCGCGGGGTTTTGTCCTTGCCCGCGCCTTTGCCTTTCGGCTTGGCGTTCCCGGCGTCGGCTTCCTGGAACAGGTACATCCCCTTGATGATGCCTTCCGCGCAATCCTTCGGGAGGTTGGGATGCGTGTAGTTCTCGTTCATCGCGGTCACGTAATAGAACACGTCCTCCTGATCGTGCAGCATGCGGCGGATGCCGTCCTGCATGATCACGGCGACTTCGTACGAGAAGGTCGGATCGTAGGCCTTGCAATTCGGCACCACGCCCGCGACCAGCATCGAATCGCCATCGGCGTGCTGCAGGCCTTCGCCCGCGAAGCTGCGTCCCGCGGTCGCACCCAACAGGAAGCCGCGGGTGCGTTGGTCGCCGGCCGCCCAGATCAAGTCACCGATGCGGCGGAAGCCAAAGCACGAGTAGAAGATGAAGAACGGCAGCATCGGCTGATCGGACACCGAATAACTGGTGCCCGCTGCGATCCACGCCGACACGCCGCCGGCTTCCGAGATGCCTTCCTGCAGCACCTGGCCGTCTTCCGCTTCGCGGTAGTACAGCAACTGGTCGGCGTCTTGCGGGCGGTACTTCTGGCCGCCCGGCGCGTAGATGCCGATCTGGCGGAACATGCCTTCCATGCCGAAGGTACGCGCCTCGTCGACGACGATCGGCACCACGTGCGGCGCGATTTCCTTGTCACGCAGCAACAGGTTCATCCCGCGCACGATCGCCATCGTGGTGGAAATCTCGCGCTCACCGGTCCCCTTGGTGATCGCCTCGAAGGTGTCGAGCGCCGGAACGTCCAGGGTCTTGCTGGATTTCTCGCGGCGGTACGGCAGATAGCCGCCGAGTTGCTTGCGGCGCGCCAGCATGTATTGCACTTCCGGCGAATCCTTGCCGGGGTGGTAGTACGGCACCGAGTCGATGTCTTCGCCTTCGAGCTGCTTGTCGGAAATCGGAATCTGGAAGCGGTCGCGGAAAATCTTCACCGCGTCCTGGTGCATCTTCTTGGCCTGGTGCGCAATGTTCAGCGATTCGCCCGCCGCGCCCATGCCATAACCCTTCACCGTCTTGGCGAGGATTACCGTAGGCATGCCTTCGGTGTGCACGGCCGCGTGGTACGCCGCGTACACCTTGTGCGGATCATGGCCGCCGCGATTGAGCCGCCAGATGTCCTCGTCGGAAAGGTTGGCGACCATGGCCGCGGTTTCCGGATACTTGCCGAAGAAGTGCTCGCGCGTGTAGGCGCCGCCGAACGCCTTGCAGGCCTGGTATTCGCCGTCCACGGTTTCCATCATCAGCTTGCGCAATACGCCCTTGCTATCGCGCGCCAAAAGCGGATCCCAGTACGAACCCCAGATCAACTTGATCACATTCCAGCCGGCGCCGCGGAACACGCCCTCGAGCTCCTGGATGATCTTGCCGTTGCCGCGCACGGGTCCGTCGAGGCGCTGCAGGTTGCAGTTGATCACGAAGATCAGGTTGTCCAGCTTCTCGCGGCCGGCCACGGAAATCGCGCCCAGCGATTCGGGTTCGTCGCATTCGCCGTCACCGAGGAAGCACCACACCTTGCGGTCGGTCTTGGGCATCAAGCCGCGCGCTTCCAGGTACTTCATGAATTGCGCCTGGTAGATCGCCTCGATGGGTCCGAGGCCCATCGATACCGTCGGCACCTGCCAGTAATCGGGCATCAGCCACGGGTGCGGATACGACGACAATGCCGTACCGTGGGGATTGACCGCTTCCATCCGGTAGTTGTCCAGTTGCTCCGTGCTGATGCGGCCTTCCAGGAAGGAACGCGCGTACAGGCCCGGGCTCGAATGGCCCTGGTAGCAGATCAGGTCGCCGGGGTGGTCTTCGGAAGGCGCACGCCAGAAGTGGTTGAAGCCGACGTCGTACAGCGTGGCCGACGACGCGAAGCTCGCGATGTGGCCGCCCAGCGAACCCGGCTTGCGGTTCGCGCGCACCACCATCGCCATGGCATTCCAGCGGATCAGGCAGCGGATGCGCCATTCCATCGCCGCGTCGCCGGGCGATTTGGCTTCGAGTTGCGGCGGAATCGTGTTGACGTATTCGGTGGTGAGCGAGAATGGCAGGTGGCCGCCGGCGCGACGCGTTTCGTCGACCAGCTTTTCCAGCAACTGGTGCGCGCGCTCGGTGCCCTCGGCGTTGATCACCGCTTCGATCGATTCGACCCATTCGCGGGTTTCGCGCGGATCGGGATCCTGATCCATGAATTCGCGTGCCAATGCGTTCATCGTTTGCTCCTGTGCGCGTTCGTTCGCGCGATTTTCTTTAAAGTCTTGGTGGTTGCCTTGCGGGCGCCGGCGTCCCGTCGTGCCTTCGCGCGTGCCTTGCGCTTCGCGATTTCGCGCGGCGCGCGGATCTGCGCTTCGACGCACGCGATCGCGCTCATGTTCACCACGCGCCGCACCGTCGCCTGCGGGGTCAATACGTGCGCGGGCTTGGCCACGCCCATCAGGATGGGTCCGATCACCACGCCGTCGGACATCAACCGGGTGATGTTGAACGCGGCGTTGGCGGCGGCAAGGTTGGGGAACACGAACACGTTGGCACGTCCGGTGAGGCGGGAATTCGGGAAGACCCGCGCCCGCAGTTCCGGATCGAGCGCGACGTCGGCCTGCATCTCGCCTTCGACCTCGAGATCGGGCGCGCGTTCGCGCAGGATGCGCAGCACCTGCTGCATTTTCATGGACGTGGCGGTCATGCGGCTGCCGAAATTGGAACCGGCGATCAATGCGACGTGCGCTTCGACACCCAACAGGTTGAGGCGCAGCGTCGCCTGCAGCGTGGCTTCGGCAATCTGTTCCGGATCGGGATCGTGCTGCATGTGGGTGTCGAGGAAGAACGTCAGGCCCTTGTCGTTGGCGACGGCCGCCATCGACGACAGCGTTTGCACGCCGCGGTCAAGCCCGATGATGTCGCGGATGTAGGCGGCCTTGCGCTGGTAGCGGCCGACCACCCCGCAGATCAGCGCATCGGCTTCGCCGCGCGCCACCATCAGCGCTGCGATCACGGTCGGGCGCGAACGCACAACCGACTTCGCGGATGCGGGCGTGACGCCGCGGCGTTGCATCAACTCGTAGTAGTGCTGCCAGTAGGCATCGAAACGCGGATCGGAGTGGATGTTGCAGAGTTCGAAATCGCGGCCCGCCTGCAGGCGCAGGCCGATGCGTTCTATGCGGCGTTCAATGACCTCGGGCCGGCCAATCAGGATCGGCTTCACCAGTTGTTCGTCCACCACCGTCTGCACGGCGCGCAGCACGGTTTCTTCCTCGCCCTCGGCGTAGACGACCCGCATCGGATGCGCGCGCGCGCGTTCGAACACCGGCTTCATCGCGAGCCCGGTGCGAAACACGAATTGACTGAGTTTTTCGGTGTAGGCGTGCAGGTCGGTGAGGGGGCGCGTCGCGACACCGGACTCCATTGCCGCTTTCGCAACGGCCGGCGCCACTTGCACCAGCAGGCGGGGATCGAACGGGCGCGGGATCAGATAATCCGCGCCGAAGTGCGGCACCTTGCCGCCGTAGGCACGTTGCGCGACATCGGAGGCTTCGCGCCGCGCGAGCTGCGCGATCGCGTGCACGCAGGCAACGGTCATGGCCTCGTTGATGCCGGTGGCGCCGACATCCAGCGCCCCGCGGAAAATGTAGGGAAAGCACAGCGCGTTGTTGACCTGGTTCGGGTAATCCGAACGGCCGGTCGCGATCACCGCATCCGGCTTCGCAGCGCGCGCTTCCTCGGGCGTGATTTCCGGCGTGGGATTTGCGAGCGCGAGGATCACCGGGCGGTCGGCCATGGTGGCGACCATTTCGCGCTTCAACACGCCGCCCGCGGAGACGCCCAAAAACACGTCGGCGCCCTTGACGATGTCGGCCAGCGTGCGTGCCTTGGTCTTGCGCGCGTAGCGTTCCAGGCTCGGATCGAGGCCCGGGCGCCCTTGGTACAGAACGCCGTCCCTGTCGCTGACCAGGATGTTCAGCGGCTTCACGCCAAGCCGCACCAGCATGTCGAGGCAGGCGATGCCGGCGGCGCCCGCGCCCGATGCCGCGACTTTCACTTCGTCGATCTTCTTGCCCACCACGATCAGAGCATTGGTCAGCGCCGCGCCGACGATGATCGCGGTGCCGTGCTGGTCGTCATGGAACACCGGGATGT
>Ga0079220_10000160_pt1 | contig 14277 bp, 9 predicted proteins | sample GAAS100_FD_75071 | JGI IMG/M metagenome (GOLD analysis project Ga0079220, IMG submission 75071) | Agricultural soil microbial communities from Georgia to study Nitrogen management - GA AS100 | ecosystem: Environmental > Terrestrial > Soil > Agricultural land | place: USA: Georgia | collected... | reverse complement strand
TTCTGCAGGTTCGGATCGCTCGAGCTCAGGCGGCCCGTCGCAGCCGTCGTCTGGCTAAAACTCGTATGCAGCCGTCCCGTCTCGGAATGAATCAGCTTCGGCAAAGCGTCCACGTAGGTCGACTTCAGCTTCGCAACCTCGCGGTACTCGATAATCTTCGCCGGCAACGGATGCTGCGCCTTGAGCGATTCCAGCACATCCACAGCCGTTGACCGCGCCTTGGCCTTGCCGCGCCTGCCGCCCGTCTGCAGATTCAGCTTGTCGAACAGAATCTCCGCAAGCTGCGTGGGAGAGTTGACGTTAAATTCCTGCCCGGCCAAATCCCAGATCTCTTTTTCCAGCCTGCGCACTTCCTTTTCCATCGTCTGCGACATTGCATCCAGCGCTTTGGGATCGACGCGAACACCCACGCGTTCCATATCCGCAAGCACGCGCGACAGCGGCAAATCGATCGTTTCATAGACGCGGGCGAGTTGTTTTTCATCGACTTGTGCGCGCAGGGCCGCCGCCACTCTATGCAGCATCGCAGCGTGTTCCCCGGGTCCGCCCCCGATTGGCGCATTGAATTGCCGGAATACTACGTCCGCAAAATTGTGATTTGCCGTCGTAGGCCTCAACAGGTAGGAATACAGTTGGGTCGCATGGCTGATATTCGCCAACGGTCCGTTCAGCAATTGAAACAACTTCGGGTCGTGAACGATTTTTGGCCGCTCCGCATCCTGAAGAACCTTTTCAAGAGTTTTTAGCGCTTCGTCGCTCTCGTCCGCCCACACGGCCCGGCCCTCTTCCTGATTGGTGGCCACTTCAATCGCCGCAACGCGTGTGCCGAATCCCTCGACCTCGCGACCTCCCGTGTCCAGAGTCAGCCATACCGCCAGCGGCTGCCTGGCGGGGAGCTTTTCAAGCCATGCCCCAAATTCCCGCTTATTTGCGAACTGCGTGAATTTGCCTGCTTTGGTTTCGACCGCTTCCACGGGCACCGCAGCGGCCGCGGCTTCCGCCCCCAGTTCCTTCAGCAGCGACGTAAATCCTAGTTCGCGGTATAAAGCCGCCAGCGCGACGGTATCCGGCGCTTTGCGCTCCAGCGCCTGCAACTCCACTTCGATCGGCGCGTCGGTCGAAATCATCGCCAGTTGCTTCGAAAGCATCACCTGCTCGCGCTGTTGTTGCAGCGCTTCGCGGTAGCGTTTGTTGCCGACCTCCGCTGCGTGCTCCAGCGCCCCTTCCACCGTTCCGTACTTCTGAATTAACTCCGTGGCCCCTTTTTCCCCGATTCCTTTTGCTCCCGGAATGTTGTCCACCGTGTCGCCCATCAGCGCCATTATGTCGATCACTCTCTCCGGCGGCACGCCCAGGATCTCCTCCACTTTTTTCTCGTCGACCAGGATGTCGGCCTTTGCCCCGCCGGATCCCGTGCGCAGCGTCCGCACGTTTCTGCCGACCAACTGCATCATGTCCTTGTCGTTTGAAACGATCAGCACTTCCACGTCCTTCGCCGCCTTCTTTGCCAGCGTGCCGATCACGTCGTCCGCTTCATATCCTTGCAGCTCGACGACCGGCAGCCGCATCGCTTCACACAGCCGCCGCACGTAGGGCAACTGCGGCCGCATTTCCTCCGGCATCGGCGCGCGCTGCGCTTTGTATTTCTCGAACAATTTGTCCCGGAATGTCGCTCCCGGCGGATCGAAGACGATGGCGATGTAATCGGGCTGATAGTCCTTCAACAGCCGCCGCAAAATGTTATTGAAAAGGAAGGGGACTTTTGTAGGGATGCCGCTCGGGGCGCTCATCCGCATCATTGGCGCATAAAACGCGCGGTAGATGTGCGCCATCGCGTCGACCAGAAATAGCTTCTTCGGTACGGCGGAACGCGCAGCGGCCATCCCGCGAGTATAGCAAAGCCCGCTTGCGCGGCTCCGTGCGGGCAAAAAAACGAGGCCGCCCAGAAGCGCTCACTCCGAGACGGCCTCGCTCTCTCCCCCGGATTCGATCCTGGGAAAAGAAATTGTGCTTACTTGCTTTCGCTATTCGCGGTTCGGTTCGCGCGCGGCCTTTGGTCCGGCCTCTTCCGGTTTCCCGGGAGCGCTCTTCCCCGTGGAGCCGTTCGCTCCCGTTGCCGCCCGCGTCACCAGCAGCATCTGCGTGCCGCCGTCCAGATGCACGTTCTTGCCCGCGGAGGTAATCAGCGAACCCTGCGCGCTGTTCGAACCCGCCGCCGCTAGATTCACTCCGTTCAGGCCGAACACCCCGCGGCTGTTCGAGGTCAGCTGACCGGCTGCGTTCAACCCGCCCACCGCGCCGTTTGCCGCCCCGGTCGCACCCACCGTCGAACGCTGGGCCGCGTCCACCGTCGCGCCGCCAAGACTGCCCGCATTCCCGGCGACATTCGATACCCCGCCGACCGCCCCGCCGGCTGTGGAGGTCACGCCTCCCAGCGCGCCGCGCCCGCCGGCCGCGGCAGATCCTCCCGCGTAAGTGCCTGCGCTCGCCATCGAGTCCATGTCGCTGTCCGCCATGCCCGCCGCGGTTTGCGCCGAAGCCAGCGCCTGGATTCCCATGTTCACCGGCACTTCACGTCCGTGCTTCAGGATGGCGCGGTCAAACTGGATCGCCAGTTGCGATTCCGCGTCTCCCTTCGCTCGCGCCGAAGCTTGCGTCACATGCCCCACCAGCCTGGTTCCTCTCGGAATCACGGTCTTTCCGTGTTCCTTCACATCTTTCGTCGTGTGCGCGACCACCCGGTCTCCCGGCTTCGCCTTCTTCGAATCCACGGATCCGTTCAGCGCCGCGTTAATCGCCGTCCCGTCCGCGATGCCGGCGTTCGCTTCCGGAGAATTTGCAGCGGCATTCGACGCCGTGGAAGCGTTCGTCGATGCATTCGCTCCCTGCTTGCTTGCCTGCACAGACGCTTGCCCGTTTGCCTGCGCGCCGGCTTGCGCTCCCGCCTGTGCCGCGGCGCCCGCCGCAAATAGAAGACCCACTGCCAAAGTAAGTCCCGCACGAATCATGGTTCGCATCCTCCCAGCCTCATGGGCTCGTGCCCGATTTTCCTGGCCCTGGAAATAAGGGTGATTCGGGCTGCCCTTTGATTGCGGCAACCCATATGCCACAAGGTAAGCTGAGGAATAGCAGCCTCTTGCGGACGAGCCGGCACGACAGTACCGCGGCACTCCTAGGCAAAAATGCCGAGTGTGGTGGAAGCTTTTACAGCCTAAGTCAGGTGTTTACCTGAGGTTACGGGCCGCGGTCACGAAATGATCCCCAGCGGACGACCTACCTCTGCAAGTACATCCGCCGCCCGCAGCAACTGCTCGCGCTTATGCGCCGCGCTGACGATCGCCCGCAGTCGCGCTTTTCCTTCCGCAACGGTCGGATAGCCGACCGCCGGCGCAAATACTCCTGCTTCAAAAAGCTTTTTCGAAAATTCAAACGCCTTCGCCGCGTCTCCCACATGTATCGGGATGATCGGCGTCTCGCTGGCCTTGAACTCGAAGCCCCGCTTTTTAAGTTCGCGCTTGAAGAATTTCGTGTTCGCCCACAATTTTTTCACCAGCTTTTCTCCCTCGGGCGAATCCAGCAAACTGAATGCCGCCATGCATGCCGCGGCCGTTGCCGGCGGATGCGATGTCGAGAAGAGGAACGGCCTGGCGCGCAAATACAGAAAATCGATCAGGTCCCGCGAACCGCAGACGTATCCTCCCATCGCCCCGATGGCCTTGCTCAGCGTTCCCACTTGAATGTGTACGCGCCCGTGGCAATTGAAGTGATCGATGCTGCCTCTGCCGCCGCGCCCCAGCACTCCCGAAGCATGCGCGTCGTCCACCATCATGATGCAGTTGTATTTCTCCGCCAGGTCGCATAATTGCGGCAGCGGCGCGATGTCACCATCCATCGAAAACACGCCGTCCGTGATGATCAGCTTGTGCCCGTTCCATTCCGTGGTTTCTTTCAAAATGCGCTCGCAGTCCGCCACGTCTTTGTGCTTGAACACCTTGATCGTTGCTTTCGAAAGCCGCGCCCCGTCGATGATCGAAGCGTGGTTCAGCTCGTCCGAGATGATCAGGTCTTCCTTGCCGAGTACCGCCGCGACCGTTCCCGCGTTGGCCGTGAACCCGCTCTGGAAAACGACGCACGCCTCCGCGTTCTTGAACCTGGCAATCTGCTCTTCCAACTGCATGTGCAGTTGCATCGTTCCGGAAATCGTCCGCACCGCTCCCGCCCCGGCTCCGTATTTCCTGATGGCTTCGATCGCGGCCTTGCGCAAGCCTTTGTGGAACGTCAGTCCCAGATAATTGTTCGACGCCAGGTTGATGACTTCCTTGCCGTCGAATACGGACACCGGCTTTTGCTCGCCTTCCAGAACGCGCAGTTTCGGCGCCACGCCCTTGGCGCGCCATTCATTCAGTTGGTCGCTCACGTACTGCAGGGGATTCTGCTTCATTGCTTGCGTTCCCATTTCGCTCATTGCTCCATGCCTCCCGTGGATGTCGTAGCCGGGTCGGCACCGAATGACATTCGGATGCGGGGAAATAAACACGGCTCGACTATCGGGCTGGGGAGATTCCGAAATTCGAGTCTAACGCACTTCCGCTTCTTAGGCGTTGTTACTTGGGCACGCCGTTGGGGTAAAGCAGGATTTTTCCAGCCAGCCCCTCATGCAGCTTCGCAAATGCTTCCTCGAAACCGCTCAGATTCATGCGCACGCCGAACAGCGGCTCCAGGTTCAGCCGCCCCGCTTTCAGCAGCGCGGTCATTTGCACCCACGTTTCATACATCCGCCGGCCGTAGATTCCCTGCACCGTCGCACCCTTGAAGATCACGTCGTTCACCAGGTCCAGCGGCACGTTTTCGGTGGGAATCCCCAGCAGGGAGGCCCTACCGCCCGCGCGCAGCGCTTTGAACCCCTGCTGGATCGCGCTGGGGTTTCCGCTCATCTCGAGCAGCACGTCTACGCCGGTCCCGCCCGTATCGCTCAGAATCTTGCCCACCGCGTCTTCGACGCTGGGATTGATCACCACGTCGGCGCCCATGTTCCTGGCCGTGGCGCGCCGGTGCTCGTTGGTTTCCGTCGCGAAAACAGTCGAGCTTCCGCAAGCCTTCGCCACCGCGATAGACATCAGCCCGATCGGCCCGCAGCCGGTCACCAGCACCGTCTGGCCCGCAATGGCCCCGGCCAGCACCGTATGCACGGCATTTCCCAGGGGATCCAGGATCGCCGCGTAATGCTCAGGTATGTTGGGGTCAAGCTGGATGATGTTCGCCGCGGGAATCTTCACGAATTCCGCGAACGCCCCATCCAGGTCGATCCCGATGATCCTCAGGTTCTGGCAGATGTGCGCTTCGCCCAGCCGGCACTGGTGGCAGTGCCCGCAGTTGACGTGCATCTCTGCGCTCACGAAGTCGCCCGGCTCTACTGCCGAAACCGCCTCCCCGGTTTGCTCCACTACACCGCAGAATTCGTGCCCCAGCGTCACCGGCGGCTTGATTCTCCCCTGCGACCACCGGTCCCACCCGTAAATGTGGAGATCGGTGCCGCAGATCGATGCCGCTTTCACGCGAACCAGCACATCCATCGGTCCGACGGCCGGCACTTTCGTAGCTTCGTAGGTAAGTCCTCGAGCCGGCTGCAGTTTTCGCAGGGCTTTCATCGTTCCGGAGGAAATCAGCGACATTCAGTAATGGCTCCCGCGGGCGGCGCAAGAACGCGATGGTAGCACAAAAAAAGCGCGGGCACTTTCGGCCCGCGCTTCGTCGAAATCCTTGTTATTCCGAACCGCTTAGCTCTCGGATTTTTTGCCGATCCGGTCTTTGGTCCGTCGCACGATGCTCCCGAGAGCAATCAAGCCGGCTCCGAATAATGCCAGCGTCGAAGGTTCCGGCACCTTGGATATTTCAATGCTTAACGGCGTGATCACAAAATCATTCGGGAAATTCCCGCCGCCGACGTACCGCGCCAGCAGGTACGAACTGCCGCCCCAATAAATGTTCTCCGGATACAGGGCCCCTACCAGCGAATACAGCAGGCCCGGGTTCGTCAGCGCGGGGTTGCCGGTCGGGTTGATCAGATTGTCGTAAAGAAAAGACGAGCCGTCCGGAAGCACAAAATAGTTCGGTCCGCTCCCGCCAACCAGTCCAGCGATGACCGTCCCGTTTTCGAGGCCGCTCACCGAGGTGACCTGGTACACGCCTCCACCGATCAGAGTGCCAACCAGGTCCATGGATCCGCTGATCCCCGTCCCCGTATAGTTCATGTGAATGGTATCGGCTTTCGCTCCTCCCACGCACACTAGAGCCATCGCCAATATCGCTGCCGAAATACCACCCCGCAACCAGAACTTCATGATCCCTCCGGGCCGAGCCTGGGTTCCCTTGCGATTACAGTCTCTACTTGTGCAAGACAAAGGCCAGGAAGTCGCAGTGAAAATAAAAGACTTACAGACGAGGCCGAACGACGGCAGTGCAACGGTTTTCCCTTTCTTTTCAGTTGGATGGAAGCCAAATGGCGCAAAAAAAATTGTCCCATTGCGGCACAGCCGCAATCTTAGCCTCGGTTCTGTCGTAGTATCCTTTGGGCCGCGGTTAAACCTCTTATGTCCGACTCCCAACCCGCCGTTCATGTCGACCATGTCTCTCGCCACTACACCATGGGCGCCGCTACGATTCGCGCAGTGGATGACGTTTCTCTCACCATCCAGTCCGGAGAATTTCTTGCCTTGCTCGGCAGCTCCGGCTCGGGTAAGTCCACCCTCCTGAATCTCATGGCCGGCCTCGATCGCCCCAGCTCTGGCTCTATTCGCGTGGGCGGCGGCAATCTCAACAGCCTTTCTCCGCTCGATCTCGCGCGTTACCGCCGCAATACCGTCGGCATGGTCTTCCAGTCCTTCAATCTCCTCCCCCGCATGACCCTCGAGGAAAATGTCGAGCTGCCTCTGCGCCTTGCGGAAGTCGAGCGGGGCGAACGCAGCGCCCGCGTCCGCGAAGCGCTCGAGCGCGTCCGCCTCGAAAAGCGCGTCGGCCATCGCCCCAGTGAACTTTCCGGCGGCGAACAGCAACGCACCGCCATCGCCCGCGCGCTCGTCAACCGGCCCAAGATCCTTTTCGCGGACGAGCCGACCGGCAATCTCGATTCCGCCAGCGGCGAAGCGATTCTCTCTCTTCTTCGTGAAATCCAAACCCACATGGCCATGACCATCGTCATGGTCACTCATGAGCGTCCTCTCGCCGACCGCTTTGCTGACCGCCTCGCCACCATGGCCGACGGCAAACTCGTTTCCGACCTTCCGGTGGCCTCGATTGCTGGAGTTCGCCCATGAAGTTCCAAGACATGGCTGAGCTCGCTGTTCGCAATCTTCGCGAAGCCGTCCTTCGCAATTCGCTCACGACTCTCGGGGTTGCCGTCGGCGTTGCGTCTCTCGTCGCCATGCTTTCTCTCGGCGTTGGGCTCCAGCAGCTCGCCACCAATCGCCTCAATAAGAGCGGCCTGTTCGATTCCGTGTTCGTCACCTCTCGCCTCAATCTCCGCGGTCCAGGCCGCCCGCCGGCCACCAGCGACACCAAACCTCCGCGTCTTCTCGATGACGACGCCCGCATCGAGATGGAACATCTTGCCAACGTCGTCGAGGTCTACCCGCAGATTCGTTTCTTCACCGAAGTCCGCTTCGACGGAAAATCCTACGCCAGCATGGTCGCCGGCATGCCCGAATCATCCCGGAACAGCGGCGCTTTCGACGGCATGCAGGGTTCTTTTTTCTCCGCAACCGATTCCGACGAAACGATTCTCCAGTCCGAATTTGCCAAAGAGCTCAATCCGCAAACTGCTTCCCTCATCGGCAAGGATCTCGTTCTCCGCTACGCCGAGCGCCAGTCCGTTCCTGCTCCGGCCGGCGATCCCTCGGGTCTGGGAGGGTTCTCTGTGGTCCCGAAGGAGAAGCATCTCCGTATCATCGGCGTGGTGGATACCGAGCCCGCCTCCGGTTTCGGCGGTTACGGCAACGGCCGCGTGCTGATTCCCCTGAAGGTTGCGGAAAGCCTTCGCACCGCCCAAATCAACGATCTTCGCGATGTTCTTCGCGGCGCCGAAACTTCCAAACCCACCTATGCCAGTCTCACCGTCCGCGCCAAATCTCCGGATTACGTCGAAGGCGTCGAATCCGCCATCAAGAACATGGGCTTCGGGGCTTTTTCCCTCCTGGATGCCTCGAAGAGCCTCCGCATTTTCTTTTCCGTTTTTGATCTGCTGCTCGGCATTTTCGGCAGCCTCGCGCTCGCCGTTGCCACGCTCGGCATCATCAATACCCTCGTCATGGCCATTCTCGAGCGCCGCCGCGAAATCGGCGTTCTCAAGGCGCTTGGCGCCGCCGATTCCGACGTGAAACAGCTCTTTTTCGCCGAAGCCGGCGTGATGGGCTTGCTCGGCGGCTTCCTCGGTGTCGGTTTCGGTTGGTTCATCAGCTTCGCCCTCAATTTCGGCACCGACCTCTACCTGAAACGCAGGCAGTTGCCGGCCGTGCAGATTGCCGCGATTCCCTGGTGGCTCGTTTTTAGCGCCATCGCTTTCGCCGTGCTCGTCAGCCTCGTCGCCGGACTTTACCCCGCGTCGCGCGCCGCCAAGCTCAATCCCGTCGACGCTCTTCGCTACGAGTGACCGCTGCGTATAATGAAAATGTCATCTCGAGCCATCCAGTCAGGGTGCCGAAGGATCTAACGTCAAGTGCCCACCACTCGCCGGTCTTCGCTCGCAGCTCGCCATTTATCATTCGCCGCTTCGATCCGCTACTTCGCTTGCTTTGCCCTCCTTGCTCTTGCTGTTCCGTTAGCGGTGCTCGCGGCCCCGGCCGGCCGCGTCGAATGCAACTCCGTTCCCAGCAAAATCCTTCACCGGCCCGTCCCATACTGCGTCCTTCTTCCGCCCGCCTATGACGCGGACAAGACCCGTAAGTTTCCGGTTCTCTACTTTTTTCATGGCCTCGGCGATAACGAGCAGATGTTCCTGCATTCCGGCGGGTGGAATCTCGTCGAGGACTCCTGGGAGAAAAAGCAGCTCCGCGAATTCCTCATCGCCACGCCCGCTGCCGGCGCCGGCTTCTATATCAATTCGCGCGACGGCAAGGTCCGCTACGAAGATTTCCTTCTCCGCGAATTCCTTCCGTTCATCGAGCGTCACTACCGCGTTCGCCCCGGCCGCTCCAACCGCGCCGTCTCCGGTGTTTCCATGGGCGGCTACGGCGCCCTTCATCTCGCCTTTAGCCATCCCGAACTCTTCTCCGCCGTCAGCGCCCACAGTCCCGCGCTGATCGAAAAACTCCCCAACTTCGTCGCCGGCCCCGCTTCTGCGCGCGCCCGGATTCTCGGCGGCACCTTCGGCTCTCCGCCCGATCCCGCTTTCTGGAATCGCAACAGCCCGCTCACCCTCGCCCGCACCGCCAATCTTCACGGCCTCAAAATCTATTTCGATTGCGGCGATCAGGACGATTTTGGTTTCGATTCCGGCGCCGCCGCCCTCGACAAGATCCTCTCCGCCCGCCATATCCCACACGAATTCCACCTTTATCCTGGCCGCCACGATTGGGCCTACTTCGCTTCCCACCTCCCCGCTTCTCTTGCCTTCCACTCCCGCGCCTTTGCTCGCTGAGCCAAACCTTTCAGCCGGAAGCTGCAGGCATAAATTCACCATCCAAAATACGTATTCTTGATGTTGAAACGCAGTCTCGCCGCTGCTATAGATTTACCTGCTTCGCGTTCCTCGCAAAAGCGGAACGCGCAATTCTCGAACCAAGGGGAGAAGTCCTGTGAACCACAGTCCAACCGCTCAAGTCCCGCTTTCAACTCGCTTCTATTTACTCCGCACGGCTCTCACCGGCGCCGCTTTCCTTCTGGCCAGCGCCGCGCCCGCTTTCAGCCAGGTCATTCTTAGCGCCAACGGCCAGACGCCTGCGTACACGCTCATCAAAAACGCTCTCCACGCTTCGCCCGAAACTCCCGATTGCAGCCATCCTTCTTTCGGCCCGCACATCACTCAAGTCGTCGACCGCGGCCTCAAGAAATATGTCTTCGACTTCAACATCCACGTCGTTCCCGACAACGATCGTTGCAAGAACTTCGATCGCCAGCGCCTCGAAATCAAAACCGAAGGCAACTCCAGCACCCCCGATTATCTAAAAGGCTTTTACGGAGACACCGTCACGTTCCGCTGGAAATTCCAGCTTCCCGTCGGCTTCCAGCCTTCCACCAGCTTCACCCACATCCACCAGATCAAAGCCTATGACGGCGACGCCGGCGCGCCCATCATCACCTTGACGCCGCGCAAGGGCTCTCCCAACACGCTCCAGCTCATCCATGTAAATTCCCACGGCGTCACCACGCACCTCGCCGAAACTCCGCTCGATCCTTTCATCGGCGTGTGGGTCGAAGCCTACGAAAAAATCACCTATAGCTCCGCCGGCCAATACTCCGTCGTCCTCAAGAAACTCGATGACGGCACTGTGCTCTTCTCTTATTCCAACTCCAATCTCGATCTGTGGCGCAACGGTACCACCGTCGTTCGCCCCAAGTGGGGAATCTACCGCAGCCTCAATCATCCCGAACAACTCCGCGACGAGCAGGTTCTCTTCGACCGCTTCTGCCTTGCCAAAGGTGCCGACGACTGCGTCAGCGAACAAACCCTTCCCGATTTTCGTCTGAACGCCACTCCCCGTATGCCAGCCGTGATCCAGGGCGGCTCCGCATCCTACGATGTCGCTCTCTCTCCGATTCGCGGTTTCACCGGTGACGTCGCTCTTAGCGTGGTCTCCGGTGTTCCCGCGGCTGCCACTGCCACGTTCACTCCTTCAACCGTCGTCGGCGGTTCCGGTTCCGGCGCTCTGACCATCTCCACTTCCGCCGCAACGCCTCCCGGAAACTACTCTCTCGTCGTCAATGGAATTTCCGGCATTCTCTCCCACGCTTTCATCGTTCCGCTGAACGTGCGCGCGGCGCCCGGCCAGTGAAGCGCGAAATCCCGGCCTGGAAATGTTCGTGCTCAAAGAAAATAGCGCCAAGGAGGACTCGTCTCGATGACCAACCAGCCTGGCAACCCCACAGTTCCTGAAAATCCCTCTGTCGCCAGCGCGCTCACGCGCCGCAACTGGCTTGGCCTACTCTCCGCTGCCACCGTCGCATCCGGATTCCCAACTCCGGCCACCGCTTCGTTGCCTCCGCCGCAGCGCCATCCCTCCCAGCATTCGGCTGACGCTTCTCTCGGCGCGCGCGTCTACAACATTCGCGACTTCGGCGCGAAAGGTGACGGCAAGACTCTGGACACCGCCGCCCTTCAGTCCGCCATCGACGCGTGCACGAAAGACCAGGGCGGCACCGTCCTCGTTCCCGCCGGAGTCTTCGTCATCGGCACCGTCGAACTCAAAAGCAACGTCACGCTCCACATCGCCGCTCAAGGCAAACTCCTCGGCAGCGCTGACGGCAAGCAGTACCACGCCGCCGACGCGATCCCGCTCACCGGCGACGCCACTCTTCGCGACGGCAACGTCGGTCTGCTCTTCGCCGTGAACGCCGAAAACGTCGCCGTCGAAGGCCCCGGCACAATCGATGGCCAGGGCGCGCAATTCCGCAGCCCCAGCCGCGGAGTCCCGCCTCCTTCCGGACGCGGTGGCAGCCAGCGCCCCTATCATCTGCTTTTCTATCGCTGCAAAAATCTCCGCGTCCGCGATCTGTTCCTCGTGGCCAGCGCGTTCCATTCCATCCGCGTCATTCAAAGCGATTTCGTCTGGATGCACGGCCTGCGCATCTACAATCGCGTCAACGGCAATAACGACGGCTTCCATTTCATCAGTTGCGAGCACGTCCACGTCAGCGATTGCGACGTGCAGTCCCAGGACGACGCCTGCGCCCTCTTCGGCAGCTGCAAAAAGATCACCATCACCAACAGCACTTTCAGCACCCGCTGGTCCGTCTTCCGTTTCGGCGGAGGAAATCCCGAAAACGTCGTCGTCTCCAACTGCATCATCTACGAAACCTACGGCTGTCCCATCAAAATGCACTTCGGCCCCGATTCCCAGGTCCAGAACATTCTCTTTTCCAACCTGGTTTTGCAGGACGTCACCGGACCCGTCTCCATTGACCTCGCCGCTCACTCCCGCGGCGGCGACACTCCCGCCCCGGAGGGGCCCGCCAAAGGCTTCGTCCGCGACATCATGTTCCAGAACATCCGCGCCTCTGTTGTCTCCGAAGGTCGCCAGTTCCCCGACATGCCTTTTCATCAGGGTTATCGTCCCGGCGAAACTCGCCAGTGCGTCGTTCTGAATTGCGTCGGTGACTGGTTCCTCGAAAATGTCGTCTTGAGCGATGTGCACATCACTTACGGCGGCGGAGGCACCGCGGAAGAAGCCCAGCGCGAAGTCCCGCAGCTCGCCGGCGAATATTTCGAAATTGGCACGCCGCCTGCCTACGGCCTCTATGCCCGCCGAGTTCGCGGCCTTTCCCTCAACAACGTCCGATTCGAAGTCGAGCAGCCCGATCTCCGCCCGGCCGTGGTCCTCGACCACACATCCGACGTTTCGATCTCCGCGCTCAACGTCCAGGGCAATCCGCAAGCCGCCTCCGCTCTGCGTTTCATCGAATCGAGCGACGCGCTCATCACCGCTCCGCGTCTCCTTGCGCCGGCCGCCGCTTTCTTAGAGGTCGAAGGCGCCTCCAGCCAATCCATCACCATTGATGGCGGCGATATCTCCAAAGCCGCCAAGCCGCTCTCCATCGCTTCCGGCGCCACCGAAAAAGCCGTCCGCCTTCGCACTTAATTGCAGCGCGTGCCGGCGAAGCGCGGGCTTTTGGTGGAATCGGCGGCCGCTTTATTCCTTTTGGTCCCGCTTTGTTTCCTTCTGGCCTTGCTCATTTCTCTTCTTTGCGAAATCCTTTGCGCCTCTGCGGCTTTGCGTGAGTCTTCTTCTTTCTGTTTTTCTTGTGCTCTTTCTCGCCACAAGCCACTCTCTTTCGCTACAATTCCCCTGCACATCTGCAAAGGAGGGCCGCGATGTCCCCTCGCCTGTCTCGCCGTGAATTCGTCGCCGCCACCGCATCCTCCGCGATGCTCGCGGCTCTTCCGCTCCGCGCCGCTTCTTCACTCGCTCGCTCCAGTGATCAAGTCCCCCTTTCCTCCGATCCTTCCTGGCGCGATCAAGGCATTCTCAATCTCGCGCATTCTCCTCACGCCAAGCTCAAAAACATCCCCATTCACGCCATCACCATTCCTTCCGGTTTCTGGGCCGCGCGCCGCGAAATCAACGTTCGCAGCAGCATTCCGTCCATGGGCAAGCTTCTTGAAGCCAACGGCCGCATGGACAATTTCCGCCGCCTCATCGGCAAGAGCGACGCTGCCCAGCGCGGTCCCGTCTATTCCGATTCCGACATCTACAAATGGTGGGAAGCCATCGGTTTCGCGCTCCAATCCGGCGATGATCCGGCGCTTCACTCGCTGATCGAGTCCACCGCCAAAGACGTCATCGCCGCTCAGGAGCCCAGCGGCTATCTCAACACTTACTATGTCGGCCCGCGCGCCGCCGACCGCATGACTCCTCGCGTCCAGCAGTGGGGCCACGAACTCTATTGCATTGGCCATCTCCTCCAGGGAGCCACGGCCTACTACCGCGCCACCGGCGACCGCGCTCTTCTCGATACCGGCATCCGCTTCATCGACGATTTCCTGCTTCCCTCCTACGGCCCCGATGCCGATAAAAAGCCGCTTTTCTCCGGCCATCCGGAAATGGAAATGGCTCTCGTCGAGCTCTACCGCATGACCAGCGACAAGCGCCATCTCCAGCTCGCCGAATACCTCCTCCGCGGCGACGACCGCATCAAGCTTCGCCACGAAAATTACGTCTACCACTTCTGCGGAATCCCCTTCACCTCCCGCACTAAGCTCGAAGGCCACGCCGTCCGCGCCATGTACGCCTGCTGCGGCGCCACGGACTATTACCTTGAAACCGGCGACGCCTCTTACTGGAAGACGCTGAACACGCTGCACGACGATCTCGTCGCCACCAAGATGTACATCACCGGCGGAGTCGGCGCGCGCAGCAGCGGCGAAGCCTTCGGCGACGCCTACGAACTTCCCAATGCGCAGGCCTATGGGGAAAGCTGCGCCGCCATCGGCAACATGATGTGGAACTGGCGCATGCTCGCCGCTACCGGCGATTCGCGCTTTGCCGATGTGATCGAGCGCGCCCTCTACAACGGCATCAATTCCGGAATGTCCCTCAACGGCACGCTCTACTGCTACCGCAACCCGCT
>Ga0079220_10000159_pt1 | contig 14317 bp, 13 predicted proteins | sample GAAS100_FD_75071 | JGI IMG/M metagenome (GOLD analysis project Ga0079220, IMG submission 75071) | Agricultural soil microbial communities from Georgia to study Nitrogen management - GA AS100 | ecosystem: Environmental > Terrestrial > Soil > Agricultural land | place: USA: Georgia | collected... | reverse complement strand
GCAGTAGTCCCATACTTTTTCGGTCACCACCTGCACCCCGGCCACGGCATCCACCACCACGATCACGGCATCCGCAGCAATCAGGGAGGCGCGCGTCTCATTCACAAACGTGCTGTAGCCGGGCGTATCCAGAAAATTGATTTTGGTCTTTTCGCCTTGGCCGCCGGAGGCCCACTCGGCAAAGGCCAATCCCGTTTGGATGGAAATTTTGCGCGCGATTTCCTCTTCATCCCAGTCGGTGACGGTATTTCCCTCCGTCACTTTTCCGAGGCGCGGCGTCATCCCAGCCGTGAAGAGCAACGACGACACCAACTGGGTTTTTCCGGTGTCGCCGTGACCGACAATGCCGACGTTGCGAAGGAACTGCGTTGTGTAGGATTTCATGGCTTTCCCCTATTCGGGTGCGGGGCCATGGCCCCAGCACCCCAACCGCGGCGCGTGGTGGGAACCCCGGGGCCTATCTCGCGGGGCGAAAGCGCAGGCGGGATACCCAGGCGCCGTGCGTGGTTACTCCGAAAAGGCGGATGCTAACACGACGCGCGCCAGTCGGCAACGGCGGCACCCGTGGATTACGGGCTTTCAGGCGACTTAGTACCAGTGGTTATAGCCTGAAATTTCGGCAAAAAAGAGCAACGCCGTGACATCGTGGTGACACCGACTCGCCGCACATCTCCTAGACTCTCGCAACCCGGCTCACGCCTCTTCCTCAAGCTCAAGGAGCGTCTGATGAATCGTTCTCACGCAGGTTTGCTCATGCTCGTGCTGTTCAGTGTTTTTACGTCGGCCGGGTGCGGCGCAAATTACGGAATGAATCCGGCACCTACAGTGCCATCCTCCAACGCCGCCGGGGCCGTATCAGTTCCGATCACCATGACGGATACGCCGCCCGCCGGGGTCACGATTCTCTCGTTCGAAGTAACCGTAACATCGGCGACTCTTAATCCGGGCAACGTTGACCTGCTTGCCGGCAAAGGCCCAATCCGCATCGAAGTGCGGAAACTGGAGACCGAATCGGCGTTCCTGAATACAGCCAGCGTCCGGCCGGGGACCTACACGAGCCTGAATCTCACGTTCGCCAATCCCGAGCTCACTTTTCAGAACAATACCGCCGCCGCGCTGGCGGGTTGCGCGGTAGGAGCCGTCTGCGAAATTGGCCCCAGCGGTACGCTGAACTCAGTGGTGACTTTTGCGGCGCCGGGAATCGCCATCTCCGGCAATGCGCCGGTGGGCATTCAAATTGACGTGAATCCCAACCAGATCGTAACCGCTGCTCTCGGTGTGAATTTCGGGCTCGGCGTGAGCGCGCAAACCATGGCGATGAAACCTGCCGGCGAAGTGGAGGACCTGGAGGATTTGCAAGGCACAGTTCAGAACCTGAACCTCACCTCATCGCAGTTTACACTGCACACAATGCATGGGGATTTCACGATCCTGATTAACAACAACACGGAATTCGAGCTGGAATCCTGCGGCGCCGACAATCTCTCTTGCCTGGTAAACGGCGAGGTGGTGAAAGTGGATGTGATGGTCATGAGCGCGGGCGCCTTCGTGGCCAGAAAGATCGAAGCGGAAGCCGAGGACGAGGTGGAGGACGATGAGCTCGACGGCATCATTTTCAAAATCGACGACGCCACACACTTCGAGATGGTGGTGCTCGACGAGCTCAGAAGCGTGAACAACGTCAACGTCGGGAATCCCGTCGTGGTTACGTTGAATAACGCGACGTTCCGGGTTCAGACGGACAATCTGCCGGTCCCCGGGACGCTGCTGACGAGCTTTGAAAGCGCCATGAATACGTCGCAACTTATTCCCGGACAGACCGTGCAGGTGCGGGTGGCCGCGCCCGTCAATCCCGGGCCGCCGTTCCTGGTCACATCCGACCGCGTCCGGCTGCAGATGACCCAGTTCACGGCGAATGTATTGGCCGGCTCGATTGCGGCGCCCAATTTCAGCGTCAATAATTTGCCGGCGCTTTTCACCATGGCCGGGATTACCAGCATTCACGTGCAAACTTCGAGTCAGACGGAGTTCGGCGATGTCGCGAGCATTTCGGCTTTGGCCAATGGCGATACGGTATCGCTCCGGGGATTGCTTTTCCGCAATGGCGCCAATCCGCCGGAGTTGATCGCGAAGAAGGTGCGGCGGCGCGCCGATTGATGGCCGCAGGTAAGGTGGGCAACTACAAACTCGGGGAAAAGCAGGCGGGACGCAGCCCTTATTCCTCGTGAATGGTCTTGAGGCGAATCAGTTCGAATTCCTTGACGCCGGCCGGGGTCTGGACCTTCACTTCGTCGCCTTCGCGGCGGCCCAAAAGGGCGCGGCCGATGGGCGAAGTGGTGGAGATCAGGCCCTGAGCCGCATCCGCCTCTTCGCTGGTGACCAGCTTGTATTCCACCTCGGAGGCCTTGTTGATGTCGCGCAGCCTCACGCGCGAGCCATATCCGGCGCGATCGTGGGGGATATTGTTCAGATTGAGCATGCCGATATCGCCCATGCGCTTTTTTAGCTGGCCGAGCCGCGCCGAAACGTAACCCTGACGCTCTTTGGCGTATTTGTACTCGGCATTCTCAGAAAGATCGCCGTGCGCGCGCGCCTTCATCAATTCCTTGGGCAATTCCAGATTCAACTCGTGCTCCAGGGCGTCAATTTCATCCTGAAGCTTGTGCTTGATCTTGGAAAGGGCATCGTTATTCATCGTCGTCTTGTTTTGCCTTCTCGGGGTGCGGCTTTCGCCTTGGATATTGCGGTCATGCCGCAGAAGATCGCGTCCTACACGTTTCAAGATGAGCCGCGCGGCCTCCGACCTGCGCCACGCAGCGAGTCCCTTTGGCGCGCTCCGGCGGGGAGGCTCAAGCGCTATTGCGGGCGAGAGCGTCCGGCCATCCCTGCTGAAGAACAGACACATGATGATAACAAATCAGCCTAAGCGCGAGTAGCGCGCGCATCCTTGGCAAAGCTGGCTTCTGGAGCTTCAAAAGACCGGCCCCGGCCAAACGCTTACAGGAAATCCCTGATAATTACTTGGTAGCGCCGCCCCCGGACGGCACATTGACTAGGGTCCGCCTGTTTACTGTATTCTTAACATGAACGACTCGGCAACCAGGCCGTTATGCCAAATTCGACATCAATCGCCACGGAAGTCGCGGAACGCCAGGCCGAGCGCCGCAGAGTGCCGCGGATTCCCTTCAAGGCGACTTCGGTAGTCACCGAAGCAGGTTCCGCTCAGATCGTCGTCGCGCAGACCACGGAACTGAGCAGGTTCGGATGCTTCGTGCAAACCAAGAAGCCCTATCCGAAAGGCACCCGGGTGCACATCGAGGTGGCCGAAGCGGGAACGACCTTCGTGGCCTCCGGAGCCGTCGCTTACGTGACAGGCGAAGGCATGGGGGTGGTGTTCAGCCTGGTGGAGCCCGATAACCAAGCCATCCTGGAAAACTGGCTTTCGCGCACGCCGCGGCGGTCGGTGCGCTACAACATTGGCGCGACGGCCGAGGTCAAGGACCTGGGCTCCCGCAGCGAACACGTTTTAATTACGCGCGATTTGAGCGCGGGCGGCTGCTTTGTCAGCACGGCGATGCCGCTTCCGCCAGGATCCCGAATCCACGTGCGCATCACGCATCACGGCGACGAATTTCACGCCATCGGCAGGGTCACGGACAACGTGAACGCCCAAGGTATGGGGCTGGAATTCGTCGAGGTGTCACCGCAGGACCGCGCGATACTCGCCAAATGGCTCGCCGAGGAGCACGTAAACCAATAGCCGCATGACCAGGGCTGAGAAGCGTAAGGATCCATCGGGCAACGGTGTATTCGAGCGCTAAGCCTCGACAAGGTGGTTGCGCACAGCGTAACGAACCAGATCGCTTGCGCAATGACAATCGAGCTTGCGCATGAGGCTCTTGCGGTGCTTTTCAACGGCGGGAGTATCGAGGCCGAGTTCAGCCGCGACTTCTTTGACGATCTTGCCTTGCGCCAATAATCGGAGGATCTCTTTCTCCAGCGCGCCCAACGCTCGAGGACTGCTTTCGGCGCCTTTCTTGCGTTTTCCTGTGAATCTTTCGAGAATGATCTGGGCTGCCTTGTGGGTGAAAAATGTCTGGCCGTTCAGCAGAGCTCGCACGGCCCGCACGAGATCGCTGCCTGTATCCGCCTTTCGGACGTAACCTCGCGCACCCGTGTCGAGAACACTTTCGATGAGCTGTTCGGAGTCGTACATACTGAGGATAAGAATTTTCGTGTGCTTATTGACTTTCAATATCTGCCGAGTGGCATCGAGCCCGTTGAGTGAGGGCATCCCCACATCGATGATAGCGACGTCGGGCTTTAATGCATTGATCTTGGCAACGGCATCCCTGCCGTCCTTGGCTTCCGCTACCAACTTCCATTCCGGCTGCTCCTGAATCAGCGAGCGCAATCCGCTCCGAACCACTTCGTGATCGTCTGCAACGAATATGCTGGCTGGGGGCATATCAAGTTTTCCCTTCTTGAAGAAGCTGAGCCGGGCAATATGGTCGCTAGGCGCGGAACGAGCAATCCGTGAGATTCCGTAGGAAGGCGTCATGAAACGGGGTGCGTACGGGAGGGAATGGCGGAGAGGGGGGGATTCGAACCCCCGTCACCCTTTTGGGGTGAAACTGCTTAGCAGGCAGCCCTGTTCGGCCACTCCAGCACCTCTCCGCGGGGCTCTGCGTACTTGCAGTTTACAGAACTTATCTGCAGCTTTCCATCGCCGCATCAGCGGCTGTAAACCCAAACCTGCCATTGCGGACACGGGCCGCAGCCGCCCAGGGTCCGAATCACGCCGCCGATATTTTGGGGCCGGCGCTGAGAGGCCGATCCAGCAGGACGGCGGCGCGAAGCAATCGCGCATCCTGGTTGAGATCAGCGGTCAACTGCAAGCCGAGCGGAAGGCTGCCGGCGACCGGCATGGGGATCGAAATGGCCGGAGTGCCCAGCGCCGTCCAGGGGGCGTCCATTCGGGGATCGCCCGTTGAGGAAAGACCCAACGGCGCAGGGCCAACCGCCGCGGGAGTGAGGATTACCGGCGTGGATTTGAAAATCTCCGCGAATCGGACTCTGCTCTGCGCCACGAGCTGCCTGGTCTCGTCGTACTGGGCGGTGGGAATCTTCAGGCCGTTGAGAACCAAATTCACGATGGGCTGATCCAGGCGATTGCCAAACTCCTTCAAACGCGCTTCATGGAAGCGCGCGCCTTCATAGGCCTCAATGAGGTCACCCGCGTCGGTTAATTTTTTGAGCAGATCCGCAATATCAATGCGCTCAATCTTGACGCCGGAGCGGCCCAGCAATTCGATTGACTGGCGAAAGGCCTTGGCCATCTCAGGATCGCATTCCGGAACCGGCTCGGGCGCTCCGAAGGAAAGTTGCTCTTCCTTCCCCGTGGATTTGCCCATGGCCTTCCAGAGCTCCAGCATGTCGGCGGGCCTGTGGGTGTAAAGGCCGAGCGTATCCAGGCTCTTGGCGAATGGAAGCATGCCCTGCGTGGGCAAAAGGTCGTAGGTCGGCTTGAATCCGGTAACGCCGCAAAAGGAGGCCGGCCGGAGCATCGAACCTCGCGTCTGCTCGCCGATGGTGAAGGGCACCATGCCGGCGGCGACGGCCGCGGCCGAGCCGCTGGAGCTGCCTCCGGGGGTGTGCTCGAGGTTGCGCGGATTTCGCGTGGGGCCCGGGGTGCGATAAGCGAATGCGGTCGTTACGGTCTTACCCAGGAGGACTGCGCCGCGGCTGCGCATATCCCGAATGATGGCCGCGTCTTCGGTGCCCCGCCGGCCCTTATAGAGCGGCGAGCCGTATTCGGTGGCCATGCCTTTGGTCTCGACAATGTCCTTTACTCCAAAGGGAATCTCGGCAAGAGGCCCGTCGCCGGTAGGCGGCTCGGGCTGCACCACCACCCAAGCATGAATCGAAGGCTCAAGCTCGCGGATGCGCTGCAGACATTGCTCCAGGCCGCGCTTGCGGGCCGCGCGATCGGCCTTGATCCAGTCTGTGAAAGTTTCCAGGCGCGAAGCCTGCGGCGCCGCCACGCTGCGGGGCGTCTCGGCGGCAAATTGCGCAAAGCCCACGGCTGCGCCGGCAGCGCCGGTCTTGATGAAATCGCGTCTCGTGTATCTCATGGTATCCCCGCCTGACTAACGAATCGGAGGATCGGCGCTGGTGGCGCCGCGATTTTCACTGGTGGCGCGCACGACACCGCTGATATCCACGTAAAAACTGCGATATCCGTAATTTCCGGCGCGTGCCTCGAGCGAGTAGTTATGAACGGCCCCATCGGACTCCACCGGACCGGGTGAGTACTCCAACCGATAGCCGTCGCTCTGGGCGAGCTGCGCCGCCGGCCGCACCTGCGGGCCGAGTTGCTCCAGATCGGCTGGATACACGCCGCCACGCGACTGGGCATAAGCGCCGAGCTGACCATAAACATCATAGATCGCGGCCACGGCGTTTGCTTCGGCTTCCGCGCGGACGTTGCCGGTACGCGGCGTCACGACAAACCACAAAAAACTCCACAGGGCGGCCAGCAGCACGCCCAAGAGCATCCCCCAGCGCAGCAGAATTTTGGCCAGCGTCGGCTTCTTCGGCGGCGTGGCAGACTCCTGCGGCAGCGTGGTGAGGTCGGCTCCGCAGTGCGGACAGATTTCGGTGGCCTGATTGATTTCGTATTCGCACTCGCGGCAGGTAACCATGGTCGTGAGTTCATTCCAAAGGCCTTTGAGAATCCAAAGGCTTGGTGGCAAACGATGAGCTTAGCGCTAATTCAGGCAAGGCTCAAATCGGCGGCGGGAGCGCCACATACGCGACGCGCGCGACTCCGTTCGAATGGCCATTCTTACATGGCGCGACGATAACGTGATGAGAAATCTGTGCTCAGTCACACGCGGATTTAGGGTCCGCGGTCGGGGGATATCGCCAGCGGCGGTCTGGGAGCAAGCTGCGCGGCGTAGTTCACGCCGGATTCGTCGAGCAGCCACACAGGATCGTAGTCTTGGCCATTGACGGCAACCGCGATGGCGTCCTCAGGCTTGCGCGTGTTGCAAAACACTTGCTCCAGGCGCGCGTTCCGATTGGCGTCGAGGTGAAACTTGTAGACCTCGGAATGCGGAATGGGAATGATCTGGCCATCCGAGTAGGGCGTCATCAGGCAGCCGGTGGGATTGGTGATGTCGATGTGGTATTTCCACTGCGCCAGGTGGGCGGGATTGGCCGCCTTGCGCATATCGGCCGCGACGCGGAGTGTAGTTTTCTGCAGGCGCCGGCACTCCGCGGTCTCCTTGGGCAGATCAAGCGGCGGATAGAAGCCCTGCTGCCAATTGTTGCGCTCCTGCTGCGTGGCGCCGCTGACGGCTTCCTTGATGAAGTACGACCCGGCGACGCCGAAGGCTTCGCTCACCAAAGCGGGAGAGAATGCCAGGTGGTCTCCATCGCAGCCACGGGGCAGAAGTTTGGTGACGTCGGCATAGGCAGACAGGGCTTCCCAGTTGCGGACGCTTTGCGCTCCATCCGCTGCGAGGGCCAAGTAACGCAAGCCGCGCTCAGCCGCCTGCAACCGATCGCTGTGATCGCGCGGGAAGCGATGGCTGGCAGCGGCAAAGCTCTGCACGGCTGAGCGACCGTCGGCAATTTGCGCCATGAGCCTAGCGGGTGGCAGGCGCTCCAGCGCGGAAAGGAGATTGGCGAGCGACTGCTGCACGGCACGCCACTCCGCCATGTCCGACCGATATTGCCGATAACCAATCACCTCCGCAGCGGCCATGGCTACCAGCAGGCAAAACAGGAGGATGCGGCCGGGGTGCATAAAAGTCTCCGCGGGGCCGGGAGGGAAGGTCCTTACCCCTTCGATGAACGATTGCGCCGATAGGGATTGGTCCGCAACGCGTGCGGTTGTGGGCCGGGGAGTGCTCGGCTATGCTGATCTGCAGAAGGTCCACCGATGGTTGACATCCATTGCCACATCCTTCCCGACCTCGACGACGGCGCGAGGTCGCTCGAGCAAGCCCTGGATATGGCAGAAATGGCGATCGAGGACGGTGTCACGCACGTGGTGGGCACGCCGCACGCGAATAGCGAATACCGATTTGATTTTGCGGAGGTGCAGGAACGGCGCCACGAATTGCAGGCCAAGCTGGGAGATCGGCTCAAGCTCGCGACCGGCTGCGACTTTCACCTCAACGTGGAGAATCTGGCGGCGATTCGCACCGATCCGACCAAGTACGCCATCAATCAGAAGCGATACCTGCTGGTGGAGTTTGCCGACTTCGCCATTCCACCGACATCCGAGGAGACGTTGCATGGCTTGCAGCTTCTGGGACTTTCTCCAATCATCACGCACCCCGAGCGCAACGGGCTGATCCGCTCGCAGCCGCAACGGCTGCGGGGCTGGCTCAAACAGGGCTGCTATATCCAGCTGACCGCGCAATCGTTGCTTGGGAAATGGGGGGAATCCACGCAGAAGCAGGTGGAGGAGTGGCTCGATCAGAAAATCGTGCACTTTTTCGCCAGCGATGCGCATAACACAACCCAGCGCCCCTTGCGGCTGAAGGAAGCGTATACGGTTGTGGCGGAAAGATGGGGAGAACCGCTGGCGCAATCGCTCTTCCGCGAAAATCCGCTGGCGGCCTTGGAAGGACGCGATCTTCCTTACGAACCTGAGATCGGCGCCACTTCAGAGCGGACGGCGCCTCCGCCGCGGCGCCGCAAGCGATTCATCCTCTTTTGAGGGGAAATCCGGGCTAGAGCGAGTGGGGACACAAAAAACCGGCGCGTGACGGAGAGTTCGGCTTCACGCGCCGGGAATCTTGTCAGTAGTTCTGCCGCGAACGTTTCGCTTCAGCGAGCGGCGCCGGCAGAGGCAACTGCATTATCCGCGGAGAAGACCTTCACTTCCACGCGGCGATTCTTGGCACGAGCTTCTCTGGTTTTGCCCGAATCGACCAGATTGTTTTCGCCCAAGCCAATGGTGCGAATCTGGTAGAAGGGGACCTTCTTCTCGGCCGACAAGTAGAGCACTACCGCATCTGCGCGCCGCCTGCTCAACTGCAGGTTGTAGCCGGCATCGCCCGTGGTATCCGTATAGCCTTCGACCGCGACGAAATACTTCTTCAGGTTGCCGGTATTCGAAGCGATCTGATCGAGCTGATCCTTGTCTTCTTTGGAAAGCTCGGCGCTATTGAACTTGAAGAGCACGGTGGCCTGATTGCTGACCTTGTAATCATCCAAGTTAGCAATCACGCCGCGGAGTTGGGCGATCTCCTGGTCATCCTTCTGGGCCTGATCGTTGGCCTGATTGGCCCGAGTCATGGCCTCGCCCGCGCGGCGGTCGGCGCCGGTGGCCTTCTCATCGGTAGCGCTGATGGCCTGGGCATTCTTGGCGACATCCTGCTGCGTCTTCTGTATATCGGTGCCTTGCTTGCTAACCTGGTCAGAAACCTGGTTGAGCTTGTCCTGAACGGGGTCCACGTTCTTGCGAACGTACCCCTTGGTGGCGCATCCGGAAAGGAGTGCGGCAGCACCCAGCATTGCAATCAAAAACTTCTGCCTCATGGCGAATTCCTCCACAGGAGCGTTAGGAACTGGATCGTGTTTCGACCTCTAGGGGACGATGCGCTAGGCCTTTCACACTCTATCAAACTAGAGTCGAATATACCAGTTAGGGCAACCAGGGAAATCATGTAAAAAGCTCTAGGATTTCCTCGTATCTCTTAAATGGTGGGATGAGATAGGCGCCGGCCAATTCGCTGCGCGCCCAGGCGAGCATGCGACGGGCCAGGGCGAAACCACGATCGCGTGCGGCGGTTCCAGCCGCCTCCATTTCCTTCAACACCGGTTCCGGAACCATGATGCCGGGAACTTCGTTATTGAGCCTCAGCGCCTGCTTATAGCTGGTGAGCGGCCAAATGCCGGCCAGAACGGGAATAGGCGAACGGCCGCCGATGCGCTGGAGGAAGTCGTGCCAATGCCGGGGGTCGAAGAGCGGTTGGGTCATGGCAAAATGCGCGCCGGCTTCGACTTTGGCCATAAAGCGCTGGATCTCGTAGTCCAGATCCTCGGCGGTGGGATTGACGGCGACACCGACCGTATAGTTTGTGGCGCCTCCGAGAGCCTTGCCAGCCCAATCGGTGCCCTGGTTGAGGCGCGACGCGACTTTCACCAGCCCGATGGAGTCAATTTCGTAGACGCCGCTCGTTTCGGGATTATTGCCGATCGAAGGCGGATCGCCGGTGATGGCCAGAAAATTGCGGACTCCTCCGATACTCCAGGCACCGAGCAGGGCGGCCTGGAGACCGATAAGGTTCTGATCGCGCGTGGTGACGTGGGGGATGGTCTCGATGCCGCGGGCCTGTAAAGCGCCCGCGAGCATCAGCGCGTCCATGCCCACGCGGGCGAGGGTGCCGCTATTGATGTCTATGGTATCCACGCAGCCGCTGGCCGTGATCTTTTCCACTTGCTCGAAGATGCGGTCGAGGGCAATGCCTTTGGGAGGATCAATCTCCACCGAAACAGCGAACTCGCCGGCCTTCAGTTTGCGCCAGAGGCCGCTTTCCGGATCGCGCCGGACGATGCGGCCCTTCTCGGGCGGGATGGCGACCGATACGGAAGCGGCTTTGACGGCTTGCGCCGGCTTCAGTCCACGAACCGCACCGGCCATGGCCCGCACGTGCTCCGGCGTCGTGCCGCAGCAGCCACCCACAATACGCGCGCCCATGGCGGCGGCTTCGCGGGCAAAGAGAGCGAAATATTCCGGCGAGGAGCGCGGATAGACGGTGCGATCGCCGACGCGCGTGGGGAATCCCACGTTGGGCATGGCCGAAAGAGCACGCCGCCCGTCGGCGAAGCCCTCCAGGATGGGCAGAAGGGATTGCGGGCCCAGCGTGCAGTTAACGCCCATCACCTGGACATTCTTTTGCGCCAGCAGCGCTGCGGCATCGGCGGGACGCGTGCCGCCGAGGGTGGTGCCTTCCGAAGAGAACGTCAGTTCGGCAACGATGGGGAGCGCGGAAAAGGAACGCACCGCGTCTATCGCGGCCATCAGCATGTCCATATTGGAAAACGTTTCCAGGATGAAGAAATCCACGCCGCGTTCTTCGAGCGCCTGGGTCTGCTCGCGGTAAATTTCCAACATCTCCTCGCGGGGCACTTCGCGCACTTCCGAAGCGATGGCTAAAGGGCCTATGGAGCCGGCGATCAGGACTCCACGGGCAGCGGCTTCACGGGCTTCGCGGGCGATTTTTGCGCCACGATGGTTGATACGGGTGACCTGGTCGCCGAGGCCGAGCGCGGCGAGCTTCGAGCGATTGGCGCCGAACGTATTTGTCTCGATGATCTGTGCGCCAGCCTCGATATAAGCCTGGTGCACGCGGAAGACGGCCTCGGGTTCGGAGACATTCAGTTCCTCGAAGGAGCGCTGCGGGCCGACGGCTTCAAACAACAGGGAGCCCATGGCCCCGTCGGCGACGAGGACGGCGTGCTGGATGCGCTGTTCGAAATCGGCGATGTTCATAGACAGGTTGCCGGAGAATGCCCGCCTTAAAGCGGTTGCTACGGGGCACTCCAGGTGAATCGGCCAATCCTAAAGTATACGTGGATGCCGCGCATCCTCAAAAAGGATCAACCTTGCCTGATAATGAGCCGGACATCCCGCTTGGGTTTCAGAACTTTCCGGCGCCAAGACGCCGAGCCATCAGGTAGGCGCACAGACAGAAAGCAGCCGATAGGAAAGCAAGCGTATGTTTGCGAAGCGACAGCGTGGGCCAACTGGTCTTGATGGAACTCACATGATATATGACCACCAAGCCTTCCAAGAACCCTGCAGCCATAAGAAGCGGGCTTGCAAAGATAATGAAGGAATAGGCGACGGCGAAAGGCACGCCTTCCAACAAGAACAACTTTCGAGCGGTCGAGTAAATGATCGCGCTCGCCAGCCAGGCGCAGTTCAGGATTAGAAGGACGTTTGGCAAGAAAACGCTGCGCGCCCACCGTTTTCGAGAGAAGAGGAAGATCACGAATAACGCGGCGAACAGGGCCAAGCCTATCCGGGAAGTCTCGGTCTCCCACTGATTCATGCGGTGAGGGTCTCCTTCATGGCTGCGCGACTCCGGCAGGCTCCGCGCGTCAGCGGACTTGCTCGACGAGCTCGGCGATGGTGCCCATGAGGTCGTACTTGGTGAGGATTTCGTAGCGGCCGTCGCCCATGACGACGAAGACGGCAGGACTTTCGTGGCTCAGAAGATGAGTCACACGCTCGACCGGGGCGTCGCGGGGAACTTGCGGCAGCGGTTTGCTCATGACTTCGCGGATGACCAGCTTGCGGAGGTCCTTGCCCTGCAGGGCCATATTCAGAATCTGGTCCTCGTAGATGGTGCCGACGATGTTGTTTTCTTCGAACACGGGCAACTGGGAAATATCCTGCTGCTGCATAGTGTGCAGGGCATGGAAGACGGTCTGATAGGGCCGCACGATGATCAGCTCGCGGACCTTGCCGGCGCGATGCTTGACGGAGACAACGTCGGCGGCGCAAAGCGGGACTTCGGAATCAAGATAGCCGCGCTCGCGCATCCAGGCGTCGCTATAGACTTTACTCAGATAACGCATGCCGGTATCGGGAAGAAATGCGACGACGACGTTGCCGGCGGGAAGCGTGCGCGCCAGTTCCAGCGCGGCGGAGACGCAGCCGCCGCCCGAACCCCCGGTGAAGATACCTTCGCTCTTCGCCAAATTGCGCGCGACGATAAAACATTCGCGGTCGGTGACCTGGATGACGTCATCGAGCACGTCGAAATGCATGGTCGAGGGGAAGATGTCTTCGCCGATGCCTTCGACGACGTAGGTGTGGGCCTTGCCGACCTTGCCCGTCTTCACATATTCGTAGTAGAGCGAACCGATGGGATCCACGCCGATGACCTTGACCCGCGGATTTTTTTCCTTGAGGAATTTGCCGACGCCGCTGATGGTGCCGCCGGTGCCCATGCCGCAAACGAAATGGGTGATTTTGCCTTCGGAATCCTCCCAGATCTCAGGACCGGTGGTCTGGTAGTGGGCCTCGGGATTCATGGGGTTTTCGTATTGGTTGGGATAGAACGAATTCGGAATTTCGCGGGCGAGCTTCTTGGCCACGGAATAGTAGCTGCGCGGGTCGTCGGGTTCGACGGCGGTGGGGCAGACGATGACTTCGGCGCCGAAGCCTTTTAAGAGATCGACCTTTTCCTTGGATTGTTTATCGGTAATGGTAAAAACCATTTTGTAACCGCGCACGGCGGCAACCAGGGCGAGACCCATGCCGGTATTTCCGGAAGTGCCTTCGATGATGGTGCCGCCGGGCTTGAGCAGGCCTTTGCGTTCGGCCTCGTCAATCATGGTGATGCCGATGCGGTCTTTGACCGAGCCGCCGGGATTGAGATAGTCGGCTTTGACGTAGAGTTCGGCTTTGCAGTCGCGGGCCAGGCGATTGATGCGGATGAGCGGCGTGCGGCCGACGGCTTCGAGGATATTTGCGAGCTTCATGCTAATCGAAAGGGCAGTGTAACACGCAGCGGCAGGCAATCAGGCCGCTGCCAGGGAATGGCGGCGGGAGAGTAAAATATTGGCGGGTCTCCCTAAGCGAGGGGACATGAAACGAATCAATATATCTTCGGGAACGATGTGGGAGCCGATCGTGGGTTATTCGCGGGCGGTGCGGGTGGGCAACGTGGTGCACGTCTCGGGCACGACGGCCACGGACGCGACGGGAAGCATCGTGGGCGCAGGGAACGCCTACCTGCAAACCAAGCAGGCGCTGCAAAATATCGCGAGCGCATTGAGACGGGCGGGCGCTTCGCTGGCGGATGTAGTACGGACGCGGATTTACGTGACGCGCATCAGCGACTGGGAGGAGATCGGGCGGGCGCACGGCGAGGTTTTTGGGACGATTCGGCCGGCGACAGCAATGGTGGAGGTGAGCCGGCTGATCAATGCGGAGATGCTGGTGGAGATCGAGGCGGAAGCGATTGTGGCGAATTCGAGGAACGGCAAACGGACTGCGGGGGCCGTACGGTCTTTCCGCCGGAACGTCGGAAAGAAGAGGCGCTAGTACGACCGCAATGCAGAGGCGCGGAGGGGAAAGCGAAATGAAGGAGAGCTGGCGCAAGATCGGCAGTCACCGGATTTTTTTGTTGTCCATAGCATGCGTTGTGTTCGCGGGTGCACTGCTGGCATTGTCCGCGGTGCCGCGTACGTGGGCCCGACAGGGCGGCGCCGGCGGCGGGCAGAATCAGCTCACAGTAGAGCGAATCTATTCGCCGCCAAGCCTGAGCGGCAGGCCGCTGCG
>Ga0079220_10000158_pt1 | contig 14433 bp, 11 predicted proteins | sample GAAS100_FD_75071 | JGI IMG/M metagenome (GOLD analysis project Ga0079220, IMG submission 75071) | Agricultural soil microbial communities from Georgia to study Nitrogen management - GA AS100 | ecosystem: Environmental > Terrestrial > Soil > Agricultural land | place: USA: Georgia | collected... | reverse complement strand
GGAGACGGGATGTTGGAGACGAGATGCTACGCTTTTCAATTCTCGGTAAAACAGTCTACCTTTTGTCGGAAAATAAGATGGAAGTCGTATCTCATGCGCGCCATGTGGAAGGCTACCGATCGACTCAGCGCAGCGGCCTACAGCCACATTCGCTTCCGGCTTCCCAGTCAGCATTGTGTCGAAGCGTCGTGAGCCGATCGCGCAGCGAAGAGAATGGCTCCACTAGACCGGCACAAAGGCTAGCAACGACGACGGCGAGGAAGCTTCACTACTATTCAATTAGTAGATACTTGAGCATCATATACTCGTTTTCGATGTGGGTCTGGCAGCGGTAAGTAAAGCTCTGAGCTATGACGTATCGAAGGAATGTCATCCGCGCCGCACTATCTGGGAACACACATGGCCCAATAGTAACAGACGAAGTGTGTAAGGTCGAAATACTGTATTTCGTAGAGGATAAGGATCAGAGCACCCCTGGTTCTGGTAAAAATCGTTGGAATGCACAGGGCTCATGATGTACTAGAGAAACCGAAACCCATCTTCTAAAGGATTTTGGACCCTACTTAAGTGCACATGAGCTGAACTCCATCGTAATGCGTGGCTTGCTTCTTGCATACCGATCTGATCCATATGGGCAGGATGGCAGGGCAACCGGCCGGGATCGGTAGAATCATCGACGCATGTGTGGGTGTGCCACCTGTAGATCCAGCGGCAAGTTCAATACACAAGCTCCCCAGGTATATACTGTACAGGACTACATCTCATTCTGAGCCTGCAAGCTTGAGCAACGACTGCATAGACAGTCTCCTGCTGTCAGCACCGCGGTGTGTGAATTGTCTATCCTATCCTAGCAGCGAAAGAGAGACCTCACCGATTGAGCACGTTCTACTTATGATGGAGAACAGCTGAGATCAGGGTTTCTACAGGCGCCCTAGATCCTATCCATGCGGTGTAAGTGCACTCGTGCAGTAAGAACTGTCGCACACCAATTAGTACTCCGGCGTTTACCTATATTGGTCAAGCGGTGCCTTAGAGGATTGGACTCTACTGCACATTGCGCCCGCAGCTACTGGACCCTAATCTCATAGGCTAAGTGATCTAGAGGATTGCGTCCCGATGACCTTTCTTAGAGGTAGATAGATTGAATATCGAATCCTTTGGAGACACTCTCCCATCCTAGGCTCAACTAGGTCACATCGAAAGCCAATAACATTTCTGTACACTTGTTAAGCTCAATAACCTGAATGGTCATCGTGGTTGATGTGGTGTGGCTTATCATCGAAGATTTGATAGGTTTCCGATGTGACCCAACTCAGCCTAGGATAGAAAAGTTCCTCCAAAGGATGCGGTAGTGGTCTTTATCACGGCCAAACTGCGAAAATGCGAACTTCACCCGAAATTCGTGTGGCTTTCCGACCTTGCCCTTTCGAGAAACATTAAACGAGAGCTGAATATCTTCCGTCACAGCAAGACAGTCCAGCGGCAGTGGCGGCAGTCTCGCGCGAGGTAGGCACGAAAGCGTTCTCTGCTGAGCTCGCTTCGTTCTGGGTTGCGTTCGCAAGGCTTGGAAGCGTTTCATCAACATGACCCCACCTGTTGCGGCATGCACCATCCTTCACCCAATATAAAGCATTCGTCAGCTTCCTGCAGCCACCTGCAGCCGTTCCTCCGCCCCTCTTTACAATGGTTCATTCGTAGATGAGATTGTGTGATCTGCTCTGCCTGACTCGATCCACATCGGCTATGATGCCCAAGCAATTAGACCCAGCCAAGAATTCGTGCTGTAAACATGACTCGAGACGATCTTATTAAGAAATCGCTAGGACCGGCCCGAAGCCTAGTTCGATGGATGAACCATAGTTCGCCGAAGGCTAAAATGAAGGCCTCACCAAAAATCGTTTGAGAATGATCTGAATTCCTTAGCCGCCTTTGAACTAGAGCGTCTGCACACTATGCTCACGAGAGACTTTCGAATATGTGCAAAGTACCATATGACGTCATTTGTAGAGACTCAAGTATTTCTTGTCGGTAACATCCGTGTTCTGCAACCGACGAATGGTGGAATATTTTCTCTAGTATAGACTCAATCCTTTACAAGTGGACTCACATACAGCTAGTATAATGGCTAAAGTCGTACATCAGATGTAGCGTCATAGATTCGAAACTCCGCCATTCCCCTAGACCTCGACATCGTCATATCTCATTTCATGTAGGCGAAAAGCCTTAGAGTAACGCTTGCGTAGGGTTTCCTTCGCTGTGGAGTGAAGAGCTATCATTGAAGGCACTAGGGTAGCCACGGAAAGCGAGAGGCCATCGAAGTAGTTTGCAACCGCTTAAGCTTGTGCTCTGCTACAGGTTTAAGCTCGCTAATCGATGATACTGTGCCTAGCTGCGCTTGAGCAACTACTCCGCGAAATGCGTGGAGTGTCCAGACTCCGTTGATGGGCTCGTTTGCGCATCAAAGAAGCAACTCAGGCGAGCTTAACAGCCTCTTGGCTGAGTTGCAAGAGGTGTTGAACTCTGGAACAAAGTACCGAAGTAGCTGCTCAGATGCTCTTGGGTATCGTTGTTGATCCCCAGTAGTTTGTTTCATGTTCGACAAAGGGTTGGAACCAGGACTATTAGGCTTCGTAGGCTAAATTGTTCAACAGAGCTCTTCGGTGTGGTACCAGCAAATACCAGTGTAGCAGGAACGAGATAGGCTCGATGCAAACGTGGAGCATGAGGATTCTTCTGTGGATTCTTTGACGCGTGTAGACAAAACCATTGAAGAGTACTCTAGGTGATCCGAGTGGAAAGGTGGTCATACGTACGTCGAGTGGCGAGTGGCGAAATCACATACTACATCAGAGATGGCAGGCTGCTACATCTATCAGGTTGGTTCTTGTCTAAATCATTTCCCTGCACCTTATCGAAAAGTGTTGGAAAGTGCTTACGGGCAGTCGTACAGGTATCTATGGACAGCTTATGGTGGGAACACAGATATACGCATCAATCACTTTCAAAATCGCGCAAGTCAGGAGACCTATGCAGCGGGGCATAATAAGTCAATACTCCACAAAGCGTCGAGGAGTAAAGAGTTCTGAGCACTTTAGAAGCTTACAGAAAGGTTCCTTGTTTTATGACTGGCCAGAAGCTACCACGAAATATCAGGCAGCACGAATGTTGGGCGCGTGGTCTCTTGTCGGGCAATCGCGACTGCATATTAGACCGGACGACCATGCAGGAATATCGCGCCCATATACTCGCGAAGGATCAACTGATAAATTCACGACAAGTACTTAGTTCAGACACGCAGGAGTCGCTGACGTGTTGGGGGCTTGGGTCACGGTACTGATGTTACAGGCTGTCTGCGCTAACTCGACCAGGTACGCATTAGGCTGCGTAGGCAGAAGGTCCCCATGTATACAACCTAGCCTTGACGCATCGCAACAATAATCAGCCTCAAGCTACCACATGTTCTGTTAATATTTTTAGAGACATACTCGCATTCTTAACTTGAATCATCAGTGGCAAGAACATCTCGGGGTGACCGATAGGAGTCAAGCTGTAGCAGCATACGCATTGTGTGGCTGTGCTGATGAATCGCCTCCCGCGTTTGTCATCACCAGCTTTGGCAGATCAAAAGGGAACTTGTAATTGTGTGTGAATGACGCTTTCTGGGATGCGGAGGGGATTTCTTCCAGTTTGTTTGATTGACTCATCCCTGAAGATACCATGCGTCATGGCTGTCCTGACGTGCCCGACTAGTCGAGTGGATGAAAGAACGGAACACAGACTCTGCGGTCAAATTATTGGAGACAGAGAGGCAAAGAGACGATAGAAGCTAAGGGAAGAGGCAAGCAAGACTCGAAGCCCATGAGCATTGCAGTCGTGGCCTGCCGTTGGCTGACCGGGATGCCAAGGAGCGTATGCTGCTGTCCTCCTCAAGGCGCAGAGAAACCAGGCGGGCTGAAATCAAGCTGACTGCGTGGGTATGCACCAGTCAACTTGGGATGACTGTCACGCCAAAAAGACTGCGCCGGCGCTATGACGGCTAAGAAGGGTCCGGTGAACGAACACATATAAAGCCAGCCTGCCCCTCATTTCTTCTGGGCCCCAGTACCTTTGAAGCCCAACGAGACGTGTTCGTATCAGTCCCTAGCCAGCCAATGAGTTAGTGAGCTCGCTTGTAGAAGCCTGAGTATTGTCGTGCAGAACTTACCATAGGTACAGAATAGCGAGAAGCCGACGTCCAACACATATCCGTTATGCTACATCATCATAGTCATGATGGCCGTAGTGGCATTGCATCGTCTCTTCATTCCGCAAGGGACTTGGGTCTTTGGAGTTATTGTTGGTCCACGGGCTTTGGAGCCTGAGGCAGCTAATGTCGCAAGGGACCACCGGAAGAATCGGCGTCCAGATACAAAACGAGCTCGAGCCTCATAACCCTACCTTACATGTTGGTGCCTTGATATTGTTCTCTTCTTGGTTCGACTCGCGTCTGGGTTGGCCAGTCACCGGTCATGTTTGGTGGTGTCGATCACCAAAGTGAAGCTATCGTCGCCGATCATCACTGGTAAGTCTCGTTCCACAGACTACTGCAAGAAGCTATCGATGGTCAATCCGAGTACATCGTCTTACTCATGATCGTGGTCGTAATTGTCGGTCAAACAATGCACGTGGCCGGGGATCCTTGATCGGCCCGCCGACGGCGGCACGATCCATACGACACTGACGGACCCTCTCCGACGATCCGATCCGCGTATCTTGGAAGCGAAAGGGTCACCCTGAAAAAGCGTCGAACAGCAAGACCGCCTTTCGTTCAGAACGATGGCGTGTTGCAATGCGAAACCAGAACCGAAGATATTGTCGCACAAATATCGCTCTTCTCCTTCACCTCCTGAGGACCGTGCACCACACAGCTCGGTACTCTCCCTTTTCTTCAGGTAAGTGATTGGCCGTCGCTGAAGTGACCGGACAACGTATAGGAAATCCTGAACGCCTACATGACAAGAACAACTTAGTCCGAGAGTAGGAGAGAGCAATGAAGATAAAGGCAATAGCCCATGAAAATAGTAATAGTCTTGCAATCGACAAGGAAAACAGGGTATTGGCGTTTGGACAGCAAGAGATCAAACACAGAAGAACAATAATGGGAAAGCCAGGAGAGACATGAGCTGTGCCAGGAGGTTATCAAGCAAAGACAAATTTAGTATGCAAGAGCGCGGACTACGACGTTGTTTACGACAAGGTGGCGGCTCTGTCGAGCCATGGTCTCTCGAGTGAGGTCTCCTGCGCGACACCTGTCTATGTTGGGACGCCGCCAATCTGGTTCTAATTAGCTTTCTGCTAGGATTATCTTCTGAACTCCTAGCAGTTGCGCCGTGAAGGTGGCTTCAGAAAGGGTAGGTCGGCAGTATGTTCCTTGCGATGGTGGTTTAGGCGGGCATCATTGCGATTGAAGATTTTGTCGCAGCCATGCACACCACAAGGATACCTGACCTCGTTGTGGACCAAGCGCATGTGGCGACAGAGATTTCCTCGCCGATAACGACCACGGAATTTGGCCGAGCAGTTCTTTAATTTGCAAGGCATGACATTGGCGCAGGTGGATGGCGTAACACTGACTTCAGACGGAGTGGGTGTAAAACTACGACAGCTCTGGTTCGAGTCGTCTGTAGTCAAACAATGGTTGGTGGGTGATCTACGACCATGACCGTCAGTATTGTTCTCAAAAAGATGCCGAGATTTGACTTACGTTGTTATAGGTACAGCCCCTCCTTCATTACCAGTGGTACCAAGACCAGAGCCTGGGATTACTTTCAGATGAGTATCGAGACACACATATGAAGAAGAGTCCGGTGCATTTGCCAGCATAGATGCTATAGGTGTCCAGTACCTATGTTCAGAATAAGGCCTAGAAGCCTGTTCGAGTATCGGTGGCGCCAATGGCAAATCTGAGAAGGAGGAATTCATGGGCAACTGCTCTGATGACGGAAAGACGGGATACATTGCAATATGATGCTCTGGAAGGCTACTGGGTGGTAAAAACCCGAAATAGGGTTGTGGGGGCTGGTCCATGGCCCAACCTGGTACCAAGTCGATGTCACCATCCTGTATAGAAACGATGAAGTCTCCGCTATCATCTCTCGGCGGAACCATTGTATTGAACTCGCCAATACCCAGCAGGTCGTTGGAGCGCCCATCATAGCTCATCGAGGTGGTATCGATGTGGTTATCCGACGACGCCACATACTGCTGGTAGGATGCATTCCAGAGCTGGCCGTCTGGACTTTCGAAGGCACTATCATTCGTTTCAAGGACCGAAGTTTCACTTGGAACATATGCATTAAACCAACCGAATGATGGACTCAGGTTGTCAGAGAACACTTGGGTTGTAAACGTGGGCACCATAGCTGGAGTTACAGCACCTTGGATATCGATGAGATCGTTACATGGAAGTTCGAAAGGGCTTGTTCCCAACCCTCCATGCTGGTGCTGACTCAAGGATATAGCGTCAGGGTTGAAGTCCTCGATTGGCCCATGTGGTTCCAGAGACCTAGGGACCCTGGAGCATGTCTCGCAGCAGGGTACTTGGTGATCTATGCTGCCAATGCAGTGGCTTTGGCGTTGGCTTTGGCTGAAAAAAGCCGAGCGGTCGTGCTCCATATCGAACGATCGTGGTTACCCTCGGGTCAGTCACCACGAGTGATGCTTGTCGCACGATTTATAAGAGGTGGATAGTCTGAAGTAGGATCTCCTCACGGACAAGGATATGCGACCAGAATGCGGGACGGGTGACAGCAAGGGTGCGAAATGCGACTGTTGTGGTCGAGCCCAAAGTAGTCGAGGCCTCTGAACCGGAGTCACGTGCAAAAGAGAAGGGTCGAGTACGATGTTGTTGGTGGATGTTCGACTTCGACCGGTTCAGTCTGATTACGTGGTAAGGACTCAGACGATTCAGCCGGGCACCGCGGGCAGTTCTTTGACTGTTCAAAAAAGGTTCGAACGCGACCAGATAACACACAGCAACGGTGATACAATGCTGTAGAGGTGTGAGGTTATTTCAGCCACAAAGCGTCAAACTTCGCGCAGACTTAGGCTGCAGCCAGCTTCTGATAAGGTTAGCGGTCTGCATGGAAGCGAAGAGAGAACTTCTTACACGCGGCGGGCGGCTACCTGCCTCGAACTCTCTGATGGCCGTAAATTCCGACAAAAAGAGGTAGGAATTATGGGGGCTCTGTCCGGTAGTTGTTGAACAAAAGTTAAGGCGTCGGGGGCCTACAGTCGTCTTAAGAAAGTGGGCTTAGCATACCCCTACAGGTCCTCCATCTCCAGCCACTGAGGAAAACCGGAAACGGCCGCTCAAGCAGCCAGCGAAGTGCTCCGTATCGGAAGCAAATTAAGGATACACTAGGTATGAGTAAGACCACGGCGTTTTACACGCATACCACAGACCATGCTGTGAGCGAGCGCTCAGGAGCAGAGATACGAGACAAGATGGGGAATCACGATATCTCCATGTCCTGAATTCGCTACATAATCTCTCCAAGTTGTCTCCTGGTGCCCATGCATGGATTCATGTCAGCTGCTACCGCGCGGATGTAGGCTCTCATGCGGACCAGGGCGTCCTGCCTCAAACAGCGCCGGGGAGGCTGAGCTGGTGATGAACAGAGCGAACAGGAACCATAAGAAGCATGCACAACGCGATGACGTTGCGACTTGCACGACATGCCCCACACAACACGGTGCGGTGAAATACAAGTGCATGACCAAAAGAGTAGGATTGGCAGCTGCAGTAGCACGCTTGAGGACAGGCCATGAACCTAGCCTCGAATCTCTGATCACCAAATTTGCGCGCCTTTGAGTAGGCATAATCAGCCCAGTCAAATCCACATGCGGAGCGCGCATATGCGGTGGTACACGAGTGGGTTTGCTGCCCATGCGCGGAGGCGGCGGGGCCGTGCACACGCTTTCGAGAACTTCAACGACCTGTACATCCATACTCAGCACCCGCATGTTGAAGGTCTTTGTATATTGTACAAAAGAGAGCTACCGCCGAACGATATATGTACTATCGCCGCGCTCGTAGCTTCTTAAAAAGGAAGGCACAGGACCTCAACCACATGCTCACGATGCAAACGCTTTGCATCTATGTTATCGTGTCTTTCGAAGTGAATGGGGAGTTTTGTCCTACCTCATGTCGCATGCCTCGCAAGGGGGTGCCACCTGCACTGCTGGAGGAACAAGCGTTGCAGATTCTGCACTATCTACGTTTGTTAGAAGCTGGGGTTGGCGGAATTTCCACCCGACCAACGAGTTTCTTGCATCCATGCACAGAAGATCTTCGATGATTCTTGGTATGATATAAGAGCTGGGAATTCGAGGCTGTCGATACGGCAGACACGGTCGTGCATGAGGCGCAGGCATGTTCTAGAGCCCTCGGAGGCGTCGGACGCACCTCCAGTCAGCCACCGCGGTAGAACACAAGCTGGGTACCAACATCCAGTCGTATTTTCAACTTTGAGAGCAATGGTATCATTGCATCCCTTATGCCAATATCCAGACGATGCCAAGTTTGGGGAAAACGTCTGCTCGCTGGCTGCCTCACTTATCTAAGGACTACAGCGGCCGCGGAATCTGGTGCCGGAGCAGGCAGTCGCTAGTCGCCTACGTGGAAAGCCTACTTCACACCGCTGCTGCTTTAGCTAGGCACTGCCACACTTTCGAATACGAGGTGATCAGCCTGTATCACGCGATGACACCGGGAATACTCATATCGAAAACCACAGTTGGTGTTGTCTATGCAGCAGCTTCGGCACGTAGCCGTACAGGCTAATCTAAGCAGATCCTGAACATTCTCGGTACCCAAGCATGTGAATGATGTATGATCTACATTTACAAGGATCTTGCAATCTAATCAGAGACGAGAACAACTACATACCATTTTGCGTATAATATCATGCCAACTAACTCTGCGAGGGCTGATAGGATCAGGACTGTAGCTAAATCAAAAGACTTACCATTACCAACAAAAGAGGCATCAACCTCGCACCATGCAACCCAAAGGAGCCCAGCAAGCCTGACAGCAGAGCCGCAAATGCCCTTCTCACACCCACACGACAGCTTCCTGGCGAGCCATAGCGGGCCATTACTCAAAGCTTCCCGCAAAATCCCATGCCTGATCCTTCCGCGTCATCCGACGCTCCTCCACGAATGCAGCAGAGCCGCAACTCACTGCAAACTCGACTCTTTCGGGCGCAGACACGCTCTGCTAAGCCCAGCTACACAACCCACGAAGCCATACACAACGCTTTCTTGTCTTCACAGCCTCTCCTAGCCATGTTCGACGCTCTGCACAAAGTGATGCAAGTCTTCATCCTCTCCAATCAGCTTGTCAAACACCTCATCAGCCAGCTCAACAAGCCCCCCTGCGAGCCCCTCTCCAAGCCCCTCTCCGCGTTTGCAGCGGCAACGGAGCGGTGTGGAGCGGTGTGGAGCGGTGTGGGCCGTCTAGGTCTTTCAGTGCATAGCCTCCTTGTGAAGATCTGGGCGGGTGCTTGAGCTTAATTGCACCTCAGGCAGCAGGCGCTTAGCGCCCAGTTCCGCTTGCCCTTCCGGAACACGCGGCACAGAGCTTGAGGCTGTACCATGTCATCATCGCTGCCTGTGCGAAGCCGTTGCTGCCTGACTAGTGCTGCTGCAATGCGGCTGAGGGTCGTGTTGTATCGCTCACAGGTGAGTCTGGTGTGTAAGTTCTGCGGTTCATCGCGTGAGACGACAAGTGAAAACCTTATATGCGTTGGCATTCTGGAATTATGACTTCAATTGCCTGTTTGGCGGGTATCTTATGTATGAATAATTATTAAACACAACGCGCTTTCCCCAGGAGAGGCGTTACACCCCTCTTTCTCTCCTCTTATTCGGCCTCGCATCCTCTAGACGATGCTTCTTCCACTGGTGTTTTCTTAAGGCATCTGCACGATTGTACGTCTTAAAGCACACTTTGCACATGTGTATCGCTTTGTCAAAGATCGATGCGTGGATTTGCTGAACATGCCTTTTGCAATTGCCTGGCCCGAACTTGCCCGTGAAAATCTTCCCACACTGCTGGCACACTGCGGGCGGGTATCGTTGTGGTGGAGTTGATGTGGCAGGTGGCTGATCTGGGAAACCTGAACTGTACGCTGGTGGCGGTGCTTCGTCAAATGTGTGACTCGAATGCATCTGTGTCGACAGTGAATTCACTGTGTCTATTTGGTTTTGTTTCTCGAAACAGCTCTGCGGTTGCAAGGTTGGGAAAGCGGTCTGAGAAGATCGAGGAACATGTTGCTGGTAGTCTGGTGTCTGGAAAGTCGGAAACTCATTGTGTATATTGTCGGCTTGGTCTTGAAAACCCCTTCGCCACGTATTCGTCCCTGTGAGCGTGACATCATTCATGCCTTGGTTGTAATACATGGGAGCGTAGGTCTGCGGGTAACTCGACGACTGTTGCCATATCTGCGACTGCGGCCAGGATTGAAAGGAAGAATGAGCTGATGATGGGTATGCTGACATTGGCGTTGTTGCATATGATGGATCATAGGAGCTGGCGGTAGAAGGTGTCGCCGGGGACTGCTGCGTTTGTTGTCCCCAGGGCCCATAGTGTGCAAATATTTGTCCTTGCTTAGAATTCATACAAGGCGAGATGGCATCCAGATACTGCTGCAAATTTGAGGACTGCTCATTTCCATATCTAGCATCTCCCTCGGGTGTCAACGGGGAGATTGGTGACGGCGTAAGAGGGGAACGATCGGATATCAATCGTGGCACGCAGTGCTGCGACTGCGGCACCTCAAGTCTTGGAAGCTGTGACAGATTCGCAACTGACATGGGAGCAGCTCTCCGTAGCGTGGCATTTCGGTTTGCTTGGTAATAACTTCGAAGGTGTTCGGGTGCGGACTGAGCATACTGCATGCTTGATAGCTTTTGCATATCCTGGCTCTCAAGCTCAACTGGCGGGATTGACCCGGGCATTTCATAGAACGAAGTGGTGTCTTCAATTCGAGGTTCCACGGCAGGTAGTTCGGATGCCCCGCATCCGTATTGATAGGCGTATGTGCTGCAATCGGTACCTGAACACATTTTGGATATACGTAGGAAGACACGACCTATACGTCTGTGGATGCTTTTGCGACGTGGGAGTTGGGTATAGTGGTATACGTTTGTGTCTGAAGATTCGGAAAGACTTTCGCAATCTATCGTATATTGTGGCGACTTGGTATCGAATCGTTCGGTGCGAGATTCTTGTGCTTTACTATCTGAAGCGAATGTGCCTGTGCCTGGACGATCGGCCGCAAGGTGCTTGGTCGATGCCAGTCTGTTATTATCAGTGGTCATTCTTGAGTTTGAATAAAATCATTAAAGGAGTACCCACTCACTCAACGGTAAGCTTGCGCGATTCAATCAGTAGTCGCATATTGCCACTTATCAAGGGTTTCGTTGAAAGATATCTGACAAGAGAAGGAACGAAAATGCGGGACTTTTATCATGCCAACCCACGGCCGGGCGTAACGCGCGTCGTGGCTGGAGGACAGCAGTGTGCGTGTCCTCAAGGAAGCTGTGGGACATACTGCAGGACTGAGATTTCAAACTACTGAGCGACACATGCGCAATGTAGTAACGTACGATACGGACGATTTGATAGTGCTCCATGCAGGTCCTGGCTGCATGAACCGCAGGCAAAAAAAAAGGCAAAGGCCGTCTGCGACTTTCGATTGGCCAATGTTCTTGTCGAGTCGCAGCGGGTCTTTGACAGTCCGGCGAGAAACTGGTGAGAGCTCTGAGATTGAGGGTGTGGAAAAGAAGGCAACCACGTTGCTTGGCATTACATATCCCAGCTCTGCAGCATCATTGGTCGGGTTCTGGGTGGTCATCGCTGCCCCAGGCTCGGTCGAAGTCTAGTTTTGTTAGCAATTGCGAAAGACTAACGGAACACATGGTAAGGCATACTTCGATGTCAGGGTTTGAAAAGCCATAGAGTCACATGTGGTACCGGCTCCCTTACCGCAATAGGCGATAATTGTGACGATCTCTGACCGGTGTCTACATGAGTCTATGTCGTGCGCCCTTTCCAGGGGCCGAGGAGACGACCGGCGAGAGCGACATTGAGGGTGAGGTCGCTTGGCAGACCTCGAGGATTAGTCACCGGCCAGCAGGGCAGCCGCGTGGAGGGTTGCGGTCGCGTTGTCGAGATCTCTAATGTAGAGTTCTGAAGGACTGTGCTCTGCTTTCGAGGCTAGTCGTGGAAGGGAAATGGTATGGATGAGCGATGAATGGTTCATGGTGTACGCAGTGCTTCTGAGGTCTGTAGCAGTGCTGCAAGCATTGCTATGCTACTGTAAATGTACATTCGCCGAAACTTTTCTCTCACTTCGAGGAGGCATCGCCATCTGATATCCTTCTCCTGATTCTATTTTGAGATCCAACATAGCTTTACAATGTACCGAAGTTTGACGATGCTATTCTTGCACCTCAGCACTGTACCATGACACACTCCATGGATTGGGGGCCGAATCACCGTAGACACAAGGCGTATACGAGGCAGATTGCAACGTCTAGATTGAGACAGGACGCAAATCTAGACGTATAGATGGGGCTTGTTGTCAACCGACTGGACCGGCGTGGCCGATGTCTGTGGAACTGAGCCCCATCGCAAATGTTCCCGTTTCAAGCAAATGCAGATAGTGGGCGACGCGTCAAAGGACAGTCAAGACGCTAATTGGACTGAGGAATTTGTAGGATGCCAACTCACTCATTCCTCCAGGACTCAATATACACTAACGCTAGCCGCTCGCGATCCTGCAGAACCGGTGAATGGAGGATGAGATCAAAGTCCGCGAGGGACAGCAGGAAAGCAAGCGCTCCATGGCCTTGAGATGTTACGAGGGTATCATTCGCAATCATAGGTTATAGAACTGGAATTACAAAGGAGTTCAAAACGAGAGGAACGTTCTTGCGAATCTCAATTGACGAGCTGCAGTCGAAAGATACGGCTTGATCTAATCTGCCCCGCAGAACTAACCCCACCTTCCGCTAACGGTCGCTCTTCGGCTGAACATGTTCACCCCAAAGACGACACTCAGCTGTGCCTGTGCTCAGCTTCCACAGCTTACGAAAGTACCAAAGCATAATGACCCTTCGCAGCACTCAAATGCGAAATCAATTGGCAGAATGGAACCGGGTCGCCAAACAAGTCTCCGCCCCTCCGAGCTACGCCGTCTGACTCGGCTCAAGTTCTGCCTAAACACCCTGAACATCATCAGGCTGGCAGAGCCGCAAGGCCCCCTGTGCCCCTTCTGCCCTGCTTCTCATGCCCTTCCAATGACGCGCCCACAACGCCCTGCCCTCTCGGTATAATCGATCCACTTAACTCGCAGGAACGCAATCTACAAAACACGACTGGAGCTGTAATGGGCAAGCTCGCCCTCCAAAACGCCACCCACCAGCTTCGTCCAAGGCATGCACTCAACGACTGGTCATATTAGCTCCATTATTCCTCGCAAGCATGATCAGTCGTGTACACAGGTCCTCCAAAGTACGCGGTCCCGCCTTGGCGGCGGCTCAAGTGACTCTGCTCTGACCGCCGGTGAGACGAGGGATCTGCGCCAGCGTTATGGTGCAGAGCCGCACGATAAGATTTCGGGGGTCGGCAATGCCCCCTTTAATCGTGTTTGTGCGAGAGTTGCTTGGAGTGGCGTAGCAAGGTGTAATATGTGAAAGAGGTATTGTGTTGGTAGATTTTCGGCATGCACTGATGAGGTCGAAGGACCATATCCATTGAAAGCGCAGTTGTATACAATGTTGCATATTTCAAATAAGGCTATTGAATCTCGAAAACACCACGCTTGACTAACAGGCAAGGTCCAGTCGAAAGGCTGGTGCCGCGGGAGAACCCCAACATCCCAGACCATCAATCCACTCAATGCCACCAACCTTGTGTTGCTGCCTTGCACCCAACACAGCCTTCCGTGCTCAGCCTCCCCCATTTGGCCCTCATCATGCGTTCGAAAACCTCGCCTTGAGTACCGCTGACGGACTCATATAAACATCATACTTTCCCACATCACTGTCTAGGCACTCCAGACACTCGTCTCCTTACAGCTTCGTGTTGGACCTGCTGTACTCGCTATTCTTCCCCACTTCCCCAACAGCGTTCCACGGCTCTTTTTTACTCGGGTGCTCGCGCGCCCATCTCGCTACACTGCGCGAAGGTGCAGTTTGGCGCTTGTGGGTATGTAGGTTCGAGGTTGTGAGAGGGGTGTTGGTGCCGTGGTTTGACATTGGAGGATTTGGTTGTGGTTGATTGATAGACGTAGCGCGAGCATCGTAGTAGTAGTGACTGTGAGGGCTGCGAGTGTTGTCGGTGAGGTGGTTCAGTGTGGCGTCGTTGAGCACCCGGTTGACTTC
>Ga0079220_10000155_pt1 | contig 14517 bp, 9 predicted proteins | sample GAAS100_FD_75071 | JGI IMG/M metagenome (GOLD analysis project Ga0079220, IMG submission 75071) | Agricultural soil microbial communities from Georgia to study Nitrogen management - GA AS100 | ecosystem: Environmental > Terrestrial > Soil > Agricultural land | place: USA: Georgia | collected... | reverse complement strand
GCGCGTTCAAATACTCGCACCTGGCGGCCAGCCCGGGCAAAGAGCAGAGCACTAAACAGACCAGCGGCCGAGGCGCCAACCACACCTATCGGACCGTCTGGCGTGAGGTCATTCCGTAAAGCATGATCTTCCAGCAGCGTCACCTTCTTGAAGAGGACCACTCTGGCAAAGCAGTATAACGAAGAGATCGCGAGGCAGAAAGTATTCGCGGGAGCAATAGCTCGCAAAGAACCGTAGCGTCCAAGGAAAGACTTCGTCGGGAAGCTCAGTTCGAAGCTGATTCTTGCCGTTCGAAGGGCAAAGATTCCAAGAGAGCAACGGCGACGGCGAAAGCCAGCAGGATTGTCGCGACAAAGATCGATAGCCAGCGGGAACCCAGGCGGGTGCAGAGAATAGCCAGCAAGCCGCAACCGATTCCCATGGCGTACATGGTAAGGACCGAAGTGCGTAAGCCGAGTCCGGAATTCGCCAGGCGATGGCCGGTGTGATCCTTGCCGGGACTCGTGAACGGAAGCAAGCCGCGGCGCAATCGCGAAAAGGATACGAGCCCGGCGTCGAAAATGGGCACGCCCAGGACCAGAACGGGAGCCAGGCAGGCGGCATCCGGTGAATTTGCGGTCACGCGCACCATGAGCGCCAGAGTAGCGATCAAGAACCCCAGCAACATTGCGCCGCCATCGCCCATGAAGATCTTGGCGGGAGTGAAGTTCCACTTCAGAAAGCCCAGGGCGGCCCCGAAGATGGCCGCCGCCAGCGTGACGGGCAGCGTCTCCTGACTATTTAGAGCCGCCAGAATGCCCAGAAAGAGCGCCGCGATGGCGGCAATGCCGGCGCAGAGGCCATCCATGTAGTCGAGAATGCTAAACGCAGCGGTGATGCCGGTGATCCACAATACGGTGACAGCGGAATCGGCAAGGGAACCGAGACGCCCGTCGAGAATCATGGAAAAAACCTGGGCGCGTATTCCCGAGGCGAGCACGATCAGGCCGGCCAAGGGCATTGCCGCGAAGAGCTTCAACTGGTGGTGCAACAAGCCACGGTCATCGAGGGTACCGACGAGCAGCAGAAACGTTGCTCCGGCAAGGATGGCAAAAACCTGGTGGAAGGCTTGGCCGCGGTAAGAGATGAAAAAGGCGACAAGGATGGCGGCGTAGATGGCGATTCCGCCAAGCAAAGGAATCGGTTGGAGGTGGATTTTCCGCGGGCCGGGGCGATCCATCATTCCGACGCGAACGGCGAAGCGACGCACGGGAAGAGTGATCGCCCAAGAGGTGATCAACGCAATCGCGAAAGTGAGCGGGCTCCCAGCCATAGTAGGATGCGGTTATCGCTCCGCAGCTTGCTCCACGGCATCCACGAACTTCCGAAGTTCAGTCAATCTATCATAGGACCGCGCGAGCTCGCGGGCTTGCAGGCTCATGTGCTGCAAACGTTCAGGCGCATGCAAGAGCCGTCTTACCTCTTCCACCGCCTCAGCCGGGTTGTCCGGACCGGCTGCGACTCCGCACTCATGCCGCTGCACCAGACGCGTGAGCTCAGCGCGTTCTGTGGCCACGGCCAGGATTGGGCGGCCATGCGCGAGGATGTTGTAGAGCTTGCTGGGCACGACGATTCCCTCTAAACCCCGCTTTACGGTGACGACGTGCAAATCGCCAGCCGCCATCACGGCGGGAATTTCGGCAGCCGGGTAAAAAGGCAGGAATCTGATATTCCTGCAGTTCCGCGCCATCCGCACAATCTCCTGTTTGCGCGCGCCATCACCAATAAACACGACGCCGACGTTTTCGGCTTCCAGCAACTGCGCGGCGCGAATCAGCGTCTGCCACGCGCCATAGAAGCCCAAATTTCCCGCGTGGATGATGACGAAGCCGAACCCAGAGCGAATCTCGCGAATGACGGATTCATCAGCGGGCGGCAAGACCGCCGGGAAAGGCACGGCATCCCTGATGACCGTGACGCGCGCGGGATCGGCGCCTTTTTCCAAGATGATTTCCCGCATATCTTCGCCCAGCACGATCACGCGCGCAGCCTGGCGCAAGGCGCGACGATGGGATTGTTCCCAGATATCGGTCCACAATCCAGGCCGCAGGATTCCGCCAGCCAGCGCCATGTCCGGATATAAATCGCGAATGTTATAGACCAAAGGGCGGCCCAGAAATCTGGCGATGGAAGCGCCTATGATGCCTTCGATGGGCGGATCCGTCATCGCCAGCACGACGTCAGGACTCATCGAGAGCGCCCGCGGCACCGCGAGCGCGAGATAACTCAGATAATTCGCAAGCCTTCCTTTCATTTGCGCACGGGAGAAAGCGGTCGAGCCGACGCGGTCAATCGTCAGATTGCCCTCTTGTTCACGCCTGAATAGATATGGCGCGTGACGTGCTAACGGATCATACGAGGGGCGGCCAGCGAGTACGGTTACGCGGTGGCGTTCCGCGAGCGCTTTGGCAACGAGGGCAGCGTTGTTTGCTGTCGCGGCGGTATCCGGCGGGAAATATTCATTGAGCAGCAGAACGTGCAGCGGACGCATTCGTCAGTCGAGAAGATATCCGGCAAGTTTCAAGACCGGGTGGAGACATGCATGGAAACAGGCGCGAGGGCGATGAAATGAATTCAGCGCGACACCTCAGAAATGTGACGCGAGGCGGTCTCTTCAGATCCAACGGAATCAGCCGAATGGCGCTTCGCGAACAAGTAATTCCCTATCACCAAAACGTCCATATGAGTGCGCAGAAAACATTCGATGGCCTCGGCCGGCGAGCATACGATCGGTTCATTGTCATTGAACGAAGTATTGAGGACTGCGGGAACGCCAGTGAGCGCGGCGAACTCGCGGATCAGTCTCCAATATCGCGGATTAGCCTGCTGCTCGACGGTCTGCACGCGGCAGGTGCCATCCACGTGCGTGGCGGGGAGCAGGGCCTGGCGCTTTTCGCGACGAAGAGGAAAAGCGAAGGTCATGAAGGGCGAGGGATGGGAAATCTCGAAAAAGTCTCCCGCAGATTCGGCCAGAACGGAAGGAGCGAATGGGCGGAACGATTCGCGATGCTTAATCCGACGGTTGAGTGCATCTTTCATCTCCGGCCGGCGCGGATCGGCAAGAATGCTGCGATTGCCAAGAGCTCGCGGTCCCCATTCCGCCCTTCCTGAAAACCAACCTACTACATCGCCTTCAGCAATGTGCCGTGCGGTTTCCCGAACGAGTTGCTCTTCGGGCAATTGGGCAACGTCAAAACCGGCGCTGAATAAATGCTTCGCCTCGCACGCGGCACGTATTTGCGAATCCGAGTAAGCCGGCCCCCAGTATGCGTGGCTCATGTGGAAGGTGCGCGGCCAGCCGAGGGCCTGATGCCAAATGGCGAACGCAGCGCCGAGCGCCAGACCCGCATCACCGGCCGCGGGCTGAACAAAAATCTGCTCGAAGGGGACGTGTGAAAAGATTTTCCCGTTCGCCACACAATTGAATGCCACACCGCCCGCGAGGCAGAGCGCTTTGGCATGCGTTTGCTCATGCAACTCCACGAGCCGCCGGAAAAGAACCTCCTCGAGCCGGGCCTGCAAACTGGCGGCGATATCCTTGTGCTTTTTTTCCAGTGGGGCGCCAGGCCGGCGAGCAGGTCCAAGCCGCGTCTCAAGATGATCCGAAAAAAGCCGTCCTAGAATCGGCGTTTTGTCGGCTTCTCTCCAGCTCATCTCCGCGCCATGACGATGATGCGAGAAGTACTGGAGGTTCAAACGGAAGCCTGCGCCATGATCCGGCACGATGCGACGAAACTCTTCGATATACGCGGGCTCGCCGTAAGCGGCCAGGCCCATGACCCTGTATTCGTCGCCAAAATTCCAAAACCCAAGATATTGCGTGAGCGCTGTGTAAAACAATCCCAGCGAATGGGGGAAGACGATACTCCCTTGAATGCGCATGCGGCTGCCTTCGCCCGTGCCCCACATTGCGCTGGCAAAATCGCCGAGGCCGTCCGCCGAGAGGAGAGCCGCACGATCGAAGGGCGACACAAAAAAGGCGCTGGCCAGATGCGCGCGATGATGCTCCACGCGATGGAATCGCGCGCGAATCCGCCGGCGATCCGTTTCGAAAGCTTCGGCAAGCGCTTCAGGAATGGCAGCAAACGAGGCCCACGCTTTGGCGCGTTGTCGCGTAAAACGCGGCATGCGAATGGCGTAAAGCAGCTTGGTACCCATACGCGACCACGGACTGCGAGGCAGAGCGATGTGATCGATATCAGCCAGAGTGATACCGGCAGCTTTGAGACAATAGCGAATCGCAGCAACGGGAAATCCCGCGGCATATTTGACGCGATTGAAGCGCTCCTCTTCGACCGCGGCCACGAGCTGGCCATCGCAGACCAATGCCGCGGAGGCATTCGCGTGATAAGCATTGATGCCGAGAATGTTCATAGAAGAAAAGCGCCGCCCGCTCAACTCGCGGCGGCTTCCGCAGCCGAATCTTCGGAAGCGCACGATTCGGCTTCATCGACGTGCCGGCGCACCCACTCGTTGAGCACAAACAGACTCCAGGGCCGCGCCCAGCCTGTGCGTTTGCTCAAGAATCTGTGCCACACCGACTGTACCGCTTCAGGCTCGATTAGCAAGGCCAGCGAGGGGGTCAGCGATTCGAGCTTGCGTCCCAACTCCAAGCCAAGCTCGCCGCGTAACCAACTCTCCCAAGGAAGCATAAATGCGCGCTTAGGTTTGAATAGCATTTCCGGCGGCAGAAGATCCTTTACGGCTTCCGCCAGCAACGCCTTTGGTGTACGGGCTCTCCATTTCGCGGCATCGGGCAACGCAGCAACGATTTCCACCAACTCATCGTCGAGCATGGGCACGCGCACTTCGAGGGAATGGCGCATGCTCATCGAATCGGTATCGCGCAGAAGCGTATTCAGCATGTACGTTCGCAGCTCGAGATAAGAGATAGCGGATTTGCCACGGAATAGTCTCGCGCGATTTACGAGATCTGCGAGGGAATACCGCCAGGACCCATCAACGTTACCTGGATCGCGATGCAGAGCAGTGATCGAAGGCGCAAGCAATCGTTCCGCCTGAACTGGGGTAAAGAGCAGTCGTGAGAAAAAATAGGCGTGGGGCAGAATCTCCGGACTATTGAAAATCGCGGCGATTTTGCGCAACGGATCGGCAACGCGCCGGGCAGGGCCGAAGCGGGCCAGATCGAGCAGCGCTTGTGAGAGTGGCTCGCACGCCGGTTGAGGCAAACGCCGAGCAATGGCCAGCAGGCTCGCCAAATAGGGCGTAACGCGAAAACTCGGATATCCGCCGAAGAGTTCATCGCCTCCCAAACCTGAAAGCGCGACCTTCAGACCGGCCCGGCGGGCGCCCCAGCACAGGAAAAAAGTGTTTATGCCGTCCATGCTGGGCTGATCGAGCGCGCCGACGGCATCAAAAAGCCGCGAGCGAACCTCTTGCGAGGTTAAAAGAAGTTCGTGGTGTTCGGTGCCAAGCTGCCGCGCCACTTCTCGAGCGGCGGCTGCTTCATCAAAGTTGTGCTCGCGAAATCCGAGCGTGAACGTCCTGACGCCGCGGCGCTCTCGAGAGGCGAGAGCCGCCAGAGTTGTTGAATCCAGCCCGCCGCTCAGAAATACGCCGGTGGGCACATCAGCGTGCAATTGCTCGGCCACGGCTGTTTCCAGCCGCGATCGCACGTGGCGAGCCGCGGACGCGAGCGTTGCGGTAGCAGAACGGACCTGAGCGGCGCGCAGAGAAAGATCCCAATACGTCGTAGGTTTTGGAGAAATCGGCGCATCCAGCTTCACGGCGAGGAAGTGGCCGGCCGGAAGCGAGTGCACGCCTTCCAGCAGCGTTGCTGGTTCGACGACAGAGCCGAACAGCAAATATCCTTCGACGGCTTGCCGCGAGAGGCGCCGCTCGAGCGCTCCGCCAGCAAGCAAAGCGCGTATTTCGGAGGCAAAAAAGAGCGCTCCCGCCGACATCGCATAGTAGAGGGGCTTGATTCCCAAGCGGTCGCGCGCGAGGAAGATGCGACCGCGCCCCATGGGGTTCGCGGGGGAATTTCTGCCGTCCCACACGGCGAACGCGAACATGCCGTGCAAATGTTCGACGCACCGTTCGCCCCATTCCTCGTACGCGTGCACGATGACTTCGGTATCGCTGCGCGTGCGAAAACGATGACCGCGGCCTTCCAATTCGATGCGGAGCCGCGGAAAATTATAAATCTCGCCGTTGAAGACGAGTCCGACATCGCCGCTCTCGTTGTAAATGGGCTGGCGCCCGCCGGAAAGATCCACAATACTGAGACGACGCACACCCAAAACCGCTCCGGAACGGATCAGCATTCCCTCGTCGTCTGGACCGCGATGAACGAGCGCGCTCATCATGCTGCGAACGCGCTTCTCGGCCAACGGCCCGTCGGATCCAATTACGCCACAAATGCCGCACATCGGCTCATTTCTCCGCTTGCGCCCGGCTCGGCTGCGCACAAGAAGCGGATTTGGGCAGCACGCTCACCGAAGACTCCTGGTCTTCAGCGCCGAAGCGTTGTCGGTGCAGCAAGGCGCCGTAAAGCGCTTCGGTTTCGGCGAGAGGCTCTTCCCAACTAAGCCCGCGTGCCACTTCACGGCAAGCCAGCTTCATGCTTTCGCGCACACGCGCATCACTCAATTCTTTCAAGGCGCGCACCAAGGCCTGGTACCGGTGCGGTATGACGATTCCAGCGCGGCCTTCGATCAACGAAGCAATTCCGCATCGGTCGGTGACAATCACGGGCGTTCCACAAGCCACTGCTTCCGCCGCAGCATTCCCGAAGTTTTCGTTTTGCGATGGAAGGACAAAAATATCGGCATCCACGAGTGCAGACCATTTCGAAGGCCCAAATACCGGGCCAGTGAAGAGCACGGACTCACTCAAGCCGAGGCGCTTAACCTGGCCTTCCAATTTTTTTGCGTAACCAGCGGTTTCAAACGGTCCCGCAAGCACGAGAAAGGAACGATGTTCCGTTCCGGAGGCGCGGCGCAAGCCGGCAAAAGCCTCCAGCAGCAGCTCCGGACTTTTCTTGGCGACGATCCGGCCCAAGAAGAGCACGAGGAGCGCGTCGTGCGGAATGTTCCACTCGCGCCGGAACATACCAGCTTTTCCGAAGCTCGGCGGCAATTCGACTCCGTTGCGCCTGATGATAATCCTCTCCGGAGCAATGCCTTCTTCGATCAGTTCCGCTTTTTCTTGACCTGAGGTCGCCACCACACAGGCGGCGGCACGCGCGAGGGATTCTCCCACGACGCGCCGGTAGAGCCATTTGATCGCGAGGTTACGAACCATGGGGCGAAACATTCCCATCGATTCGAAAACATAGGGAATGCCCTTTTGCCGGCAGGCGCGCGCCACGATGGGGCCGAGGAGATCGTAGGTTCCATAGATGTGCACGATATCGAAGCGATCCAACTGATTAGCGGAGAATGCAAGAACGCGGGGATTCCATGTGAGCGCACGGTAGCTGCCGCGGGAAGCCAGGTATACGGCTTGCACGCCGTTGTCGTCACATCGCCAACCGTCGGCTGTCCGAACGAGCCCGCCGGGAGGGTTTGGCAGCTTCCTGATCCCGAGATCGGAGGTCAATACGGTTACTGCGTGACCTCTTTGCGCAAGACCGCGAGCCAGGGCGCGGACTTTGACGGCCGGGCCTCCGCGTTCAAGAAATGGATAATAGGATTGCGTAACCTTCAGGATGCGAAAGCGCCGGGGCACAGATCCGGCGCCTGCGGCGTGCAGAGTTCCGGTTTCGCACTTAGCCGAAACTGAAGGTTTAGTGTTCATACCCATGCGCCTAGACCAAGCCGGAGGGACGCCGGGGGAGGGTTCGCGCCCGGCCGGATCAGTCTGCGGACGAATTATAGCTTCCAAACACCTTGCCGGTGTTCTCTTGCCATGCATGATTTCGCTCCAACAAAGCCAGCCACTGCTGGTCACTAATTCGACAGCTCATCGAGGATCGCCTTCAGGTCTGAGGCGAAGCGCGCGAAGGTAAATTCGCGCCGCGCTTTAGCCAGTGCTTGCTTGCCCATATCGTGCCGCAAAACATCGTTATCCAGGAGCCGCGCGAGCCGATCTGTAAGCTGCGAAACATCGCCGTATGAAACAAGGAAACCGTCAACGCCATCGTCAATAATTTCCGGCGTGCCGCCGTGAGCCCCGCCGATCACAGGTTTGCCGCGAGCCATGGCTTCGATGAAGACAAGTCCGAATCCTTCGCCGCGGCTGGGCATGGCAAAAACGTGACAATGATCAAAGGCGTTCGGCAGTTCGTGATGGGCGATGAACGGAAGAAAGTGAATGTGGTCAGCGGCACCGGAGTCCCGCGCGAGGGACCGCAAGCGCGGCAGATCAGTGCCTTCTCCCACAGCGACCAACTGCACATCCGGAACTTTTTTCAGCAAGGCCGGCAGCGCCGCAATCAGATGGTCCACACCTTTGTAAGCTTCACGGGCCTCCCAACGGCCCACCGTGAGGATCACGCGGCCACGGGGAAACCCATGCGGCAGCGAACGTTCGGCGCAAGGAACAACACGAGGGTCGAACTCAGGACCGAGACTCCACGGCAGCTTCCTGGCTTTTTCGATGCGCAAGCGCTGTTCTTTTACGGCGCGCGCCAGCGTATCCTCGCTGGGCGCGAGCACGCGGTCCGCGGATTGCAATGACCATCGCCGGATGGCTGACAGCGGCGTCCACACTTCGACACCATGGACTACGACGGCGCTGAGCATCCCGGGAGCCAGAATCTTCATGGCAGAAACGATTGGCGCCAGATGCGGGTGGAGGGCCACAACGATCCTGGGCTGAAGAATTGCCAGTGCGGAGGCCCGTGAAATGAAGGCCGACTTTGATCCGCCGCAGGCTGCAAAGCCGATCTCTTGATTGCCCGCGATTAATCGCTGCAGCCCCCGGCCATCGTTCAAACTGAGGAAGCGGCAACTCTCAGCGCCCTTCGCAGCGAAAGATGTGAGCGCGAGCGCCGTGAGGCAGCCGGAGCGTTGGATTCCGCCCGCGCCGAGAAGTTCGCTAAAGAGGCCGACGATCATCGCCGCTTCTGCCGGGCGGCTTTTTCGACCAGCGCACGCATCTGTGCCGCGTTTCGTTCCCAAGTGTATCGGCGCGCCGTTTTGACCGCGGCTTGGCCCAAGCGACTGCTCAGGGCGGGATCAGCGATCAGATTGCGGATCATATCCGCGAGCGCGGTGGAATCCGTGGGGTCCTCGAGGATCAGGCCATCGCACTGGTGCGTGAGGATTTCTGAAGCGCCGTTTGTGCGCGATGTAATCACAGGAATTCCGCACGCCATGGCCTCGGCGGGAGGCTGCGCAAACGCGTCATCCAGCGAGGGGCCCACGTAGGCATCCGCGGCGGCGTAATATGCCTCGACATCGCTACGAGGCGGGAAGAACAGTACCTGCCGTTGCAGACCCAGGCGATTTATCTGAGGGAGAAAAGGCGCTGGATCATCGCTTCCCACGATGAGCGCGCGCAATCGCGCATCATCTATTTGCGCCATGGCCTCCAAGAGGCAATGCAAGCCTTTGTTCCGCCAGTCATTGCCAATGAGCAGCAGCACGAACTCATCATCCTGAATCGAAAGGTCTCGACGCGAGCAGGAACGCAGCCTGGCACGACGCTCAGGCGAGAAGCATTCCAGGTCAACTCCGTTGTAGATCACGGCGATCTCGCCTGCAGCCGGATAGCAGTGTTGCAAATCGACGGCGGTTCGGCATGAGACCGCGGCGAGGCACATATCCGCCCGGCCGTAAACATAGGGCTCCAGCGCCGCGATCAGCCGGTAGTACAAGCGCCGATGAATCATCCGCAGCCAAGCGCGAATGCGATTGTCGCGCAAGCGCAGCGCGTTCCCGAGGCGTTTGCGGAAGCTGGAGAAAACGATGTGAACCGAGACCACATCTGCGTCGAGGCAATTGATCCCCGGAGAATAAACGAGATTCGGAATAATTCCGCGCCTGCGATCGCGCCAGCGCCAAATGTGATTCGCCAGAAACCACCAGATATATGTGAGCAAGTGCGGCCCCGGGACGCTGGGGATGCGATGCCAAACCACGGGCGCGAGGTCGATATCGTCAACACGCATGCTGTAGATGTGAAATTCGTAGTCGTTTGCGAGGCGGGAGACAAACTCCGCCACGCGGCGCTCGGTGCCGTGTCGTTTATCTATGAAGGGCGAAACGACGGCGATGCGCGGGCGCGGCATGGCGGCAGGCGCTACGAATGGACCTTCATCGCTTCACACCATCGCGTCAAGACGAACAAGTTCCAGATGCGCGACCAGCCCACTGCTTTCGGCGCCCGCTGGAATCTCTTCCAGATCCGGGCAATGGCGTGAGGCTCCAAAATCCCTTGCTCGTGCAGGCGCGGAGGAGAAAAAGTTTCGGCGAGCGCCGATTTCAAATCATGAGCGAGCCATTTTGCAAAAGGAAATGTGAATGTGCGTTTACTGCGGGACTGCAGATCCGCGAGGAGGTTACCCGGCAGGAAGCGCGTCATCGCTTGCAGCAGCAACTCCTTGGGCCGCACCAGGAGAGCGGCAGGCATGCCAAGAACGAATTCGACGAGCGCGTCGTCGAGGAAAACAGGCCGCACTTCCACGCCATGCGCCATGCTCATGGCGTCGAGATCGCGCAACAGGCGCGGTTGCAGATGCGTGGAGATATCCATCAGGCGTAATTTGTCACGACGTTTGCTTTTGCCGAAGTGGGAAGACATATCTGTTAAGTATTCGCCAGCCCCTTCAGACGCGGCATATGCCGCGAGCGGCGAAGCCAGTAGCCGGCGAACGTCGCTTTCGAGAAAGAGGATTTTTACAGCCATTTGCGAGGCCAGGAAGGGGTCGCCATCTCCGACGAGGTAAGAAAGTTTACGCCACCGGTATGGCCATCGTTCGCGATCAAACAGACGGCCGAATGAAGAAGGCAGAAAGCGAGTCCATCTGGCGAGGCTGTGGAGGCGTTCCAACCATTTCCAGGAGGTGTATCCGCCGAAGAGTTCATCGCCGCCCTGGCCCGAGAGGGCCACTTTGAATCCTTCCTGGGCGGCGATTTTTGAAATCCAATAAGAATTCAGACCATCGACGCTGGGTTGATCCATCGCCCAGATGCAGGCATCGAGCTCCTGGATAATCTCTTGCGGCGATAGGAGCGCGTGTCTGAATGGAAGGCCGATCACTCTCGCAGTTTGCCGGCTAAGCGCCGTTTCATCGAATTCCCGTTCCGAAAAACCCAGGGTGATCGCGGTGACGTTGTTCGTTTGCGTATGATGCGCGAGTGCCGCAAGGCATGCGGAATCGGTGCCGCCGCTCAGGAAGAGCGCGACCGGGACGTCCGAAATCAAGTGCCTTTGCATGGCCTCGAGCAACAAAGGGCCAAGCTGCTTGTTGAGCTTGGCAGCCGGCAGTCCCTGGCGGGCATCGCCATCGCCGCACAGGTTCCAGTAAGAGCGCAGACTCCAGGCGCCATCCTGCCAGACGCCCGCATGTCCGGGAGGCAGAGGAATCACTCCGTTGATCATCGTCCAGGGTGGGGGGATATGCCCGAGTTGGAGATAGAGAGGCAGCGCCTCAGCATTGATTCGCGGATCGATCAAGCCGGAGGCGAGCAGGCATTTCAACTCCGAGGCGAACAAAAGCTGCCCATTTTGCCGCGCCAGATAGAGTGGTTTGATGCCCAAGCGATCGCGGGCCAAGAGAAGCTTGCGCGCCCGCGCATCCCAAATAGCGAAGGCGAACATGCCGCGCATCCGCTCGACACAGGCCTCACCGTATTCTTCATAAAGGTGGAGAATCACCTCAGTATCAGTGGCGGAGTGGAACGAATATCCTTTTTGGAGCAGATCCCGGCGAAGAGCCGCCGCATTGTAGGTTTCTCCGTTATAGGTGATCCATACGGTCCGCGCAGAGTTGGGCATGGGCTGGCGACCATGCTCGCTGAGATCCAGAATTGCAAGCCGAGTATTGACGAGCAGGCATCCGCCCGAGGAGATCACTCCGCAGCTATCCGGGCCGCGATGGCGCATGGCCGCGGCCATTTTTTGTGCCGCCGGCAAAAGTGTTTCGGCGGGAGTATCGCCAACGATACCGGCGATACCGCACATTTCTATAGGGCTCCGGCGTATGCTGCGGTTTGCGTCTTCTGAAGTAGGGCCGCGTGCTGGACGGACTGCGAATTGAGGGCCAAATGCGGCAAGCGGAAGAGCACTCCGACCAGCAGCCAAAGGTACGCATTCATCACATAATTCTGATAGGGGGCCATGCCGTTATAGGAGAACGGCACCAGCAACACAAACGCATACCAGAGGATTGACAAGGCGACCGGAAAATAAACTGTCCCGCGTAGCCGGCACACGACTTTCCAGGAAAAATACAACAGCGAACAGGTCCAAATGATCCAAAGGATCGGCCCCAAGATTCCCATCTCCAGGATAAGTGTGCCCCAGCCGTTCTCCACCCAAAAATCGATGGGCGGCTGCCCCAAAACCCTTGCCACGTACTGCATGCCGAGGGATGCCGTGCCCGTGCCGTCGCCGTAAAGCCAGCGTGGGTGCTGCAGCGCGGTAACCAGGTTACGAAGCGGATAGACCCAGGTGCGATTCTGCAGCTCCGAGGCCGAACTCGTCGGCGAGAGAGTCTCGGAATAAAACGCCCAGCTCGCGCCGATAGACCTTGGAAAGAACTGAATCATGAGGAAAAGCCCCATCGCGCCGACGAGAAGCGTTCGCCGCATCGCCGTGACCACGCGTCGCCCTTCGCCCCAACGCCACGGCACCCCCCAAAGGAGACCCGCCGACAGGACGAGGAGGCTCATGGTTACGTAGATCACCGCTCCGCGCGACCCGCTTTGCACTGCGGCGACCACGGCAATGCCGATGCCCAGAAAACCGTAGAACGAGTGCCGCCGGCGCATCAGGAGCAAGTAAGCCTGTGCGCCCAGAGCCAATATGGCCACGAGAATCATGTAAGAGGCAAATCGCCCGGCGCTGACGAATACGGAAGTGGGCTGGGGAACGGCCTGATGGGTGAGGGGAGAATACCGTGTCAGATTGCCGAGCGCTTCGAGTTCCGGCGCGAGCGTCATGGGATTGAGGAATTTCAATCCAACGACGGATTGCACAATTCCCAGCAGAGCGATCAACAAACCCAAAGCGAGGTTGTAAACCAGAAACTGTTCCAGGTCCCGGCCGCTTCGGATCAGTGCGTATCCCGCATAGACCAGCGGAAAATAGTAGAAATAAAGTTTGAGACCGAGGAAGCCGTATAGGACGCTGGGGGTCCAGGTGTTGAATACCTGGACGAACGCCAAGAAAAAGAAAGCTGTCAGCGGAACGATGAAGCGGGGCCGGAACCAGGGAACTTCATTGCGACGTTTCGCCAGCCACAGCGACAAGTAAGTGATCGCGGCAAGAACGTCTTTGCCAAAAAACAGGAGCATTCCGTTTCCCAAATATTTGCGGGCCAAATCCTCGAAGAGAAGCCAAAAGATGAAAAGCAGTACGCCTACGCGCCAGTTATTCAGCGTAGCCACTACAATCGCTGCCAGGGCCATGGCCAAAGCGCCGATGATCAAGATCGCCAATGATCCGGTGACAATCCAGTTCGCCAGGGCCATCACGACGACGCAAAGCCCGGCAACGGCCGCAAGACCAACGAGGGGACGTGAGCGATTGTCGAAAGCCAAAGACCTATTCATGCGCTAGAGCCTTCGCCACGAGCGGCTAAACAAAGACTGCTCGCGTGACCATTGCCAAACACCCGAGTCGGATTGCCAACAAGGAGCCCGATTATTGACCATCGGTGCGCCACACGGAAGGAAAAAGGACGTCGACTGTGACTTCGGGCAAAGCGTCCCCGGGTTGATAGCTTCGTTCCCGTTTGTACCGTCGCCGTTATAATCTACTCCTCGAAAAACTGCTGGACGCCCTTCGATGAGGATTTTTACAGGCCCGCACACGCGCATGTCTGAGACGGAAAGCGCGGTGGGCTATGAGGTTGGAAAATCCGGCTTCTTGCGCGAGTCCTATCGGAATAGCCTCAACGCTTCTCTTTTGTTTCTGCTCGGCGCTTCTTTGCTGCTCACCAATCGCTGGTTTGGGGAGCTTGATGACGAGTGCGCCATCATCGACCGAGCAGCGCAGCCGATTTTGCAAACCGTCCGCCTCTATCTCAACGGCGCGGGAGAGCACGAGCATCCGCCGCTCTACGACCTGATTTTGCACGGCTGGCTTCAGCTGACCGGGGGCAACCAGCATCTTCTGCGTCTGCCGGCGATCCTTTTTTATGTGGCGGGTGCGTGGATGGTGGCAAGAGCTGCCAAGCAACAAGCGGGAAGCTCGGCTCAGACCTACACTGTGCTGTTGCTTGCCTTTTGGCCTTATGGTTTTCACTTCGGGCGATTGGCCACCTGGTATTCGCTCTGCTTTCTTCTGGTCGGGCTGGTTACGTGGAATTATTTTAAGTATTTGGAATCGCCGCATCTCGGCAAT
>Ga0079220_10000154_pt1 | contig 14557 bp, 9 predicted proteins | sample GAAS100_FD_75071 | JGI IMG/M metagenome (GOLD analysis project Ga0079220, IMG submission 75071) | Agricultural soil microbial communities from Georgia to study Nitrogen management - GA AS100 | ecosystem: Environmental > Terrestrial > Soil > Agricultural land | place: USA: Georgia | collected... | reverse complement strand
GACGTGTTTCAGACCACCTGCGTTGAACTGCTCGCCCGATTGGGGGAATTGCGTGAACCACGCGCTTTGCCGAAGTGGCTGATGCAGGTCGCGCATCACGAAAGCCAGCGCTGGAAGCGCCGGCGGGAGCGGACGTCAACGGGCAACGGGGAAGCCGAGTTCCCCGAACCGGCGATAACGGCGATCGCCGACACGCTGGTGCAGCAAATCGAAGAAGAGCAGATGTTGCGCGGGGCCGTCGCCGGGCTGACGCCGCAGTGCCAACGTCTGGTTGAGCTTCTGTTCTTTGAAACACCGGCGCGCCCATACGCTGAAGTGGCCAAAGAGCTGGGGCTGGCCATTGGCTCGATCGGGTTCACCCGCGAGAAATGCATGGAGCGCCTCCGCCAACGGCTAGCCAAGGCGGGTTTCCGCTGATGCCCGGCTCGCGACGCAAGGTCCGCGAAGACGATCTGATTTCGGAGCTGGCGAAGATCGGAGGCCGCGCCGCCCGCGGGCGGTTCCTCGGCTGTCACCCGCGCCTCGCTCGCCGGGAAATCGTGGGCAAGCTTGCTCCCATGGTCGCGGAGAAGGCGCGCGTGGACACGAGGGAGGCGCTGCACCTGGCGGAAGCGGCGTTGCTCATTGCGCGCCGCCTCCGGTGGAAGGAGGGCCGGGCGCTGGCACTGCGCGCCAAGGGGAACGCGCTCCATGCTTCAGGCCGAAACCGGGAGGCCGCCGAACATCACGACCAAGCCTGCAAGCTCTTCGAGTCATTGGGACTCTGCAAGGAAACCGCGCGGACCCTCAGCAGCGCGATCCAGCCCCTCAATCTCATCGGCGAGTATGATCGCGCCTTCACGGCCGCCGAACGGGCCCGCGAGATCTTTACGCGCCTCGGCGAGCCGGCGCGTGTCGCCGGAGTCGACAACAACCTCGGAAACATCCTGCACCGCCAGGATCGCTTTGAGGAAGCCATGGCCTGCTATGAGCGAGCCTACGCGGTACTTTCAAAGCACGAACAGTGGGAACGGGTAGCCGTAACTCTACACAACATCGCCATGTGCCTGATCAGCCTGAACGACTTTCCGCGCTCCCTCGACTGCTATCAGAAAGCCCGCGACCTGTGCTTGCGCTACCATATGCCGCTCCTTCGCCGCCAGGCCGACTACAACATTGCCTACCTCTACTACCTTCGCGGCGAATACAGCCGCGCCATCGAGATGCTCCTTGCCACGCGACGGTTGTGCAAACGAACGGGCGACGCCTACCACCACGCGTTGTGCCACCTGGACCTCTCGGAGATCTACCTGGAGTTGAGCCTCGCGGAAGAAGCAAAGGAAATGGCGGGCGAGGCTTTCCTGGACTTCAAGAAACTCGGCATGGCCTACGAAGCCGCCAAATCGCTGGCCAACGAGGCCATAGCTTGGGGACAGCAAAAGAAAGCAGCGCCGGCGCTGGAGCGCTTGGCGAGAGCGAGAGTGATGTTTGCGCGCGAAGGAAATCTGGTTTGGCCGCGCCTGCTTGACTTGTATCAGGCTGTTTTGCTGCACCGCATGGGGAGCAGTGTGGACGCCCGCGCACTGTGCTCGGACGCTGCGGAGTATTTCGACCATTCCGCACTGCGCGGGAAAGCCGCGCTGGCGCGCCTCTTGCTCGCGCGTTTCGCTTTAGAAGCGGGCGACACGGATGCCGCACAGAAGGAAACGCAGCGGGCAGCCGCCAAACTCTCGCACCTCGAAGCGCCGGTGCTCGCCTACGAAAGCCATCTGCTCTTCGGGAAAATTGCCCGAAGAAAAGGCCAGCCGGCCGCCGCGCGCGCCGCCTACCGGGCAGCGCAAAAAGCTCTCGAAGCTCTACGCACGGGGCTGCGAAACGAGGAGTTGAAGATCTCGTTCGCAAGGAACCGCACCCAAGCTTACGAGGGGATCGTCGACTTGTACTTCGATGCGCAAGACGGAGAAGTTTCCGCGGACGAGGCGTTTCGCTCGATAGAGGCAGCCAAGTCACGGGCCATGCTGGAGATGATCGCGCAAAGCGGCCGCCTCGCCCCTGTGGCCGAGGCAACTCAGGGCGAACAAGCCCGCAACATTCGCGAGCTGCGCGAAGAACTCAACTGGTACTACCACCGCATCGAGCTGGAGCAGCTTCGTCCGGAAGAGGCGTCGCGAGAGCGAATCGAACAGCTTCAGGAGCGTGTCCGCCTCCGCGAAAAAGACTTCGCGCGAGCGTTGCGGGAACTACCAAGCCGCGAGCGTGAAAGGGAATTCACCGAAGCTCCATCGGATTGGTCGCTCGCCGCCATCCAAGCTGCCCTGCCTGCCGACACCGCTCTGCTCGAATACTATTCGGCGGGAGACCGCCTGGTGTGCGCCCTGGTTACCTGCCGCGGCCTTGAGTTGCGGTCCGTTACGCGCTTGTCCCGGATTACGCCTTTGCTGCACCTGCTGCGGTTTCAACTTTCGAAGTTCCGGCTCGGGGAGGCCTACGCAAAGCAGTTCGGAGAGGCACTGGTCGGGGCCACCGTGAACCACCTCGAAGAACTCCACGCGGAACTTGTCGCTCCTCTCCCGAGTCTTGATGGCTACCAGCATTTGGTCTTTGTACCGCACGGGCCGCTGCACTATGTTCCGTTCCACGCTTTGTTCAACGGCAGCGAGTACCTCTGCGACCGGCACACGGTATCATACGCGCCGAGCGCGGCCCTGTTCCTCGTCTGCCAGCAGAAAGCGCCGCGCGGCAACCCGAGTTCGTTGGTTCTCGGAATTCCCGACCAGCGGGCGCCGCACATTCTCGACGAGGTTCAGTCGGTCGCCGCTCTGCTTCCCGGGGCGCAGGCCTTCGTCGGCAAACAGGCCAGCGTGGAGGTTTTGCGGAAACATGGGCCGGGAAGCGGTGTTTTGCACATTGCAACACATGGGGTTTACCGGCAGGATAATCCGATGTTCTCCGGTATCAAGCTCGGGGACGGCTACTTGAGCCTTTTTGACCTTTACGGGACCCAACTCGGCGCGGACCTCGTGACGCTTAGCGGCTGCGCCACGGGAATGAACTTTGTGGCGGAAGGCGACGAACTGCTCGGCCTCGAACGCGGGCTGTTCTGCGCGGGCGCTTCATGCTTGTTGCTCTCGCTCTGGGACGTCAACGATCACAGTACGGCGGAGCTGATGCGGGAATTCTATCGGGGTTACGTCCTTTCCGGCGACGCGGCGGCTTCCCTCGGCGGGGCCATGCGGCGGCTGCGGGACTGCTATGCACACCCGTACTTCTGGGCGCCATTCGTTCCGGTAGGCAGGATCACGGGAAGTCTGGGCCTCAGGTAATTCCCGGAGGGGCTATATTTTCATGTGCGCGAGCTACCCATATGAGAGAGTGGGTTTGCAGCCGCTCGAGCGGTCAGCCGGAAACAGGCTCGCTGGGGGAAAGCGTTGAAGCATTTCACGACAGCAGAGTGGATTGATTTCGCAAACGGAACCCTTCCGGCCGGTCCGAGACAAGAACTGGGAAAACATCTCGCGGGGGGGTGCCGAAGCTGCGAGGAGGCCGCCCGGCTATGGCGGCGGGTGCGCCAGGCGGCAAAGGCACAGAAAAGCTACCAGCCGCCGTCCGAGGTTCTGCGCATTGCCAAGGCAGCTTTTGTCTTTTCGCCGCTGGCACTCGGACGGAACAAGGCGTGTACCTTTCCCGAAAAGGTGTTCGACACCTTCCTTGTGCCGCTCTGCGAAGGCGCAAGGTCGTCACCGGCCCGCGGAGCGCGGCAACTGCTCTATCGCGCGGACCCTTATCAGGTGGACATGCAGATTGAGCGGGGAGAACAAGAAGGCACGCTGATCATCACCGGCCAGTTGCTCGATTTGCGGCAGCCGGGATTTGCCGGGCGACATCACCGCGTGGTGATTTCAAACCTGCGTGGCGCAGTCGCGCAGACGGTGACGAATCAACAAGGAGAGTTTCGCCAGGAGATTCCGGACAGCGGGGAATTGGAGGTAGTGTTCCCCGGTCTGGCGGAAAGACCCCTGATCATCTCCTTGCGCGACGCTTTGGGAGAATCGGTCGAACGAGCGCGGGCGCGGAGTTCGAAAGCGTAGCCTGAAGCGGGTGCCTTTAGGGTACCGATTTAATTTCGTCGCGGATACGGCACTGCCTGCTTCAGACGCAACAATTTGCAATAAGCTGGAAACTTCCACCATCTTTACCTTCCGCCGTGAGGGATCAAGGACCGAAGCTCTCAAAGACGCTCCGCCTAAATCAGCAAAGAAAGCACTGCCGTCTGCGCCGTGCTGTTGTATGAAGCGGAGATTGTCGCCGATGTTGTGATTACAACGACGGATGTGCTCACGGCAAAAGTTGCGCTGGCCGCTCCCGCCGGAACCGTAACGGCAGAAGGCACGCGCGCCGCACCATTGTCGCTCGCAAGGGCCACTTGCGCGCCGCCCGGCGGCGCCGGGCCGCTCAGGGTGACGGTGCCAATCGAGGATTGCACGCCGCCCACCACCACAGATGGATTCAGCATCAGTGAAGACACTGTGGGGAGAGGCGCGGGTGTCACCTTAAGTGTGGCTGATTTGGTCACGCCGTCGTAAGCTGCGGAAATAGTCGCGGACGCCGAAGTAGCCACGGGAGTCGTATTCACTGTGAAGGTCACAGCGGTCGCTCCACTGGAGACCGTCACGCTCGACGGAACGCCGGCGGATCCGTTGTCGCTAACCAGCACAACCTGCGCCCCACCCGCCGGCGCCGGAGCGGTCAAAGTCACCGTTCCCGTCGAGGATTGCGCGCCTCCAACGACGGTCGTTGGGTTCAAGGCCAGCGAAGAAAGAGCTGCCGAGGGTGTCGGTGAAGGTCCGGGACTTGCCGGTTCCGAAGCCTGCTCGAAGATCAAAATCGCAGGATTCGGATCGTTCTCGGAAAGAGCCACGAATTTCGATGGAGAGATGACGTAAATGATCGCTTCTCCGCCGGTCCCTGAACTTACGGTCATCGTTCCTCGCCCATTGGTTGGGGATGAGGACACCGAATAGGTTGCGTTAAACGCAGTTCCCGAAACTGGTCCGCTTGCCGCGCCAATGTCTTCGTGGCCTGCGAAGTTGCCGGTTGGTGCTGTGGCGTCCGCGGTAAATTCACCGGAGAAAACGGTCGTCCCGAAAGACACCACGCTTGTTGCCGAGCCGGCATATGTGCCTTTGACAGAGCCGTTGGTCAAAGAGCCGGCAGCTTGCGGTTCACAGAGGCCAAACAAGACATTGTCGTCCGAAATGAAAAGGAAGGCTCGATCCACATTGGCCAGGTATCCCACCCAGGCGTATCCGCCGAGAGCGATGGTTGTTCGCCCATTGCTTTCGACACTGTATGTGCCGGAGAGTCCCGTCACGGTTCGAGGAGCGTGGCAGTAGTTCTCGTCGAAGTCCAGACCGAGCGCGCCGCCGCCATTCGCCGTGAATAGACCTGCGACGGCCTTCGGTACGCCGGCGACGCTGCCGCTGCAGGTGGAAAGTCCAGTGAGATGCATCACCATATTTCCGGCCAAGGAGGCGCTCGTGAATCCTCCCGCAGGAACCTGCTGGCGCACCACCATCCCGCTCAGCAAAGGAGTCGCGGTGGTGACCGCGTCCCGCGCCATGGCAAACAGTCTTCCGGCGTTCACAATATAAAAGACAAAATCGAGACTCGCGGGCGTTCCGCCGAACGTAAAAACGAGATTCATGGTGCCCCGCCCGCCGGCGTTATCGGATACGACGTAATCCGCGGAGCTGAAAGTCAGGGGGTAGGGAGTGCCGTAGGCGTTGAGATCTCCCGCGGGATTGGCGAGAGTCCCCGTTCCGTTGGAGCTGAAGCGACCGATGAGGGCCGCGCGATTGTTCACGTTGTCCAACCCCGCCATTCCGTACGCGTAATCACCGGCTATGCTGGCCGCCGCGTAGGCGCTCGCTTCTGCGCGCTCCATGGTTCCTGAGCCGATCGTTCCCGCCCCTCCGGAGGCGTCGAACTCGATGAATCGCGCATTGCCGTCAGAATTCATGGCGAAGGCAAGCTTTGCCGCGTGACCCGGAAGATTCAAACTCATGACACCCCGGTTATCCGCCCCGATCGTGTACGTGCCGGTGAACGCTTGCGCGGTGAGCGCCGCTCCCGTCCCTACGCCATTCGTGTCCAGTTCGCCGGCGGTGAGATGGCCGGAGCCGTCCGCCGTAAACCTTCCCACAGCCGCAAAAACCGAGGCCACGGTGCTGTTCCCGCTCATCCCGCTGAAGGTAAACGCGTAGTCGCCTTTCAATGCGGCATCATTGTCGGCGGCGGCCGCGGGAGTCGGGGGAGTGGCAGTGGTCGGACCTTGCGCCGCCGATGCGCCGCAGGAACCAGGGCAGCCGGTGCGGGACGTCACTTGCCCGCAACCGGTTACGAAACTGGCGGCAAGAAACAACGCGAAGCAGACAAACAGCCGACCGCATAACTTATACATTTTTTCTCTCCCTCGGGTCGTGGCTCTTGCGCTGCGGCTCACCTTCAGCGTCGCCACCGACGAGCGCCCGGGAGGGCAGAGCGCTTGTCTTTCGCACCATAAGGGCCGGCAGTTTCCTGTTTGATATATGATCGAGTAGGGAAAATCACGGCAACAGGCAGCCGCCGAACCGCGTCGGGCGCCCGCACGCCGAACAAAAGCTGGAACTTAACGGAGAACCGCTGGCCTCCCGGGCTCGAATAAAATCGGGTATTTTACGGATGCAAAAATCGAGGGTTAACCGGGCAGGCATGGCGGAGACGAAATTCTGGTGGCCATCCCGATCGCGCAATAAGCACATCTCCAAGGCATGCGATTATTCGTCCCGGCGACTTGCCTGAACTCGGTCACGCGCAGGCAGATACATGCGGCGACGCAGCACTTCGGATTGATCGGACGATGCGCCACGCCCGGCGCTAAAGTTTTCTTTGTTGACGAGATTTTGATGGGGCTCAAATTCCGTATGGCCGGCTGCTCACGAAGCATTCACGGTGCCTCCGCTGCCCGGCACAACTCCGCCAAGCGCTCCTGCGTTCCCTCGGGATCGGGGGCTTTCTCCGGTGCCACCCATTCGCGCGGTGAGCCGGCAGCAAGCAGCAAGCGGGCCACTTCAACGTGGTCGGCCCCGTTTTGCGATGGGTGTCGCCAACCTTCACATGCCCACACCAGCGGTGTTGCGGCGAACATGCCATCTACGGCAGTCACCGACGCGCCCTTCCCCAGCAGAACCTTCACTGCTTCCACGTGGCCGCCCATCGAAGCGCGATGGAGTGCTTCCACTCCGTTGCTGTCCTTTACGTTTGGATCGAAGCCACATTGCAGCATTGTTTCGAGAGTTTGCGCATCACCGCGTTCGGCCGGAGTGTGCATCATCAAGTGGTGCTCCGGGCGAAGCTCGTTGCGCAGATTCGGATGCTCCTCGAGCAGCGAGCCTGCTTGCGCTTTATTGCCGGAAGTACATGCCGCAACAAAACGGTCGATCCGTGAGAGTTCGTCTTTCGCGCCATGTCGCAACAACCAGGCCGCCACCTCGGCATTCCCGTGCAGCGCGGCGAGCGTATGCGCCGTGCGTCCATCGGGCTGGCGCTTGTTTACATCCGCTCCGTGAGAGACCAGCAACTCCACCGTCTTAACGTCCAATCGTTGCGCCGCAACGTGGAGCGGCGACTCGCCCGATTGTGCCCATGCCAAGTTCGGATCCGCTCCGTGCTCCAATAGCCATTTCACTCCGACAATGTCGTCCCGCCTCATCCAGCCCAGAATGTACGCAAGCGGAGGAACGCCCCCTGGAATTCCGTTAACCTTGACGCCGAATCGAAACAGCAATTCCAGCGCCGCAACATTTCCACTGCCCGCCGCAATGTGCGTAGAAACGCCGTCCGTCGGATTTGCGCCGCTCGTGAGCAGAAGCTCCGCAAGCTCAGGCTGGTCCGTAGCAATCAGAGCTCCCCAGAGAGCTGTCCGTGGCAGCTCCGGGTGCCAGTTCCAGTCGAATTCGGCATTTGGATTCGAGCCGATCCGTAGTAATTCCCGTGCAATTCTCACAAGCCCCTTCGCACGCTCGGGCGAATCCTTCTGCAGAAATGTGTGGCAAACGTACAGCAGCGGCTCCCAATTCTGGACTCCGCCTCGCTGCCGCGCTATCGCTGGATTCGCCTTGAGCCGCGTTTCCACCGCGTCTGCATCGCCCAGCACCAGCTCCGTGTACAAATTGGCATGTGCGATGCCGGCATGCTTCGTGAGCAATCGCATCGCTCGTTCGGGCGCGCTTCCGGTGGCGCAGCGCACAAATTCATCCACTGCCGCTCCAAACGAGAGCGATCTCTCTTCCACTTCCTGCTTTAATTCACTCCACGACTTAAATCCATACTCACGCGCGAGCACAAATTGCGCGTCATGTAAGGCAATCGCGTCTGGTTTAAGGGATCGCCCGATTAAAACCGCTTCGAACCTCTGAATTGCGTTTGGCTGTTGGCTTCGGGCTGCGGCGAGTAACGACTTGGCTTGCTTTTTGAGCTGCTCTAAATTGGCGCGCTCGGGTAGCTGCTGCAACGTCATAGTGACCTCCATGCTTTAGCCTGGGTTCGCAATCAGGCAGCACGGAATCTAGACGTGCATTCAACTTTCGGATTGGCAGCGGGCTTGGCCCTTCGCGCGAACCTGCTGGCGCCTGGAGCGCACACTATGTACATACCACGATGCTTTTCGGCTTTCAAGCCGGATGAATCTCTTCGAAATAAGTCACTGACCACTGTACGCGGAAAATGGGGAGCAGGTCATAGTCCGGTTCGAATTCCAGTTTGATGATTCCGTTGCCCAGGAGCAAACCTGTAGTCGTCTATCTCCGATTGGCGGTACGACAGCGTGACGGTGTCGCCGGCCTGCTGAGCCTTCTGCTACCGAGGGACTTTTCCGCCAGATTCCCCCTGGCCCCGCCCGGAGACGTAAGTTATGGAGCGTACCGGACACATGGGTTACACCGTCGGGTCGAAGCGAGTTTCCACGCTACTTCTGGTCGGGATTGGGAATCATTTGATCGCGAATGATTGACGGGAGTTCGTGGCAGGCGGCGATGAACTGCCGCAGGGTGCGCCTGGTGGGCGGAAAACTGTCGAATTCCTCGAGCGATAAACCGCCTTCGTTGTAGGCGCGCTGGAAATCCGGAAATTTGCGGAGAAGCTCGTCGACAATTTCCTGACGGACGGGATGGTCAATGCGCGGGACAACCTCGAGGCCGCTGGAATTGAAGCGCAACTGCCATTTGTAGGGAGGAGAAATCACCACGTCTCCGCCGATGAACTCGCTCCAGTGCATGTGGTTGCGAAAGGCGGCGGAGAGCAGGCGGATGCGATAGCCGCGCTCGCGAAAGAGGCGGTAGGTTTTCTTGAAGACGGCGACACCCGCCCATTCTAGATAGCCGGGATCGGTGGTGACGGTCTCGAGCTCGGCTTGGACCTTGAGCCAATCATCGAGGCGGCCGACCATGATGGTGCACACAGGGCCCATGGTGGAGATGTCCTTGCCTTCTTTTTCGCGACGGCGCAGGCCGCGCTCGACCGCCTCGGCGACGGCGACGCACTGTGGCAGAGTGAAAGACACCGTGGCGTTGATGCTGACACCGGCGTAGGTGGCTTCCTCGATCGCCGGGATGCCCGCTTTCGTGACGGGAATCTTGACGATGATATTCGGGGCGAGCTGGTTGAAATGAAGAACCTGCGCGAGGATCGCCTGGGAATCGCGATAGAAGCGCGGGTCGGTCTGAACGGACAGCCGGCCGTTGACTCCGCGGAACTGACGGAAGACCGGCTGTAGAAGTTCGGCGCCCCTGGTGGACATTTCCTCGACAACGCGCCAGGCGATCTGGTCTTCGGTGGCGGAGGGCATCTCGCGAATGAGTTGACGCATGCGGTCCTTCCACAGGTGCATTTCCTTCTTGAGGACTTCGCAAACAATCACGGGATTGCAGGTGGCTCCGACGGCGCCGTGCTCGAGGGAGTAGGTCAACTCCTGGATGGAAGCGGAATCGTTCCAGAGGCAGGTCGGAGTGGTCTGGGTCATTTCGTGGAGCAAACTCTTGTAAGTGGTGAGTTGCTGGGCCATGGTCGAATCCCTCCGCCTGCAGCGTTCCGCCGGCAGGGCGCGCTGGGCAGTATACACCCGCGGGAAGCGCCCGGAGGCTATGCCGAAACGTTTTTAGCAAGGGTTTCGGCACGCTCAGCGGCGCCATCGCCAGCGCGCGCGGGCCTTAGCTAGGCAAATTCACGCTTCTGGTATTAAGATGCTCGTGCGAAGCGCCATCCAAGCCATCGTCAAAATGTCCCCAACGGAACGATTCCTGCGCGCGGCAAATTTTCGCCGGCCCGGGGAAATACCTGCGGCCGCGAATCGAAGGCGGGCACGCGCGGTTGGAAATGCGGGAGAAAATCAGTGAGGCGCGCGGCGAAAAGAGCCGGACGGCACGTAACCATTCGCGAAGTGGCGAAGGCGGCGGGAGCCTCCGTCTCGACGATATCGGCGGCGCTCAACAATTCGGATTATGTCAGCTCGGAGATGCGGGGCCGCATCGACGAAGCGATCAAGAAGCTGGGATACCGGCCGAACGACCTGGCTCGCGGGCTGCGCCTGCAGAAAACCCATTCGATCGCGATTGTGGTACCGGACCTGTCGAACCATTTTTATATTGAGGTGGTGCGGGGAGCAAAGGATTACTCGGCTTCCGCGAACTACACGGTGTTGATCGGCGATTCGCGGGAAAGCTGGGAAGAAGAGCGCAATTATCTGGACTCGTTCCACCGGCGGCGTGTGGACGGCGTAGTGCGCGTGCCGGCGATCGACGCACCGGGCGGAAAAGTGAAGGCCGTGCTCGGGAATCTGCCCGTGGTTTACGCGGACAGGTATCCGCCGGTCAGAGATCCGCACGTGGGCAGGGTGGGAGTGGATAACCGGCGGGCGGCGGACAGCGCTACGCGTTACCTGCTCAGCCTGGGGCACAGGGAGATCGGAATCATCACGGGAGACCCGACAAGCGGGACGTCCGTGGACCGGCTTGAAGGCTTTCTGCTGGCGATGCGGAGCGCGAAAATCCGGCCGGACCGTTCGATGGTCCATCGAGGCCATAACGATATGGAAAGCGGGCATTTTCACGCCATGCAATTGCTGACGAGAGCGGACCGGCCGACCGCGATTTTCTGCACGAACAATATGATGGCGCTGGGAGCGCTGGCGGCGATCCAGGAAATCGGGCTGGCCTGCCCGGAGGACATCAGCCTGCTGGGCTTCGACGATTTTTACTGGGCGACGCTGCTGCGGCCGAGGCTTACGGTGGTGCGGCAGCCCGCGCGGGAAGTCGGGATGATCGCCGCGCGCATGCTGATCGATCACATCGAGGGGCGCGCGAGCATACCGACGCCGACGCTGCTGGCCACGCAGTTGATCGTGCGGGATTCCTGTTGTCCTCCGAAGAACGCAAATCGCGCCAAGACCCCGGCTTGAACGGCAGCGCGCCGGATTGAGAGCGCTTTTAACGCCCGCTTTCCCGGGCAACTGCCGAGGGGCGGGAAAAGCACTTTATTTTCGGATGCCGAAACGATACGGTATGGGGTACCCTGTCGGGGGAGGTTTCGTTGGCGTCCACGTGTCGAGCGACGGCGGCGCAGGCTACCATCAGGTTCCTCAAGAATCAGTACGTCGAGCGGGACGGCGTCGAACACCAGTTTTTCGCGGGCTGCTTCGGAATCTTTGGTCATGGAAACGTCGCGGGAGTCGGCCAGGCGCTTCAGGAGAATCGCGATTTTCCCTATTACTTGAGCCGCAACGAGCAAGCCATGGTGCACACGGCCACGGCGTTCGCCAAGATGAGCAACCGGTTGCGGACGCTGCTGTGCACCACCTCAATCGGGCCGGGTGCAACCAACATGCTGACCGGAGCGGCGACGGCGACAATCAACCGGCTTCCGGTGTTGCTGCTCCCCGGCGACATTTTCGCGCGCAGGAATGTGTCCCCGGTCTTGCAGCAGTTGGAATCCAGCCAGACGCAGGATATTTCGGTCAATGACTGCTTCAAGCCGGTCTCGCGTTATTGGGACCGCATTTCGCGGCCCGAGCAACTCTTGACCGCGCTGCCTGAGGCCATGCGGGTGCTGGCCTCCCCGGCTGAAACCGGCGCGGTCACGATTGGTTTCCCTCAGGATGTGCAAGCCGAAGGTGCCGATTTTCCCCAACGTTTTTTCGAGAAGCGCGTATGGCACATTCCGCGCCCGCGCGGAGACGCCGAAGCGTTGCGGCGCGCGGCCGGGGTGATCCGCGCCGCCAAGCATCCCTTGATTCTTGCCGGCGGCGGCGTGATCTACTCAGAGGCTTGCGCTTCACTCGCGAAATTTGCGGAGAGTACGGGAATTCCCGTGGCGGAAACGCAAGCGGGCAAGGGCTCGCTGCCGTACGACCATTCGCAATGCTTGGGCGCGATGGGCGTAACCGGCACGCCCGGAGCGAACTTGCTGGCCCGCGAGGCCGACTTGATTCTCGGCGTCGGCACCCGCTATTCGGATTTCACCTCGGCATCGAAGACCGCGTTTCAAAATCCCGCGGTGCGCTTCATCAACATCAACGTGGCGGAATTCGACGCAGCAAAACATGCGGGCCTCGCCGTGGTTGCGGATGCGAAAGCGGCACTCGATGAACTGACGCGGGCAGTCGGGGGCTACCGCGTCGAGAAGGCATATGCCGAACGCATCGGAAAATTTCGCGAAGAATGGGAGCGCGAAGTCGATCGGCTTTTTCAGTTGCGGCACGGGCCGCCGGTGAGCCAAAGCGAAGTCATCGGCGCCGTCAATGCGGTTTCCGAGCCGCGCGATGTGCTGGTCTGCGCCGCGGGCAGCTTGCCCGGGGACCTTCACAAGTTGTGGAGAACTCGCGATCCCAAGGGCTATCACATGGAGTACGGCTACTCCTGCATGGGTTACGAAATCGCGGGGGGCCTGGGAGTGAAAATGGCCGCTCCCGATCGCGAAGTGTACGTAATGGTGGGGGACGGCTCCTACCTCATGATGGCCCAGGAGATTCACACTTCGATCCAGGAAGGCCGCAAGCTCAACATCGTGCTGCTCGACAATCACGGCTTCAGCAGCATCGGGGGATTAAGCGAGGCGTGCGGAAGCGGCGGGTTTGGAACGCAATATCGTTATCGACGCGACGGCAATCTCGACGGCGAAACGGTGTGCGTCGATTTCGCCGCCAACGCGGCCAGTCTCGGCGCCTGCGCCACGCGGGTGCGCACGATCGAAGAGTTGCGAACGGCACTAGTTTCGGCTCGCGCGAATCCCCGCACCACCGTCACCGTGATCGAAGTTGACCGCAACGTACGCGTGCCCGGATACGAATCCTGGTGGGACGTTCCCATTGCGGAAGTTTCGGAGTCGGAAAGCGTTCGCGCGGCGCGCCGCGATTACGAACCGAAAGTGAAGCGTGAGCGGCATTTTTTGTGAAGCGGAAAGTTACCCCGGGGAGGTAAGCAATGGCCGGCAGTTCGTATGCGCAGGAGGTCCTGCGTCACCCTTTCAACGTCGCCCCGGATAAAAGCGGAGTCCTGCTTTCCGTCACCCGGGAGCAAGCCGGCTGGAAGAGCATCAATTTTTCGGTGCGCCGCCTGATCGCCGGTCAATACTGGCAGAGCCATACGCGCGATGAGGAAGCGGCGCTGGTCATACTCGGCGGAAAGGTTCGAGTCGACTGGGGGAAAGGCCCGCGCGAGATCGGCGCGCGGAAAGACGTCTTCAGCGGCTATCCTTACGCGGTCTATCTCCCTTGCGAAACTCCTTTTGAGATTTCCGCCGTCACAACCTGCGAATTTGCGGACGCTCGCACTCCTTCAGACGCCAGCCTGGCGCCGAAAATCATTGCGCCGGCGGACTGCCGGGAAGAAATCCGCGGCGGAGGAAATTGCACGCGGCAGATCGTCGACCTCATCCGCCCGGAATTTCCCGCCGATAAACTGTTGATTTGCGAGGTGTACACGCCCAGCGGCAATTGGTCCAGCTATCCTCCGCACAAGCACGATGTCCACAATCCGCCGTCTGAAGTCGACTTGGACGAAACCTATTATTACCGCGTCAGCAAGCCGGAAGGCTACGCGTTCCAGCGTCTGTACGACGCGGCGGGCACGCGCGACGACACCTTAACCGTCAGCGACGGCGATCTCGTGCTGATCAGAGACGGCTATCACCCCGTGGTCGCCGCACACGGCTATGACGTGTACTACCTGAACGTGCTTGCGGGAAGCGCGCGTTCCATGGCGGCCAGCGACGATCCCCGCTACGCGCATCTCCGCAGAAGCGGACTCGAGCGCGACCCACGCGTTCCGCTGGTTCGCCCCGAAACATCCGCGCAAAGCGCATAAGCGGTTCAGCTCGAGATTTGCTGTGCATGGCCCGGAGAAAAAAGGAGAAACCCGGAAATGGCATACAAGATCGGAGTGGTCGGGGCGGGAGGGGTCGGCGGCATCCACGCCGCCATTCTGGCCAAGGACCCGCGAGTGCAGATGCAAGGTTTTTTCGACGTGGAATCTTCCCGCGCGCAGGCCAT
>Ga0079220_10000152_pt1 | contig 14575 bp, 17 predicted proteins | sample GAAS100_FD_75071 | JGI IMG/M metagenome (GOLD analysis project Ga0079220, IMG submission 75071) | Agricultural soil microbial communities from Georgia to study Nitrogen management - GA AS100 | ecosystem: Environmental > Terrestrial > Soil > Agricultural land | place: USA: Georgia | collected... | reverse complement strand
CTCATCCCCACTTTGGATCGCGTGGCGGCGTCGTCAGAGGCCCAGAGGTCCAGGGGCAGAAGGCCGGCGCTCGGCGCCACTTAATGACAACCCCCGCCTCCATACTTCTGGTGGACGACCAAGCCTTTGTGCGCCGCACCTTGCGCACTTTGCTGGCGCAGCAGAAGCATTGGGTGATTCACGAGGCCGCGGACGGCAAGGCCGCGGTGGAGCGCGCGCGTCAGATCAAGCCGGACGTCGTGGTGATGGACATTGTCATGCCGGGAATGAGCGGAATCGAGGCGGCTTATGAGTTGCGGCAGATATCACCAGATACGAAGGTCCTTCTGATGAGCAGCTACTACACTCCTGAGGAAGCGGTCCATTTATCGAGGTTGTTCGGCGATGGCCGCTTCGTTCAAAAATCCGAAACGGGCAAAAAACTGGTCCCCGCCATCAACGAGATCCTGGCGACAAAGGACCCCGCGGACTGAACTGCCGGTCTCGTCCCCCTATGGCCGAGAGGGCTGCACTCCGTCCGCCTTTGTCAGTACGATCTTCATGCGCGATTTTTCGGTCGCCGTGGGATTGATCTCGGCCTCGTAAGTACGATAGCCATCGAGGGTAACCTTCAGCCGGTGCTTCCCCGGCGCCACCAGCATGGAATGAAACCTGCCTCCAAAGTCGCCACCGTGGCCCACGTATGTGTCATCGAGAAAAACGGCGGCGCGCTTGGGCTGAATATCCAAGCGCAGTTCGGCGGCATCGTCGCCCGGATAAATCGCCTTCGGATTTTCTTCCAGCACCACATCCACAGTTTGCGGCTGGCCTGCGTCGACCACGATCTTCTTCACCAGATCCTTGTAACCGTTCTCGCGGATCGAAATTTCGTGTTCGCCGGGCGGGAGCAGGACTTTCTTTTCGCCTTTCAGCTCTTTGACATAGCCGAAGTATTTGCCGTCAATCCACACGCCGGCGTCGCGTTCGTCCTGATTATCGGCAGAAAAAAGCACTGCTCCGGGCTGGGGCTGCTGCGGAGGAGCGCCAGGCGACCCGGGCGCAACGACCAGCAGAACGAACGCGGTAGTAATGACCATGAGCCGCATACAAAACCTCCCTGCTCGTTGGGCGCGACAACACACGATAGGCGAGTGCGCCCGAATATTATCAATACCACACGTAATCCCACGCGGAACCGCATGTTTCTGCCCCGATGCCAAAGGAAAAACCCGGCGGGCACGACATTCCCAGCCTCCACGGCGGCGCTTGACATGCCGCGTTCCTCGCCACTAGCATTCGCCACGAAACGGGCCACACGTGAGAAAAATCATTAAGGAGGCAACATGGCCGCTGAAACCCGGCTCCGCTATTTGCGTATCGTCCTGGTCGCTGTTGGATTGATCTTCATCTTTGCCGTATATCCGCTGATGTCTGTGGTCTGGCCTTCGGGATGGCGGTGGCAACCGAATCAACCCGAATACGAGCAAATGATTCTAGGAATCTACGCTACGCTCGGCATCTTTCTCCTGCTGGCCTCTCGAAATCCCCTGCAACACCTGAGCCTGATCTGGTTCACGGTGTGGTCGAGCCTGGTCCATGCGGGAATCATGACCGTGCAGGCGCTTAAGGCTCCCCAGGAGCATGGCCATCTAATGGGCGATATACCGGCGTTGGTAATCGTGGCGATTCTTCTGGCTCTGTTCACGCCGCGAAGCGCGGCGGTGCAAGCGGCGCGAGTTCCCGCTGCGAATCCCGCCTGAGATCAACTGCCGATTCGTTGTCAGGAGTCCAGCTCGCGCAGCAGATCGGCGGCTTCTGAAGGGCTGAGGATTCCTCTGCCCTCCAGCATCTTTACGAGCTTCTCGGCAAACCGCACGTTCTTTTTCGCCGGGTCGCTCGAAGTCCCGGGCGAAGGGGGTGCGCTGAAAGAGGTTTCCGATCCGGAAGAGGCTTTCTCGAGCCAGAATGCGACCGTCTTTTTCTGCGCCGAGGTGAGCCGCTCGAAGAGCAGGCCCATTCCCGAGCCCATGTGGCACGAGGTCACCTTCGCACGGAATTCCAACTGTTCGTCGCTTTTCATCAATTGCAGGCGGACTCGCGTGCCCACCGGAAAGGGATTCAGCGTGTCTATATAACACCCGCGCAGGCTCATGTCGGTGGTGCGGGCGGAGATTCGCGTGCTGCCGGCGACGTCAATCAATTCGGCATGGCAGACAAACGGATACCGCCGAGCTTCGCGGCGCTCGGCGGTGAGGGTGGTGTTGCCATTGCTCGCGGGCTTCAGCTGATCGGGCATGGGACCACTTTGATTGGGCATATGCCGGGACTAGCGACGGTAATGGGCTCGCGTCGAGGCGAAACCATAAACATTCTGCTCGATGCTGATGGCCTGCGGCAACCACCAGAGTTTGCGCGCGAGGCCAAAGCGTGACGTGCGCATTTTGTGTCCCAGCCAGGCTGAGCCCAGGGCGTAGGCCGCGCCATAGGCATACATGGCCGCCGGGTGGCCCAGCATAGGCCGCAGGATGGGGTTATGTTCCTGGAACCCGCCCAGCAGGTAATCCTGTCGGGTTTGCCGGTAGTCCATCACTTTGGCGGTGACATCCAGGGCCAGCAGGGCCATCACCGGCCGGTCTTTCAGCACCGCGACGACGGCGTTTTGCCGGGTGGCGAAGTGCGGCTTGGCCGGCTTGGCATTCACCGTGTGGCAGAGCGAAGAGCCGATCAGGATGCATTCGATAAGCATTGTCGTTTGGCCTCTGCCATGGAAAAGGCATGGGAAGGGCCAAACGGGTTGTAGTTATGTCATTTCGAATCAGTTTCATAGCGGCACATCGGGAGGGATGGAAATTCCCCATTCGGGACGGAGTGTTCAGATCGGGAGAAGCTGTGCGCCCAGACTACACTCTGCCGACCCCGAGATTTTGCAGCCGCCATTAAAATCGGCGCTAGCCGGTGCTGACGCTGAGGAGTCTGTTGATGCGGCGCAGTTCGCGGCAGGAGAGACAGGCGCGTGGCGTGCGAGCGCATCTAACATGCTCGCCGAAATTCCGATAAAGAACTCCCGGTGCACAGTGGTGCAGAATGGTGTAAGATATTGTTTATGGCTGAAAGAGAGAGAGTCGTACGGCAAAGTGTATCAATTCCGGAGCGAATCGCCCGGCGCGTGCGAGGCTTGGCGAAGGCTCAAAGGTCCAGCGCGAACCGGGTACTTGTGGATTTGATCGAGGCCGGCCTGGCATCGAAAGAGACAGAAAAAGCGCGGTTCTTTGAGCTGGCAAACCAGCTGACAGAATCCCAGGATCCGAACGAAAGAGAAAAGCTCAAGCGGGAACTCGCCCGGATGACGTTCGGCGAGTAATGCCAAGAATTCAGTGGACAAATCTGCCGGAAGAGCTTCGGACACATCTTTTTGATCGTTTAGCCGAAAGGGAGATCCCGTCGAGGATCTCTACAAACTCAAATTGTGGCGGGAATGCGAACCCGAAGCTCCAGAAGGTCTTTGGTACAAGGATTTTGGTTCCTTCAAAATTTGTGGCCAAGGACGCTTTCCCAAAACATTTCTTTTGAGAGGGCAAGCCGCCAAAGGTACGGCGCTGCCTTGAAGCGAAAATCTTCGGGAGCGCTTCCCCTCGAAACCCGGCCACAGTTCTCAGGAACCGGTGAGGAATTTGTACTGCTGCGTGGTGAGTGGCACGACCGATAGACGGCCCTGCCGTACCAGCGGCGAATCAGTGAAAAGCTTATTGGCCTTGATCTGCGCGAGCGACACCGGTTTCGCAAGCGGCTTTCCTGCCTCGATCTCGACGGCGGGATTTTTGGGATTGGAAACGTCCACGGAGAGAACCGAAGCCGTACCTACGGCGCTCTTGCGCTCGCCCGTTTCGTAGATGACCAGGCGAGTTCCCGGCTTCATCTGGCCGAGGTTCCGCAAGGCGACGGGGTTGGAGACGCCGTCCCAGACGGTGATTTTGTCATGCTGCAGTTTCTCGAAGGAATATTCGGAAGGTTCGGTCTTCAGCAGATAGTCGGAATCCATGGTGTCCTCGCCTGCGGTTAACCATGTGCATTTTACACCGCTTAGGCGAGAATCGCGCGAGGCCGAAGGAAGCGCCCGAATCGCGAGGGGAAGCCTTGGGAAGAAATGCCAGATTGAAAAACGAATTTCAGATGCTACGAGGAGGCGTTTTCCGGTTTTTCCAGAGGAGCGTCCGGAGTTTTGGCAGCAGGGCAAGACCCCGAAGAGTCTGGCTTTTTGCAAAGCTCAGCAAGGCTCGCGCCCCAGCGCACAAATCCATTGACGTGCTTGGCGGCTGACATGCGGAGTTTGGCGAGACTAGATGCACCCACGGCCACATTGGCGTTTTCGGCGGATGCAATTGCGGCACCGGAGCCTGCCGCTATTGGAGCACTCGATGGCTTTACTTTGTTGCCGAGAAGCCTGACGGCGACTCCGACGCGTCCATCGGCGATTCCCTCGATGCGTACGATCTGCGCGGCATAACCGGCTTCGGCGGCAAAAAGTTCCGAACGGTTGAGAAAGGTGATGGTCACCCGCATGCCTTCGGTGTAGCTGGACTGGCCGCTGGTAAAGTAGAGGCCATCACGTGAAATATTCTGGGTGATACATACGTCTTTGACGTCGCTCGCGGCTTCTTCGGCCTGGCACACCTGGATCGGCTGTGAAGACTCCACGCGGCGCGCCCGGCGCGGCAGCCGCGGGAGCTTGCGTTCGGCGGGATCGGTTTTCTCCGGAGGAAAACCCACACCCCAAAACTTTGGCAGGCGTTGCGTGAACTCCAAGCGCACGGTCGGTTGAGAACCATCTTTGCTGGCCTCAAAACCGGCGACGCGGCATGCAGCCTTGAGATTATTTTGGGGATTTACCAGGAGCAATTCTTGCCCCAGCTCCACGCTTGCGCCCAGAGCCAAAACGCCGCCACTCGGGTACACGATCAGAGAGCGTGTCAGCTCGAGAAGAGGCTCCAGCCCATCGCCACTGGAGGCGGCGTAAACACGCACGGGCAGCTCGAGATACAGCCTCTGGTTCCTCTTGATCGGAACGCTGTGCCGTTTGGCTTCGCTATCGCGCACGCGGAAGGCTTCGGAAAGGCGTTCTGCCGCAGGTCTTGCGACGCTCAGCGTATCCGCAGGGGGCCCGGACGCGCTTGTTGCCATGGCCCATTCTCGACTGCGCGGCGGTAGCTGCCAATGGAACCGACGTACTAGCGGCCTGGCGGCTGGTCGGATCCCCAACCGGTTGATTCAGATCGTGGAAGTTTTCCGGTGGAATTACTTTGAGGGCGGAACTTCCGACTGCACGGCTTCGGTTGGCCCGATGGATTTCAGTTCATCCAGCTCGTGATTTAATCGCCTCCAGGCTTTGGCATTATCTTTCGTGATAATCGGCGCGCTGGGGTCTTTGTAGTAGCCCAGGATGTCCGATTTCACGTCGGCGGAAACCACGTGGAAATGATCCTTGGCCAGATCGTTCACTAAGCGCGCGTAGGCCTGGTCGGCCATGAAGTAGGCGCCGGCCTTGGTGGGCGAGCCGGTGTCGAAATTGCGATCGCGCAGGGTCAGGCGGCCGGCGCGCTGATCGTCCAGCAGGTGCTGATATTGGTCGAGAGCTCTGTCGAAGCTCTCCCTGAACATCGTCTCGGTTTGCGGCGTGGGCATGCGCAGACTGAGCGCTTTCAGCGGCCCGATTTTGGGCACGATGGCAATGATGTGCGCAATGATTCTTGTACCGCGACCCGGACGCTGGTAATTCGTCCCCCATTCTTTGCGATAACTGGCGCGCGACATATTGTAGAGGAATTTCTTGCGCGTCATTCCCGGCTGGCCGCGCTGGATCTCGTCCTTCTTGAGCACCCAGGCCACCCTGATGGCTTTGGGTATGGTCGTGCGGACCGTGTAGCGATAAGAACCTACGGCTCGGTCCAGGTCCTTGAAAACCGCCCTCAGCGGGACGGAGTAGGTATCCTGAAAAGCCCTTTCGAGAAGCGGCTTGGAGACCTCGAAGCCGATAAAGTCGTGGTAAGCGTCCGGTGCATACTGGCCCTTGGCCACTTCCAGCACGTCGAACCCAAACTCCGTCTTCAAGTGCGCCGCGGGATCATCTTCGTAGGTGACCACCGGCCCGTACTTTTTTCCGAGGCTCGGATAAAGCATGGGAACCGCGCGGTTCACGGCGCGATGCCCGTCATCGTCAGCGGCGTAATGGGCGAGGGCTCCCAGCGCAAAGGCGTACTCATTGATGCCCTGCGCATCCCGAAGCAGCGCCCGTATGAATTCGCCGCTGCGCACGTAATGCGTTAAATCGCTGAAAAAGCGGCTGCCATGAGGATAGTACCCGAGGTCCTGCACCAGCGATCCGCCATAGGCGTAGCCGTGTGCGGCGCGCAGTTCATCGGGCGTGGCGTTCGGAAAGCGGTCCCGCAGCATGGCCCGAATTTTGTCCCAGGCAGAATCAATGATGGCTTCGTGGGCCAGGACGGAATAGGCGCGCGCTCCCGTAGAGCCGACCAGGAGGAAAATGACCGCGAGCAGCGCGATACCGACCGGGCGCCGCGGGCATTGAGCCACGCGGATCCGGAAGGCCTTGCTTTGGAGACGGTCGAGCATCGATTCTGAAATTAGATGTCTCTGAAGCCGCTTGAGTTCATGCCAGATTCAAGTTGCAAGATCCGCCTGTGCGAAAGTGGCCGGGCGCCGTCTGCCTGCGGCTGAAACATGATAGAAATAGCAGAATGAGGAATCAACGTGACAGGAGGTGGGCGATGAAAACTCCGAGGAGTTTGCTGGTGGCTGCGGCGCTCGCGGCGGCAATGCTCTGCCCCGGCGCGAGGCCAGCGGCCGCAGCGGATGATCCCGCGGTGGTGAAGGCGGACCAGGATTTTGTCGCTGCTGCGACAAAATCCGACTCGGCGGCGCTGGGCAAGCTGCTGGATGCGGATTTTGTGTGGATTGACGCGAAAGGCAAAACCGCTAACCGAGCGCAGCTCTTGGCGAGTACGCGACACCCGGCTATCAACGACCCCGGCCCGGGTTTGCCAGAGGTGAAGCGGCACGACTACGGCCAGGTGGAAGTCATCCAGGCCGACAGCGGGAAAATGCATGTCCTGCGTGTGTGGGTGAAGCGGCCGGCGGGCTGGCGTGCGCTGGTGTATCAGGAGGTACGTTCGGCGGACGTGCTGCCGAAGGTGACACCGAGCGCGAATCAGCAGTGCCAGAATCCCTGCAAGAGCGTGCCCATCACGCCAAGAAACGATACGCAGCGCGCCATCATCGAGGCCTATCGAGGGCTGGAAACCTCGGCGATGACGCACGACGCGGCGAATTGGGACGCCCATACCGGTGAAGAATTCATGGCCGCCAGTTCGAATAGCGACCGGCTGCTCGATAAGCCCACGCGCTTGGACGAGCTCAAGCGCGCCAATATGGCCGGCCTCGCGCCCACCCCGCTGGCGTCCGGGCGGCTCTTCGAGTTTGGCGATTCCGCGGTGATGCGCTCGCGGCACGTGCCGGAGACGGGCAAGCCGCTGGAAGTCACGCGCGTGTGGGTGAAGCGCGACGCCAGGTGGGTCGAGGTGCTGAGCTACCAGACTTCGGTGCAGGCGGCGGCCGGGGACTTGGATACAGGGGCGAACTGACGGCGGACTTCGACCCGGCTTGTTTCAATCATCGCCCCTGCGGGCGCTCATTCCCTCACAAAATAAGTGTCCGCAAGAGCCGAATACGCCCGTCATATATTCGGAGGCGGACCTATGGGATTCATCGGCAGATTAGGCGCGGTGATGAGGGTAATGCGGCGGAAGAAGCGCCCCATGGAAGGAGCGCAACTTCTGCGCCGGCGCCCGGCGCTGCTGATTGGTGTGCAGGCCTTCGAGACGGCCCTGCTCGCCAGCGGGCGTCTGGCGGGGCGCATCAAAGCACTGGCACGCGTGAAAACCAGCGCGCTCGTCGGCTGCCCGTTTTGACTGGACATTGGCTCTGCCGTGGGCAGAGAGATGGGCGTTACCGAGCAGCAACTCATGGCTTTGAGCCGCTACCAGAGCAGCCCGGCCTTCGACGAAACCGAACGTGCCGCTATCGATCTAGCCGTCGCTATGGCCAAGACGCCCACCGAAATTCCCTCCGAGCTCACCGCTCGGCTGCGAGAGCACTTTGACGAGGCCCAACTGGTCGAACTTGCCGCGACCATCGCCTGGGAGAATTACCTGGCCCGCTTCAACCGCGTTTTCGGGGTGCGCTCGTCCGGCTTTTCCGAAGGCGCCTTCTGCGCGATGCCCGAGAAACACGCGGCGGCGTAATTATGCATACGACAAGTACCAATCGGTAAAACGCAAGTACTATTTCGGATAGCAGGCAGCGGCGGAAAACTGAGCGTGGCGCTTTAGGGGGCGCGCCACAGGATGCTGTTTTGCACGAACGACGCCAAATGACGCGCTATGACTTCGGCGCAATCGCCGAGGTGATTGATTTGGATTCGCGCGACGACATGATCGTGGTCACGCGCGACCTCAGCCTCTCCGGTTGCTTTGTGAAAACCCGCACGCCTTTCGCCGCGGGCACGGAAGTCCGCGTGCGAATCGCCTATGGCGGTGCGGACTTCGCCGCCATCGGCAGCGTGACCCAAAATATCACGCGCGACGGGATGGGCATCGAATTTGTGGAGATCGAACCGCGAGACCAGGAGACTATCGAGAAATGGCTGGGTGTTTCCGCCCTGGATGCCAGCAAGGCGCGAGACCGCGCGCGCATGAGAAACCGGTTGACCCGCCAGGAGCATACGCCGCGAGTTACCTCCGTGAACCGCAGCCCGAAACCCGACCGGCCTCTGCTGGTCCCGGATGAAGCCGCTGAGACGGCGCGGGATTTCTGGAAGAGTCGCGACGAAGCAGGACACTAGATTCCGCATGGGGGACTCCACCGCAAGACTTCGCGGTATTCCGGATCAGACCGCACTTCGAAGCGACGAACGGCGCTCCACGGGGGCACCCGCGCGCAGAATCCGATACTCGTGCCAGACCAGCCACCAGACCACGGCGTCGAAGGCGGTCAGAAAAATCAAGGCGATCGCGCGCGTGTGGGTGTAGCGGTACAGCTGATAGGCCATGAGCGACGCGATGGCCGCCAGGGCCGCGGGAAACGACCACAAGCTGCTCGTCAGTAAGCCGATCACCAGCACCAAATTGATCATCCCCACCGCAAGCAGATAGAAACCCGCGAAACGCTGCCCACCATGCTGGACCCCGCTCGCCAGGGCCAGCAAAGCTGTTGCGATGAAGCCCGGCGCATCGTGCGCCTGCTCGCGCTGTGCAAGTTCCACAAAGAGATTCGAGACGGCCACTGGACTGAGCGCCAGGATGGCCGCGCCCGTAACCAGTTCCAGCAGTGCGTGCAGGCCTTTGAGCGTGACGCTCACTTCAAACAAGCGATGAATGTGCCGATGGAGCATGTAATATTGCCCGCCGCGCGGCCTCTTTGATTCTAGCGCCCTTCCTTCTGATTCCGGCGCCCGATCATTTGGACCTCGGCGAAATGCAAACAGAGGTTCGCGGCGACACGAAACTATGCCTTGATTCTCCATTGCAACCATCGACTCCGCGGCTGGTATTCAGGCTACTTGGTCCAGCGGCGCGTCTCGCACGAAGTCGAACTGCAACGACATTTGCCGGTGGCGCATCTTGCACCTTTTTGTTGCACCTTTATTTGGCCAGCAGACACGACCGTGGTACTATGCCCGCTGCCCATCCTCCGTTCCGCAAGCGGGTAAGCATGTTCTCTCTGTCTTCAACTGCGCGCTCATTCACATTGCATCCTCTGCAAGGGAGTAAAGCCAAACGCTACGCTATCGCTCTCCTTGCTATGGCTGTGGCGCTCGCGTTACGCATGCTTTTTCAGCCGATTCTGGGCGGATCCATGCGTTACGTAAGCATCTCCGCCGCGACTGCATTTGCCGCGTGGTATTGCGGACTGGGACCGGCGATCCTCTCTACAATTTTGGGCTGCCTCGCAGCATCCAGCTTTTTTTCTTACCCCTTTCGGCCGCTAGGACCACTGGCTGAACGCGACCTCGTAGGGACATTTCTCTTTATGGTCTCCTGCGCAGGGATAATTGTGATCGTAGAAAGCGGCCGCAGGGCCATGCTTCAATTGGAGCACCTGCATGAGTTGCTGCAGAAATCCCGCGCGCAATTGAAGTTTCGCGTGCGCCAACGTACCGCGCAGTTGCAGCAAAGCAACCAGGACTTGCGCGATCTTTCCGCTCGGCTGCTGCGCGTGCAGGACGATGAACGCCGGCGTATTGCGCGCGACCTCCACGACAGCACCGGCCAGTCGCTCACGGCGATGAAGCTCGAGCTTGCCGGGATCGAACGCGAACTGACCCAGCGGCATTCGCCTCTCGCGGGACGCTTGGCGTCCGCGATCGAAACGGCGCGGCAGATCTCCGATGATTTGCGCACCATCTCGTACCTGCTGCATCCGCCCCTGCTCGATGAACTTGGGCTCGGTTCCGCGCTGCGCTGGTACGTGGACGGATTCGAAAAGCGCAGCGGAATCCGGGTGCAGCTGAACCTCACGAACAAAGAACGGCTGGCTCCGGAGCTGGAGACGACCCTCTTTCGCGTCGTCCAGGAATGTCTTATCAATGTTCACCGGCATTCCGGCACGGACACCGCCACGATCCGGTTCTCGACCACCGACGGCTACATCATTATGGAAGTTGAGGACGAAGGCCGGGGCATCACCACGGAAGAACTCGCCAGCATCAATTCGGGTACCGCCGCCGGAGTTGGGTTGCGAGGGATGCGCGAGCGCATCAAGGATTTCGGCGGCGAGTTGGAGATCCTATCCTCGGGCCAAGGCACGAAAGTCAGGGCCATCATTCCCGAGATGCGGAGATCCACGAGCTTCGATGCAGCGGCCGAGAGCGACACCATAAACGACCCTTCCGGCAATGGGCCTTCTGTGACCGATCAAGCGGTCAAGCGCGCGAGCGCACATTGAGCAAACCATCTTGACGGGGGCTAATGTCCCCCCATCCGCACGTTTCGGTGTGGCTACCGCCTTGTGCGCACGGCATAGAGAGCGCCGCGAGCGGTCCCGAAAAGAATCAAATCACCCGCCGGGAGTGGCGTGGTCGTAATCGCGGTGGGCGCGGCCAAACGCGATAAGATCCTTCCGCTGGTGCCGTCGACCACCAGCGCAGTGATGCCGCTCGCCGCATACAACCGCCCATCGCGCCAGTACGGCGCGTTCGTGCTGCCTTCTGGAATCTGCCAGAGTTCATCGCCCGAAGTGAGCGCGATCGCCGTGAGCGCATACTTCTGACGGTAGACGTTGAGAAAGACCTTGCCGTCGGCCAACAGGGGTCCGCTCACGATTTTGTCCCAGTGATGGCGCCAGATTACGGTTCCCTTCCCGAGATCAAATGCGCGCAGCGTGCCCTGATCGTCGGCGAGGAGCAGGACTCTGCCGTCGCTCGCCACACCCATGGGCCGGCTCGCGGGTTCATTGAGAGCGACGCCCGCGTCGGATTTGTCGCTATTCGTGCTCGAGCGCCAATAGGACTTGCCGTAGCCAAAAATCCCCGCTCCTGGCGCGCTGGTCACCCAAAGATTATCGGCCGTGAGGGTGAGGCCGGGGTCAATATCGAAGGTGTCCACGGAGCCGTCGCGCGCGTCAATGCGCAACACGCTGCGCGATCCTGGCGCGAAGAAGACGAAGTCGTCCACGCCGACCGGCGCGGGAGGATGCGGATTGCCGGGCAACTCGATCTTCCATTTTTGCGCGCCCGAATCCCGATCGAGCCCATAGACGACAATGCGGTCGCCTTGCCCGGCCAATCCAAAAGCCACCACGGCACCCGCGGAAATCAAAGGGGGTGCGGCACAACTCCCCACCTTGTACTGCCACTTGGGCTTTCCGGTGCCCGGGTCCAATGCGTAAAGCGCGGAGTTCCCTTTTTCGGCGTATCCGCCGCAAAAGAAAACGGTGCTGCCGGCGATGACTGGAGTGAGCGCCTGCGAATCGCCCGCAAGCACCCAGGGCCGCGGCGTTGCAAAGGACCACGCGATGTCCTTCGGGCCGCGGCATCCGCTTGCAGCGGTGAGCGCGCAAAAAGAAAGAGCCAACAGCGTTCTTGCGAGGCGTGTTGTCGGCAGGTTTCTCTTCACGACTCACCCTCGGCGATGCCTCCCCCGGGTCCTTTTTGGGTTCGCCCGGGGGTTATCTGACGGGGCAAATTCGCGGTATCATAGGCTCAGCCCCGCATCTAACTTAGCAGGATAGCCTATCTGCGATGGCCTTCTCGTGTGGCCGAGGCTTTGGCAGGGCCCCTGCTGGGAGGCGGGAACCATATGAGCTCAAAACAAATGCGCGTGATTGCGGCGGCAAGTCTCGTCTTTGCTTCAGGCGCATGGCTGGGCGGCGCTTCGGAAGCTTTCGCCGCGAATTCACAGACGAGCAGCCAAAATCCAGCGTCCATGCCCGCGCCCGTGCAGGTGAACCCGCCTGCGCAAGCTCCTCCCGCAACGGCACGAAATCAAGACACCGCTCGCAACGCGTATAAGCCGGCCGCGGTACTCTCTGCCGCCGATGTGCAGTTCCCTTTCCAGACGGCAGCCGATGGCGTGGTGGTCTTCGATGTCTCTTTGGGGCCGGGCGGCGAAATTCGAAAAATCAATGTGCTCAATAATGTGCCCCCCTTCACCGCTGCGGCCAAGGGCTCACTGCGCGCCTGGAAGTTCTCCCCGGCGTCCGAGGCGGGCAGGGCGGAAGAATCGGAGATGCTGGTGGCCTTCGTGTTTCGCCATTCGGTGTATATCGCGAACGAGCCGCCCTTCACACCGCTGGCTCCCTCCAAGGAATCCGCCGACGCTCGCCGCGGCTTTGTTCCGCCGGGGATTCTTTCCATCTCTTACGCCGCTTATCCGGCCAGCACCATCGCGATGGGCGCCGTGATCGTGCAGGCCAATGTGCAGCCGAATGGCGCGGCCGGTGAGGTCGGCACCGTGCGTGACATCGAGGGAGGCTTCGGGCCGCTGGCCATTGATGCCGCGAAGCACTGGCGATTCCAGGCGGCGGCGCGGGATGGCCGGCCCGTGCCCAGCAAAGTGGCTATCGCCTTTGTCTTTTCGTCTCGCGCGCTGAACCCATTTTGAGTTCGACTCCCCGACACGCGGTTTTCTTCCCGATCAGGCTTGGGCGGGCGATGGCGGCTCGACGTGCAATGCTTCCATCAGGCGATTGAGCTTGGGGATCAGTTTGCTTCCCGCCTCGGACTTTGGCACAAAGCCATCGGACCAGATGCGAAGAGCATTCACAACGGCGGAACTTTCGTGAACGGTGAGGAAGACCACGATCGTCGCGGGCGCGATTCTACGAATTTCACGGGCGGCGCTGAGGCCATCCATCTCGGGCATGTTGACGTCGAGAAGCACTATGTCCGGCTTCAACCGGGCGACCAGGTTGATGGCTTCCCTGCCGTTCTGAGCTTCTCCGCAGACGTGCAGTGAATCTCGACTCAAGAGCGCTCGAATGGCGTCTCGGGCGACGGGGTGATCGTCGACAATGAGGATTCGGACCGGCAATTGCGCCTCGGTCTCATGAGCGTGGCGGTCGGGGACGTTCCGGGCGCATGACGATGATGGTCGTCACGCACCGATCAACACAATACAGGAGACTGCGTATTTGCCTTGCAGATACCGCCAAATCAGTGGCAAAGCGGCGAGGCTAATTCACCTTTAGCGAAAGCGCCACCGTGTGAGTCAGCCCATTCAAATTGCCAGTGACCTGAATCGCGCCCGATTCCGGCGGCAAGAGCAGAATCGTTGCCGAAGCCTGCTTGGTCGGATCGGCAACATTCGTCGCGGTGAGCGTAACCATCTGCCTGGCGTTGATGACCGAAGGTGCGGTGTAAACGGCGGCTGCGGAATTGGAAGCCGCAGCGCTGCCGCTGCCCACGCTCGGACTCACTGACCAGAGGAACGACCCATTCGACGAGTTTTCCATGGACGCCGTAAACTGCTGCTGCTGATTCTGGCCCAGCATAGCGCTTTGCGGGGCCAGTTGCAGCGAGGCCGCCACACTCAAAGCCTGCGCGGGACCCCCATCAGGCGAGGTGGCGCCGGCGCAACCCAAAAGCGCCGCGACGCCGCAAGCAAGCGCGAAGAAAGGCGCAAACCTGGTCCTGCCACTTGCGCGCCGTGAGAAATGCCCGCCAATGGCCACGAAGGCAATAAGCAGGCAAACAGCGAGCGGCAAAGACACCGTACCGCGCGCGTAGAGAGGATTCAGCCAAAGGCCGTGTGCCGGGATCGGCGCTGCCGGCGAATTTGGCGCACGGGCCGAGGCTCTCGTCCGAATCGCAATGTTACCGGAAGCGAATTGCGCGTTATTCGAACTCGCGAGCGTCAACGTGAAAATGTTTTCTCCACGCGGGGCAATCGAACACGTCACACCCACAAAGCCGGTGGGCACGCTGCAGGCGAGCGAAGGCACCCCGGTCATCCCGCCAACGTCATTCACGACAATTTCGGCGGTGGCCACGCTGCCGCGATTGAGAGTGAGGCTCGAGGGCGAAACG
>Ga0079220_10000150_pt1 | contig 14688 bp, 15 predicted proteins | sample GAAS100_FD_75071 | JGI IMG/M metagenome (GOLD analysis project Ga0079220, IMG submission 75071) | Agricultural soil microbial communities from Georgia to study Nitrogen management - GA AS100 | ecosystem: Environmental > Terrestrial > Soil > Agricultural land | place: USA: Georgia | collected... | reverse complement strand
TCGTCGGCGCGGGATTCCTCGTGACCGGTTTCCTGAACTGGTCCACGCGCCGGCTCTCGGGTGATCGGGCGGAGCCGACCGTCGGCGTGGCGGTGGGGATCGGTTTTGCGCAGGCGGTCGCCGCGGTGTTCCGCGGCGTGTCGCGGTCGGGGTCGACGGTGTGCGCGGCGCTCTGGGGCCGCCTGAGTCCCATGGCCGCCGCGGAATTCAGCTTCCTGCTCGCCATTCCGGTGATCGCGGGCGCTGCGCTGGTCGAGGGCCGTCACATGATCGTGAGCGTCGCGGCCGTCGGTGCGGTGCCACTCGCCGTGAGCTTCGCGCTGGCGTTCGTGAGCGGCATCTGGTCGATCCGCTTCCTGGTCGCGCTGCTCAAGCGCGGGCGCTTCTACGCGTTCGCGCCGTACTGCTGGGCGGTGGGCGTCCTGACGATCGCGTACGCCGTGTGGCGCGGCTAGCCCTCGACGGCGTTGCGGCGGCCGAGCTCGCGCGGCGCTGGGGCGTCCCGCAGTGCGGGCTGTTCCGCCAGCTCCCCTCGACGCTCGACGCCGTGCACGACCTGGGCGGCCAGGGCGCGCCCCCGGGCACGACCGTGGTCGCCGAAGAGCAGACGGCGGGTCGCGGCCGTGACGGCCGCACCTGGCATTCGCCGGCGGGTGGTGTGTGGCTCGGCATGCTGCTGCGCCCGGCGCGGGCGGAGCTGGGCGTCATGTCGGTGCGCGTCGGGCTCGCGGTGGCCGATGCCGTGGACGCGCTGTTGGGGCGCGCCGAGGCGCGCCTCAAGTGGCCCAACGACGTGCTGCTCGCGGAGCGTAAGCTCGCCGGCATCCTGTGCGAAGGGCGCTGGCAGGGCGACGCGCTGCAGTGGCTCGCGGTCGGCGTGGGCGTGAACGTCCGTAACCCGGTTCCCGGCGCGGTGGCGCGTCAGGCCGTGGCCCTCGCCGAATGGGTTCCCACCGTGCGCCGCATCGATCTGCTCGACCGACTGGTACCCGCCCTCGCGGCGCTCAGCGCGGGCGTCCCGACGCTCTCGGAGGCGGAATGCGCGGCGTTCGCGGGGCGCGACTGGCTGCTCGGCCGGCAGCTGCGGGCGCCCGCGGCCGGCCGGGCGCGCGGCCTGCGTCCCGACGGCGCGTTGCTCGTGGACTTGGGCCCCGCCACCGTCGCAGTGCGGGAGGGGCATGTGGAGCTGGCGTAAGTGAGGATGTAGAGGCGGTAGAAGATGTAGAGGAAGAGCTCCACGCGCGGCGTATTTCGGCCATGCCTCACAGGAAAATGGTTCGTGAATCTGCGACATCCGACATTACTTTGCATGCGTGCCACCGTATGAGCGGCTCAAAGCATGGCAGGAGTGTCACCGGCTCGTCCTCGAGACTTACCGAGCAACGAAGTCGTTCCCACGAGAAGAGCTATACGGCCTGACGTCCCAAACACGGCGGGCGGCGTTCTCCGCTGCTGCGAACATCGTCGAGGGGACTGCCAAGCACAGCGCGCGAGAGTGCCGGCGGTTTCTTGACATCACCATCGGTTCGCTGGCAGAGCTGGGGTACGCATTTCGCGTGGCTCGGGAGCTCGAAATGATGTCCAATCCGAATTGGGAAATGTTGGAAGACGTGCGGAGACGGGCTGGGTTCCTGACGTGGCGACTCTATGCATCACTCGGCGACCGAGTAGGACGAGGTGTTCACCTCTAGCACCTCTACCACTTCTAACGCCATCTTTGCCCCCATGCTCCTCGCCATCAACATCAACAACACCGAAACCAAGGTCGGGCTGTTTCGCGGGGACAGCCTCGAGTCGCACTGGCGCGTCACCACCACGCCGCAGCGCACGCCCGACGAGTGGGCGTCCACGCTCACCTCTTATCTGGCCCAGGCGGGCCGCTCCACGCAGGAGGTGCGCGCGGCCGTCGTCGCGTCGGTGGTCCCGCCCGTCACACAGGGGTTGTGCGAGGCCGTCGAGCAGGCCACGACGGTGGCTCCGGTGGTCGTGGACGGCCGCTCCAAGCTGCCGATCACGCTCGACGTAGAGGAGCCCCTGCAAGTGGGCGCGGATCGCATTCTCAACACCCTCGCCGCGGCGCAGCTGTTCCACCGCGACACCGTCGTCGTCGACTTCGGCACCGCCACGACGTTCGATTGCATCACCGCCGACGGCCACTTCCTGGGCGGCGTCATCATGCCGGGGATCCGCACCGCGTCGGATGCGCTCATCCGCGGCACCGCCAAGCTGCCCGCGACCGATCTCGCACCGCCCAAGCGGACGATCGGCCGACGCACCGACGAAGCCATTCGCGCGGGTGTCCTGCTCGGCACGGCCGACGCTGTGGACGGCATCGTGCGTCGTATCAAGGCCGAGTGGCCCAACGGGAAGCCGCTCCACGTGATCGCCACCGGCGGGCTTGCGAGCCTCGTCGCGCCGCTGGCGCGGGAGATCGAGGCGGTCCATCCCGATCTCACCCTCACCGGGCTGCGGATCGCGGCCGAGGTGCTCGGGCTGAAGTGGTAGCCGACGCCCGCGCGCTCAACCGCTGGCGCCGCTGGGGCTACCGCTGGCTGCCGGGCGACCTGTTCTCGTACGTGTTGCACCTGCGCCCCGCCGAGTGGCCGATCATGGCGGCACACACGGCGCTCGGCTACGTGCTTGCCGTCGGAATCGACGGCGTGGTGCGCGGTGCGCGGTTGCCAGCGGCGATCGGCGCGCTCGCGGTGTGGGTGATCTGCCTCAATGGTGGAACGCTGGCCATCAACTCCGTCTTCGACAAGGACGAAGGGGACATCGGCTATCTGAGCGCGCCGCCCCCGCTACCGCGGCACCTGCTCGGCTTCAGCGTGGCGTTACTGGTGGGGGGACAGCTGCTCGCCGTCGCGCTTCCCCTCGCGTTCCAGATCGCCTACGCCGTGTGCTTCGTGCTCTCGGTGCTCTACTCGGTCCCGCCGTTCCGCTTCAAAGCCGTAGCTGGGGTCGACTGGCTCATCAACATGTGGGGGTTCGGGACGCTCACGCCGTTCGCCGCGTGGGCGGCGACCGGCCGGCCACTCGATTGGGGGCACGCCCTGGTGCTGCTCGGCTTCTGCCCGTTGTTCGCTGGGCTCTATCCACTCACGCAGCTGTATCAGATGGACGAGGATCGCCGCCGCGGTGATCGCACACTGGCGCTGATGCTGGGAATGCGGGCGAGCCTCGTCGTCGCGATCGCGAGCACGCTCCTTGCCTTCGCGTGCTTCGCGTGGGCGGCGACACTGTTGCGGGTGGCGCCGTGGGCGCTCGCGGTCCCGCTTGCGGCCTGGCTCACGGTGTTGGTGCCGTGGTACGTACGGCGCGACGCACTCCGGCCTGTGGCACACCAGCGCGGCATGTATCAGGCGCTCGCCGCGTGGGCCCTCACCGATTTCGTGATCCTGGTGGTGTTTGCCCGGTGAGACCGCGCGTTTAGATTTGGCGAGAGACGGACTTCCGAGCCCGCGTCACTCAAGGAGACACCCCGCATGCCGGCAACCGCGGCCCCCCCCTCCAGCCCAGCTGCAGATCGTTCCGATTCCCGCACGGCGCTCACCGGCGGCGTGGTCGTTGGCGCAGCCACGGGACTGGCGGTTGTGCTGTTCGTCGCGACGACCCGGCTGCTCCCACCCGGCAGCCTGCGAGGCGCCGTGGAAGCGCTCGTCGTGCTCGCGGCGGCCGTCGTCGCCGGGTTCGTGCCCGGCCAGTGGTCGGGCGCGCGGACGCAAGACGGCATCGCCGGCGCAGCGGCGATCGGTTTGGTCGGCACGGTGGTGTTCACCGCGATCGATATCGTCGTGCTGCGCCCCTTCAAGGCCTACCCGTGGACCTGGGACGCGATCGGCGGCGGAAGCAGCTGGTGGTACCTGCCGGTGTGGTGGATGCTCGGGACGTTCGTCGCGTGGATGGGGGGCATCGTCACGGCCGGTCAGGCCGCGCGGGGAGAGGCGACGCTCCTGCGGGGGGCGCTTCCCACCGTAGCGGCCACCGTGATCCTCGCGGCCGTCGCCCGTCTCGCCGGGCTCGCCGTGTCGCTGCCCGCCGCCACGGGCGGCGCTTTCACCCTCGTCCTCACGGCGCTCGCCCTCGCCGCGCTCGCCCGCAAGGCGTAGCGGGTCGGAAGCGGAGGGGCGACGTGCCTCGCTGGCTCGCGCACCTGCTGGTCGTCGTCGGCTGGCTGCTCACTCCCGTCTTGGCATGGGGCGCATCCTACCTCGGGCTCTGGGGCGGGGCGCTCGTCGCCACTCGCTTCACCAACCCCCTCACCATGCTCGGCGTGGCGGGCGCGGCCGCCGCACTGTGCGGCTTCACGACGCTCGCCCTGTGGGTGCGGTTCATGCGGCGGGTGCCGCATCTCCTCTCGCACCACATGGCGCCGCGGCTCTCGCAAGAGCAACGCGCTGCTGCCGCTGCTGACTGAGCGCTGGCGGGTCGCCTTGCTGCTCGTCCCCACCACGCTGGCTGGGCAAGGACGCGACTGGGAATTCCATCTGGGCCGTTGGTACAACGGCAATCGCGCCGACGTATACGAGTTTCGCACCAGCTCCAGCGGCGGAGGGGTCTTCACACACGGCTTCGGTGTGTCGGTGTTGGTCAACGACTCCCTCGGCCGGCGCCGCGCGTTTTACGGGCTCGGCTACGAAGTCCAGGCGCTGCGCGGTCGATCCGCGGTGTCGGTGTATCCGCTCGCGGGACTCGCGCTGGGCTTGTCGACCGATCCCGCGTCTCAGGACCTGGCGGCGATGTGGAGCGTGGGCGCTGGTGTCGACTGGCGGCCCCTCGGCTGGTTCGCGCTGGGCAGCGAGCTGCGCTATCGGTTGGAGGACCGCGGGCCACGCGGGTTCTGGAATCCGCGCAGTGACGCGCGCCGGGGCGTGAGTGCGACGATCGGGGTTTCGCTCGGACTGGGAAAGCGAAACGGGGGACGGGGCGGCGGAGGGGCGGGTCCTTACGGCGGTCCGCCGCCTCCCGAGCTCCCGCCGCCGCGGCCACCGGCCACGTTCACCGGCAACGCCGGCGACGTGGTCCAGACCGCGATCGAGTCGTTGGGGACGCCCTACATCTGGGGCGGAACGGAGGACAACGGCTTCGATTGCTCCGGGCTGATCCAGTACGCGTACGGGCAGCACGGGATCCGGCTCCCGCGCATGAGCCGTGATCAGGCCCGCGTCGGCGGCGAGGTCACCCCGGTGTTGGACGCGTTGCGGCCCGGCGACATTCTGCTCTTTTCCGCGCGTCCGGGCGCCGGGGTGACGCACGTGGGGATGTACGTCGGCGACCTCAAGTTCATCCACAGCGCGAGCCGGGGCGTCAAGCTCTCGCGGCTCGATCCGCGCGACCCGGAGGGAGCGTACTGGCTCGATCGATGGGTGGGGGTGAGGAGAGTCATTCCATGAAGCGTTGCACGATGGCACGACGGTACGTACTCCGACCCCGAGCGTGGCCCTCGGCCGTCTGGCAACTGGCCGTCGTGCCGTCCTGCCTCGCCGTCGTAGCCTCGTGCGCCCCCCCCTCCCGCTACGAGCAGCCCGAAACGCTCAAGGGATACGAGATCCTCGTCACGCGGCGGGACTCGCTCGGACAGGAGATCGCCCGGGGGCTCAAGGCCCGGGGCTTCCGGGTGTGGGGCCGGGTGCGAGGCGGGAGTCGGCCCACGGCGTATCTCCTCACGTTCACCTTCCGCGAAACCGACCCCCAGGGTCTCACGTGGCTGCACGTGCGGCTCGCCGACACGCGTACCGGTGTGATCGTGGCCGCCGTGTCGATCCCGGTGGACTCGCTCGGGGCGAGCGCCGCCGCGCGGGCGCGCGTCGTCGTGGATTCGCTGGCCGCGAACGCCGCACTGCGGCGCGCCGGCTGACCACTTGACATCGCGTGGCCGCGGGGAGAGATTCCGCGCGGTCGCTTAGCACTCATCACAGCAGAGTGCTAACGCCCATTGATCACAAGTACTTAGGAACTCGGTATAGGCGGAGGTTTGGGACATGGCAACTGCAACGGCAGCGAAGGCGAAGCTCAAGATCTTCCCGCTCGCAGATCGCGTGGCCATTCGGCCAATGGAGGAGACCGAGACGATGAAGGGCGGTCTCTACATCCCCGACACGGCGAAGGAGAAGCCGATCCAGGGTGAAGTCATCGCCGTGGGCCCCGGGCGGCGGGAGAAGGCGGAGGTGGTCCCCATGGAGCTGAAGGTCGGGGACCGGGTGGTGTACGGCAAGTACAGCGGCACGCAGGTGGAGCTCGAGGGTGAAGAGATCATCCTCATCAAGGAAGCGGACGTCATCGCCAAGCTTGGCTGAAGCTACGGAGGAAACACCGATATGCCTGCAAAGCAACTGGAGTTCAACACCGAAGCCCGCGCTCGTCTCAAGCGGGGAGTCGACCAGCTGGCCGAGGCGGTGAAGGTCACGCTCGGCCCCAAGGGTCGCAACGTCGTCATCGACAAGAAGTTCGGCAATCCGACGGTCACGAAGGACGGCGTCACCGTCGCCAAGGAAATCGAGCTGGAAGACCCGATCGAGAACATGGGCGCCCAGATGGTGAAGGAAGTGGCGACCAAGACGTCGGACCTGGCCGGTGACGGTACCACCACGGCGACCGTGCTGGCCCAGGCGATCTTCCGCGAAGGGCTCAAGTCGGTCACCGCGGGCTCGAACCCGATGTCGTTGAAGCGGGGGATCGATCGGGCGGTGGAGGTCGTGGTCGAGGAGTTGAAGACCATCTCCGTGCCCACGTCGGGCAACAAGAAGGACATCGCTCAGGTGGGCGCGATTTCGGCGAACAATGATCAGGAGATCGGCAAGCTCATCGCCGACGCCATGGAGAAGGTGGGGAAGGACGGCGTGATCACGGTCGAGGAGGCGAAGGGCCTCGAGACCACGCTCGAGACGGTCGACGGGATGCAGTTCGATCGCGGCTATCTCTCGCCCTACTTCATCACCGATCCGGAGAAGATGGAGGCAGTGCTCGAGGACGCCTACATCCTGATCCACGACAAGAAGATTTCCTCGATGAAGGATCTGCTCCCGATTCTCGAGAAGGTGGCGCAGGCGGGCCGCCCGCTGCTCCTGATCGCCGAGGACGTGGAGGGGGAAGCGCTGGCCACGCTGGTGGTCAACAAGCTGCGCGGGACGCTGAAGGTGTGCGCCGTGAAGGCGCCCGGCTTCGGTGACCGCCGCAAGGAGATGCTCATCGACATCTCCAAGCTGAGCGGCGCGCCGCAGGTGATCTCGGAGGAAATGGGCCTCAAGCTCGAGAACGCGACGCTCAACGATCTCGGTACGGCGAAGCGGATCGTGATCGACAAGGACAACACGACCCTCGTCGGCGGCAAGGGCAAGCACGACGTGATCCAGGGCCGCATCAAGGAGATCAAGGCGGCCATCGAGAAGTCGACGTCGGACTACGATAAGGAGAAGCTGCAGGAGCGGCTCGCGAAGCTGGCGGGCGGCGTCGCGGTGATCAACGTCGGGGCGGCCACCGAGACCGAGATGAAGGAGAAGAAGGCACGCGTCGAAGATGCGCTGCATGCGACGCGGGCCGCGGTCGAGGAAGGGATCGTTCCGGGAGGCGGCGTGGCACTCCTGTGGTGTCAGAAGAGCCTCGACAAGATCAAGGGGACCGATGAGGATGAGAAGATCGGCATCGAGATCGTGCGGCGCGCGCTTGAGGAGCCGATGCGGATGATCGCCCAGAACGCGGGCGCGGAAGCCTCGATCGTGGCCGGGAAGGTCAAGGAGTCGAAGGAGAAGAACTTCGGCTACAACGCGCAGACCGATGAGTTCGAGGATCTGGTGGCGGCTGGCGTCATCGACCCGACCAAAGTCACGCGCACGGCGCTGCAGAACGCGGCGTCCATCGCCGCCCTGCTGCTCACGACCGAGTGCGTCGTGGTGGAGAAGAAGGAGAAGGAGAAGGCTCCACCGATGCCAGGTGGTGGTGGCGGGATGGGCGGCATGTATTGAGCGCCTAGGCGGCTCGACGGCCTAGACGCGACGACACAGCAAGCGCCCCGGAGCAGCATTCCGGGGCGCTTTGTCGTTGCCGCGACAACCCCAGCACGCCCGCCAGTGTCGGTCGTTACCGATTACACCATGTTCACCTCTTATAGTAGCTCTAGTTTATATAGTGCGAAGGTAGCCGCCGCGACACAGGTCGTCGTGCCGGGTCGCTCAGGAGGCTGTTCGTGTCCGCTCACCCGATCGTGCACCGGCATCGCGCCGCCGGCTTCACGCTGCTCGAGATGACGATCGTGCTCGTGGTCATCGGGATCATCGCGTCGATCATGGTCCGGGCGGTGCGCGGCACGTGGGTCGCGGCGTCGCGCCGCTCGGCCGACCGGGACGTGACGGTGTACCTGTTCCGGACGCGGGCGGTCGCGATCCAGCAGAGCCGGGCGGCGTGGCTGGTGCGCAGCGGCAACGTCCTGAAGATCCTGGTCGATTCGTCCGGGACGCCGGTACAGCTCGGGACCCAGATCGATTTCATGCAGCGCTACGGGGCGACGCTGGGTGCCAGCCCCACCGATACCGTCCCGTTCGACCCTCGTGGGTTTGCGGCCAACGTGACGCAGACGCCTAGGGTCATTGTCGCGCTCGGCGGCCGTACCGATACGATGTGCGTCACCGGACTGGGCAAGATCACTACACGGGGCTGCTAATGAGATCTCGGACACCGGAGGGGGGCTACATGCTCGTCGAGCTGCTGGTCGCAGTCGTGATCTTCAGCGTCGGGCTGCTCGCCATGGCCGGAACGGCCTCGGTGATCCTGACCAGCCTCACGAGCACGCAATCGCGCACGATCGCGGCGAGCGTGGCGGAGTCGCGCTTCGAGCGCATCCGCACGACCGCCTGCGCCGCCCGGGCCGCCGGCTCCGCCACGACGCGGGGCATTGTGGAGACGTGGCGGCTCGACCGGCTGGCCCGCGCCGATGACGTGACGGTGGCCGTGACATTCTTGAGCAACCATCAGAACCGGACGGAGACGTTCCGGAGTTTCATGCCATGCTGATGCGGAGCGCGACGCGCACGGGGCGAGCCGGGTTCACGCTCATCGAGCTGCTCGTCAGCCTGGTGCTGACGAGCCTGGTGGCGGGCGCCATCGTCAAGCTGTTGCTGCGCCAGCAGCGCTTTTACAACAGCACCTCGGACCTGATTCAGACGCGCCAGCAGATCCGCCAGGCGGCTGCCATGCTCCCCGCGGACCTGCGCGGAATCTCGAGCAGCGGCGGCGACATCTACGCCGTGAGCGACTCGGCGGTGGAATTCCGCTCGGTGTTCGGCAGCTCGGTCGTATGCAGCAACAACCTGGGGAAGTTGTCCACGGTCCCGCGCGTTCTCGCCAAGGGATCGACGATGACGGCCTGGTCCGTGCTGCCGTCGGTGGGTGACTCGCTCGTCGTCTACAATGACTCGTCGAGCTTCTCCGCGTCGGACGATGCCTGGACGCGACACCAGATCACGGCCGTGACCGCCGTGACCGGGAACGTCGCCACTGGCTGTCCGACCGCGAGCGGGTTGGTGCAGCTGGGCGACCTCACCGGCTCGAACCCGAGCTATCAGCTCACCCTCTCACCTGCCGCGAGCAGCAAGGTGCTGGTGGGCGCGGCGATGCGCTTCTTCAAACGGGTGCGCTATCGGATCTACCAAGACACGGACACCCGGTGGTATCTCGGATTCTACGACTGTAAGGCCGGCCGCACGCCCGTCTGTAACACCACCCGGGCGATCGCCGGCCCGTTCCAGCCGTACGCCGCGAACGCGACGAGCGGGGTCCAGTTCGCCTACTACGACTCGACGGGCGCCGTGACGGCGGATCCCCTCCAGGTGGCGCGCATCAGCCTGATTGTGCGCGGCCAAGCGGGATCGCTCCTCAACTTGAGCGGGGCCGGCGGCACCACGTTTCGCGATTCGCTGCGCATCGAGGTCGGGTTGCGCAACCGCAAATGACCGCTTTGAGAAGGCACGAGGGACGTATGCGTGGGACTTGGGGCTCGGAACAGGGCATGGCGCTCGTGATGGCGCTGGGCGCCATCGTGATCGTGGGCGTGCTGATGGGGAGCGTCCTGTTCGTGACGACTCAGGACTACCGGATCGGCGGCAACACGGTGCGAACGGCACGCGCCGTCGCCGCCGCCGAGCTGGGGCTGAACCGCCTCCCGGTCGACTGGAACCTGGCCGACAACTCACGCCTCAAAACTGGCGACACGCTGAAGAAGGCGTACACGGCCCCGGGCGGCGCTACAGCCACCGTGCTCGTCACGCGCCTCGATGGACCGTTCTTCTGGGTGGTCTCTGAGGGGTACGTCGGCGGCCAGGGGAGCCAAGCCTCGGCGCGGCGCCGCTACGGGACCTTGTTCCGGCTCAACCTGCCGCAGATGAACATCCTGGGCGCGATCACGACTCAGGGGAATACGACGGTGAACGGCAACGTCACGGTGAACGGGAACGACGCGGCGCCCGCGGGCTGGAGCGGCTGCGGCAGCTCCCAGAACGTCGCCGGGGCGGCGATATCGCCCACGACCACGGCCACTGTGAACGGCAGCGTCAGCCTCAACGGCAACCCGCCGGTCCTCACGACACCGGCCGCCGGCGACTCGAACACCTATTTCAACTACGGGGGCTCGAATTACCAGTCGCTAGCGGCGACCGCGAACCTGACGTATGCGGGCGGGACGCTGCTGACTGGAGTCCAGCCCCTCGTGGTCGGCAGCACATGCCAATACAGTGCGATTCCGGCCAACTGGGGAGACCCGAACCGCGCGAGTCCCCCCGGGGCGTGCGAGAGCTACTTCCCGATCATCCACGTGCTGGGCGATCTGAAGGTCACGACCGGGCGGGGTCAAGGTATTCTGCTGGTCGACGGGAACGTGACCATGGCGGGCAACTTCGCGTTCACCGGCGCCATCATCGCGCGCGGGGGACTCACGATGTCGGGAACCGGGAACAAAGTGACCGGCGCCGTCATGGCAGCGAGCGTGTCAGTCAACGACGACGTCTCGCTTTCCGGCAACACCACGCTCCAGTACTCCTCCTGCGCGTTAGTGGCTGCCCTGTCGGCGTCGGCCTACCCCGTGCAGGCGATGCAGCGGGCCTGGGTGGACCTGTACTAGGTGTCGTGATGGAGAAGAGGGAGAAGGAGCAGGCTCCACCGATCCCAGGTGGCGGCCGGGACATTCCCGGTTGACTGGAGCACGCCGCATCCGGCAGGAGACGCGGGCCGCAAGCAGTAGTTGCCGGTGGTCGCGGCGCGGCCTGCCTGGGTGGACCTCTCCTAAGCGCGACCCGGGGAGAGGCGGTCGGGTGCTGGCGGTTTCTCGTAGGAGAAGAGCTGGCTGGGCGTGATGCGGAGCGCGCCGCACAGGCGTTCCATCGTATCGGCCCGGATGAGGGAAAACCGCCCGCTCGGGCGCGTGAGCCGGTAGATCGTGTTCAGGCTCAAGCCCGTGAATCTCGCGAGCCCGTACGGTGTCACGCCGCGCGCCTTGAGCAGCTCCCGCAAGCGCAAGCGCAACACCCCCCGACGGCGATAGTGAATCCGCTGCCCCCGATATCGAGGCACCTGACGTTTTCTCCGGTTATATCAACGTGAGACAGTATAACATCTGTGCGGTATAGGCAGCAGGTGCGTCGCGGCGGCGCCTCTCTAGGCGGCCGGTGCCGGTGGCACCTATGTTAGAGGCGTGCCAGCTTCCTCGTCGGGGTCGTCCCCTCCCGAGCGCGCCACCCTGTCGCGCGACCTCGCGGATTTCCTGATCGAGCTCTCGATCGCCCTGCACAAGCACACGATGTATCCCGAGGGTCATCCGTCGCTGGCGCCCGCGGCGGCGGGGGTCACGCGCCGGGTCGAGTCACTGCTCGAGACCCGCTCCAGCGTGTCCCTGGGCGTCGCGCGCAACCAGATGGTCATTGAGGGGGTGGCGACCGACCCCAAGCATCCGGTGCTGGCGGAGCTCGCCGCCCGGCTGCACCGCCATCACCTCGGCGCGGTCACGTTTCGGCGGGGCGTGGAGGTGCCGGAAATCGCGGCGGTGCTCAAGACGCTCGCGGTGGACGCGGAGCGCAGCGGCGAGCCCCTCGGACTCGGTCCCCCCGAGCGGTTGCGGGCGTCGGCGCACGTGCAGCTGCACCCGCTGACGTATGAGCGTCTGGAGCTCGTCGACGACGGTAGCACGGCATCGGAAGGCGGGGCGCGCGCCGCCCAACTGTGGGTCGGTCTTGCCCGCGCGGCCCTGGCCACCGCGCCGGAAGATCCGCAGCCGACGTCGACCGAGCCCGCCGTGATCGCCAAGGCCATCGACGAGCGCGCGAAATCGGGGACCGCGGCCTACGATCAGGTGATCGTCGGCTACCTGCTGCAAATCGCGGAGGAGTTGAAGACCGCAGGGACCGCCGAGGCCGTGGCCCTGCGCCGCCGCACCGCGCGGCTGATCCGAGACCTCCACCCCGACACCTTACGGCGCCTGCTCGACATGGGTGGCGACTTCGTCCAGCGGCGCAAGTTCGTGCAGGACGCGAGTGACGGGATGGCGGTGGACGCCGTCGTCGAAATCCTCAAGGCGGCTGCGGAGGCTTCCCAGCAGACGATCTCGCATTCGCTGGTTCGGATCCTCTCGAAGCTCGCGGCCCACGCGGAGGGCGGTGTTGCGGACGTCCGGCCCCAGGCGGACGCGGCGCTGCGCGAGCAGGTCAGGGACCTGCTGGAGGGCTGGACCCTGCGCGACCCGAATCCCGACGCCTACGGCGCAGCGCTGCAACGCATGTCCCGCACCGCACCACTGTTCGCTCCTCGGGCCGAGCGGGGCCATCCCCCAGAACCCGATCGCATCGTGGCGATGGCGCTCGAAGTCGGCACGGTGGGCCCCCACGTGCTGGCCGCGGCCGATCGCGTGGTCGAGGAAGGGCGACTCGGCCGGCTTCTCGAGGCGCTGGCCGAGGCCCCAGACACGGCGGCGGCGCCCGAGCTGTGGGCGCGGCTCGCGAATCCGGATGTCGTGCGCCGTCTGGCCGCGCGGGAGCCTGTCGACTTCCCGACGCTCGACCGCCTGGTGCCCCGCGTGGGACTGCAGGCGGGCCCGCCCATGCTCGATGCCCTGGCGGCGGCCGAAGCCCGTGGCACTCGCCGCGGGTTGCTCGCCCAGCTCGCCAAGATGGGACCGGCCCTGGCCCCGGTCGTGATCGGGCGGCTAGACGACCCGCGCTGGTACGTGACCCGGAACATGTTGGCCCTGCTCGAGGATCTGGCGCCGCTGCCGCCGGGATTCTCGGCCGCGGCGTATCTCCGTCACGCCGACGCGCGCGTGCGGTGGCAGGCTGTGAAGCTGCAAGTGACGCTCCCCGCGGAGCGCGACGCCGCCATCGCGGCCGGCTTGCAGGACCCGGATCCGCGCACGCTGCGTCTCGCGCTCGGGCTGGCCGTCGCGCTGCAAACGTGTCCCGACGGTGCCGTGCCCGCGCTGGTGGGGCGGGCGACCGACCGCGCCGCGCCGCCCGACGTCCGCGCGCTCGCGATCCGGGCCCTCGCACACGCGCGGCCTCCGGCGGCCCTGGAGACGCTGCTTCGCCTCACGGCTGGAGGCCGGACGTTGTTCGGGCGGGCCAAGCTCCCCCCCAAGTCGCCTGAACTGCTCGCGGCGCTGATAGCGCTGGGCACGGGGTGGCGACTCCATCCGGAAGCGCGCGCCGTACTCCAGCGCGCGCAGGCATCGCCCGACCCTGAGATCCGGGCGGCCGGGGAGGCGGGCGGACCTGAGTGAGTAGCCCGGTCGGCTTTCTGTCCGCGTTCGCGCACGCGCTCGCCGCCATGGCTCTCTACAAGGCGGGTCATCCCGCGCGCGAGCGCGCGATCGACGCAGCGTTCCAGGAGCTTCAGGATCTCCAGGCCAGCGACCCGAACGCGCTGTTTACGTTCCTCGGCGACGAGATCGTGTACGGAAACCTCCCCTTGCGCGAGCTCAAGGCCTGGGATTGGGCGCGCCGGCTGACGCAGGCGGGCATCCAGCGCCTCGAGTTCGCCGAACGGGTCGCGCGCGACGACTTCGAGCAATTCCTGGACGAAGTGCTCGCGCGCCTGACCCTGTCGGCGATCGATACCTCGGAGGCGCGCCAGATGCGCAGCTCGAGCATCCGGTACGGATCCGTGGGCGTAAAGGGAGGCGCCGAGCCGCGCCCCGCGCCGGTGGCCACGATCACCTACACCCTCGGCGAGGAGGCGGATACCGTCCGCTGGTTCCACGAGGAGGTGACCGCCCGCGGTGTCCTGCCGCTGACCGAGGTCGAGGCCGTCGTCCGCTCGCTCGCGATCGCGATGCATGGCGGCCGCCAGATCATTATTCCCCTGCTGCAGCTCAAGGAGTTCGATCAGTACACGACGACGCACTCCATGAACGTCGCCGTGCTGACGATGGCGTTGGCCGAGTATCTCGGCCTCGCAGCCGGAGACGTGCGGGCGTTCGGGATCGCCGGTCTGCTGCACGACATCGGCAAGGTGACGATTCCCCTGGACGTGTTGACCAAGCCCGGCCGCTTCACGGACGAAGAGCGCGCCCTCATGAACCAGCATCCCGTGGCCGGCGCGCGCATCATCCTCAAGTCGGAAGAGCTCCTCGACCTCCCGGCCGTGGTCGCGTACGAACATCACATCATGTTGAACGGCGGCGGTTATCCATCCCTGCGCTTCCGGCGCGACTGCCAT
>Ga0079220_10000149_pt1 | contig 14719 bp, 10 predicted proteins | sample GAAS100_FD_75071 | JGI IMG/M metagenome (GOLD analysis project Ga0079220, IMG submission 75071) | Agricultural soil microbial communities from Georgia to study Nitrogen management - GA AS100 | ecosystem: Environmental > Terrestrial > Soil > Agricultural land | place: USA: Georgia | collected... | reverse complement strand
TAACGCTTGATCTGCAGGTTTGGAACCATCAACTGGTACCACGAGTTTTTTATACATTGTTCATTTGATCATCCTAACAATTAGCATATCATTCACATAATCATTCACATATTTTATCTTGATGCCTTTGTTGTATACCACTCTTATATGTGCTGCCTATGACAGCTCCGTATATAGCTTGCATATTAATCTCATTATGGTGCCAGTTTTCTATTGAAGACTATCTATAAATTATTTTATCCACTCTCTTCTAATGCAAAGCCTAAAACTAGTGATTATCTATACTCATCCAAATTTGGCTGGAGTAGTAGGCTTGATGCGTCATAATGATACTCCTAAATTTTGTATATTATGTAAATAATTAGTATCACATGAAAGGCATTCTTAAAAACTAATGTTGTGTGATGGAGAAAAATGGAAATTGAATAGTGAATGTGATTATGAACAAAAATTCCAATAAAATCTCGAATTTTATCGAGGACATCAAAGTTAAACACTATCTAAAAATCTGTCGCAATCATTGTAAGATGAGAATGAGAATATTGACTTAATGATTTGTACATGATTTATTTTACTACATCACAGGACAATGTGCATAATGTAATACATTAGATGCAATTAGAAGTTTTTAAATTGAGATCCACTAGGTCTTACAATCTCATCAATGATATATCATGGATTGTACATATTTGTGTTTAAGACTGTAGATGGTCGGAAGCAGTATGCAGAAGTTTTGGTCAATGGTAAAACTGGGTCAAGACATATACATTGATCCAGCCAATACCTTACTTTAAGGAATGGATATCAAACCATCCAAGCCGTAATAATCCGAACTCCACTCTTTTTATAAGCCTTGATAGGAGTTTTATGGGTAGGCAGCTTACTACTAATGGTCTATATGGAATTTACAAGGGTTAAATCGTCTCTTTCACTCTTTCCATCTGTTATCTCTATATCTATCTTACAACAGTTACTGGACACTTGGCATGATGTACAATCTTATGAGAGACACCACCTAGAAGAAATTCTTTAGCTGTACTAAGTCCTCTGCTACCAAGTATTATCATATCTATCTTCTCTTTATCTGCTATCTTTAATATTTCTTCAGCAACATTCCCTCTTTTTTTTATTGTGCGTACATCTTTTATTCCATACTCTTTTGCTTGCGATTCAAATTTTCTAAGCATTGCTTTATCATCAATTTCTCCTTCCTCAATCTTTTTGGCAATTTCTTTGAGCTTTTTACTGCTGCTTCCAACTCTTTCAAATATATCTGCTATATTTACAAGAAACAGAGATGTATTGCATTTTTCAGCTAAAAATGATGCATACTCAAAGGCCCTTTTTGATGCTTCTGATCCGTCCACAGCTGCGAGAATCTTTGATAACATCATCAATTTGAATTCTAGGATGTAATATTTTAATATTTTATATCGGCAGTTCAATTTATTAACCATGCATGTTCCTATCTCTGTTCTCCTCTTTGGTTCGTAAATTGCCAGCAAACTGAAGAAGCGTTCTTATTTTTATTGGCTGATAATTTGCTTGCATTTGCAATCCTTTCAATAGAAATATTTGCAGATCTCTAAAAGTTAAAGAAATGGAACTCAGTCCTATGATGATACTGTCTGTCCTGCTCAAGAAGTCTAAATTAATGCTCTAAATTCAAACACGCGTGAAATATTTTAATAATATGATAGAGATTCCCGGTCATTCTTCATTTCGAGTATTCGTTATCTCAACGGTAACCAAGATATCTACTCAAAAATGCATTGAGTAAAGGTGTTTTTAAAAAAGAATAATACGTCAGGCGGCGGTTGTTGATATTTAAGGTCTTATTCTATTATAAAATACCTTCTTTACTAGTTCTGCAGTAATAATATAGAATAATACGATTAGACCTACAGTAAATAAATATAGAGGTGGGAGTGCAATAAATCCAAATATCTGTGCAACAGGAAGAAATGGGAGAATAATTGTAACAGCAACAGTAAGTAGAGTAGCAAATAACAAGTACTTGGCTTGCTTTTAAATAGTGGCTTTCTTGTCCTGATGACCAATACGATCACCGACGCAGAAATAACTGACTCCATAAACCATGCTGTCCTGAATTGATTTAATGTAGAATGTAATACAAGCAAAAGTGTTACAAAGGTAGCACAATCAAATATTGTACTTAATAAGCCAAATACAATCATGAATTTCCTTATGAATTTAATGTCCCATTTTCTAGGCTTTTCGACACTTTCGGTATCTACATTATCTGTAGATATTGTCATCTCTGGCATATCAGTCATCAAATTCATAAGTAAAACCTGTTTTGGTAACAGCGGAAGAAATGGCAAAAATAACGACGCACCAGCCATGCTAAACATGTTCCCAAAATTCGCGCTAGTTGCCATGAAGACGTACTTTAGAGTATTAGCAAATGTCCTTCTTCCTTCTTGTACGCCTTTGGCTAATACTCCTAAATCTTTTTCAAGTAGTACAAAATCTGCTGCTTCCTTAACAACATCAGCAGCTGTATCTACAGAAATACCTGCATCAGCAGCATTCAGTGCCGATGCATCATTGATTCCGTCTCCCATATATCCTACAACATTATTCGTACCAGTTTGTCTAAGCGTTAAAATAATTTGTTCTTTCTGATTTGGCTCTATTTCTGCAAAGACTTCAGTATCATAAGCCTGTCGAATAAGGGCATCCTTGCTCATATGATGTATGGCAGATCCGATGAGAATTCTGGGATTTTTTATGCCTATCTCGCGCGCAACATACGCAGCAACATTTCTGTTGTCACCGCTAATTATTTTAAGTGATATACCCATTTTTTTTAAATTAGATACCGATTGTAGTACGTCAGACTTGATCGGATCGAAAAAGATAAGGAATCCTAAGAAGATCATATCAACCTCATCATCCTTGGTAATTGAAGAAGTAAAATTATTATTATTATTATTATTATTATATTGCATCTTGTGTATGCGATAACATATACCTAAAACTCGAAACCCTCTATTGCTAATCTCTTCGAATCGAACTTGAATTTTCTGCCTAACTTTATATAATTCCATCACTTCACCATCATCAATTTCAGCATATGAACATACGTCTAGTATATTAGCAAGTGCACCTTTAGTGACTATGACTGATTTTTTTATCTCTTGTGTTTGCGTTATTTCACTATCTGAGCATGAGACTAAAATACTTAGTCTCTTACGTATAAAATCATATGGGATTTCATCCAATTTGCCATACCCAGACAACATTTTATCAATATGTTGATTCAAACAAAAGTCTTTGATTGCTCGATCTATAGGATTAGTAAAACCTGTTTCATAAATCGCATTAAGAAAAGCGTAGAGAAGAACCTTCTTGCTATAATTACCTGAAATATCTATTGCACTTTGAAGTTTTACCTCACCAATTGTCAAAGTTCCAGTTTTGTCTGAGCATAATATGTTCATACTTCCAAGATTCTCTATAGATGAAAGTCGTTTTACAATTACTTTGTGATTCACCATGCGTTTTGCACCATGAGCCAGATTTACACTTATGATCGCTGGCAGAAGTTGTGGGGTCAATCCAATCGCCAATGCTAATGAGAATAAAAAGGATTCCAATACAGAACGGCCAAAATAAACATTAATTGCAAGAATTGAAATGACAAGCATAAGTGTTATTTCCATTAGAAAATATCCAAATCTTCTAACACCTCTTTCAAATTCTGTCTCTGGCGCTTTATGTCTTAATCGGTCAGATATTTTACCTAATTCTGTAGTAGCACCTGTTTTCAATATCAATGCCTTTGCGGTACCACTCACTACGAAAGTACCTGCAAAAAGACAGTTTATTCTTTCTCTCAATAACGTTTCCTTTGGCAATATGCTAGCTAATTTTTCTACAGGATAACTTTCACCAGTTAGTGTTGCTTCATTAACAAAAAGATCTTTTGAATTTATGATCATACAGTCTGCTGGGATATTATCCCCTGATTTCAACATAATAATATCGCCTGGAACGATATCTTCAAAAGGAATTGAACAATCTGTTTCATCACGAAGCACTATTGATTTTAATTGCACTATTGCCAACAACTTCGTAATAGCGTCAGTTGCACCTTTCTCCTGCCAGAATCCTAATATCCCACTTGCAACTACAATCGATAAAATGATTAAAGCGTCCTCTATTTGCCCTAAGAAATATGATAATACTGAAGTGAAAATAAAAATAATTATTATCGGACTCTTGAACTGAGAGATTAGCAATGATATAGAATTTGTTTCCCTCTTAGATTTAAGGAGATTTTTGCCATATTTAGATAATCTGAGATTTGCCTCTGCGGTAGTTAATCCAGTTTGTTGATATTGTTGAGGCTCTTGATTCTTATTAAATTGGCTGAGAAGGTCTGGAATAGACATGCTCCAATAAGAATAATCTTGCTCTGGACTAGTCTTTATCATCGTATTTGAACTGTAAATCTCCAGATATTAATCAATTTTCCATTAATAATAATCTATTTATTTAATCTTCTATCTTTTCCTTTGTAATTAGAATAATCGATGGTAAACCTAATTTGATTTACTAACTTATAAAACATTATCATAATAAATTGGAATTGACAGAACGTCTTATAGTTAAGATATAATTGTTGAAAGTGATACTTTAATAAGAATGAAGCCTGACTACAAAAACTTTGGAAACAATATACTAATCTAGTGAATTCTTGTTTTCTCTGTTTTGGTATTTCATCAGATCAACAAGAAACGCAATTAAGTTTGCTTCACCATCGGAAAAAGGGTATTTCAAATGATAAAATAACTCAATTGTCACACATTGTTATGTCACGTACTGCAGCAGCATACAAGGCTACGATACTGGTACTTTTGATTCGTGCATTATACCGGCATCCAGAGTTGTTACTGACAGAGAATATCTGTCAAGTCTTCTCCAAAATATGCTAGTAATCTCATTTAAAGAGGAAGAAGTTGGCAAGATCTCTTCAAAGTATATTTTATTATGTATCGCTACTAAACTTTTCTGGACTATAACTCAGAAAACATCTGAAAGATTATCTACTGTACTTATTAAAAGAAATCATGTTTATATTTGGATGTGGATTTGTTTTGTACGTCGATAGCTCATCGACCTAGTAAAACTCTACTTCTACCTATCTTGCCCTTAATGCATTTAATATAACACCCACATCCAATATTTCTTGAAGCAATGCACCAATTGTTGGAGGAATTAATCCAAAGCTTGCAAGAATCATTAGGATGAAACTGATTCCCAACCCAACGTAAATACTCTGCTTTGCTATTTGTATTGTTCTCTGACCTATTTCTAATACATCAACAACTTTCGTGACATCATCTACTATCAACACCATATCCGCGGCCTCAGCTGATATTGCTGTTCCTTTAGCTCCCATGGCAACACCTACTGTAGCAGCTGCCAATGCAGGAGCATCGTTAATTCCATCACCAACCATGACAATATCCACATACCGTTCCTTCAATTTCTTTATTGCCAATACCTTCTGTTCCGGTGAAAGATTAAATTCAAAATTAGTGATGGCTGCTTGTTTGGCAATAACCTTTGCGCTGTCAAAGCTATCTCCTGTAAGCATAACTGTTTCTTTTACACCAAGCTTTTGAAGACGTTGCATCATCACACTAACCCCTGACCTTATCTTATCACCAAGTACTATAGCTCCCACAAGAAAACTGTTAATCCCTATGAATACTATCATTTTCCCTTCACCTCGTTCCTTTATAAGATTTAGTAGTACTTTCTTATCAAATTTTAATTGCTGCTGTTGCTGTTCTTGTTGTTCTCGTTGTTGCTGTTCCTGATAATGATATTTCCTGTTATCGTAATTTTCAAAAAGACTTTGTGAGCCAACTATAATGTGTTCACCATTAATATCACCTTCTACTCCAGCACCAGCTATTTCATTGAAATTACTTGGAATTGCCAATAAACTGCTACCAAACTTTTCTTTGGCTTTTTGGACAATTACACGAGCTGCTGGATGAGAAGACATTTGCTCCATTCCAGCAGCTTTGAGCAATAGATAATCTGAAGCATTGTTATTGTTGCTAGTGATGATAGTGTTGCTATTATTGTTATTAATACTATTATTATTGACCTCTTGTATTATTTTGCCATCTTTTGTTAAAACAACAATGTCCTCTACAACAGGAGATCCGTAAGTAATAGTGCCTGTTTTATCAAATACAACTGCTTGTGATTTACCTATTTGTTCAATAGCAGCTCCAGTCTTTATTATAATTCCTATCTTTGCACATCTATTTATTCCACTCATAATAGCTACAGGAGTTGCAAATATAAGTGAACATGGAGTAGCAACAACAAGGACAGATAGGATAGTCTGTGGATTTTGGGTTATGAGCCAACTAAATCCACTTATTGCTAGTGTTATTGGGGTAAACCATAATGCATATCTATCTGCAAGCCGTTGTATTGGGGCTTTCTCTTCTTGGGCTTTCCGCACTAGCTGCACTATTTTAGCATACTGACTATCCTCGCTAACTTTTCTGGCTTGAATTTCAAAGGCATTTCCTCCTGTATTAATAGTGCCACTAAAGACCTCATCACTAACGCCTTTGTTCTTTGGTAAAGGTTCTCCAGTAAGTGCAGATTCATCAATTTGCGCTCGACCGGAGATTATCATTCCATCGACAGGAATGAGATCGCCCGAGCGTACTACAAGTAAATCACCGATTCGAACATCGGTTACTTTTATTTCTTCTAAGCTTTGATCATCAATACCGTCATAATCACTACTATTGTTGTTATTTACTTTCCTCATTTTTCTATATGCAATGCGTGGAGATCTAGCCATTAATTCATCCAGTGAAGATGAAGCTCTTCTAAATGCGTAATCCTCTAGTGCTTTACCACCAGTTTGCATTATGACGATAACTACTCCCGGTAAAGCTTCATTTGTTAAGATAGCTGCAATAATTGCCAGCATTGCTATTATGTCAGAAGCAAAATGACGATGGATCATTCCCTTTATAGTACCCCACACAACAGGAATTCCTCCAATAACTAATGTCGAAAACCAAATCCACTGCCCAACAATAGATTGATTTGACACATAATAGATTGCACCTAAGAGTAATCCCAAAACTGCAAAAACAGGTATAGGATATCTTCTTGCAAATAGAACAATTTTACTTACTTTTAGAAAGTGATTGTAAATTGTTAATATATTGTTAGTATTATTACTATCGATATAACTTTTGTCCTTTTGCAAAAAAATTTAACTATAGTATTTCGACAATAAACATTGTAGGGTCAAGGCTCTAAAAAACATTACATAATTGTAGATAGTATCTTTACATTTAGCTTTGTTTTTCCTTACTAGTAGACTCGTTACCATCTGCTTGCAGTTTTACAACAGTTGTAACCGATGGTTCATCAAGTGATCAAATTTTTATACAGATAAAGTATTAATATGAGCATAATTTGTCGCTATCTTGCAGCACAGTGTATCAGTAATAAATAACATTTGCGCTAGCTTATAGAGTTGTGATTATAACTGAATAGCAGAGGAAGCAGCAAGAGCGAAAGCTGGAGACAATACTTGTCTGAATTATGCGCAAAACCATACGGTGATAATAATCAAAGACAATTCACCATGCGTACAGAGTAGTGTACGTACACATTCATGGCAGGAATTTCCTGACGATGAACAAATAAGACGGTGGATTACATCAGTATTAAAGGTGAAGGTGAAGACATTGAGGGTGCAATTCAAGATCCATAAATGACATGATATCTATAGAGTGAATTCTTCAACACTGTGCAATTATGCTAAGTTTTTAGATAGGTTTTCTAAACTATTAACAGTAGAAAGTAATATGCGAATCGGAATCATACAAATGCGATTAACATCAGAAATAAACAAGAATGTGTTAAAGATCCTAAGCCATATTCGTTATGCCCACAAAAGTAAATTGGATCTTTTATGTTTTCCTGAATGTGCTCTCTCCGGTTACATAGTTGACCATCATAAAATGAAATGGGAACAAATAAGGGATGGGATTGAAAAGTTGCAGCAAGCATCAAATTCATACGATATTTCTCTTGTGGTTGGTTCATCATGGCTTCAGAATAGTAGAACATATAATAGTGCTCTAGTCATTAGACCAAATACATCTTTATTAACATACTATAAGAACAACTTGACAGAATATGACAAGAAATATTTTGCTATAGGCAAAACTACACTTGTATTTGATATAAACAGAATCAAGTGTGGAGTCCTTATATGTAGAGATCAAAACTATCCTCTGCTAGCAATGAAATACAGACATGTTAAAATCTTATTCTATTTATCATCGCATTATTACAGTAAGAAAGAAGCATTAAAAAAAGAGCGAAAGAATAAATCATTTCCCATAGTCAGAGCATTGGAAAATATGATATATGTCGCCAAGGCCGATGCTGTAGGTACGCATAATGGTTTAGTGAGTATCGGTGGTAGTATTGTAGTAGATCCAGAGGGCTATGTTATCGCTGAAGCCAAAAAAGGGAAAGAAGAAGTACTAAAATTCCAACTTTAATGTGATAATCCTATATGGTTCGACTTCTATTTGTAAGGCATTATTCTTAATTTGTTCAAGTTTTCTAATCTCATTTTCAAGTAAGTCAGTAACGACTGCTGATTTTATAATCTTGCCAAATTTTAGAATGGCAACTGTTCGTTTTCCTTCTGTTTCAAAAAACCTAACGATAACAGACTCGCTATCTTCACTCATCCTAAGTGCACTAATGAGAATGTTTTTAGGACTAATTTCTAAAAAAGAGAATTTACCAAGACATTTATTCTTATATTCGGTATTCTCGGTCTTTGTGACTTGTATTGAAACTAATGGCATATTAATCTCCATTCCATATCGATAACTTGCGGCCTCTCTCCAATCACCATCATGCGGTAATACCGAATATCTGAATGTGTATGGTTTTACTTCAGCTGCATCAGGAGTAGGTATGCAGGGTCCCATTATACCATCTGAGGAGAGTACGACTACACTTCGCAATAATGTCAAATAAATTGAATGATCTCTAATTTCATGTGATGGAATGCCTTGATTTAAGATGCTTACTCCACTGTCATTGTCTGAATAATCAACCCATTCAAGCGCAGGAAAGATCCCGGTTGGCTTTTCACTCATTTTCATTTTCTTTTTGTTAGAATAAAATTGATTTGTTTTTCTTCTAATAGCACCAAACTGTGTTCCCGACCAATAGCTTTTAGAGGTTATTGGGGTTTCGAATCTAACTCTTATTCGAGAGTGAGGATGACGGTCATGTATATGTGTTATAAAATCGATACGTGACAAATCATTGTATATAATTATTTCTTTCTTTATCTCTATGTATTTATGTCTAAATAATATTGGCTTTAATTTATCCGTCAATCTGTAGGGCCATCGTAATGCATAATAATTGCTTTCCAACGTAATATGGGATCTTAATTTGCGTTTTAATACTCTGAAATTATCTGCTGTGAACGCACCATACTTAACTCCTTTTCCAGTTTCAGATTTAAGTAATCCTAGATTTTCTCTATGATAATATAGATCACCTAATTCTTCTTCTACATTTAGTTCATTTCCCGTAAAATACGTTAAATCGTTCTTAGTTACCGTTACAATCCCATTATCAGGATCTACTTGTACCTCAAAACCATCGGCAATCTTTTGCTTAAAGCCTATCTCGTTTGAAGAATGGATAGTACTTGAATCGCTCATCGACCGATTCCCATCTTTGATTATATTATATGTAAAGAATCCCAAAGCAGGTACTGTAGGAATAAAACCAATTTTTATTGTCTTAAAGCTTTCATCGGGATGAAGAGAGTGTTGCAGAACCTCTACGTCGATTATTTTTTCATTTTCTGTCCCATCTTCATAGTTCAACTTCAAGCCTACAATCCCCTTGACTGCACCTTCATCAAATTCCAAATCACACTCACACCAGTTTCTGACCTCCCATGAAAGTGGATTAAATACAATCAAATCTGGTTCGCCCTCTACCCTTTTGGTAAGTTCACTAATACAACCCAGTATGGTTTTGCTTAATGTATTATCTGCATCATCAAATATATCTTTGATTTCGTCATATACTTCGTCAATTCCTGTGCCTGGTAAGGCATCATGCATTGCTACAAATAGAATCTTTTTCCAATATTTCTTGAGTTGATCTGTTGCTAGAATACTAGCGCATCCTTCCAATTTACAAATAGTATCCAGTCTTTCTGATGTAAGTAAAGAGTTTTCAAATTTTTTTGTGCGCTGCTTAATCCACATCCTTGATGATGTACTGTCAGGAAATACTTCAGACAGTCTGCCTGAATACATTTCACCTCTCCTTACCTGAAAATCAATCTTTTCTTTTTCTAAAGATTTGAAAAATTCTATTGGTGTTGCGATGACCATTCTTGCGCTGTCCTGATGGTCACCTTCATTCCATTTCTTTACCACGTCCGAGGTTTCTGGCTGTGGGCCCATCACCCCACTGCCAGAAGGCATCAAAATCTGATTAGAAGCTGCAAACTTTTTTAATTCACTATAAGACTTATCTAATTTGGTTAGATCTAGGCCCGCTCTGTATCCTAAGGGCATCCAATGACACATTATGCGGGATCCGTCTAACCCTTCCCATAAAAATTCCGAAGGTTTGGGCTTATCAAGACCTCGCCTAAATACAAAATACTTGTATCCACAACCCAACAGAATCTGTGGCCATTGTGCATTAAATCCAAATTCATCAGCTCCCCATGCAACGCGTACATCTTGATGCAGTTTTTCCTTGACATATTTTTTCCCCTCCACTATCTCCTTTATCAGAACCTCTCCGTTAGGTAGCATCACATCTGATAATAGGTATTGTCCTCCGGCCACCTCAATTTTGTTTTTTCTTGCTAAAGTCGTTATGTCAGCAAAGAGCTCGGGATACTTATTTTCAATATGTTCCAAAAGAAAGGTTTGTTCGATAAGGAATTTGTAATCTGTTGTCTTCATTAGCTGCACAGCTTGCTTTAAAATAAATTCTATGTTAATATAGTAATAATCTTCTTTATTGAATACCCATATTGCATCATAGTGCGTGTGCGGTACAAGATATATTACTGGATTAGCCATTTTGATTAAACCACAGTCTCATATAATTGAGAGTGGCTTGTATCTTTGTGCTTATTATACGTTGTTCCGCATAGTAATAATATCGTTACCGATTTTACTATATTGTATGAAGATCACTGAATATCAACTTATTTTACGCTTTAGTCGTTAGTGGAAATGCATATGATAGGGTATCGTAATTTATCGATACCAATTAAATTAGATAATATTAAGATATCCCGCCAAATTCGTAGTCGGCTGGATTGATCCATTCTTTATAGCATAGACTGAATGATCAAGTGCACTGCGAAATATTGAAAATGACTCCCAATAATGTCAACAGATTGGTCTCTTGGAATAATCAACATATGCATTAACCTTCTAAGTAAAAAAGTGGTTGCTGATTGCCAAGTATGGACTCGTTACCAGCAATCATTCGCTCGTTTATTAGCAATCACTAACATGAACTCACTTAGGTCTGGTATCTCCGTATATATGTTGCGTACGTACGACTACCGCTGCTAGTAAGCAATAAATCTAGCAGTACATTACTTATGGTTCTCACGCTATAGGGCTCTTCTGGTTTCAAAAAAAGTCCGATAATATAGATAGAGATGTTTTAGCAAACCAAGTGGTGACAACGACTTCTGTCATATAGGATCGTTTACTATTGATATATCACTATATGCAATATCACTATGTACTAAACCATAAAAATTGGATTTTGATTAAAATTCGAGTACCTAAATTAGATAGACCAAAAATAAGTTTGATTAATTAGTTTGTGATCATATATAATTTTATATCAGCAAATACCTGATTCTTTAAGTTTATTCTATGGCAAATCATTAAAATATAATGCTAATGTCAATGCGGTAGATATGTATCATAAATCTTTCTTTCACTACTCATATGTGTAGTTTCAAAGATGTTAATAAATCAATAAACTCTCGGGTCATATGTATATGCTAGAATACTGATATAGTGTTTTAGGTTCTATATACATACAATATTAAATGACCGAAAAAAACAATCTAAATCTAAAAACAATACGAGTTTCAAAATACATGACAAAGAATGTAATAACAGCTACTGCAGATCAATCTATTCAATCTATATGTATCCTGATGCATGAAAATAACATAGGAAGTGTAGTCATAGTTAGAAGAGTCGTGGATGGCTTAAAACCAATAGGAATAATTACTGAAAGGGATATAATACACCAAATAGGAAAGGTAGATCTTTTTACAACTCAAAGTTCTGTTAGAGAATTAATGAGTGGTAGTGGTAGTAGAGATCTGATAACCATAAGTTCTGATACTTCAGTAAGTGATGCGATATCTACTATGCATGCAAACAATATCCGAAGACTACCAATAATTGACGACAATGATAAAAGAATGATTGGAATAATTACAGATAAAGACATAATCAAGATAATCTTAAGAATAAGCGGCATTACTACTTCTTACTATATACCACCTACGTTCAATGTAGCATTTGAAGAAAGGCAAGAAGAAAACAATTAACAACTTCAGGAATCCAATATAGTAGATTAAGTCATAACTATAATAGCACTTCTAGTTAGTTATCTGATCTTTATCTTTTATATGTAGACTAAAACCTTACCATTTATGTACATCTCCCTCAAGAAGCCCACTTCCTAGGTGTATTCTGTCTATATGTTTTGACAAGTCGGCTTTATTATCAAATTTTGATTGGCAGTAAGGACATACGATCCTTATAATTTGTTCGGCTGTATTTTCAGGATTTGAGGACTCGATTTCAGCCAATTCTAGACTCTCCTCTGGCATATTTCCGACTATAGACATGAGTGTTACAGCGCCCACTGGAAAAATGGTTTTAATATTTGGTGTTAATTTTTCATCTTGTCTTGATACGCCATCATCAGTATTTTCTTTCTCCCCTGTTACCAATAATCTTCTTATGTGATTTCTTCTCATCAAAGATATTGCTTCTTTGACTGATACCCCTTCGTCAACTGCAACTATTGGGGAACTCATGATCTCCCCTATAGTAACTTTAAATGGGCCTTTATTTTCGGCGATTACACGATATAAGATATCTCGCTCTGTAACTATACCAATAGGATTCTTGTCTGGTTCTTGTCTTTTTTCATGTCCCTTCTTTGATTTTGTAACAAATACAGAAGATATACCCTTATCTCTCATTAATTTTACAGCGTCTATAATGACCGTATCTTCATCCAATGTAGCAAAATCTTTTTCGGCAATAGTTCCTATTTTCTGATTCATGGAAGCAGAATACATCTAATATGATGTATAACTAGACTCAATTATTATGTTTTTAACTTTACCCATCATTAATCATCATTAGGACTCAATCTGAAGAGCAATTGGAATAGCATACATCGAATAAGACATCTTCCACTTTACACTTCTAGTGATATTAGTAATTGCTTACACTTATTGTCATCTGGTTGATGCGATTAAAGCAATACGAATAGACAAATCTTGACTCCTCAAATTACGTGATACCGTAGGTAGAGTATATATCAAACAATGGTATATTTGGGGTTGAAAAGATATCAGTTGTTTTCTAGAAAAACAATTTTCTATCTGACAAGCAAGACAGGACAGTGAATGTGCTGCGCCACACCATTTGCCACACTTCCTAATAGGAACCTTTTTAGTCCGGTCCTTCCTCTGGTTGCCATAACAACCAAATCCACATTTTCGTTAGTTGCATAGTTTATGATGGATGCAATAACTGAATTAACATCCATGAGGATCTCTGTTTTTACAATAGTAATACCTTGAGAATTTGCTAAATCTTTTATTACATTAAACCATGCCTCAACCTTCTTTAGTATATTTTCCCGGTATTCATTGGATGGGTGTAAATGAGGTACACTAGCAATTGCGTGTACACATACTAATTGTGCATTTTCATACTTCGCGATTTTTGTGGCATATTTGGCAGCATCTAAAGAGAAGCCTGAATCTTCAATCGGAAGAAGGATTTTTCTTATCTGAATCCCGATACCATTGCTAATAGCCCTGTCTTCTGTTGACATACTCCTCTGCCCTTCGATTCCGAAATTTGAGCTTTTCGGATGCAAATACAATAGATAATATATACTTCAATACTGAGAAATTTGAATGCAAGTGAAAACATACCTATTCTTGACAGAATCATAATTATCTGTACCCTCAAATACAAGTATCAGATTAACAGAATTGTACTTGTATAGAACGTATCTTTTGGATTAGTTTTGATAGATTTACTTGGATTATCTTGTTTTATCTCCGAGTATCTTCAAACAACAAGACCAAGCACTAGCTCAACAGCACGTCCAGACAACAAAATATAGAAATCTGGTAATGGACTTGGGAAATGGAGTAAAGACCAAGGCTCAACTAACTTATCCTGCTAGTGGAAAAGGACCTTTCCCTGGCGTTCTTCTTATTGCAGGCAGCGGTGCTCTTGATAAGAGTCAGCTTTTAGATCCTCTAAATGCAACGAGATTAGAGGCTGTCCTGAATGGTTTAGATCGGAATCTAGTCTGATACTTACTT
>Ga0079220_10000148_pt1 | contig 14732 bp, 11 predicted proteins | sample GAAS100_FD_75071 | JGI IMG/M metagenome (GOLD analysis project Ga0079220, IMG submission 75071) | Agricultural soil microbial communities from Georgia to study Nitrogen management - GA AS100 | ecosystem: Environmental > Terrestrial > Soil > Agricultural land | place: USA: Georgia | collected... | reverse complement strand
TGGACCGGCGCATCGGGATGGTGTGCGGTAGAAAAGGGTGCCCGGTGGAAATCAGCGCCTTGGAGATGCGCGTCAATTCCCGCGCGCGCGTACGGAAGAAGCGCAGCCTTCGTCGCAGGCGGATCCCTGCCGCCGCCTTGGCGGTCGTGGTTTTCTCGCTCATGAGTCCGTGGTTTTGCCCTTTGCCAATTATACATGGCGCAGCGTCGTCATGAACCGCGAGAGCGATTCCGTGCGGCATGTGTCATCCAGTGCGATTTTCGCGGAAGCGCGTGATATATCGCTGCACGATAGATTGAATTCGGCTATGATAGAAGTGTGATGCTTTCTTGCCGATGACCGCAGAAACGGTTCCAGCCACTTGCCCAGAATGCGGGATAGCGCTGCCGGCGCCGGGAGCGCCGTGTCCCCACTGTACGTCCGCCTTTAAAACCTGGGGGCGCTCGAGAACAGTTTTCTTATCGCTGTGCGGCTTGCTGCTGATTCCCCTGTTCACAATCACCGGAGTCGTGGTGCGGCTTTTCCACGAGAAGCAGGCGCGGATCGCGGAAGAGTGGCGCGTGGCGGGCGAAGTGAACCTCGCGGCGGTGCGCTCGGCGGCAGCCATCGAGGATTTTCGCAACGCGCTGCTTTACTCGCCGGAAAGCGCTCTGCTTCAGCTGGAGCTGGCAAAGGCGCTGGCGGAGCAGGGGCAAACCACCGAGGCGCAGGACTACCTGCTGAATTTGCGGACAAAGGATCCGGAAGACGCGCCGGTCAATCTGGAACTCGCGCGGATCGCGGCGCGAATGGCGGCCCAGCAGAAAGACAATGAAGCCGTTCAGGTGGCGACCACTTACTATCACGATGCCATGTATGGTCACTGGCCCGATGCCGCTCACGACAAACGGCTGGCCACGCGTTCGGAGCTGATTGAATTTTTCCTGAAGATGGGACGCAAGGATTCCGCGCGTGCCGAGGCGCTCTCCATGGCTGTGGAAAACCCCGCCGACCCCGACGTGCGCGTGCTTGCCGGGAAATATTTGCTGCAAGCCGGAGATGCTCAGACCGCGCTGGCCGAATTTCGCAGAGCGGCCCAGCTCGAGCCCGGTAATGCCCCGGCCTACCTGGGAGCGGGAAATGCGGCGCTGGCTGCGGGAGATTTTGCGGACGCGGAACGCTACCTCGCGCGCGCCATACAGACGGGAGTGAAGGATCCTGACATTGCCGCCAGACGGCAAACGGCGGCTCTGGCAGCCGAGATGGATCCGTTCGTTTCGAATCTCTCCGATACGGACCGGCGCCGGCGCGTGTTGCGGATTTTTCACGCCGCGGAGCAAAGAGCCAAAGCATGCTTGCCGGCGATGTTTTCCGCCGGGCCAACTCCGGCGCCGGATACTTTGAAAACTCTCGCTGCGCAGCGGGCCGCGTTGCCGAAGGACCTGACCCTACCGGACCTGGTGCTGCATCCTGATTTCGAAAGCAAGGCCCTGAACTGGGCGCTGCAAACCGAGAAAGCCGCAGCACAACAATGCGGCGCCGGCGGAACCACCGAAGGAGCCATCGCGCTGATTGCCGCAACCCACCGGGAATCCTAGGGAACCATGGCCAGTACAACAAAAGTTGATGCTGTCCCCGCCGCGAAATTCGAGTGGTGGCACGGGCTCAAGCAATTCGGGCAGGAACTCACGCGCCGGGAAGACCGCCTCTTCCTCCTGCTCGCCGTGATGATCGGATTGTTCGCAGGCCTCTCGGTCGTGTGTTTCCGGATGGCCATCGAGTGGATCCGCTTGTGGCTGCTCGGCTCTTCCGAAACTCCGCCCGTTGTGCGTTTGCTGCTGGCGCCTTGCCTGGCCGGTCTTGTTATCGGAATCATCGTGAAGCGCTTCTTCCCGCGCGTACGCGGCAGCGGCGTCAATCAGACGAAAACCGCCGTGTACATTTCCGACGGCTACATTCCCTTTCATACGGTCATTGGGAAGTTCTTCTGTTCGGCGCTGATCATCGGAAGCGGCCATTCGCTCGGTCCGGAAGATCCCTCGCTGCAGATCGGCGCCGGAATCGCTTCGATTGTTGGCCGCAAGCTGCGCCTGTCCCGCGAGAATTTGCGGCTCATCGCTCCCGTGGGCGCCGCCGCGGGACTCGCCGCCGCCTTCAACGCCCCTATTGCAGCGGTGATCTTCGTCATCGAGGAAATCGTGGGCAAGTGGAGTTCCGGAATTCTAGGCGCCGTGGTGCTCTCCGCGGTGTCTTCGGTTGTGGTGATGCGCGGTTTTCTGGGCGCCGAGCCGCTGTTCCGCATTCCGCCTTTTCAACTTGCGCATCCGTTGGAGTTGCTTGGCTACGCGGCCCTCGGCGTTTTCGGCGGAGTCTTCTCCCTGTTTTTCGTGAAGCTGGTCGCCTGGCTCCGCATGTGGCTCCGGAGCTGGCCCGATTGGACCGAATACGGCCAGCCCGCCATCGCCGGCCTTTCGCTGGGAGTCATCGGCCTCTGGCTGCCTCAGGTCCTCGGCGCCGGGTACGACGTCATGGACCAGTCCATGCACGGCCGTTACATCTGGCAATTTCTCGCGCTCCTGGCTCTCGCAAAAGTCGTCGCCACCTGTCTTTCCTTTTCAAGCGGAGCGCCCGGCGGCATGTTCGCGCCCACCATGTTCATTGGCGCCATGCTCGGCGGCGCCATCGGCGGCATCGAGCACCATTTTGTTCCCGCGCTCACGGGCAGCGTGGGCGCTTACGCGCTGGTGGGCATCGGAACGCTCTTTGCGGGATTCCTGCGCGCGCCAATGACTTCCGTTTTCATGGTTCTCGAGGTCAGCGGTAACTATTCCATCATTCTCCCCGTCATGATCTCGAACACGATCGCGTACCTGATCTCCGTGAAATACCAGAAGGTTCCGGTTTTCGATCTGCTCTCGAAGCAGGACGGATTGGACTTGCCCTCGCTCGAGGAAGTGCGCGAAGAAGACCCGCTGCGCGTGGAAAACGCCATGCGCTCCGCCGGCATCCCGCCCCTGCGAACGGACAAGCCGGCCATTCAGGCGCGTGGCGAACTCGAGAAAGCCACGCAGGAGTGGGTGCTGCTCCACGACAAGCTGAGCGGCTGGCACATCGTCCGGCGAACTGAGCTTGTCGACAAACTGGTCTCGGCCGGGAACGACGCGAAGCTCGCGGACGTCGTGCCTTGGCATCCCGTGCCCGCGGTCTATCCCGACCAAACCCTGGATACACCCCTGCGCAAAATTGACGGGTTGCCGTTTCTGCCGGTCGTGCACCGGGCCAATCCCGCACGGCTCGTCGGCATCGTGTCCCGCGAAGACATTTTGCAGGCGTACACCAAAGAAGGCGAAGAAGAGATCGGTCTCCCCAGCCCCTCCTAGCTCGTTCCAATCGGCCCTTAGCTCGTCCAGCTCTTTCCTCGCTGGCCTCTTCCGTGCTCCGCGCCTCTGCGCCTTTGCCTCCTGCTTCTTCCAGCCCAGTACTATCCCCAAAATGTACCTTGCCGCCATCACCATCCTGCGATAAAATGTCTTTTGCGCTCCGGAAAGGAGCCTTCTGCCGCCGCCCCTGGCACAATTCGTCCCACCCCACCTTTTTCAAGATTCCTCCGGCCTTCCTCACGCGCTTTTTTCTGGTCCGCTAACCCGCTTTAGAATGAACACTTGCAGATCTGTAACAAAACACTGGACTTCATCTCTTTTAGAATGAACAGTTACGCAAAAATGGGGAGGGGGGCCCCCGCCCCGTCCCAGGATTCTCAATCGGCGCTGCCGCGGCGGAGCTTCCGCGCAGGCGGGTGATAGAATCCAAGCGAAGGAAGCGCGCCCATGCAACCGCGACCCGCAAACCGAGGTGAGCCATGATTGAAGGAACTTACGGAACGGCAACCGCCGAAGGCGCCGTCGGCACGCGCACTGAATCCGATAGCATGGGCAAAATCGAAGTCCCCAACGACCGCTACTGGGGCGCGCAAACCGCCCGCTCGCTGATTCATTTCGCGATCGGCAAAGACACTATGCCGCCGGAACTGATTCGCGCCTTCGGCATCCTCAAAAAAGCCTGCGCGCTGGTGAACCAGGATTTGGGCAAGTTGCCCGCCGAAAAATGCAAGCTGATCGTGCAAGCCGCCGACGAAGTGATTGATGGCAAACTGAACGAGCACTTCCCTCTTCGCATCTGGCAGACCGGCAGCGGCACGCAGACGAACATGAACGTGAACGAAGTGATCTCGAACCGCGCCATCGAGCTGGCCGGCGGGGTGATGGGCAGCAAGAAGCCGATTCATCCGAACGACGATGTAAATATGTCGCAATCGTCGAACGACACGTTTCCGACGGCAATGCACATTGCGGCGGCGGCGGAAACGGCGCGGCGGTTGCTGCCTGCGGTGAAGAAGTTGCGCGACGTGCTGCACGCCAAGAGCAAGGAGTTCGGAGACGTCGTCAAGATCGGCCGCACGCACTTGATGGACGCCACGCCTCTCACGCTCGGCCAGGAATTTTCCGGCTATGTCAGTCTGCTGGATCGCGACGGCGGGCGGATCGCGATGACGCTCGAGGGTTTATATGATTTGGCAATTGGCGGGACGGCAGTGGGCACGGGATTGAACGCGCACCCGGAATTTGCCGACCGCGCCGCGAAGAAAATCAGCGAGCTGGCCGGCCTGCCGTTCCGGTCGCATCCGAACAAGTTTGCGGCGCTATCGGCGCACGACGAAATCGTGTTTGCTTCGGGCGCGCTGAAGACGCTGGCGGCTTCGCTGATGAAGATCGCGAACGACATTCGCTGGATGGCTTCGGGGCCGCGGTGCGGCCTCGGCGAACTGTCGCTGCCCGAAAACGAGCCCGGCTCCTCCATCATGCCCGGAAAAGTGAATCCCACGCAGAGCGAAGCCATCACCATGGTCGCCGTTCAGGTGATGGGCAATGACGCCGCCATCGGCTTCGCCGGCTCGCAGGGAAATTTCGAGCTGAACGTTTTCAAGCCCGTGATGATTTTCAATTATCTGCATTCCGTCGAGCTGCTCGCCGATGCCATGAACAGTTTCGTCGAGCACTGCGTCGCCGGAATCGAAGCCAACCGCGACCGCATAGACTACTACCTCCACAATTCCCTGATGCTCGTCACCGCGCTCGCTCCCAAAATCGGCTATGATGCCGCCGCGCAGGTCGCCAAAGCCGCCCACCACTCCCGCATCAGCCTCCGCGAAGCCGCCCTCAAGCTCGGCTTCCTAACCGCCGACGAATTCGACGCCCTGGTAAAGCCCGAGGACATGACCCACCCTTAAGCAAATATGAAACCGAGCGACGTGATCCGCTTTCTTACGCAGAATGTCGAGCCTTTGAGTCACCCCATTTATGGCGACCAGTACAGAGCCGCCGTACGATTAACTGACGGCACGTATCTGCCTTGTGTTCTTTTTCGCAGCGCACGAGCGGAAGTCGAGCTGGCGGTGCGTCGTTTCAAAGAAGTCCGTTGGAAGAGATCGGAGTACAAGAAAACAGTGAAAATCTTCGTGACAGGTGGATCGCGTGTCGCCGGTTACGATATAAGTACTATCGAAGTCTCTCCATTTGCTTGGCCGATCTCGCTACTGAAGACTATCCGAGGTGAAACGACTATGGGCTGGACTGCGTTCGTCGTCGAGATGGATGACGGAACGATGCACTCGTTTGGTACGGCTTTCCGAATGGAGTTTTTCGATTTGCCGGAGGGCTACACGTATCGAAATATTTCATGAATTCACAGTGGCGTCATCTATTCTGCTGAAAGAGGTCTGGAAGCTTTTTCGCTGCACGCAATGAAAGAAGCTCGTGTCTTGCGTGAACGCCCATTTTTCACCTGTAGTCTTCAAGAGTTTGTTTGAACCGGTCCTGAAGAAAGTGTGGGAGACTTCATGAAACGCGCTGCAGCGTTGCTTGTTCCTGGGATCCTATTGTCGGCTCCATTTATTTTGGCCCGGCGAACCCCTTCAACTAACACGCTCAAGGCGACGCCGAAGACGGTGGCTTGGGGATATTACGATGCGGAGGCGGCGCCCGTGCTCCGCATTAAGTCGGGCGACACCGTCGAAGTCGACACGCTGATCACTTCCACGCCGGAGCGGCTCGAAAAAGCGGGCGTGCCGCCGGATCAGGTCCAGCAATCGCTGCGCGATATCGTCGAGCAGGTGAAAGACAAAGGTCCGGGCGGACACATCCTTACCGGGCCGATCTACATCGAAGGCGCCGAGCCGGGCGACACGCTCGAAGTGAAAATCCTTTCGGCGAAGCTGGCGATTCCCTACGCTTACAACGCGTTCGGGCCGGGGCGCGGATTCCTGCCCGATGATTTTCCTTACGCCAAAATGAAAATCATTCCGCTCGACGAAAAGCGCATGGTGGCGAAATTCGCGGAGGGAATCGAGATCCCGCTGCATCCTTTTTTCGGCAGCATGGGCGTTGCGCCCGCGGAGAGCGTGGGCCGCTGGAACAGCGCTCCGCCGTGGCGCATCGCGGGTAATCTCGACAACAAAGACCTCGTTGCGGGATCGACGCTGTACATTCCGGTGTTCGCCAAGGGCGCGCTGTTTGAAGTGGGCGACGGGCACGTCGGACAAGGCGACGGTGAAGTGGACATCACCGCGCTCGAAACTTCGCTCGCCGGCACGTTCCAGTTCATCGTGCGCAAGGATATGCACCTGAAATGGCCGCGCGCCGAAACGCCCACGCACTACATCACCATGGGCCTGAACGATAACCTGAACGAATGCGCGCTAGCCGCCACGCGCGACATGATCGATTTCCTCGTCGAGGAAAAACATCTCTCCCGCGACGACGCCTACATGCTCGTCAGCGTAGCCGGCGATTTGCACATCACCGAGTTGGTGGATGGGAATAAGGGCGTGCACATGATGCTGCCGAAATCTATTTTTCTGACATCAGGGGCGAAATGAACCCTGCCAAGAATCGACGACCGCGCACAACCGTTGTCATTCCGAGCGAAGCGAGGAATCCGCTTTTTCTTCGGCCCCAACGATAGAGGCAGCTCCCTCGGGAAGAAGGGTCTGCTTCTGAGAAAGGACAATATGGAGAAGCTCTATTATGTGTACATCCTAGCGAGCCGGTCGCGGACGCTTTACACCGGAATCACCAATAATGTGATTCGGCGAACCGGCCAACATCGCGAGGGAACCGTGGCGAGCTTCACAGCGAAGTACCGCATCCACCGGCTCGTGCACTACGAAATCTTTCGCGATGTGCGCGCCGCAATCGCGCGCGAAAAGGCAATCAAGGGATGGACCCGCGCCAAAAAGGTCGTGTTGATTCAGAAAGACAATCCGACATGGGAGGACAAAGCAGGGGATTTGTTTCCAGCGTTTCCAAGAAAGGAAAAAGCGGATTCCTCGCTTCGCTCGGAATGACAAGTTCTCTGCACTTCTCACAAATCCTCCGCGTCCTCTGCGCTCCGGCCTTTGTGCTCTCTGCGTTAAGTCTTTTCCTCTCTTTGCCGGTACTGGCGCAGGACGCAGCGCAGAAACCCGCGTGGTGTCAGGCGCTGCCGCGCCCCGAATACAAGACGCTCGAGCGCGTCCTCCCAAACGAAAACTGGTTCGAGGTTTACAAAGTCGCGCCGGAAACTTTCGCGATCTACGAGCCACATCAGTTCGAGGAAGTGATTTCCTACCTCATTGTGGGCCGCAGGCAGGCGGTGCTCTTCGACACCGGAATGGGCATCGGCAACATCAAGGAAGTCGTGTCGAGGCTGACGAGCCGGCCGGTCGTTGTGGTGAACTCGCACACGCACAATGATCACGTCGGCGACAACTGGGAATTTCCTTTCATCTACGGAATGGATACGCCGTTCACGCGCGCGAACGCGAAAGGCTCCGTCGCGGATGCGCAGGCGGAACTCGCGCCGGAGGAGATTTGCGGGGAACTGCCCAAGGGGTTCGACGCGAAGGCGTATCGCACCAAGCCGTGGCATGTTTCGATTTTCGCGCACGATGGGTTCAAGATTGATCTCGGCGGACGCACGCTCGAAATCGTCGCCACGCCGGGACACACGCCGGATTCGATCAGCCTGTTGGACCGCGAGAACGGGCTGCTCTTTACCGGAGACACGTATTATCCCGCGCCGATCTGGCTGTTCCGGCCGGAGACGAATCTCGATGCGTACGTGGCTTCGGTGAAAAAACTGGCGGCGCTGGCTCCGGAAGTGAAGCTGGTGCTTGGCGCGCACAACGTTCCGGTGGCGCAGCCTTCGGTGTTGCCGGAGCTGCTCGCCGCGATTCAAGCGGTGCGGGCGGCAAAAGTGGCGCCAATTCCCGATTCTCCAGGGAAGGTGATCTACAAGGTTGGCGAGATCACTTTTCTGATGCGCAATCCGAAAGCGCCAGCGCCCTAGCGCGCAAACAATGCCCGCCGATCCATCGCTTGCGCGGCGTTACGGCGGTTGCGGGTATAAGCTCGAATGGCAGAGGACCGCGGAAATGTTGCCGGCGCATGCAGTACGGGCGGCTTTGGGATTGGGGCTATCCCTGGTTCTGGTGCTGGCATGTTCGCTGGCGTCGCAGAGTTCGTCGGCGAGAGCGGGCAAAGACAAAAAGAAAGAGAGCAGGCACTTTTCAGGGCGCACGGTTTGGAATCTCGACGGCGGAGCCTTCTTTGCGACCGACGGCGGGCTGGCGAACGGAGCCTGCTTCCGCCTGGGAGGGCGGGTCGTGGCCCCGGATTTTTTTCGCAACCTGAAGCGCGTGGACGACGCGGACGGAACGACGTACCGGCGCGGGCGTGAAATCATCAAGAATTTTCCGGACGAGCTGCTGGTGGAGTTTGAAATCCGCGACTCGCCGTGTTCGCCGGACCTGAAGGACACCAAGCCGCGGCCGGCGCTGACGCCTGAAATGCTGGCGACGCTGAAGCTGCGGCTGTTCTGGAAAGCGAGCCTGGAGATGCGGCCGGTGCACAACGCGAAGATCACCGAGACGGAAACGCGGCCACTGGAGCCGTACGCCAGCGATGCAAAGAAGGAATTGCCGCAGCGGTATGAGTGGTTCTATGCGATGACCGTGCCGAGCGCGGGCGTGCCGCTGACGGACAGCCTGGTTTTCGTGCTGGAAACTCCGGACGGACATTTCGCGGCGCGGGTGGCGGCAAGATTGTAGAGTCATGATGCTCGAGGGAAGACAATTCGCTTTCAGGTCTGGCGGAATATGAAACGCGGAAACATCATCCTGCTGGCGCTGGTGATTCTTCTCGGCGTGGCGGCGGCGCTCGCCGCGAGCGTGCTTCACGACGGGGTGAGCGCGCGAGCAACGCCGAGCGCTCTGGAGATTTTTCTCGCTCGCAACCTGCGGCACCTGGCGATTCCGGCGGACGCGCGCGCGATGAAGAATCCTGTGGCGGATTCACCGGAAGTGCAGCGCGAGGCGCGGATGCATTTTGCGGATCACTGCGCGATTTGCCACGGCAACGACGGCAGCGGAGACACGCCGATCGGGCACGGACTGTATCCCAAGCCGCCGGACCTGCGGCAGCCGCGGACGCAGCAACTTTCGGATGGAGAAATCTACTGGATCATCGAGAACGGCGTGCGGCTGACGGGCATGCCCGCCTTTGGCGGGAGCGCAGAGCAAGATAGCGGCGGGGACAGTTGGAAACTGGTGCGCTTCATCCGGCATTTGCCGCAACTGACCATGGAAGAGCGCATGGAAATGGAGCAGAACAATCCCAAGGGGCCGGAAGACCGCGAAGAAGAGAAGCAGGAAGAAGAGTTTCTGAAGGGAGGGCAGCCGCAACCTTCCGAAGCGGCGCCGCATCACCATCATTGAGGCTGAGAACGTTACTCCGATTGAGGAGCGCACTATGAAATTTCCGTGGCTGTCGTTGATTCTGGCGCTGGCAGTGGCAGTTCCCGTACTGGCGCACGGCAACAAGAAGCACGTGATGGGCACGCTGGAAAAGGTTTCCGCGGAATCCGTGACGGTGAAAACGGCGAACGGCAAATCGGTGGAAGTCAAGCTGGGACCGAAAACGATGTACGTGACCAAAGACAATAAAGCCGCGAAAGCCGGCGATCTGGCGGTTGGACAGCGCGTGGTGATTCACGCGACGCCGAAAGGACAGGAGTTGATCGCGGACCAGGTAAAGTTTGCGGACGCAACGGCCGCAGCGGCACATCCCTGACCGGCGCAGCAGCCTGCGATTGCGCCGCTGGAGATTGCAAGCCTACTTTCCCTAAAAAGTGAGCCGCCCGCCAAAGTAAATGCTGCGGGCGCCGCCGGCTCCCTTCACCAGGCCGAAGTTGGCATCGCCGAAAGTTACGTCGGGATTGCTGAACTGCGGCGTGTTGGTGGCGCTGAACCAATCCGAGCGGATTTGGAGGCGCATCCCTTCCGTGATGCGAATGGATTTGGCCAAAGAAGCGTCCCAGTTGAAGAAGTTCGGCCCGGAGAGAATGTAGCGGCCAACGTTGCCGAAGGTAATGGCGCCGTTGAAAAGCGTCGGATCCTGGAAAACGGATGTATCGAACCAGGGCTGCGTGTCTACGCCTTTGAGCAGCTTGATGGGACCGGTCACCCACGGAGACTGGCGGTTTCCCGGAGTATTGATGCTCACGCAGTTGCATCCGAAATGGAAGGGCGTGCCGGTCATGAAGGTCATCACGCTGCTGAACTGCCACCCTCCGAAAACGGTATCCAGCGGCCCGCCTTGCAGCCAGCGTTTGCCCTTTCCAAACGGAAGTTCGTAGACGAAGCTTTGCACGAACATGTGCGTGCGATCGAAATCGGTTCGCGCATAGTTCCTGCGGAAATTGATGTAGTAATCGACGCCGTTGGCGTTCTCGCCGTTTTCCTCGACGAATCCGAGAGCCTTGCCGTAGGTATAGGAAGTGGTCAGCAAAAAGCCGTTGGAGAAGCGGCGATCGAATTTTACCTGGAGCGCGTTGTAGTCGGAGGAAGCGCCGCCGTAGCGCAGATTGGTATCCGCGGTGCGGCAAGTCGTTGTGCCGGGAACGCAGAAGCCGATCAGGGGCCGCCCGGCGTTGCCGGCGCCCAGAAAGGCCGGATCGGAAACGTTGTTGAGGTTGTAGATGATCGGAGCACGGACGCCGCGGTTGCCTACGTAGCTGAGGTCGAGAGTGAACTTCTGCGGCAGAGCCCGCTGGTAAGTGAGATTCCAGGACTGAATGTAAGGATCTTTATATTTCAGGTTGACGACGTCGTAGGTCTGATTGATCAGCAGCGGCGTGTTGGCCGGGATGATGCCGTTGGAAGGAATTGTGGCAACGAGCGGAGCCGGAAATCCTTTGGCAAAAGTAGAGGGCGTGCCGTCGGGCAAGATGGCGGGGCCGAAGCCGGACACGTTGTTGAACGCGTTGTTCTGCTTCACCGGGAAGTCGTAAGCGTAGGTGTTGTCGACGAAAGGCTCGTAGCTGATGCCGTAGCCGGCGCGAATGACGTCCTTGGAAGTGAGCTGGTAGGCAAGAGCGACGCGCGGAGCGAAATCCTTGTAGTTTCGTTGCATGCCGAGGTCCAAGGGATTGCCGCCAACGCCGGCGACGACGAGGTTGTTTGTGGCGGGATCGTAATTGGAGAATCCTCCCGGGAAATGCGGCGTGCCGGGAGGATAGAATTCCCAGCGGACGCCGAGATTGAGCGTGAGCTTCGAGGTGGCTTGCCACTTGTCGTTAAAGTAGGTGAAAACCTGCCACTCACGATAAGCGGGGAAAACCAGGGCGAGGTCGCGGCCAACCTGACTCGGCACGCCCAGGAGAAAGCTGGCGAAATTATTGGCGAAACCAACTTTGGGCGAGCCAGCGCAGCCGTTGCATCCGGTCTGGCTCGAACCGAAGTGCCAGGCGCCGCGGGGACTGAAGGTTTGCTCCTGCAGGAGATCGTCGCGCAAGCGGATGAGGTTGCCGCCCCATTTTACGGTGTGGTTGCCGATGACCTTGTTCCAGTTACTGACAATGTCCAAATCAGTTTCGGCGCGCACCCAGGGAAGGCTGGCGGAGTAGCCGACCATTGGATTGGAGATGGTGGCGTCGACGAAGACGCCGGTCAAGCCGCTTTCGAATGCGCCGACGTTGACTCCGGGTATGCCGATAGCGTCGGAGGCATTCGAACCGTAGTCGGTCTGCTGCGCGGTGTTGCGGTAGCGATTGAGGCCGATGCGATTCTGCACGACGAACTTGGGCGAAAAGATATGGTCCCAATTGACCGCGGCTGAGAAGGTTTTGTCGGTGCCGGTGCCCTGGAAACCGCCTCCGACCGGCCCGCCCGCCAGTCCGTAGGCGGGTGCCTGGGTGGTGGTGGGATTCATGTAGCCGAGATGGCCGGAGAGGTGATCGTTCTTGCCCTGATAGTGATCGATTTTGACGTCGAAGGAATTGTTGTTTTGCAAAAAGCCGGTGCTTTCGAGGAAATTCTGGCTGTATTTCGCGGTGCCGGCGGCAGTCTGGTTGTTATTGGGGAGAGGAACAAGCGCCAGGATGTTCGCGGCGACGGGATCGATGCGGTTGATGGGAACCATGTTGGGGCAGCCTGCGGGTTGGGCGCAGGCGGGATTGAAACTGGGATCGGCAGGATTGGACGATGCGACGAATTGCGTGCGACCAGTGCCGCAGAGCTTGGTGTTGCCGCCGGGGAGGCAGTCGGTGGTGTCTCCGGTCGAGGGATCAAAAATTTTGGAGAGCGCCGGGTCGCTAAAGTCGCCGGCGCGCTCGGCGGCGGTCGGGACGCTGAGGCGCTGGAATTGGGCGGAGTGGTTCGTGGTTCTGAGATAGTCGACGAAGAAAAATGTCTTGTCCTTGAAAATCGGGCCGCCGATGTTTCCGCCCCAGTAGTTGTAGACGGAATGGGGCTTCTGGAAAGGAGTTCCGTTGGGTCCGCGATCGAAGAAGCTTTTGGAGTTCAGGGCGCTGCCGTTATAGAAATCGTAGAGCGCTCCGTGAAAGTGATTGGTGCCGGACTTGTAGACGACGTTGACAACGGCGCCGAGGGCAGTTCCCTGCTCCGCGTCGTAGTTGCTGGTGATGACGTTGACCTCCTGGATGGCTTCGATGGGAGGAACGTAGACCTGCAGAAGCCCGGTTCTTTCGTTGTCGTTCACGCCTTCGATCTGGAAATTGTTGCTCAAGCTGGAAGTGCCGTTGACTTCGCTGTTGCGGCTGCCTTGCGGATTGAAGAAAACGGAGTGGTTGGATTCGGCGCGAGTGGCGCCGGGAATGAGGTTCACGAGATTCTGAAAATTCCTCCCGCTAGCCACCGGAAGCTCCTCGGCCTGAGCAGCGGTAACGTCGGCACCGGTTTGCGCGCTGTCTGTTTGGAGGGGAGGGAGAGTGGCTTCGACGTTGACGGTCTCGCTGACGGCGCCGGGTCGAAGGGTCAAATCGACGCGGAGGGTGGCGCTGACGGAGAGCGCCGCACCGCGACGGACAGCGGTGCTGAAGCCCTGCTTCTCGACGGAGATGGCGTAGGTACCGGGCGGGACATCGGGGAATGAATAGAAGCCGGTGTCATTGGTGAGGGCGGTGCGGGCAACGTTCTTGCCTTCCTCGGTAAGGGTGACCTTGGCGCCCGCCACGGAGGCTCCGGTGGCGTCGGTGATTGTGCCAACCACGGTGCCATTGACGGCCTGACCGGAGAGCTGGCTGGAAACCCCCGCCAAGAGGATGGCCAAAGTGGCGGCGAAGGCGAACAGGGAGAATTTGAAGCGGGATTTGGGGACGAGACAAGAAAAATAGCCGAACCACACCGCGAACTTGCGCATAGGACCCCCACTCACATGGAACTGGTTCCACACCGTAGCGATGCGGGCTGTGTATGTCAAGACAAAAAGGCCGCGCTAAAGAGGGAAACTGTCACCGGGCTTCTATAGGCCTCTGGAGGGGCATTGGAGTGGCGCAATCGAGCGCGAGAGGTGTGGTAAACTTTGCGGCAGGAAAATTTGTGAAGTACCGGGCCCGGAGCAGGCCAGGTCCACCGTCGAGGTGCCGGACCTGTGCATTTATGGAATCAGTTCCAAAGAAAGCAACGATCCGCGACGTCGCCGAGGCCGCCGGTGTCGGCGTGGGCACCATCTCGCGCGTACTGAATTCCAGTTCTCAGGTGACCCGGGAAACACGAGCGCGGGTGATGGAGACGATCCGGCGGCTGGGATTCCGGCCCAACGCGCAAGCGCGGCGGATTCTGAAGCGGCGGTCGGAAATGGTGTGTTTTCTGCTGAGCAACCGGGACTTCCTGCATCCGTTTCACGCGCGGATTCTGCAAGGCGTGGAGTCCTACGCCAGCGGGCTGAAACAGCACGTGCTCTTCGCGGCTTTGCACTATTCGGCGCGGACGGCTTCGCAGAAGATCGACGTTCCGCCGGTGCTGCAGGAGCATGGGCTGATCGACGGAGTGATTCTGGCGGGGACGGTTTATCCGAATCTGTTGCGAAGAATCGAGGCGATGCACGTGCCGTTCGTGGCCTTCAGCAACAATGTGATCGGGGCGGACGGCGAGCACCAGTTCGACCGAGTGGGTTTTGATGACACTGCCGGGACGCTGACGGCTACACGGTTCCTGATTAACGAGGGGCACCGGCACATTGTGTTTGCCGGAGATGTTTCCTTTCCGTGGATGGCGCGGAGGTATGAAGGATACCGGCAAGCCATGCGGGAGCGGCGTCTGAAAGCGCAGCAGTTGACGGTTCATGATGCGCCCGGTTTTGTGGAGTTCGGGCAAAAGAGCGGGACACAAATCAAGTCGCTGAAGCCGCGCTGCACAG
>Ga0079220_10000147_pt1 | contig 14733 bp, 12 predicted proteins | sample GAAS100_FD_75071 | JGI IMG/M metagenome (GOLD analysis project Ga0079220, IMG submission 75071) | Agricultural soil microbial communities from Georgia to study Nitrogen management - GA AS100 | ecosystem: Environmental > Terrestrial > Soil > Agricultural land | place: USA: Georgia | collected... | reverse complement strand
TTTTCGCCGGATGTCGCTTCCGGCGGCAGCAGCGGCGCCCCGGCGGTCTACTTCTTCAGCGCGCACCGCCAGAGCTGCGCGGGCAGGACCCTGGTGAGCTTTATTCTCAAAGCGACACTGGCGTCCCTGCTTCGCAGTTTTCGCTTCGAGCTCTCCGCCCCGGTCTTGGAGCCGGGTCGAATCCCGTATCTCTACGATCACTTCAGCGTGGCTCTGCGACCATGCGCGGATGCATAGCCGCCTCACGGGCGCGCCGCGGAAGCTGGATTGCGATGAACCGTTCCAGTCCCGGTCCCCGATACCGGACCCCATGAGCGGCATCCGACCTGCCGAGCGGCGCCAACTGACGGTGATGCTCTGCGACATGGTCGCGTCGACGGCGCTGTCGCTGCGGCTCGATCCGGAAGAGCTGGCCGAAGTGATCCAGGTCTATCGACAGCGCTGCGCCGAGATCATCACCGGCTGCGGCGGAATCGTGGCCCGCTACGTGGGCGACGGGATCCTCGCGTACTTCGGCTATCCGCGCGCGCATGAAAACGACGCCGAACGCGCCATCCGCGCCGCGCTCGCGATCGCCAGGACCGAATGGCCGCCGGCAGGACCGGACGACATGCGCGTGCACATCGGCATCGCAACGGGGCTCGTCGTGGTGGGCAACCTTCCGCAAGCCGGAGAGGACCTCTCCGCGATCGGCAGCGCACTGAACCTCGCCGCTCGCCTCGAAGCTGTGGCGGGGCCCGGCATGGTGGTCGTGTCGGAAGAGACCCGCCGTCTCAGCCGGGGTCTCTTCGAATACCGCGACCTGGGCCGACAGAATCTCAAGGGATTCGACCAGCCGGTGCCCGCCTGGCAGGTGCTCGCCGAACGACCCGTCGGCAGCCGATTCCATGCCCTTCGCGCGCCGGCCCTGACGCCGCTCGTCGACCGCGGGCTGGAGGTGGACGAGCTCCGGCGACTGTGGGGCGCGGCACGAACGGGACAGGGCCAGGCATTGCTGCTCTCGTCCGAGCCCGGGGTCGGGAAATCGCGCCTCGCCCAGGTTCTCGCCAAGCGCATCGTCGAGAGCGGTTGCTTGCGCCTCTGGTACCACTGCTCGCCGAACCTGCAGAGCAGTCCGATGGCGCCGCTCATCCGCCAGCTCTCCCGTGCGGCGGGCTTCTCGGACAAGGACGACGACGAAGCGAAGCTCTCCAAGCTCGAAGCCCTGGTTCCGCACGAGGCGACGGAGGCGGGCGACGCCGTGCCGTTGCTGGCGCATCTGTTGTCCGTTCCGTACCAGAGCCGATATCCGGCGCTCAACATGTCGCCGCAGCGGCAGAAACACCGGCTGTTCGAGGTGCTGATGCGAATGCTCGAAGCGTTCGCGGCTCGCGGTCCGCTCCTGCTGGTCGTGGAGGATCTCCACTGGATCGATCCATCGTCCGACGAGCTGATCGGGATCCTCGTCGACCGGATGCGCAAGCTCCCCGTTCTCGCGCTGCTCACGGCCCGTCCGGAATTCCACTCGCATTGGCGAGAAGAGCCGCACGTGCATCAGATGGTTCTTGGCCCGCTGGGACGCGGAGATACTCTCGCCATGATCGGGCTCGTCTGCGGCGATCGAAAGATCCCGGAGTCGACCATCGAGCAGATTGCCGACAAGACGGACGGATTGCCGCTGTTCATCGAGGATCTGACGCGAGACGTGCTGGAGAGCGCCGAACTGCGGGCGGGCGAGATCGGCGGCCACGCGCGCGCTCGATCGAGCCTGGCCATACCGACGACGCTGAACGACTCGCTCATGTCGCGCCTCGACCGGCTGGGATCGGCCAAGACCATCGCCGAGATCGGAGCCGTGATCGGCCGGGAATTTCCCTACGAGCTTCTCGCAAGAGTGGCGGACCTGCCCGAAGAGCACTTGCGGGACGAGCTCTACCGGCTCGTGGACGCCGGACTGCTTCTCGCCCGGCGCTCGACCGCGGTGCTGAGCTACGCGTTCAAGCACGCGCTGGTCCGCGATGCGGCGTACGCGAGCCTGCTGAAGAAACGACAGGCGGCGCTGCACGCCCGGGTTGCCCGGATCCTCGTCGAGCATTTCCCGGAGACCGCGGAGCGGCAGCCGGAGGTCGTGGCTTATCACTTCCGCGCTGCGGACGACGTCGGCAATGCGGCGGAGTATCTGGTGAGAGCCGCCAAGCTCTCCGCCCGGCGGTCGGGTTTCGTCGAAGCCATCGGCCAGCTGGAGGAGGCGTCGGACCTGCTGGCCACCGAGGCCCGGTCGAAGGAACGACTGCGGCTGGAGCTCGCGGTGCAGCGCACGCTCGGCGGCATTTATGCGGAGTACCGCGGCTTTTCCTCCGCGGAGTGCGGCCGCGCGTACACGACCGCTCTCGAGCTTTGCCGCGAGCTCGGTGATACGCCGGAGATATTTTCCGTGCTCTCCGGCCTGGGCTCGTTCGAGATCACGCGTGCGGGATTCGCCAAGTGTCAGGAGCTCGCCGAGGAATGCCTCTCGCGGGCGGCGACGCAAAGTTCGCAGCCGCCGTTCGTCATGGGACATCTGCTGCTCGGCGGGACCCTGTTTCTGACCGGCCGCCTTGCGGCCGCGCGCCGGCACCTGGAAGAAGCCGTGGCGATCTACGAGCGGGATCAGGCGGCGCGACGAGGCAAGCAGGTGCTCTACGTTCAGGACCAGAAGTCGACCGGACTGTGTTACCTCGGTCTTGTACTGACGATGATGGGTCGCCTTGATGACGGCTTGCGAGCCGCCGAGAGCGGCCTTGCGCATTCTCAGGCGCTCGGCGGGCTCCACACGGTGAATTTCTCCCTGTGCTATCTGGCGGCGGTGCACCACATCCGCGGCGATTCCCGCGCGGCGCTGGAACGCGCCACGGAGTCGCTCGCGTCGGCCCGTGAGCAGGGCTTCGCGACCTGGATCGGCATTTCGCAGATGATCCGCGGCGCTTCGCTGGTCGCGAATGGTCGATGCGAGGAGGGCCTTGCGGAGCTCCGCCGCGGCATGAGCGCCCATGCCGCGATGGAGGCGACGACCTATCAGCCTTTCGCCATGGCCCTTCTGGCGCAAGGCCTGATCGTCGCGCGGCGGTTCGAAGAGGCACTCGACACTCTCACTCGTGCGCTGACGATAAGCGAGACAACCGACGAGCGCTTTTATGCCGCCGAATTGCTGCGCCTGAAGGGCGAGGTGCTCGCGATGCTCGGTCAGGATGCGCTGGCGGAGAAGTGCCTGCATGAAGCCGTCGATGCCGCCCGGGGCCAGGAGGCGAAACTGTTCGAGCTCCGGAGCGCCGTCAGCCTGTGCCGGCTCTCCGGTGGGGCCCGCAGTCGAGCGGCGCTGCAGGACATCCTCGCTCCGCTCTGTGACTGGTTCGGCGACACCGCCGGCGCCGAGCTGCGAGAGGCCCGGGCGCTTCTTGCCGGGACCATCGGCGGACTCGACGCCCGCGGCTGACGCCACGTTCGACTCCCGCGCGCGCCCGCGCCTTCGCGGTCAGGGGAATTTCGCCGAATCGGCCAGCTCCACGCGCCAGACCGGCCCGTCGTTGTATAGCGGCCCCTCGAACTTGATGAACGCAGGAACTTCCCCGCGCATGATCCATACGTGCATATCCACCGGCTGCCTGCCCAGGAGAGGCGCGAGCAGCCCGGCGATGCCGCCGATCTTCACCTTCACCACGTAGTGCATCGCCTTGTAGCGGGAGTTGCCGCTGGTGAACGGTTCGTCGCCGCGCGGGATGATGGTCAGCGTCACCAGCCGCGGCTTCGGAGTCATCGCGAGCTGCGGCACCGCGGTCTGCGGCGTCGAGGGGTCGATGTGCCTCAGCAACGTGAAAAGCAGGCCGTTGGCGACGTCGTCGGGTAGCTTCATCTGCTCGTCGACGGTCTGTTCCCTGCCGTCGTCGTCCGTGTAACGCGCCTTGACTCGACCGCTCGCCGCATCGATCGAGGTCTCGATCGGACGCTTGAACGAGGGCCCTTTCTGGACGAGATGATCGGTCCGAAGCCGGAACGTTCCCTTCTGCGTGAACGTCGCCTCCTCTTCGTAGAGCGAGCCGTCGGCGAAGTGGAACACGAGGTGACTCCGGACGAGATCGCCCTCCGCGATCTGGCTTATCTCTCCGTCCGCGAGCCTCTTGCCCTCGACAGTGCGCACCGCGAGAAAGCCGTGCACCATGCCTTCCGCATGACGCACGGCGACCTGGTCAGCATCCGCGGCCGGCGAGCCGAGCAAGACGAGCAGCGCGACGATGGTGCGGAACCGGACCGAAACGGCGGCGATCGTCATGCGCAAAACGCGGGAGCAATGCATCGCTACCCTCGTAGCACTATCCATGCCGAACGTCGGCGGCGAATCCGCTCGCGCCGCAGCCGGGCACGATCGACCTTCGCACGCAGGCGAACGAACCGCGCTGCAATGTTTGCCGGCGCTCGTGTAAATCCTTCGACGCCCGCGGCATAATGGCGCATGATCGTTCACCTCGTGGACGGCACCTACGAGTTGTTCCGGCATTTCTACGGGCTGCGCCGGTTCACCAAGGGGAAGGACCGTCCCTACGGCGGGGTCGTCGGGGTTCTCCAGACCGTCCTGCAGATGCTCGAAAAGGGTGCGACGCACGTCGGCGTCGCGACCGATCACGTCATCGAGTCGTTCCGCAACGGTCTGTGGCCCGGGTACAAGACGGGCGAAGGCGTCGAAGCCGCGCTGCTCGCGCAGTTCCATCCGCTGGAGGACGCGCTCGTCGCCATGGGCGTGGTGGTCTGGCCGATGGTCGAGCTCGAAGCCGACGATGCCCTCGCGTCGGCCGCTCGGATCGCGGCCGGGGACGAGCGCGTCGAGAAGGTCTGCATCTGGACGGTCGACAAGGACCTCGCGCAGAGCGTTCGCGGGAATCGCGTGGTGCAGATGGATCGCCGCGCGAACAAGATATTCGACGCCGACGCGGTGCGCCTGAAGTTCGGCGTCGAGCCGGCCCTGATCCCCGATTTTCTGGCGCTCGTAGGCGACTCGGCGGACGGCTATCCCGGCATCGCCGGCATCGGGCCGGTCACCGCGGCGCAGTACCTGAACCGTTATGGCGCGATCGAACAATTTCCGCGCGAAGTGCTTGGCGAGCGTCGCGATCAGGCGATGCTCTTCAAGAAGCTTGCCACGCTGCGGACCGATGCGAAGCTGTTCCGCGATGTCGAAACGCTGCGCTGGCGAGGTCCGACGAACGCCTTCGCCGCCTGGACGAAGCGCATGGAATCGCCTCGTCTGATCGAGCGCGCGGAGAAGGCGCGGCCGCTGTAGACCACGCTCTGTCCGCGACGCGAGGCTTCGGCACGAAGCTTGCAGAGGCAAGCCTCATGAAAGAATATGCAGCCGGGGTTCAATCCTCGGACCTTCGACTGGTGGACGTGGCAGCCGCGGCTCGCAGCGAGCCGCGCGATGGTGCGACCGCCTCGAGCGCCGAGAGGAGCGCGGACGCTGCCGGCGCCCCGGTCAACGACGATTTGAACGCCGCCGGTACGTTTGCGCCGCCCAACGGCACTACGAGCGTGCGCGCCGCATCCGCTCCCGGAACCGCGGACAAGTTCCTCACGGCCGCCACCAAGGAATTCGAGGCGGGGCTGATCGATCAGCCCCTGTGGAAGCGCGCCATGGATCAGTGCGGCGGCGACAGGACGGCGGCCGGGCAGGCCTATCTGCGCGCGCGCGCGACCGCGTTGCGGGTTACCAAGCGCGACAAGCGACAGGAGCGATCGGCTCGGCGGGCCCGGGCCATGAACGAGCTCGTGACACCGGCGGATCCCCGCTCGGCTTCGCCCGTTTCCGAATCGGCATCGAAACCGGCAGGCGCCCTGCGCTCGCGCGGCCTGCGACCGAAGCGCGGCCAGGTGATGTGGGTCGGCGGCGCTCTCGCATCGCTGTTCGTCGCGGCGTTGTTCGTGACGCTGCGTTCAGAGACGGGTGCCGCCCAGCAGAAGGATCCGGCGAAGCCGGCTTCCGCGGCCTCCGGACCGACGCGAATCGCGAGCGCCGGCTCGATCGCACCGCGCAACGCGAAGGCCGATGGCGCAGCGGATGCGAAGGCCAACGCACAGGCGCACGAAGCGCTGTCGGGTGAGGATTTCGCCGCCAAGCTCCAGGGCCTGAAGAGCGCCGGCAATTGGAATATGGTCGTCCTCTACGCCGTGGAATGGATCCGCAAGCAGCCCGAAAATCCAGAAGCGTGGAAGGAGCTCTCTTCGGGCTATGCCAGGCTGCGCCAATATCGCGAGGCGCTGGACGCCGCGACCCGGGTCGTCCAGCTCTCGCCGGACGATGCGACGGCATGGCAGACCCTCGGCCAACTGAACGTGGTCTTGCAGCAGCCCGTCGATGCGCTGGCCGCGTTCGAGCAGGCGCTCGCGCGCAACGAGCGCGATGCGCCCAGCATGGTCCAGACGGGAATCATCAACACCCAGCTCGGTCGCTTCGCCGATGCGAAGCTCGCGTTCGCCAAGGCGCTCGCGCTGAACAGCCAGGATGTGGAAGCGCTTTGCGGCGCCGCGTCGCTTGCGCAGCGGGAGGGCCGGCCGAAGGACGCGGAAGCATTGACGCGGCAGGTCGCCACGCTCGACAACCGGTGTCGCGACGCGAGTCCCGGCGAGAGCGTGCGCGTCGCCGCAGGCGCCAAGAGCCGAACCGCGGCTTCCGTGGTCCGCTGAAGTCCGGTGGCTCGTCAGCCCGTGGAACAGGGCTGCAAAACCGAGGAAAAGATCATCGCCCCGCGCTCATCGCCCAGGTCTCGTTGGCGTGTGCGAGCAGCGCGGAATCGCTGCGACATTGCTCGATGAATCGACGCACTTCCGGAGCGCGCCACGCTTCGCGATACGCGTCCCACGCCGCCTCGAGAGAGACGCGGCGCAGGTCCGCAGGCGCGAACGGCAGCGCATTCAGAAGCTTCACCTTGCCGTTGGGCACGACCAGCAGCATCGCCTGCGGATGGTCGAGGCGCATCAGCATCTCGGTAACGATGTCGACAGGGTAGATCGACAGCGAGACCTGCGGTGAAGCCGCGGCGCGGTCTTGCAGGGTCCCGACGGCACGGGCCCACTGCGCATCGCTGCACGCGAGCCGCTGCCAGTCGGCCGCGGCGCGGCCGATGCGCATGAGGGGGCCGGTGACGAACGCGGCGCAGCCGAGTTCCGCCGCCAGGTCGAAGGCGGCGACGATCTCGCCGATGTTGAGGCGCGTCGGCACGAACACGAGCTGCGGCGGGTGTCCGCGTGCGACCAGCCGCTCGATGGCACGCAGCGCAGAGGCGAAGCTCCCGCCGGGCCGCATGCGCTCGTGCGTCGCGGCGATCGCGCCGTCAACGGAAATCTGCACGCAGCCGACGCCGAGCGCGGCAAGCCGGTCGGCGGCCGCGTCGTCGATGCGGCTGCCGTCGGTCTCGATCTTGAGGGAGACGCCGCCTTGCGCGAGGAGCTCGAACAGCTCCCAGCAGTGAGCGACGCCAAGCGGCTCGCCCCCGCCGAAAGCGACGTAGGCAATTCCGAGCTCCACGATGCTGCGCGCGAGCCGGACGGCTTCTTCGCGGGAAAGCTCGTCGCGCCAGGCCTTATCGGGTCCCGATTCCTCGCAGCATGCAAGGCAGCGGGCGCCGCAGCGGTTGGTGAGCTGCCAGGCAAGAAAAAGGGGCGCGCGGTACTCTTCGACCGTGCGCCCCGCTTTCAAGGAAAGTTCGGGTATTTCAGGTGAACCGGATGTACGGCTGCGCCATCACCTGCTCGGAAACGTCCTCGAGCTTGGGCGTTTCCCACGCCGGCTTCTGCGCGGGCTTGGCCTTTTCGGTCTTGATCTGGTCGGCGCTCTTCGCCGTTTCGATCGTGACGTTCGACTCGTTCATATTCCCCTCCTAAGGGTCAAAAGGGCACGACGACCAGCGATTGCCAAGTGTTGGCTTGCGCGTGCCGCAATGGATCCGTGACCGCGCCCTGTACCAGCCCGGCTACTGTATCACCCCTCCAGGCGCTCCGGTAGGCCTCCCAGGCCTGGGACAGCGTCTGGCGGCGAAGGTCCGCGCAGATCTGAGGCAGCGCGGCGGCAACCTTCACCCAGCCATTGGGCAGTACGAGCAGGGTCGCGGGCGGGACGGCGAGGCTCGCGCGGAGGCCGTCCGACACGGTGAAGGGCTCGTAGCAGAGCTCGAGCTTGCCCGCGAGCGACCGCGACTGCCGGTCGAGCATGGCTCGGAACCCCTCGTACTGTGACGGAGATGGTTCCAGTCGATGCCATTGCCGCGCCGCGGTGCCGATGCGCATCAGCGCGCCGGTGTTGAAGCGAAACGCGCCCAGCGCGAGGGCGCGCTCGATCACGCGCTCGGCCTCGTCGACGTTGAGGCGCGACGGCGCGAAGGTGATCTCGAGGGGCAGTCCCGCGTCGTGCGCCGCTCGGCAGGCGGCGTGCGCTCGCGCGAGCGACGCCCCGGGTCGCTGGCGCTCGTAGACCTCCTGCGTGTCGCCGTCGAGGCTCACCTGAATCGAACGGATCGGCAGGGCGGCGAGGCGTCGGGCGGAGGCGGCATCGAAGCGCTGACCATTGGTCTCGATCTTGAGCTGAACCCCGGCGCGTCCCAGGGTTTCGGCCAGGGCGAAGAAGTGGGGTACGACCATCGGCTCGCCGCCGCAGAGCATCACGTACGGTACGCCCTGCGCGGCGATATCCCCGGCGAGTCGGATCGCCTCGGCCGCGTCGAGCTCGTCGGGCAGCCGCTTGCCGGGCGCCGAGTCGGTGCAGCAATGCAGGCACGCGAGGTCGCAGTCGCGCGTGAGCTGCCAGCAGACCAGGAGCGGAGCGGAGAGCTGGTCGATGCGGTTCATGCGCCGTGCGCGAAGCCGGAGACCGCGATGCCGGCAGTGAAGAGCAGCACCGCGACGAGGTAGCAGGCGACGACGCGCCGCACCGCGGGAACAAAGGCCCGCGGCGTCTCGAACGTGACCGCCGCGGTGCGACCGCTCGCCACGAGAAGCGGCAGAGCGAGCAACGCGGCCGCGGAAGGGAACGGGAAGACGCCTGCGCCGACGCCGATCGCGACGATGGCGAGAGCGGCACCCGCGAGCGAGAGATAGAGCCCGACGGCGCGCCGCCGGCCGAGGCGCACGACGAGGTTGCGTTTGCCGACCAGCCGGTCCTGGTGGTAGTCGGGAATCGCGTTGACCACCGCAAGTGCCATGATCAGGCAACCGGGCACGAGCGAGGCGAGAACCGCCGGCCATGAGACTCGCTGCGCTTGAAGGTAGAGGCTCCCGAGCACCATCCATGGGCCGTAGGAAAGACCGATGACGAGCTCTCCCAGGCCGCGATACGCCCAGCGGATCGGCGGCGCGACGTAGAAGATCGCGGCTGCGCCGCCGAGAAGCGCGAAGGCGAGGATCGGCCAGCCTCCACGCACGGCGAGAAAGACGCCGACCGCGAGCGCGCCCGCGAACGCCGCGACGCCGAGCCATAGCACGCCGTCGGACATCGGGGGCAGATCGTCAGGGTTGAACACCCGGTCGGTACCCATGCGCGAGTCGAAGTACTCGTTGAACGCTTCGACGCCGACCACCGACAGCACCACGCCTGCGAAGCCGCTCCAGAAGAGCGCCCCGTGGAACTCGCGGAAACTCGCGTAGGCCCAGGCGGTGCCCAGGAGATACGGAACCAGCCCCGCGTAGAGGAAGAAGCGGTAGCGCACCATGCTGCACACGCGCAGCAGGCGCTGCCACGGCGAGCGCGTGCGCGCGCTTTCCGCCGACGCGGCCGTCACAGGTAGACCCAGTGGTGCAGCCCCCGGGTGCTGCCGGGATCTGCCGCCAGATTCTCCACGAACTGCGCGACTCTCGGATCGTGCCATGCGCGCCGGAAGTTGGCCCAGATCTCGGCGAGCGACTGGCGGCGGAAGTCGCCGCAGATGAAGGGCAGCGCGTTGATGAGCTTCACCAGTCCGTTGGGAAGCACGATCAGCAGCGCCGCCGGATGCTCGAGCCGGTAGCGCAGCTCCTCGAGCAGCCCCGCCTCGTGGAAGTAGACGCGCATGCGCCCGCGGTACTCGATCGCCTTGGCGCGCAAGGCGTCGAAGAAGGTCGCGTACTGCTCGTCGGTGACCTGCAGGTGCCGCCACGCTTTCACCGCGTTGCCCGTGTACATCGTCCGACCGGTATAGAAGCTGTAGGCGCCGAGCTCATGGGCGAGATCGACCGCGGTGCCGATCTCGCTCAGGTTGAAACGGGCAGGCGAGAAGTTGATCTCGATGGGAACCCCTGCGGCGCGCAGGTTCCTGATCCCCTCGACCGTCGTGTCGAACTGTCCGCGCACGCGCATCCGGTTGAAGGTCGCGGCCGACGCGCCGTCGAGACTCACCTGCACCGCCTTCACCCCCGACGCCTTGAGGCGCGCGCAGTTCTCGGGCGTCAGATAGTGGCCGTTGGTCTCGATCTTGAGCTGAGCGCCGCCGGCGCAGACGTGCTCGACCATGGGGAAGAACTGCGGGTGGAGCATCGGCTCGCCGCCGGAAAAGGAGAGATAAGGCACCTCGTGGGCGATCAGCTCGTTCAGTACGCCGAAGACCTGCGCCTCGGAGAGCTCGTCGGCGAAGGCTTTGCCGGGCCCGCTTTCCTCGATGCAATGCAGGCAAGCGAGATTGCACTCGTTGGTGATCTGCCAGGCGACGTAGAGCGGGGCGGCGAGGTCCTCGGATTCCGCCGCGGGGGCGTCTTCCCGGACAGACGCGCGATCCGTCGCCACCTCCACCATGGGATCAGCCCTCGACCAGTCCGCGCTGGCGCAGATCGGCGATCAGCGCGGCGACGTCGCGCTCGATCGCACCGCTTCCGTCGTGAAAACGATCCCGGAGCCGATCGATGATCGCGCCTTCGTCGCAGCCGGCCTGGATCTCGCGCACGACGGCGGTCGCGGTCGGATTGAGGGTGAAGACTTTTTCCGAGCGCGTCTCGAACAGCACGCCGCCGAACTTCTCCTCACGGAACTTAACGTATTTCGCAAGCTGCATGACCGGGGCTCCCGTCGCATTCATCCCGCCGCTTCCGGGGAGCGGACGGACTTGGAGTTTAGCATTCGCCAGGGAGCGCTGCCTCGGTATTGCCGCGCCTCAGCGCTCGCGCGATCCACGGGCGCTCGATACGACTCGGTTCTGCGGGTCCGCGCTCGCGACGCGAGCGCGGGCGGCGAATGGACGGCCGGGCGAGCCCCCGTCCCGCTACTTCCAGCCGATGGCGGCCATCTTGCGGCGAATGAATGCGATCTGGGTGGCGAGCGGCAGCGATTTCGGGCAGACGTCGTGGCAGCCCAGAAGCGACATGCAGCCGAATACGCCCGTATCGTCCCCGACCAGCTCGTAGAAATCCGCGTCGTCGCGCGTATCGCGGGGATCGAGCCGGAAGCGGGCGATCTTGTTCAAGCCCACAGCGCCGACGAAGTCCTCGCGCATGCGAGCGGTGCCGCAGCCGGCTACGCAGCAGCCGCATTCGATGCACCGGTCGAGCTCGTAGATCTTGGCCGCGAGCTCGGGCTCCATCCTCTCCTCCAGCCGCGACAGGTCGGGATCCTGCTCCTGCATGTGGACCCAGGCCTTGAGCCGCTCGCTCATGCCCCGCATCCACTTGCCGGTGTCGACCGAAAGATCCGCGATCAGTTCGAAATTCGGCAAGGGCGCAAGCGTGATCTCCGGTCCGACGTTCCTGGTCAGCGTGCGGCAGGCCAGTCCCGGCCTCCCGTTGATCACCATCGCGCAGCTCCCGCACACGCCCGCGCGACAGACGAAATCGAACTGCAGCGACGGATCGTGCTTCTCGCGAATTTCGTTGAGCGCGATGAACAGCGTCATGCCGTCGGCTTCCTCGAGCTCGTAGTTCTCGAAGCGCGGTACGCTGCCCTTCACGCGCGGGTTGTAGCGCAGGATGCGCAGCCTCACCGTGCGCTTCTCGTCCGAGGACGCGGAGCGGGCGACGTGGATGGGCACCGTGCGCGCGTGGGCAGGCGGAGCGGGAGGCGCTTTTGCGAGGGTGTCGCTCATACCGTGGCTTCCTTGTTCCGCGCGAGCGGCTCGTCGATGCGCTCGTTGCGGCCGCGGAAGCGTTCCGGCAACAGCGCCCGGTAGGACATCAGGGCTTCCTGCACGGCTTCGCGCCCCGCGCCAGCGAGCCGCGCTCGCGTGGCCTCGACTTCGGCGGCGCGCTGCGGCGTGTCGGGATGCTCGATATGGTCCTTCGCGCCGTAGCCGCGCCAGCCTGGCGGAAGCTCCATCGCCTTCACATCGAGCGGCTCACGCGTCAGCGTCGGCAGCGTATCCGTGGCTTTCGGCCACGTGGCGAGCGTGCGGTGCAGCCACTCGGCGTCGTTGCGCCGCGGATGGTCCTGTCGGAAATGCGCTCCCCGGCTCTCGGTGCGCACAAGGGCGCCGTAGGCGACGCACAGCGCGACCTTCAGCATCCTGGGCAGACGATACGCTGCGACGAGCTCCGGATTGGCGCCGGCCTGCGTCGAGGCGAGGCCGATGTCGCGGCTTTGCCGCAGCAGCCCCTGAAGCTCTTCGACCGCCTGCGCAAGCTCTTCGCCGGTGCGGAAGATGCCGACCTTGGCGGTCATGATCTCCTGCATCCGTGCCCGAAGCGCGTTGGCATTCTCCCCACCGCTCCGACAGAGGAGCGAATCGATGGCGGCCTGCTCGCGCTCGACAAACTCGTGGATCAGCCCGGTGGAGACCTGCAGATCGCTCTCGGGACTCGCGCAGAAGTCCGCAATGAACTCGCCGACGATCATTCCCGCGACGACCGTCTCGGCCACCGAATTTCCTCCGAGGCGGTTGAATCCGTGAAGATCCCAGCAGGCGGCTTCGCCCGCGGCATACAGTCCCCTGAGCCCGGGATTCGCGCCGGTAGGGTCGGTGCGCACGCCGCCCATCGTGTAGTGCTGCGCGGGGCGCACGGGGATCCAGTCCTTCGCCGGATCGATGCCGAGGAAGTGATGGCAGATCTCCTTCACCTCGCGCAGGTTCGTGTCGATATGCTTCGCGCCCAGCAGCGTGATGTCGAGCCAAAGGTGCTCGCCGAACCGCGACTTCACGCCGAGGCCCTTGCGGATGTGCTCTTCCATTCGCCTGGAGACGACGTCGCGCGAGGCGAGCTCCTTCTTCTCCGGCTCGTAGTCGGGCATGAAGCGCTTGCCCGCCGCGTCGCGCAGCAGGCCGCCGTCGCCGCGGCAGCCTTCGGTCATCAGAATGCTGGCCGGAAAGATGCCGGTCGGATGGAACTGGATTGCCTCCATGTTGCCGAGCGCGACCGCGCCGGTCTCCAGCGCGAGCGCGCTGCCGATGCCTTCGCAGATCACCGCGTTGGTCGTCGCGCGATAGAGCCGTCCTGCGCCGCCGCTGGCGATCGCCGTCGCCTTGGCGACGTACGCGACCAGCTCGCCCGAGACGAGGTTGCGCACCACCGCGCCGCAGCAGCGTGAACCGTCGTGAATGAGCGATAGCGCTTCCATCCGCTCGTGGACGGGAATCGCGTGCGCGATGGCGCGGTCGCTCATCGCGTACAGCATCGCGTGGCCCGTGCCGTCGGAGACGTAGCAGGCGCGCCACTTCTTGGTGCCGCCGAAGTCGCGCTGCATCACCAGGCCGTGGGCCTCGTCGCGTTCGGTTATCGTAACCTTCTGGCCGTTGATGATGACCTCTCGGTCGCCTTTCTGAATGCGGCTCCACGGCACGCCCCACGCCGCGAGCTCGCGCACGGCTTTCGGCGCCGTGTCGACGAACATGCGCACGACGCGCTGGTCGGCGCCCCAGTCGCTGCCCCTGACGGTGTCCTCGAAGTGGACGTCCTCGTTGTCCCCCATGGCCTTGACGACGTTGCCGAGGCTCGCCTGCATTCCGCCCTGCGCGGCCACCGAGTGCGAGCGCTTCGGAGGGACCAGCGACAGGATGATGACGTCGTTGCCGCGCCGCTTTGCGCCGATGCCGATGCGCAAGCCCGTGAGCCCGCCGCCGATCACCAGCACGTCGGTGTAGATGACTTTCATCGCGGCGTCACGACGATGGTTGCGATCGGCACGACATCGTTCTTCTCCTGCAGTGCGGTCGGCACGTAATGCTCGCCGTAGTGCTGGGCGTGCTCGATGCCGATCTTGACGTACGCGGCGAGCGTGGCGAAGCCGAGCACGAGGAAGAACGCCGTCAGCGCCCACTTGGCGCGCTTGAGCCGGCGGCGCATGGCATTCGGATCGCCGCTTCCGAACCATCCCCATTTCACCGCCAGGCGATACAGCCCGATGCCGCCGTGCACTTCGACGGCGAGCAGCAGGAAGATGTACAGAGGCCAGAAATGATCGCTCCAGACGCGGTCCGCGGACTCGAACGGTCCGATGCGATCGGGATGGGTGAGCATGACGTACAGATGCACGGTGGCCAGAAAGAACAGCGCGAAGCCGGTGACGACCTGCCAGAACCACAGGGTCGTGTCCTCGTGCCGCATCGAATGCATGTGGCTGCGGAACGTCGTGTACTGGCGATAGCTGATCGGGAACTTGCGCACCGCGAGCAGCGCGTGGCAGACGAGGATCGCGATGATCGTGGCGACGGCGATCGAGACGATGCCCGGATACGAGCGGCCGAGGAAGAAGTAGCCCTCGAAGAGCTTCGTCACGGCCCACATCGCGTCCTTGCCGAAGAGAATCGACGATACGAACGCCATGTGCGCCCACATGAACAGCGC
>Ga0079220_10000143_pt1 | contig 14851 bp, 15 predicted proteins | sample GAAS100_FD_75071 | JGI IMG/M metagenome (GOLD analysis project Ga0079220, IMG submission 75071) | Agricultural soil microbial communities from Georgia to study Nitrogen management - GA AS100 | ecosystem: Environmental > Terrestrial > Soil > Agricultural land | place: USA: Georgia | collected... | reverse complement strand
CAAGACGATGAACAACAGGCCGCCGTATTTCGCCAGCGTCGTCAGGTTCTGCACCAATGAGCCCCAGCGCAGGCCGACGTAGTTGAACGTCGCGGTGAGCGCGATCGCAACGGCGGCGATGTAGTGCACGTAGGCGTCGTAGGGCGCAACCGCGGGGTTGTGTCCGAGCACGCGCAGCAGATACTCGGCGAAGGTCGTGGAGATGGCGCCGAGCGCGGCAGCACGGATGATCGCGAACTCCGCCCAACCGAAGAGAAAGGCGGGAAGGCGTCCCCAGGCTTCACGCAGGAACACGTAAATGCCGCCGGTGGCCGGCAGCGCCCCGGCGATCTCGGCCAATGTGAGCGCTCCGCAGAGCGCGAAGCATCCGCCGGTGACCCAGACGAGAATGAGTGGAAGCGGGCCCGGAAGCTTCTGCGCGATGCCCGCCGGCGAGCGGAAGATGCCGGAGCCGATCGTGGATCCCACGAGGACGGCGACGGTGCTGAACAGTCCGAGCTGTCGGCGGAGAGCCATGACGACCTAGGAAAGGGTGGAAGGCGCGACTGCAATCATGCGCCTGCAGGTGCGCATGGTCCGCGGGTTGCTTCCGCAGTTCGCTACGGCGATGTTACGGTGTTTCGTCTCCAAAATTCAATCCCGTTGAGTCTCAACTTATTCTGGCTCGCCGTGGTGTGCTGTGTGGTCGCGCAGATCGAGATTATGCGTTCCGCACTCAAGACGCCTCCCGCGAGCGATAATTCGGTTCCGGTGCCGCCGCGGTGGAGTGAGGTGCTGTGGACGCTCGTACCGGCGGTCGGGCTGGCGGTAGTGCTCGTGTTCACGTGGCACGCCGTCCAGGCGCATCGAGAGTCGGACACCATGCGGCCGATACAGCGGGCCGCCGTCGTCGTCGAGCACGCATCGTGAGTGTGGTCCGATGAAGGCGCCGCTCCGACGGCTGTCCTACGCGGCGCTGGTCGTTGCCGTCGCGCAAATCGTGTTCGGCGCCATCGTCCGTATCAGCGGATCGGGAATGGGGTGCGGCAACCACTGGCCCAAGTGCTACGGGCGGTGGTTTCCCCCATTCGACCAACCGACACTGGTCATCGAATGGACGCACCGGCTGATTGCGGCGTTGCTGCTCGTAGCGCTCGGCGGTTTGGCCGCGGCGGCGTACGCGACGCGGCGTGAGCCCGGCGTGGGCGGGCGCGGTGGCGTGGTGCGCGCGAGTCTCCTGGCCCTTGCGATGTGGCCCGCACAGGCGCTCCTGGGCGCGATCACGGTATGGCTCGGAAACGCGTGGTACGCGACGGCGTCGCACTGGCTGTTGGCGGCGACGCTGCTCGCCGCGCTGTCGGCGGCGGTCATGCGGGCTGGCGGGTTAGGCGGAGCGTGCGCGCGCAAGGAGCGCGCCTCGGCGCGGTCGGCGCGCGGCGCGGCGGCCGGCGCCGCGATTGCGTTAGTCACGATTTTCCTGGGCGGCATGACGGCGACGTATCCGGGCGCCAACGTCGCGTGCTCCGGATTTCCGCTGTGCGGCGCCGGCATCGCGGCGGCGGTGGTGCCGACGGGACGCGCCATCCAAATGACGCACCGCGTGCTCGCGCTGTTGCTGACGCTGCACGTGTTCGGCCTGTTGTTGGGCGTGCGCCGGCGGCGCGAGGCGATCGTCGTCGTGCGCGCGGTCGCCATTGCCGCGGGACTCATTGTGGTACAGATCGGCATCGCGGCGTCGATGATCGCGCTCGGGCTGCCGCCGGCGCTGCGCTCGCTGCACCAGAGCACGGGTGCGCTCATCTGGCTCACGCTCTTCTCGGCGGCCTATCTGGCGCGGATGGCGTCGCGCGCCGCGGACGCGTTGCCGGCTCGGACGGCGGCCCAAGGCGCATCGGTCGTCCACGGCGTGCGCACGACCGCGGAGGCCACGCGATGACGGGCGCGGTCGTCGCGAAGGAGCGTACGACGTCGCTCGGGCGCGACCTGGTGATGCTCACCAAGCCGCGCATCATCTCGCTCTTGCTGGTGACGACGATCGCGCCGATGTACGTGGCCGGTTCGCCGAGCCTGGTGCTCGTGCTGGCGGTTGCGTTAGGCGGATACCTCATGGCCGGCGGCGCCAACGCGGTGAACATGTATCTCGACCGCGACATCGACGACCGCATGGCGCGCACGCGGTTGCGTCCGCTGCCGAGCGGCCGCATGGATCCGCGCGCGGTGCTGGCGTATGGCCTCGCGCTCGCCACCGGCGCCACGGCGTTGTTCGCGTTCGCGGTCAACGTGCTGAGCGCGGCGCTGGCGCTGGCCGGATTCTACTTCTACGTGTTCGTTTACACGCGTTGGCTCAAGCGCCGGACTCCGCAGAACATCGTGATCGGCGGCGCGGCCGGCGCGTTCCCTCCGCTCGTCGGTTGGGCGGCGGTCACGGGGCGCATCGATCTCGCCGCCGTGTATCTCTTCCTCATCGTGTTCTATTGGACTCCGCCGCACTTCTGGGCGCTCGCGCTGCTCAAGCAGCACGACTACGGACGCGCCGGCGTGCCCATGGCGCCGCTCGTGTGGGGCGAGCGCGAGACGATGCGGCTGATGTTCTGGTATACTGTGATCCTCATCCCCATCACCCTGCTGCCGGCGGCGTTCGGCGCGTTCGGGCTCATCTACGCCGTGTCGGCCGCTGCGTTAGGCGGCGTGCTGCTCGCCGGTGTGGTGCGCGTGATGCGTGTCCGGCCGTGGACGGCGGCCGCGTGGAGCGTGTACAAGTACTCGCTGCTGTACCTCGCGCTGCTCTTCGTGGCCATGGCCGTCGACCGCGCCGTGTCGCGGTGATGTCCGGCGACGAACGCGATCGCGCGCCCGGCCCCGACGAACTTGGCGTCCTGATTGCGGCCGGCGACGGTGAGCCCGAGCGCCTGTTGATGCTCGGCAAACCGGCGAACGGCCGCGTGCACATCCGGGAATGGTCCACGCACAACTGGTCTGGACCGCCCGACGAACGCGATGCGGCGGTGGCCGACACGTTCGCCGTGTTTCAACGCGCGCACGACGCGCGGCGGCGCATGAGCGCCGGACTCTCTCAGATTCGCGCATGGCTCGACGGCCGTCCCCTCTGAGCGTGGAGGGAAACGTCGTGGGCGCGTCGACCTCCGGCGCGCGCAAAGTGCCCTCTCCTCGCGCGCTCCGTCCGCTGCTCGTTCGCATGCGGCCGTACCGCGTGCAGATCGCGCTCGCCTCCGTTGCACTGCTGGTGAGCGCGGGCATCACGCTCGCGTTTCCACTGGTTGTCCGCTACCTGCTCGACGCCGCCTTCGTGCGTGCCAGTGCGCCGGCGCTCAATCGCATCGCACTGATTCTCGTCGCGCTGTTCGCCGCGCAGGGACTGCTCAACTTCGGTCAGGTATGGGTGCTCACGGCCGCGGCCGAGCGGATCATCGCCAAGTTGCGCGAGGACCTGTTCGCGCACCTCGTGCGTCTGTCACCGGGCTTCTTCACCGAGCGACGGTCGGGCGAGCTCACGAGTCGTCTCGCGACCGACGTCACGCTGCTGCAATCGGTGATGACGTATCAGGCGACCGAGCTGTCGCGACAGGTGTTGTTTCTCGTGGGCGGCGTGATCATGCTCACGCTCACGCATCCGCAGCTGACGATAACGACACTCGCGGTGGTGCCGGTGATCGTCGGCACGGCGTGGCTCTTCGGGCGCGCGCTCAAGAAGGCGAGCACCGGCGTGCAGGACCGCGTGGCGGATGCGATGGGGAGCGCGGACGAAGCGTTCGCGCAGATTCGCACGGTGCAGAGCTTCACGCGCGAGGCGGTCGAGTCGCGGCGGTTCAGCGAACAGCTGCGCGACGTGGTCGTCGCTGCCGTGAGACGGGCGAAAATTCGCGGTGCGTTCTTCGGCGTGATCACGTTCTGCGCCTTCGGCGGCGTGGTGATCGTGTTGTGGCAGGGCGGGCGGCTCGTGTTGGCGCGAGAGCTCACACCGGGTGCGTTAGTCGAGTTCCTCTTCTACGCGTTCTTCGTCGCGGCGGCGGTGGGATCGCTGGCTTCGCTGTTCGGCAACTACCAGGAAGCCGTGGGCGCCGCGCATCGCGTGTTCGAATTGCTCGATACGAAGCCGACCGTGCTCGACCCGTCGGCGCCGGTCGCGTTCACGCGCCCGGTGCGCGGCGAGGTGCGGTTCGAGCACGTGACGTTCGCCTACGGACCCGATCTGCCGACCGTGCTGCACGACGTGTCCTTGCAGATCGACCCGGGCGAGGTCGTCGCGCTGGTGGGGCCGTCCGGCGCGGGCAAGACGACGGTCGCGTCGCTCATCACCCGCTTCTGGGACGTGCCTAACGGGACGGTGACGCTCGATGGCATCGACATCCGCCGCCTGTCGTTGCTCGATCTCCGCGGCGCCGTCGGCCTGGTGCCGCAGGAGCCGGCGCTGTTCAGCGGGACCGTGCGCGACAACATCGCGTACGCGCGACCGGATGCGAGCGACGCGGAGGTCATCGCTGCGGCGCAGGCGGCGCACGCGTGGGAATTCATCGAGCGGCTCCCCAATGGCCTCGAGACGCGCGTCGGCGAGCGCGGCGTGAAATTGTCCGGCGGGCAACGCCAGCGCATTGCGATTGCGCGGGTGTTCCTCAAGGACCCCGCGGTGGTGCTGCTCGACGAAGCCACGTCGAGTCTCGACAGCGAGAGCGAGCGCCTGGTGAACAGCGCGATGGAGGAGCTGCTGACGGGACGCTCCACGCTCATCATCGCGCACCGGTTGAGCACGGTGCGCCGTGCCGATCGACTGCTGGTGCTGGACGGCGGCCGGATCGTGGAAGAAGGATCGCACGCCGAGCTGATGGCGGGCAGCGGCGTGTACGCGCGATTGTACCGCGTGCAATACCCCGAAACGGCGGTGACGACGACCTGACGCGCCGCGCCCGACGACGATGTCAGGGCGCGGCGGTCAGGGCGATGGTCGCGCTCGCGCGTTGCCGTGCGGCGATGTGAATGGTCGTGTCCCGTTCGCCTAACGAGGGCTGCCAGACGCTGAGCGTGTAGGTTCCGGGCGGCACCGAGTCGAGCGTGAATTTGCCGTCGCGCGTCGTGACGGCGAAGTACGGGTGGTCGAACACGCGAATCCAGGCGCGCGTCGCGGGGTGCACGTCGCAACGCACGGCGACGAGACCCGGGTGCGCGATCACCACGGCGGTTGGCACCACCTGGCCGGCGTCGGTCTGCTCGACGACGTCGAGCGTCGCGCCGGCCATCGTGAATCGCGTGCGGTGCGGCATCGGATCCAGGTTCTGCACGTCGAGCATGCCGCCTGCGATCGCAGCCTGCGTCATGGGGCGCGCTTCGCAGCGTCGCGTGGCGAGCTCGTACCGCCGCAGCGAGGGCAACGGCTTGCCGGAATGGACGCCTTGGAGCCACACGACAGCGCCCGCGACGCGATCGCCGGAGCCCTCCACCAGCGTCATGCGCCGCGAGGTCTTGCACCATCCCGTGTCGGGCATGGCGGCGAGCATGATGTCCCGCCTAACGCGGCCGTGCACGAGCACTCGGCCGGTCAGGCGTCCGCCGTCGGGGACGGGCATCACGCGATATGCAGAGTCCTGTTGCGGCGCGGCGGCGGTGTGCGTGTGCGCGACGGGCACCTCCGGCGCCAGGCGCTGGCCATCGGCGTCGCAGCCCAACGCGACGCACGCGCCCATCAACGCGAGCAGCGCTCGTCTCATCGACGCCTCCGCAGCAGCATGAACACCAAGATGCCGATCGCGACGAGCGCGCTGCCCAACAACGACATGCGGAGCGACTTGTAGAACGAGCTCACGATGCCCGCCACTGCCGCGAGCACGAAGAACGCCGGAACCACCGGGTAGCCGAGCGCGCGATAGGGCCGGATGGCATCCGGCATCGAGCGGCGCAGCGCGAACACGCTCGCCGCGCCAAGGCCGAAGAAAATCCAATCCGCGAACACGACGCCGCTGAGCAGGGTTCCAAGGTTGCCACCGCTCAGCAGCAAGAGCGCGATGGACCACACGGCCATGACGACGATGGCGACGTGCGGCGAGCCGAAGCGGGGATGCACGCGCGCTGCCGCATCGAGAAACAACCCGTCACGAGCCATGGCGTAGACGATGCGAGAATTGGCGAGAATGGTGACGTTGACGAACCCGAAAATCGATGCCATCGCGGCCAGCGCGATGAAGGTCGCGCCGGACGTCCCGAACATGCGCGTCGCGGTGTCCGCGGCTACAGCGGTCGACGCGGCGAGGCCGTCGCGGCCGAGCGCGCGCAGATAGGCGACGTTGGCACCCAGATAACAGACGACGACGATAGCGATCCCGATAGCGAGGGCGCGGGGGATGTTGCGCCCGGGATCCTTGATCTCACCGGCGACCATGTTCATCTGCTGCCAGCCGCCGATCGTGAACAACACCGGGACGAACGCCGCGCCGAGTCCGGCCACGATGGTCGCGCGCGGCGCGGGCGCGTGCGCGACGGGCGGCGGTGAGCCGAGGCGGCCCCACAGCAGAATGCCGCCGAGGATGAGGACGCCCAACGCGACGATCTTGGCGACGGTCATCACGTTCTGGACGACGGCGCCGGGCTTCACGCCCAAGTAGTTCACGATCGCCAGGCCGGCGATGGTCACTCCCGCCACGCCTAACTGGCCGCGCGCCTCGAGCGGCACGAAGTGCGCGACGTAGCCGGCGAATCCCACGGCGACCGCGGCGATCGCGCCCGACGCGATGAGCAGGAGCGACATCCATCCATAAAGGAACGCCGGCAAGGCGCCGAACGCCTCGCGAATGTAGACGTACGCGCCGCCGGCGTCGGGCATCAGCGCGCCGAGCTCGGCGTACGTGAGCGCGCCGGCGAAGGCGACCACGCCGCCTAACGCCCACACGACCAACACCCATCCCGCGGTGGGCAGCTCTTTGGCGGTCTCCGACGGTGTAAAAAAGATGCCGCTGCCGATGATGCCGCCCACCACCAGCATCGCCGCCGAAAAGACGCCAAGCTCCCGGCGCAGGCCGGTTGCCTCGGCGCCCACGGGCGATGCCGCGGCCGGGGTCAGACGACGATCAGGTCGCGTTGGTACTCGCGCGGCGTGATCGTGACCGCCGTTTCGCCGATGTGCGCGTTCACTTCGCTGCGGACGCCAATCTCGCCGGCGATGTAAATCCCGGGTTCGATCGAGAACGCCACACCGGGGATGAGGCGCCGCTCCTCCCGGGTCTCGAAGTTGTCGATGTGCGGGCCCGCGCCGTGCAGCTGGATCGAGTCGATCGAGTGACCCGTGCGATGCGTGAAGTACTGGGCGAAGCCGCGCGAGGCAATGACGCCCCGCGCCGCATCATCCACGTCGGCGCCGCGGATGGGCGCGCCGCCTAACGCGCGCTCGCGCACCACGGCGATGGCCGCGTCGCGCGCGTCGCGCACCGCCTCCCACACCTCCACCGCGCGCGTGCTCGGCGCTCCGATGGCGCCCATCCACGTCTGGTCGGCGAAAATGCCGCGCTTCTCCTTCGCCCACAGATCCACGAGCAAGAGCTCGCCGCGCTGAATGGCACGCGGCCGGCTGGCCGACGGCGCATAGTGCGGATCGGCTGCGTTAGGCCCGGCGGCGACGATCGCGGGGTGGTCGAACTCCAGGTTCGCGCGCTGGAACCGCTCGATGATCCAGCGCTGCAGCTCGTGCTCGAAAATCGACTGCCCCGCCGCCATGCGGCGGCCCGCCTCAGCGATCGCCTCACGGCCCACCGTGGCCACGACCTCCGACGCCCGCACGTGCGACGCGAGCTGGTCCGGCGTCCAGAGTGCGTAAAATCGCGTCACCAACTCCGCCGAAGGCACGACGTCTCCGCCCGCAGCGCGTACGAGATCGATCACACCCGCCGGGACGCGGTCGACATACGGCACCGCGTCGCCCGGCGAATACTCCATCGCGATCGTCTTGCCGCGCACGAGCGCGGCCACCGCGTCCTCGAGCGAGCGCCACGTGCTGTAGCGCTCGCGCCCCCAGTCGGATGGCCAGTCGCGCCACGGCCCCTGCTCGATGGCGTGTGTGATGGCGACGGGCTTCCCCTCGCGCGGGATGTACGCGAACACGCGCCGCGTGACCAACCCCTTGAGGCCGAGCACACCACTGGCCACGGGGTTGGTCCCCTGGAAGTCGAACAGCAGCCAGCCATCCACGCCGGCGTCGGCCAATGCGCGCTGCACTTCGGGCAGCATCTCCTTCGTCAGCATGGTTCCGTCGATGAAAGTTAGGCGAAGCGTGTCACGCGGCGCCGGCGTTGGCCGCGGTTTCGTCGCGATGGATCGAGCGCCATTCGGCGCGCCATTCGCACGTGCCTTCGCCGCGCGCCGCGCACCGGACGTGATCCACCGAGCCGCCGCTCGCCCCGAGCAGCCGGAGCAGCTCGCGGAAGAACGACTCGTAGTATGCGCAGCCCACGCCGCGCGGCGGCACGTCCACGGTGGCCGATCGCGACACCTCGAGAATCAAAAACGAGCCGTGACGCCGTACCGACCCGTTGAGATATTTGCTCGCGATGCGCTGCGTCTGACGCAGCGCGATCGGACGCGCGAGCAGCGACGGCAGCGACGAGATGAGTCCGCGCGACGCCGGCGTAATCGACTGGTAGGTTTGCGTCGCGAGGTACCGTCCTGCCGCACGGAACACGGCTTCGGCGTCCGGCCTGCGCCCAAGCAGCTTGGCGATGCCGACCGTTTCCTCGTATTCGGTGCGCTGGTGCTTCTTGGCTGCGTCGGTGAAGCGCTGGATCTGCGCATACACGGTATCACTCAGTCCGAGGCGCTTGTTCCGCAACTCGGGCACGAGTTCCGCATCGAGGTCGTCGTCGGGGCTGTCCACGCTACGAACCGCCTCGAGAAAACTCAGCGGGAGAAGCGCGTCGACCGTTGTAGGCATTTGTGGGAGGCGGGAACGCTGAATGGCAGCAACCAAGGTAACGGCCAGTAGGAGGGGGTTCAAGATTTTTTGGGAACCGATCGCTTAGCCCAACGCTTCAACATCGGAACTAGGGACCGGATTGTGCGGCGCAGATGCGTGAGCCGCCACGGTGCGGCGGTCGCTGAGCACAACGCCCGTGCACGTATGCAAGAAGGGCCTCACGAACTCGGGCCTGGAGTCCCATAATCGAGAGCGGCATGAGCACCAATCCTCACACCGAAGACCCGTCACACCTATCGTGCACCGAGGTCCTCGAGCGCATTTACGAGTACCTCGATGGTGAGTTGACGCCGGAGGTCGAGCTGCGGATTCGCGACCACCTGGCCTGCTGCCGCCGCTGCTTTCCGCATTTCCGTCACGAGCAGGTTTTTTTGCGGTTTCTCGAACGGCGCTCAACGATCGTCAAAGCTCCTCCCGCCCTGCGCCGCCGCATCATGCAAATGTTGATCGACGAGGAAGCCTCGCGCCCGTTGGAGTGATCGCGCGCACGGCCGTCGGGTTCGCGTTGGCGTGCGCGATTGCGTTGGTCGCGTGGCGTACGCGCGCGCTCTCGGCGAGTGGCGGTGTCGCGGCGGTAGTCGTCGGCACGGCAGCGGTCGCCGCGGGCTGGTCGTGGGGTGCCCTTCTTTTTGCATTCTTTGTGACCGGTACCGCGCTTTCGCGCGCCCAACGCGAAAACAAGTTGCGCCGCACCGAATCCGTCGTCGCCAAAGGCGGAACACGGGACGCGGTGCAGGTGCTGGCCAACGGGGGGCTGTTTGCTCTCGCGGCGCTTGCCTCACTCGTGGCTCCGGCCGTGGCCTGTATGGCGATCGGTGGTGGGGCACTTGCAGCCGCTTCGGCGGATACATGGGGTACGGAGGTGGGAACACTTTCGTCCCGGTCCCCGCGATTGATCACGACGTGGCGACGTGTCGCCACCGGAACGTCCGGTGGCGTCACGATCGCCGGCCTCCTCGCAAGCGTCGCCGGGGCGGCGTTCGTTGGGGTCATGGCGTGGCTCGTGCACTGGCCACCACACGTTGCGGTCGCCGCGGCCGCTGGCGGATTTGCAGGCGCGTTGGCGGATTCGTTCGCCGGCGCGACTCTGCAGTCTCGACGGAGATGCACTCGATGCGGAGTGCTCACCGAACGGGCCGTGCACATTTGCGGCGACGTCACGCAACGGATCGGAGGCATTCCATGGTTGGACAACGACGGGGTGAATCTGCTGGCGAGCATGACAGGAGCAGCGGTCGCGGTGATGCTGGCCGGAACGCGATAAGGACTGCGATCGCGCGCGCGGCGTTCGTGGCGCTCGCTGTCGTGGCGGTCGCCTGCATCGACACGACGACGCCGCAGTATTTCAACAATGGTGGATTCAACACCGGGACGGGCGGCGGCGGGGGCGGCGGCGGACAGCTCGACAGCAACCTGGTTGGGTCGTGGTCTCAGACGATCGTCGACACGGTGAACGGCGATCCGACGAACCAGCAGACGATTTTCGCGTTCAATGCCGACGGCACCATGTCGCGCACGGTGATAACCTTCGATATCACCACGAGCGTGTCGGATACGACGATCTTCAACGGTACGTGGACGGCCGATGGCAGCACCGTGACGATCACGTTCCAGGCGCCGAACACGGGCACGGAGCAGTTCACGTACGTCATCAATGGCAGCACACTCTTACTCGGCCAAACGGAGTTCGTGCGAACAGGGTGACGACGCTCCCTCGTCCGCTCCGGTAGCGCGCGACCAACGGCCGGCGTCTTCGCCGGCCTCGCGTCCCAAGGTGCTCCTCGTGAGCACCAACCGCGAGCGGCAGCCGATGCCCGTCGTGCCTAACGGCGTGGCGTGCGTGGCATCGGCGTTGGACCAGGCAGGATACACGGTGCGGGTGGCGGATCTGTGTTTCGCCTCCGATCCCCATGCCGCCGCCCGCGCCGCGGCCCGCTCCTTCCAACCGGACGTCATCGGCGTCTCGGTCCGCAACATCGACAACAGCGATCTCATCGCGCTCGAGCACTACACGCCCGAGGCGGCGGCCGTGCTGCGTACGCTGCGCGACGCCGCGCCCACCGCGCGGGTGATCGCGGGCGGCGCGGCGTTCGGCGTGGCGCCGGCATCGCTGTTCGATGAGTTAGGCGTGGACTACGCGGTGGCCGGCGACGGCGAGCGCGCCACGACGGCGCTGCTCGACGCCCTGTCCGCAGGACGCAATCCGGCCGGCATTCCGGGCGTGGTGTATCGCGACCGCTCGACGACGGTGGTGACACCGCCCGGAGGCGACCCCGACGTCGACGCGTTTCCTTCGGCGCGCATGCACCGCTGGCTCGATCTGGCGAAGTACGAGCGGCGCGGTGGAACGGTGCCCATCCAGACCAAGCGCGGGTGCGTGTTCAAGTGCATCTACTGCACGTATCTCAATGTCGAAGGGTGGGGCTACCGGCTGCGCGACCCCGAGCACGTGGTCGACGAAATGGAAGAGCTGGTGCGCGACGCCGGCGTGCGACACTTCGAGTTCGTCGACTCGACGTTCAATGCACCGCCCCGGCACGCGGCGGCGATCTGCGAGGCGATCATCAAGCGCCCGCTCGCCGTGCAATTGGACACGACCAACTTCACGCCGGCCGCGGTGCCGCCCTACCTGCTCGATCCGATGCGGGCAGCGGGCTTCCGCTGGTTAGGCATCACCGCCGAGAGCGCGAGCGATGCGGTGCTCGAGCGGTTGGAGAAGGGTTTCGATGCAGCGCGCGTGCGCGAGGTCGCGCAGCAGGTGGAGCGCGCCGGCATCGGCGTGTTGTGGATCTTTCTCGTGGGCGGACCCGGCGAAACGATGCGAACGCTGAACGAGACGCTGGCCTTTGCATCCGAGCGCCTCGAGCGCGGCGACGCGGTGTATCTGACGGTCGGCCTGCGCGTGTACCCGGGCACGACGCTGCACCGCATCGCGCTCGACGAAGGCGTCGTCGAGCGCGATGATCCGCTCCTCGTTCCGCGGTTCTACTTCTCGAGCGCGTTGTCGTTCGATGCGGCGGTGGCGAGGTTGCGCGAGGTCGCGGCGAAACACCCGCGGTTCATGTTCTCGGCGGACTCGCGGTCGGCGATACTGCCGTATCTGACGCGCCTCGCGTCGCTGCTGCACCTGCCCCGTCCGCACTGGCGGTACATGGGATTGTTCCAGCGTGTGGCCCGGTTAGGCGACCGCGTGCGAGCCGGCTGAGTGACGCGCGCGCAGGTGATCGTGGTGGGCGCCGGGCCAGCCGGGAGCTCGACGGCGTGGCATCTCGCGCGCCGCGGCATCGACGTGCTGGTGCTGGACCGAGCCCGGTTTCCGCGTGACAAACCCTGCGCCGAATACCTGAGCCCGGAAGCGTCGCGCCTGCTGGACACGATGGGCGCGCTGGGCGCCTGCGAGGGCGCGGGGGCGGCGCAGCTCACGGGCATGACGGTGCGTGCGCCTAACGGGGCCGTGCTGCGGGGCGACTTCGCGGCGGCGCACGGATTTCGTGGGTTCCGGGATCGCGGGCTCGCGCTTCGGCGGACGGTGCTGGACGGCATCCTGCTCGAGCGAGCCACAACCGCGGGCGCCAACGTCGCGGAAGAGGAACGCGTCACGGGCCTCGTGCGGAACGCACGAGGCGCGGTGGTGGGCGTCGAGGTGCTCGACGCGCGTGGCCAGGCGGCGGAGCGTCGGGCGGACATCGTCGTCGGCGCGGACGGACTGCGCAGCGTGGTGGCGCGGCGACTGGGTCTCGCGCGGGCGCGCCGGCGGCCGCGGCGCATCGCGATGATTGCGCATTATCGCGGGGTGGCGGAGATGGGGAGCTACGGCGAGATGCACGTCGAGCGAGATGGGTACGTGGGGTTGGCGGACGTGGGCGGTGGGCTCACCAACGTGGCCGTCGTCGCTCCGGCGGCGCGCGTCAAGCGCGCCGCCCAAGCGCCGGCGGCCTTCTTCGACGCGTGGCTCGCAGCGCATCCACACGTCGGCGCCCGCTTGGCGGGCGCCGAGCGTGTGGATGCGGTGCGAGCGACGGGGCCGTTCGCCCACCACGCGCGCCGCGCGTGGGCGCGCGGCGCGGCGCTGGTGGGCGACGCGGCCGACTTCTACGATCCGTTTACCGGCGAAGGCATCTACGCGGCGCTCCGCGGCGGCGAGCTCGTGGCGCCGCACATCGCAGCGGCGCTCGAAGCCCGCTCGCCACGCGACGCCGACGCCGCACTCGCGGCCTACGATGCAGAGCGCCGCCGCACCTTCGCCGGCAAGTGGCGGGTCGAACGGTTAGTCGCCCTCGCCGTCGCCGTCCCCGCCCTCATGAATCGCGCCGCCGCGACGCTCGGCCAACGCAAGGACATGGCCGATCTGTTCGTGGGCGTCGCCGGCGACTTCGTGCCGCCGAGCGAAATCCTGTCGGTTCGCTATCTTCTCCGACTGCTCGCCACGTGACGGAGAATACGCGCACCATGATCGATGCAGCGACGTTCCGCAGCACGCTGGGCCGGTTCGCCACCGGCGTCACGATCCTCACGGCCCGAGATGATTCGGGTCGCGACCACGGAATGACCGTGAGCGCGTTCTGTTCGGTGAGCCTGGATCCGCCGCGGGTGTTGTGCTGCGTGGAGCGGAGCGCGGACATGTTCCCGGTAATCACCAAGGCCCAACGCTTCGCGATCAACATTCTGACGACCGCCCAGGAGGCGATTTCGCGGCGCTTCGCCGAAGAGCGCGATGATCGGTTCGACGGGTTGGGGTATACCCGCGGCGTCACGGAGTGCGTGCTGCTCGACGACATTCTCGCCTACGTGGAGTGCGAGGTCGCCGCGCGGTACGACGGCGGTGACCATCTCATCGTGTTAGGCGACGTCATCGCCGCCGCGGCCGCCGACGGGCGTCCGCTGCTGTACTACCGCGGCGGGTACGCGCAGATGGAGCGGTGATCGCCGTCACGCCGCGTCCGCGCCGCGGACGAGAGTACCTCGACGACGCCGAGCGGATGGACGCGCTGGTCGTGCGTCGATCGTTAGGCGATGTCGCGCGCGCGAATGCGCTCTTCGGCGGCACGCGCGCGGTCATCGCCGAGCTCCGGCGCGCGATGGGACGCGCGCCCGCCGGCCGCCCCCTCACGCTGCTCGACGTCGGCACGGGCCGCGGCGACATCCCGGCGGCCGCCATCGCATGGTCGCGCCGGCACGGCGTCCACCTCGAGACCATCGGCATCGAACGATCCGAATTGCTGGCGCGCATCGCGGGCGAGCAGACGATGGCCGTGTCCGCGGACGCGCGGCGTTTGCCGCTCGCCGATCGCAGCGTGGACATCGCCATGTGCTCGCAGGTGCTGCACCACTTCGAGCGCACGAGCGCGCTCGCGGTGCTGCTCGAGATGCACCGCGTTGCTCGGCTGCGCGTGATCGTGAGCGATCTCCAGCGGAGTTGGTTCGCCGCGGCGGGCATCTGGCTCGCGTCGTTCCCGCTGGCGTTTCATCCGGTGAGCCGGCACGACGGCGTCGTGTCGGTGCTGCGCGGGTTCACGCGCCGCGAGTTGGGCGAGTTGGTCGAGAGCGCCGTTGGACAGCGCGCGGACGTGCGCTACCGGTTGGGCTTTCGCGTCACCGCGTCGTGGACGCCGGCGTCGCGCGGCTCGTGACCACACCGCGCGCCACGCGCGACCCGGTCCGCCTGCCGGCGATGCCGGCCGGCTGGGCGATGAACGTCACCGACGAGCGCGTGGTTCGGGCACCTCTCCGCACGATGTTTGCGCTGGCGCGCGATGTCGATCGGTGGCCGGAACATCTCGCGCACTATCGTTGGGTTCGATTTGTGTCGCGCGACGAACTGGGAGGCGGCCTCGTCGCGATGTCAGCGTCTCGTCTGTTCGGGCCAGTGGCATGGCCAACGTGGTGGACGTCGGAGATGGCGGT
>Ga0079220_10000142_pt1 | contig 14883 bp, 12 predicted proteins | sample GAAS100_FD_75071 | JGI IMG/M metagenome (GOLD analysis project Ga0079220, IMG submission 75071) | Agricultural soil microbial communities from Georgia to study Nitrogen management - GA AS100 | ecosystem: Environmental > Terrestrial > Soil > Agricultural land | place: USA: Georgia | collected... | reverse complement strand
CGGCGCGGCGGGGAGCGGTGGCGACGTTGATCATTCACCGGAGGGACCTGGCGAGCTACGGGTGGGAAGTGGTGCGCAACTCGATGGGAGTGCAGCGCTCGTTCCTGAAACTGGACGGGACGCCGAAGCTGAAGTCCGATTCGTGGGTGCAGTGGGAAGTGGCGAAGAAAATCGCGGCGATGGGCGGGCAGGACCTGGACAAGCTGTACCAGGAAGCGCAATCACGCGATTTCGAGCCGGTTGAGCTGCCGGTGCGGTTGCAAGGGCACGTGGTGAGCGAGCTGCACTCGTTCGTTTCACGGAACGTGGTGGCGAAGCTCGCGGGCGCGGACGCGAGCCTGCGGGACCAGGCGATCGTTTACTCCGCGCATTACGATCATCTGGGAATCGATCCGGCGCTGAACGGGGACAAGATTTACAACGGCGCGGTGGACAATGCGACGGGCTGCGGGATTCTGCTGGAGCTGGCGCACGAATGGACAGCATCGGCGGCGAAGCCGAAGCGATCGATCCTGTTTGCTTCGGTAACGGCGGAAGAGCAAGGGCTGCTCGGCTCGGAGTATTTCGGCAAACATCTGCCGATGCCCGCTTCGATGATTTCGCTGGATTTGAATTACGACGCGCTGGCGCCGATCGGCGAGCCAGAGGAGGTGGAAGTCAGCGGAGCGGAGCGGACGACGTTTTATCCCGCGGTGGAGGCGACGGCGAAACAGTTTGGACTGGCGATCCGTCCGGACGCGCATCCGGAGGCGGGACATTATTACCGGTCGGATCATTTCAGCCTGGCGCGCGTGGGGGTTCCCGCGTTTTCGATCAGCGAGGGAATGAAATTCAAGGGGCATGAACTGGCGTGGGGAGAAGGGCAGGCGGAGGATTACGTGAAGTCTCATTACCACCAGCCGAGCGACGAATACCAGGCTTCGTGGGATTTCACCGGGCTGGCGGAGATGGCGCGGTTCGGCTACGAGTTGGGGATGAAAGCGGCGGATCAGCCGGCGGGAGTGCAGTGGAAGCCGGGGGACGAGTTTGAGAAGGCGCGCAGGAGAGAGTGATCAGTGATCAGAGATCAGCGATCAGAAAGAGCTCTATAACTAGTATTGGTAGACACCTTTGAGATAAGATGAGGCGCATGAGAGAGCCTCAGACCGTTAAGAGTCTTAAGATTTGGCAGAAGTCAGTGGATCTCGTCGTGGTTTGTCATCGGGCATCGGCCAAATTCCCGAACGACGAACGTTTCGGGCTGATTTCCCAGATTCGTCGAGCAGCCGTACCGATTCCGGCAAATATCGCGGAGGGGTACGGCCGATGGAATTCCCGGGAGTTTGCGAGATTTCTCGCGATTGCCAGTGGATCAGCGCGCGAGTTGGAAACACATCTGATTGTTGCGGAAAAACTCGGATACCTCTCGACAGCAGAGGCTGTCCCCGTTCTCAGATCTGTTGACGAAGTTGCCAGAATGATCTTCGCTATGCTTGCAAAAACGAACTCGACTATTCTGACGAAAAACGCCCCCGGAGCCTCGCAGCGCCTTGCGAACGCGGCGTCGTCGCTTTCTGATCGCTGATCTCTGATTTCTTCTACCGGGGCCAGACGCCGGCGGTGAAGGTCTTCAGGGTGTGGAAACCAAGTTTTTCATAGAGGCGGACCGCGGTGAGATTTTGCGAGGTCACCGTGAGCGTAAGTTCGTGGAATTTTAGGCCACTGAGGGCATCGCAGGCGGTGAGCATGAGCGCGCGGCCGAGTCCGTGGCCCTGGTGCCCCGGCAACACGCAAAGCTGCGTGGTGTGGCCGACGCCGGGAGAAACTTCGCTGGTCAGCACCGCGCCCATCAATTCGTCGCTGCCGGCTTCGTGAAGCACGAAGGACGCACCGGCGACGAACTGGCCGCATCCGGGCAGCAGGATAATGTTCTTGAGAAAGCGCAGAGCGCCGGACTTGCTGCGGTACTGATCGTTGATATCGCCGTCGATGTGATTCGCGTAAGCGAGATAAATCAGCTTGGCGCAGGGGTCGAAGTAGCGGTCGTGCCAGCGGGAAAGACGCAGGCCGATGGTTCCCGTGGCGCTTTCCGTGGGAATTTTGTGCAGGTCCGCCAGCATGAATTGGCGCGTGTGGAGGCGGAAACCCTGGGTGATGAGGGTGCGATCCACAGGGCCGCCGAAGGGCATCAGCTGCGCTTCGATGCGCGAGAGATGCGGGACGGCGCGCATGCCGAAGAGCATTTCTTCCAGCAGGCGGCGAGCGATGGTTTCCTGATCGAATCGCGGCGAAACGTAGAGGCCGCCGATCAGGCCTTTGTGTTCTTCCATTACGTAGAAAGTGTAGCCGGCGGCGGCGCCATTTTCGTAAGCGACGCAGCCGGAGAGGGCGTGGGCTTCGAGAAAGCGGCGGATGAGTTCGAGAGCGCCGCGGTAGTCCCAATGGAGTTCGTCGCGCCAATGGCAGGCTTCCTCTTCGAGAAGAGGATCGAGTTGCCGGACGGTGGTTTGCCGCAGATCGACGATATTCATGAAGGAATGAGAAAAAGACGCCCCTGCCGGGTCTCTCCTATCATAGCCCAGCGCTCGCGGGCAACGGCGCTCCGGGGAGCAAAGCGATATATTTGCGACACACAGGGCCGCGATGACGGCTGTGCAGACGTGAGCCTGTGTTAACCTGCCCTCGGAGCAAACTCACTCACGAAATCAAGTGTCGCGGTTCGCGCCGCGGAGCGCTGATACAGACCAGGTATGTCCATCCTTTTCGAACTGCGCTATCCCACGAAGTGGTACACGAAAGTTTTCACGGCACTGGTTGCGGTGGTGTTTTTCGCGGGGCTGGCGACGCTGGCGATTTCGGGATTCCTGGTGTACCGCATCGTCAAGCCGCAAAGAACCAGTTCGGAAATCAGCCTGCAAAGTTTTCCGGGAAGGCCGGAAGTGGTGAAATTCCAGGTGCCCGGCGGAAGCCAGCACGAAGGCTGGTTCTTTCCGGGATTTCTGAAAGCGCCGACGATAGTCTTGTGCCACGGGTACGAATCGAGCCGCGGCGAGCTGCTGACGCTGGTTTCCGCGCTGCAGGATCACCAATATAACGTGTTCGTTTTCGATTTCACCGCGCACGGAGCGAACCAGGGGATCACTTCGTTTGGGTATCGCGAAACAACGGAACTGCGCGCGGCGATCGATACGCTCTCCGTCCGCGAGGACGTTGATCCCGGCACGTTCGGCGTATGGGGTTACAACATGGGCGCGTACGTGGCGCTCCGCGAGGCGGAAACGGACAAGCGCGTGAAGGCGCTGATTCTCGATTCCGCTTATGACAAGCCCAGCCAGATGGTGAAGTATGAGGTCGAACAGACCGGGCTTGGGAATTTTCCGTTCATGACGCGTTCGGCGGAGTTCAGCTTTGAATGGCTGAATTACGAGCACCGCATGGACCCTCCCGTCTCGAAGAATTTGGCTTCGCTGGCGGGAGTGCCGAAGCTGTTCATCGAGGCGCAGGACGATCTGGAGCTTGCCGGCATTACGCACGAAATTTTGCTGAAGGCGCCGGAGCCGAAAGAGGAAGCCGTGATTCCGCATGGAAATTATGCGGGTATGGGCGACGACGATAAGCGCGCGTATGAAAACCGCGTGGTGACGTTCTACTTACTGAGGCTGCCGCCCATGGCAAGGACCTCTCACTGAAGTTTTATCGGACTTTCCCGTTTCGATGGCGGCAGGAATTCGAACCGATACAGAGATTCTCCTGTCGCTCGCGAATTGAAGGGAAGCTGTTTGCAGGAGTACTTCCACGTGACGTCATCCAGTGCAGGGTTCATCATGATGCCCTCGAACGTCGACGCGGTCAGCAGCAGGAAAGTCTTAGGCTCGCCCTTCGGATCCAAGTCTGGTATGTCCTGATGGAGATAAAAGTTCAAACTGTAATGCCGGCCGCGGTTCATTTTGTAGACCATCAATTCAGAGACGGGAGTTCCTGTGCGCACAAGTTCCTGGGCAATCGTCCGTCCGGAGGGATCCCACAAAAAATAAGCGGCCAGAAATCGGGGCAGCAAGAGGAGCGCGAGCAATACGGGAAGGACGCATCCGATTGCCAGCCATCGCCCGCGCTCGAAACAGCGAAAGATAAATATCGCATCAGCGGCGGCGATAAACAGGATCAAAAGGCCCGCCGTTCCAGCTAAACCTGCACGCGAAATATGGACTCGCGGAAAGCCCCACGTTGCCGCGGACCACGTTAGCGCAAATACCAAGACGCCCAAAAGCAAGGCGACCGCCAGGGAAGTTCGGCGTCCGTCAAGTTTGACCAGCGCATGCGCCAAGAGCAGGCCGACGGCGGGAACCGCCGGCAGGACGTATCCCGGCAGCTTCGAGTGCGACACCGAGAAAAAGAGCACGCAAAAGGCGGCCCAGGTGATCAAGAGCAGCGTCGCGGGACTTAATTCCCTCAGCCTGGATGTACGGTGCGAGCCGACAACCAGAGCCCAAAGCAGGAGCGGCGTCCAGGGCACGAACGCTATGAGCAGGACGGGGCCGTAGTACCAAAAGGGTTGGATGTGGTGGAATTCGGGCGTGAGGAAACGATTGAAGTTGTGCTCAATGATGAAGACGCGGAAGAAATCGGGATTGCGGCGCGCACAGAGGATATACCATGGCAGGGCAGTGGCGCAGAACGAAACGATCGCGATGGGATGAAGCAGGCGGAAAGCGTCCCTCCATCGTTTCGTGAATAGCGCCCAGAAAAAAACCGCGCCGCCGCTCAGGATGATTGCGGCCGGGCCTTTGGCGAGCACGGCAAGCCCGAGAAAGAAGCCAAAAAGGATTAAGGCCAGCCAAGGTGTTCGGGCAAGGATGGGCGAGTTTTCGTTGCGCGTCAGGCCGAGCACGCCGGCGGCGCAGACCATGGCGATCGTCAGCGTGCCGCTGAAGGGCATATCTGTCGCCGCGGCGTGGGAAAAGCCGATCGTGCCCACGGTGGTCGGCAGGAGAAGCAGGAGCCAGCGCGCAGTCTCCCCTCCGTAGACGCGCCAGGCGAGCCAGGCCAGCGCCAGCGTGGCGAGCAGCGCGGAGATCGCGCTGGGCAACCGCGCGGCCGCTTCGCTCACGCCAAAAACTTTGAAACTTAGCGCCGCGCCCCAGTAATACAAGGGCGGCTTTTCAAACCACGGCTGCCCGTAGAGGCGCGGCGTCACCCAGTCGCCGGTCTCGGTCATGGCGCGCGCAATCCATGCGTAGCGCGGCTCGTCCGGCCCAACAAATCCGAGCGCGCCCAAATGGCTGAAGTAACACACCCAGAGCGTGGCCACGATCAACACGCCCCAGCCAATTTTCCCTAACCAAGCTTTTTCGCGTGATGCGCCGGCCGCATCGGGATTCATCAGCGGTTCTCGTTGGCTCCGAATCAGCAGTCTTCGAACCTCTAACCTCGAACTTCTAACTTCTAGCATAATGTCCCGCGATGAAGGAACGCCTGCAATTTGCGCTGGTGTGGCTGCTCCTGAAACTCGCCGGCGTTCTCCCGCTGCCTGTGGCGCGCGCCTTGACCGCCGGCATCGTCCGAATGCTCCTGGTTTTGTTGCCAAAGCTGCGCCGGACGGCATTTTTCAACCTGCGGCTGGCTTTTCCCGATTGGCCCGATGAGCGCCGTGAAGAGGTGATTCACCGCATGACCCGCAGCCTCGGGTGGATGGCCGCGGAATTCGCGCGGCTGCCTCGCTACACCAGAGATAACATTGCGGACGCGATCGTGCTCGACGGCCACGAGAATTTCCTCGCCGGATTGCAGCGCGGCAAGGGCGTTTTGTTTCTCACGGGACACATCGGCGCATGGGAGCTTTCCTCTTTTGCACATGCGCTGTACGGCTATCCGCTGCATTATATGGCGCGGCCGCTCGACCATCCCCTCGTCGATGCGTTGGTGAACCGCTACCGGGGACTTTCCGGCAACCAGCCCATCTTCAAGAATGAATCCGCCCGCGCCATGCTGAAAATTCTGAAAGAGGGCGGCACCATCGGCATCCTGGCGGATCAAAACACCATGCGCGACGAGGGCGTGTTCGTGGATTTCTTTGGCAAGCCGGCGTGCACCACCACCGGAATCGCGCGCGTGGCGCTGCATACCGGCGCCGCGGTCGTGCCCGGTTACGCCGTGTGGGACGAGCAACTTCATAAATACCGGCTGCGCTTCGAGCCGCCGCTCGAACTCGTTCGAACCGGGGACGCGGAACAAGACATCGCCGCCAACACGCAACTCTTCGCGCGCGTCCTCGAGGAAATCATCCGAAAATATCCCGAGCAGTGGGTCTGGATTCACGCGCGCTGGAAGACGCGGCCCAAAGGCGACCCGCCGCTGTACGATTTTCTGTGAGGCAAACATGAACCGCACCGCAAAACAACTGGCTGAAGCCATTCAGGCGACGCTCGAAGGCGATCCCTTGCTGGAAGTGCAGGGCATCGCTTCGCCGGAACGCGCCGGCTCGCGCGACTTGATCTACATGGAGTCGGCGAAACACGCGGAGCGCGCCGCGGCTTCGGCCGCGCAGTGCATCATTGCGCCGAAGGAATTCTCCCTGCCCGGCAAGACCGTGCTGCGCAGCGCGCAACCAAAAGTGGCATTCGCCAAGGCGGCGGCGCTGTTGCGCGACCGCCCGCCGATCGCCACCGGCCTCCATCCGACGGCCATCATCGCGCCGCTCGCGAAAATTGCGGCAACGGCGAGCGTTGGACCGTACGCGGTTATTGGTGAAGACGTTCACATTGGCGAAGGCACGCAAATCGGCGCGCACGCCGTCGTCGGCGCCGGATGCTGGATCGGGGAGAATTGCCGCTTGCATCCACGTGTGACTCTGTACGGCGGCGTTCGTATCGGCCATCGTGTGGAAATCCACTCCGGCGCGGTGATTGGCGCGGACGGTTTCGGCTACGCCTTTGGCGAAGGCCGCTATTGGAAATTTCCCCAGGCCGGCATCGTGGAGATCGGCGACGACGTGGAGATCGGCGCTAACGCTACAATCGACCGCGGTTCGCTCGACGACACGCGCATCGCCGAAGGCGTCAAGCTGGACAATCTCGTGCATGTCGGCCACAACGTGCAAATCGGCGCGCACTCCGTCTTGGCGGCGCAAACGGGCGTCTCCGGCTCGAGCGCCATCGGCCATCACGTCGTTGTGGGCGGGCAAGTCGGCATAGCGGACCATTGCACGCTGCAGGACAATTGTGTTGCCGGCGCCCAGGCGGGGATTCCCACGGGCAAAACGATTCGCAGCGGCCAGACCGTCTGGGGCACCCCCGCCCGCGAGATCGGCAAGTTCAAAGAGGCGTATGCTTGGTATGCGCGTCTCCCGGAGCTCGCGGAGCGCATCAAAGCATTAGAAGCGAAGCAACGCTAGAGGACGGCGTGGCAACGACGGAACATTCGGGCGAACACTTCGGCGGGCTTCCGTGGCGGCTGGTTGTCGTCGGCGGACACACGCGCAGCATCGGCAAGACGCAGCTCGTTTGCGACATCATCGCGGCGCTCCCGCAAGCCGAATGGATCGCCGGAAAGATCACGCAATACGGCCACGGCGTCTGCGCGCGCACCGGCCACCATTGCGATTGCGCTCCCGACGAGCATATTTCCGCCATCGTGTGGGAAACGCGGCGCGACTCCGGCACGGACAGTGCGCGCTTCCTGGCCGCCGGTGCGCGGCGCTCCTTCTGGCTGCGCACCAAGCAAGGCTACTTGGCCCAGGGGCTGCCGCTTTTGCGCGACGCCCTTGAAGAAGCGCGATCTTCTGACGCGGAAGCTCCTCTTAACGTCATCGTGGAAAGCAATTCGCTGCTGCAGTTCGTGAATCCTTCTTTGTACGTTGCGGTTCTCGACTCCAGCAAGGCGGACTTCAAGGATTCCGCGCGCGAGGCCCTCGACCGCGCTCACGCTTACGTCTTCCGCCGCGGCCTCGAAGACTCCAGCCCCTCCGCGCCTTCCTGGAACTTCATTCCCGGTCATCTTCTCCGCGAAAAGCCTTCCTTTCTCCAGCGCGAGGGCGAACCTCTGCCCGATCCCCTGTTCCAGTTGGTCAAGCGCCTGGTGGAAACTCCCCTCCCTGTTTCCTGACACGATATTTTGCGGCACGTTTTCATCTTCCTCGTTGACCCCTTCTTTCGCCGCGGCGATAATTAGTTAGTACTCGGGACCTGGGCTTCTACCCGTGTATCCAAGCTCGCTGGCCGGCATCGAACGGTTAGCGACGGCTCCGCTGAAAATTCGTGGGGTGATCTTCAGCGAAGAGCGGCTGTGGGGGAGAAGAATGGCCTCTTTTGCAAGAATGGGAGAAGACGTCGCGGTATCTCCCGCGCCGGCTCCATGGGGCCAGCAGGATTGGGCGCGGAAGCTCCCCGAAGCCATCGATCGCGCTGCCGACCACCTGCTTTCTCTTCAGGCAAGCGAAGGCTACTGGCTGGGCGAGTTGGAAGCCGACTCCACCCTGGAATCCGACTACATCTACTACCTCCACGTTCTGGACAAAGCCGATCCCGTGCGCGTCGCCAAGCTGGCGAATTACGTTCGCCGCAAACAGCTTCCCGATGGCGGCTGGAGCATCTACCCGGGCGGCCCTTCGGAGCTCAACGCCACCTGCAAGGCATACTTCGCGCTGAAACTCGCGGGAGATTCCGCCGATTCGCCGCATCTCGCGAAAGCGCGCGAAATCATTCACAGCCTCGGCGGCCTCGAACATTCCAATTCCTACGTCCGTTTTTACATGGCCTTGGTTGGCGCGGTCGGTTGGGAACTTGTTCCCGCGATTCCGCCGGAGCTGATGCTGCTCCCCAGCTGGTTCTACTTCAGCATTTACGAAATGTCTTCCTGGACCCGCGGCATCGTCATCCCCATGGCGATTCTCAGCGCGCTGCGTCCGGATTGGCGCATCCCCGAACGCGCCCGCGTCGACGAACTCTTCAAAGATCCTTCGCGCAAAGCGGCTGCCTTCGATTGGGACAGCCAGCTCATCTCCTGGAAAAACCTCTTCCTCGCGCTCGATCGCGCGCTCAAACTCTACGAAAAGCTTCCCTGGAAGCCGCTGCGCCAGCGCGCGCTCCGCGAAGCCAAAGCCTGGATGCTCGAGCACATCGAGCGCACCGAAGGCCTCGCCGCCATTTATCCCGCCATGATGAATTCGATTTTCGCGCTCATGGCCCTCGGCCACGGTCCGGACGATCCGCTTACCTGGCGCGAAATCCGCGAATTCGCGCGTTTTGAAATTGAAGAGCCGGACACCATTCGCCTGCAGCCTTGCGTTTCTCCGATCTGGGACACCTGCATCGCCATGGTCGCTCTTGAAGAGGCCGGTTTGCCTCCCGATCATCCCGCGCTCGTCAAAGCCGCGGAGTGGGTGCTCTCGAAACAAGTGCTCGGCCCCGGCGATTGGCAAATCAAAAATCAGGAAGCGGCGCCCGGCGGCTGGGCTTTCGAGTTTCGTAACGACTTTTATCCCGACGTGGACGACACCGCTTTCGTCTTGATGGCCCTGCAGCGCGTCAAGTTTCCCGATCCCGTCCGCATGGAAGGCGCCATTCGCCGCGGCATTCAGTGGCTGCTTAGCATGCAGAACCGCGACGGAGGCTGGGCCGCTTTCGATCGCGACAACAACCGCCGGCTCCTCTGCAACATTCCTTTCGCCGATCACAACGCCATGATCGATCCGTCCACCGCGGACGTTACCGCGCGCGTGCTCGAATGCCTCGGCCGTTTCGGCTGGGCTTCCACGCATCCCGTCGTGCAGCGCGGCGTGAAATTCCTTTTGCAGGACCAGTCCGCGGACGGCTCCTGGTTCGGCCGCTGGGGCGTCAACTACGTTTACGGCACCAGCGGCGTTCTGCGCGCTCTCGAAACCGTTTCGCTCACCGCGCAGGACTATTGCCGCCGCGCCGTTGCCTGGCTCAAGTCCGTGCAGAAGCCCGACGGCAGCTTCGGCGAATCGCTGCGCAGCTACGACTTCCCGGAAACCAAGGGTCAGGGCAACAGCACCGCTTCGCAAACCGCCTGGGGCCTGATCGGCTTGCTCGCCGCCGGCGAACCCGCCGATCCCTCCATCACCAAAGCTGTCGCGTACCTCGTTCACCGCCAAAACGCCGACGGCTCCTGGAGCGAAGACGATTTCACCGGTACCGGTTTTCCCGGCGTTTTCTACCTGAAGTATCACCTTTATCGCAATTCCTTCCCGCTCTACGCGCTGGCGCGCTTTCAGAACCAGTCGCGCGGCGCGGAAGAGTTTTGCGCCCTCAAGCTGCGGCCGGATTCCTTCCGGCAGCGCGCCGGTTTCTAGATGCGTTTTCCTTTGCGGCTTCGCGCGGAACTCTTCCGCTACCGTTTGCTTCGGGTGTTTTCACCGCGAGCCGGCGCACCCATTCTCCCCTTTTCTCCGCTTGCGATGCAGGTTTCGCGGAGGCGGTACCTTGATGCATCCGCGCAGGATCCGCAGTGGCTTTCTCCGGAAGAATGCGTCCGCCTCGCCGGCGCGTCCCCGGTGCTCTGGCTTGGAGGATCGGAGCCGCTCCTGCATCCCGAAATCGGGGAAGTCGCGAGCGCCCTGGTTCAATCCGGGCGTCACGTGTTTCTTCACACCAGCGGCGTCGACCTGCGTAAGCGCATCCACGAATTTCGCCCGCAGTCACGGCTGTTCTTCGCCGTCGAATTTGCCGGCCGCGCAGGCGTTCACGACGCTCGGGCCGGGCGCCCCGGCGCATTTTCCCGCGCCATGGAATCCATTCGCGCTGCCAAGCTTTCGGGATTCCTGGTTTGTGCTCACGTCACCGTCGACGCGCAGACCGGCGTATGCGGCATTGACGAACTGTTTGAAACGCTCGACGAAAAGGACGTCGACGGCTTCGTGGTTTCCTCCGGAGGGGCGCGCCATTCCGCCGCGCTGGTGCGCAAGCTCGAAGAAATTCGCGGCATCATTCGCCACGGCGGTTGGGAACAATTCTCCGTCCTGCTGGAGTCCGGCTTTGCGGAGCTGGCCGCGGCCCCTGCCCATCGCCAACTTCCCGGCGCGCCGGCCGGCGCGCTCGAGGACGCGGATTAGCGCCATGACCACTCTGGTTACCGGCGCGGCCGGATTCCTGGGCAGCCATGTTGCCCGCCGGCTCGTCGAGCGCGGAGAATCCGTGCGCGTCCTGCTGCGTCCTTCGAGCAGCAACCGCGCCATCTCCGATCTTCCGCTCGAATACGTCACCGGCGATTTGCGCGACGCCGCTTCGCTCGATCGCGCCCTCGCCGGCGTCGAGCGCGTCTTTCACGTCGCTGCCGACTACCGCCTCTGGGCCAGGAAGTCGCGCGAGATCTACGATTCGAATGTCGGCGGCACGAAAAATATCCTCGAGGCGGCGAAACGCGCGGGTGTCAAGCAGTTCATCTACACCAGCACAGTCGCCACGATCGCCGTGGATCGTCCCGAGCATCCCACGGAAGCGACCAGCGCCAGGCTCGAAGAAATGGTCGGCCACTACAAGCGCTCCAAGTGGCTCGCGGAAAGGGAAGTGCTCGAAGCCGCGCGCCAGGGTTTTCCGGCGATCGTCTGCATGCCCACCACTCCCGTCGGCCCGGGCGACTGGAAGCCCACTCCCACTGGCAAGATCATCGTCGATTTTCTCAACGGCAGGATGCCCGGCTACGTCGAAACCGGCCTGAATTTCGTCGGCGTAGAGGAATGCGCCGCCGGCCACCTGCTCGTCTCCGAGAAAGGCAAAGTCGGCGAGCGCTATCTTCTCGGCGCAGAAAATCTTTCGCTCAAGCAGGTCCTGGACATCCTGGCGAACATTACCGGCCTGCCCGCGCCGAAGCTCAAAATCCCTCATGGCTTGGCGTTGGGTGTAGCCTATGCGGAGACGGCGTTTTCGCGGTTGATTGGGCGTGAGCCGCAAATTCCCATTGAAGGCGTGAAAATAGCGCGGCACTTCATGTTCGTCGATTGTACTCGCGCAAAGCGTGAGTTGGGGTTCCAGCCGGGTTCCGTCTCCGCGGCGCTCGAGCGCGCCGTTCGCTGGTACGAAACGAATGGCTACATCGCTCCGCGCCGTGCAAAGAAACTCGCGCGCCACGCCCGCGCCGCGTGAATCGGTTTGGGGTTTCCATGTAGCGCCGGGCTTCAGCCCGGCATCTTGGGACTCTTTTTCCGGGCCGCAACGCGGGCCCATTTTTTAGCAAACGCAAGATGCGCATACTCGTCACCTTCGCCGTTGACGCCGAATTCGCCCCCTGGCGGAAGTTACGCCAATTTCAGAGGAAGGCTTCCGCCGAGATGGAATACTCTGTCTGCCAGGTCGGGGGAGTCGAACTCGGGGTTCTTCTCACCGGAATTGGCGGCAAGAAGGCCTGGACCGAGGCGACCAGGATAATCTGGGATTCCGATGTTGACGTATGTATCTCGAGCGGCCTTGCCGGCGGGCTTCGGCCTGAACACCGTGCGGGCGAAATTCTGGCCGCGGAGAAGGTTGTGGCGGCTGGCTCCGATCACTTCGTGACATGCAACGCTTCACTTCTTCAGTGCGCTACCGATTGCGGAGCAAAGCGGGTAAGGTCGTTCTACACGGCAAATAGGGTGATCGTCGAATCGAAGGAAAAGCGTGAGCTCGGCGCGATTGCCGACGCGGTGGAAATGGAAAGCAGTGAGATTCTGCAGGAAGCAGCTGCGTTTGGCGCCAGGGGCATCGCCGTTCGGGCGATAAGCGATACGGCCGACGAGGACCTCCCCTTGGACTTCAATCGGCTAGCAAGCGACTCAGGCGATGTGAGTTTGCTGAAAGTTTTCGGCGAAGTAGTGGCATCGCCGTCGTCTATTCCTGCGCTGGTCCGTTTCGGCCGCAGGAGTCAGGTTGCGGCTGAGTCCCTTGCGGGCTTTTTGGAACGATATGTAAGCACTCTCGCGCCTGTGCTAACCCAGGCCGGAGCCGCTCGATGAGCACCGCCTCCACCATTTCGCCGGGTCTTCGCACCCTTGGCCCCATCCCCAAGACCATGCGCGCCGGCGTCTACCGCGATAAAGGCATCGTCCGTGTCGAAGAAGTCCCTGTCCCCGAAGTCGGCGCGAACGAAGTCCTCATCAAAGTCGCCGCCTGCGGCATCTGCGGCACCGACATAAAGAAAATCTTCCACCGCTACGTCGAGCCGCCGCAGATCCTCGGCCACGAACTCGCCGGCACCGTCGTCGCCGTCGGCCCGGCCCTTGCCAGATTCAAGCCCGGCGACCGCGTCATGAGCTTCCACCACATCCCTTGCGGCAAATGCTTCTATTGCGAACGCCGCCTTTTTTCGCAGTGCAAGCAGTACAAAACCACCGGCCTCACCGCCGGCTTCACTCCCAACGGCGGCGGATTCGCCGAATACGTCAAAGCCATGCCCTGGGTCGCCGAACGCGGCATCATCCCGCTTCCAGACAACGTCTCCTTCGAAGAAGCCACCTTCATCGAGCCCATCAACACCATTGTCAAAGCCGTCCAGAAAGCCCGCGTCTCTGCGGACGAAGCCGTCCTCATCGCCGGCTGCGGTCCCATCGGCCTGCAGCTCCTGATGGTCGCCAAACATTTTGGCGCCCGCATCTTCACCAGCGATCCCATTTCGCAGCGCCGCCAGAAGAGTCTTGCCCTGGGCGCCGTCGAGTCTTTTGACCCGACAAGTGGTAAGCTGGTAGCAGAGGTTAAGTCCCGAACTGAGGGCCGGGGAGCGGATGCGGTTCTGGTCGCTGTAGCGCATCCGGCGGTAGTGGAGGAAGCTCTGGCAGCCGCGCGTCCCGGTGGACGCGTCCTGCTCTTCGCCGCTAACGATCCCGTCACTCGGATCGAGTTCGCTGCTTCAGCCGTGGGAATTGACGAAAAAGAGATTCTTGGCAGCTACAGCGCCGCTGTGGACATCCAACAGATGGCGGCAGATCTGGTGTTGTCCAGGAAACTTCCGGTCATGGACATCGTCACACACCGGTTCCCCTTGGCTAGAATCCAGGAAGCGCTGGAACTTGCCGCTCGGCCCACCGTCGACTCGCTGAAGGTTCTCATTACCCATCAATGAAAACGTCCACCACCAAGAAACTCGAAGCGGCCATCGGCGAAGTCGTCGCCATTGCCCGCCGTGTTTTGCCGGCGAAGATGACCGCGGCCGTCCTTTACGGCAGCGAAGATCTGCGCATTGAGCAGATTGACGTCCCCTCCCTGGCTCCCGAAGAGGTTCTCCTCCGCGTTCGCCTCGCGCTCACCGACGGCACCGATCTCAAGGTCTGGCAGCGCGGCTATCACGCCAAGATGATCCAGCCGCCCGCCGTTTTCGGCCACGAAGTTGTAGGCGAAATCGTTTCCGTGGGCAAACGCGTTGACGCGCGCTGGAAGCTCGGCATGCGCGTGGTGGCCGCCAACTCCGCTCCTTGCTTGCGGTGCCACTATTGCCGCCGCGGACAAGAGAATCTTTGCGAAGATCTTCTCTTCAATAACGGCGCCTACGCGGAGTTCATGCGCATCCCCGGGCGCATCGTCATGGAAAACATGCTCGAAGTCCCGCACTCGGTCGACGACCAGAGCGCCGCGCTTGTCGAACCGCTCGCTTGCGTCCTTCGCGGCATTCACGAAATGGATGTGCGCACCGGAGACACCGTCGCCGTCATTGGTTGCGGTCCCATCGGTCTGAAATTCGTGCGCATGCTTTCGCGCCGCGGCGTTCGCGTAATCGCGCTCGCGCGCCGCAACGCCCCGTTGGACGTTGCCCGCCGGCTGGGCGCCGCCGCCCTCGTAAATGTTTCGGAGGTGCCCGACGTCGTTGGCGCCGTGAAAGCCCTGACGGAAGACGGCCGCGGGCCCGACGCGGTTGTCGAAGCCGCCGGAAATCCCGCTGCCTGGAGCCTCGCGCTCTCCATGGTCCGTCGCGGCGGTGTCGTCG
>Ga0079220_10000141_pt1 | contig 14936 bp, 13 predicted proteins | sample GAAS100_FD_75071 | JGI IMG/M metagenome (GOLD analysis project Ga0079220, IMG submission 75071) | Agricultural soil microbial communities from Georgia to study Nitrogen management - GA AS100 | ecosystem: Environmental > Terrestrial > Soil > Agricultural land | place: USA: Georgia | collected... | reverse complement strand
TTCCGCTTCCCGCGCTTCTTTTTCTTGCCGATAGCGCCGCGCAAGTTCTCCCAACGACTCCGGCGCGCCATTCTTTTTTGGTTCGCTTGCGTGCTCTTCCTGGTTCGCGGGTGCCGCCGGAGAATTTTTCTTGGTCGCTTCCGCGCGCGCTTGGTCCGCTGGCGTAAGGATGTGGTCGCGCTTCAGGTCCTCGTTCGTGTAAACGTGCTTTTCGGTCTTCTGCGCTTGCGCTTTTCGCGCCCGATTCTGCCGCGCCGCTTCCGCCACGTCTTGCCCGCGGCTCGGAACCGCCGCCAGCAGAACGCCCGCGCACGCCACGCCGGGCAAACACACACGCAACATTTGCCGGAGCGTATGCGGGTTGGGGCTACTCAAACGCATCGACTTGCTTGGTACTCAGTTGGCGTTTACCGGGGGGACAGAACCGAACGTCTGGGAGATTCTACCTCGAAAACCCCCTTCGAGGAAGCTCTTTTCCTTGCCGCCCGGCTGTCGAAGCGAAGGCCTAGTCTTCTGTCAGCGCCTTGTATTGCGTCGCGCTCAACGGCACCACCGAAAGACGGCCCATCCGCACCAGTGGCGAATCCGCGAAAATTTTGTTCGCCTTAATCTCCGCCAGCGTAACCGCTTTCACCGGTTTCCCCGCCTTCACTTTTACCTTCGGATTTTTCGGATCGCTCGCGCTCACGGACACCACCGTCGCCGTCCCCACCGCGCTCTTCACATCCCCGGTTTCGTAAATCACCAGCTTCGCGCCCGGCTCCATTTCCCGCAGGTGCCGCACCGCCACGGGATTCGACACGCCGTCCCAGACCGTCTCTTTGTCTTTCATCAAATTCGCAAACGAGTATTCGCTCGGCTCCGTCTTCAGCAAATAAAATCCCGCCATCACTTGGCTCCCTTCGTTCTCTTCGCCTTTGTTTTTGACTTGGCCGCAGTCGCGGCTTTTTTCGCAGGCGCGCTCGCGGACAGCGTTTCCGGCAACGCGTCGGTGCGGCCCAGCACCACTCGCGCATACGCCGGGCCTTTTCCAGCGTCCTCATGCTTGATGTACACATAGACGTCCAAGCCTCGCGACGTCCACTCGTCGAAGCGGCATCGCCACGCCTGCAGGTCGGCCACTCCGTAATTTTCTTTGCGCAAACGCAGATACACGAAGTCCGCCGTCTGCACGTCCGGCGGCGCGCTTTCTTCCGTTTCCGCCAGGCACAGCGAAGTGTTAAATTTCCTCAACGTCTCGTACGTCTCATCCGTGTACCACGAAGGGTGCCGCACCTCGAACGCAAACCGGAAAGCCGCCGGCCGCTGCGCCAAAAATTCCTCCAGCAAAGGCTGGTCGAATTTGAACGTCGGCGGCAACTGCACCAGCACCGGCCCAAGATGATCTCCTTCCTCCAGCACGCTGGCCACTTCCAGAAAACGCTTCAGCGTGCTCTCCACTCCGCGCAGCCGCATGATGTGCGTAATCTGCTGGTTCGCTTTCATCGCAAAGCGGAATCCCGCGGGTACCTGCTGCGCCCATTTCTGCACCATCGATTCCACCGGCATGCGGTAGAAACTATGATTGATCTCCACCGTCGAAAATTCCTTCGCGTAAAAACTCAGCATCTCGCTGTCCGGCAGCTTCTCCGGATAGAACGTCCCCTTCCACTCCTTATACGAGTAGCCCGAAGTCCCCACGAACAGCTTGCCTGTGCCGGAAATGTTCCACCCCCGCGCCCTGGCATTTAATCACAGCAAATTTGCTCGCTCAAACGCCTAAAGAACGCAACGTAGCAACGTAGCGCCGGGCTTCAGCCCGGCATCTTTCCTTTCGCCCTCATACGCTGGCTGAGAAGTTCGATTCCGCCTTCCAGCCGTTGCTGCTTTTTCCAGAAATCAGCCCACAAATCACCCTTTTCCTTAAGCCGCGCGAACACGGTCCTGATGTTGAAGCTTTCCGGCTTCAGGCTCGGTTTCAATTCGCGCGGAAGAATGGGCATGGAGACCGGCGCCCTGGGAAACGCCCGCACCGAATAAGCCGAAGCCAGCGGCTTGCCCATCGAATTCTGCTGCACGTCAATCAGGATGCGCCCCGCCGGACGCTTCGCCACGATTCGTTCGCTCGTCACCAGCGTCGGATGCTTCGCCGCCACCGTCCGCGCGATGATCTCGCCGAAGGTCCGCAACTGCTCGTAGGTATACGCCGGCTCCACGGGCACATAAATATGAATTCCCGTCGCCCCCGAAGTCTTCAGAAAATACGCCATCTTCAGCTCGTCCAGCTCTTCGCAAAGCGCCCGCGCAATCGTCACGCCCGTGGAAAATTCCGTCCCCTCCGAAGGATCCAGGTCGAAAAAGAAATAATCTGGATGCTCGAGGTCGCCGATGCGGCTGGTCCACGGATTGTGATCGATGCAACCGAGCCCGGTGAGGAAGAGCAGGGAAGCGAGGTCATTGGCCGTGGCGTAGTGGATTGTCTTGTCTCCCTCGTCCGAATGAATCGGCGTCGTCTTGAACCACTCCGGCAAGCCCTCGCGCGCATCCTTCTGAAAAAACGCCTGCCCACGGATCCCGTCCGGATACCTCCGCAACACCAGGGCGCGCTCCCGCAAAAACGGCAGAATGTAATCCGCCATGCGGTAGTAATACGCCAGCAACTCGCGTTTCGTGTAACCGGACTCCGGAAAATATACTTTGTTCAGATTGCTTAGCCGCAGCCGCTTCCCATCCAGCTCGATCGTGATGTTTTCCCGGCGCCCCCTGAAAAGCTCCGCCTCGATCTGCGCTTTGCCTTTAATAATTTGCCCCACCACCTCTGGCGCGCGCACGATATCCGGACTCGCGTTCGCCGCTGGCGGGGGTTGCGTCTCGGGTGCCACTTCCTGCTTCCACTGGCAATCTTCGGCACGCGCGTCTTCGCGAATCGCCACGAACACTGGATGCCGCAACAATTGCTCCTGCGTCCACGCGCTGAATTTCACCCGCGCCACAAGCTGCGGCAAAACCCAATACGCTTTCTCGTTCGTTTCCGGCGCCTTTTCGAACGGACATTCCGCCGTTTCCAACTTCTTCAGCCGCGTGCTGATTTCCGCGATTTTCTTGCCGTCGAATCCGCTGCCCGCGTGCCCGATAAATTTCAGCTTCTTGCCTTCGTAAAGTCCCAGCAGCAGCGACCCCAGCGGCAGCGCCGGAGTCCGCGCCGCCGTCCACCCGCCAATCACCGCATCCACCGTTTGCGTGATTTTCATCTTCAGCCAGCTGTTGCTCCGGTCCGAGGAGTAGCGGCTGTCCATGCGTTTCGCCAGGATGCCCTCAAGCCCGTTGTCGCCCGCCAGCTTGTACAGCTCCTTGCCGTGCTCGATCTGGTGGTCCGAAAAGCGAAAGCGGTCCGAAGTCCGCAGCAGCTTGCGCAGCAGCTCTTTCCGATCGAGCAGCGGCGCGTCCCGCAAATCGTACCCGTCGCAATAAATCAAATCGAAAATGAAATACACCGCTGGCACCTGCTGCACCAGCTTTTCGCTCGGCGCGCGCACGTGCATGCGTTCCTGCAGCAGCTGAAAATTGCTGTGCCCGGATTCGTCCAGCGCCACGATTTCTCCGTCCAGGATCGCCTGCCGCGCCGCAAGTTCGCCCGGCAATCCCGCCAGCTCCGGATAACGTTTCGTAATGTCAATTTCATTTCGCGAACGCAGCGTCAGCGCGCCGTCTTCGATCCACGCCAGAGCCCGCACGCCGTCCCATTTAATCTCGAAGAGCCATCGCGGATCGGAAAACGGTCTCTCCGCCAGCGTGGCCAGCATCGGCTCGAGCCGCGAAGGCATCGCCCCGCGTATAGCCCCTTCCAATTCGCTTGGCTGGATCGGCGCCGCGCTGCGCTTCGGCGGCAGCTCTTCCTTGATCTCCTCAATCGTTCGCCCCGTCAGCACCGACCCGTCGTGTTCCTCGATATTCCACTTCGCGTCTTCCGCCGCGTCCTTGTGCTTGATCATCAGCCATTCGTTGCCTTTGGCGCTTTGCTTCAGCTTCACCAGCACATAACTTCCTCGCAGCTTTTCCCCGTTCAAGCTGAACTTGATTTCCCCCTTCGCCAGTTGCTTCAGCGCGTCCGCTTCGCCGCCCGTGTGTGCCGTCTCCAGATGAAAGATCCCGCGGTCCCACACCATCACCGTCCCCGCTCCGTAATTGCCCGCGGGAATATTCCCCTCGAAGTTCGCGTAATCCAGCGGATGGTCCTCCGTCATCACCGCCAGCCGCTTGTCCCCATGATTCTGCGAAGGCCCTTTCGGCACCGCCCACGATTTCAGCGTGCCGTCAATCGCCAGCCGGAAATCGTAATGTAGCCGCGTAGCGCGATGCTTCTGCACCACGAACGTGTCCCCGTGCTCAACGTTCCCGCCCTTGCGCGGCTCCAGATGCGGCAGCTTCGGCGCCGGCAACCGTGTGCGTTTCTCCGCCCGTCGCACGTCGGCTGGCTGTTCAGCCTCGACGCCACCCGGCGGCTCAGGCGTTTGGCCGAACTTCCTCTTCCGCCGATACTCCTCCAACTTCCCCATAAACGGATTCTATCCCGGTTTTGCACGCTCTTCCGGTAGCGGCACACTGCACGTTCTTCCGGTAGGGGCACGGCATGCCGTGCCCGTTTTCAGTTGACGTCTGATGCGCCAACCGCGAACCGCAGGTGCCGCAGGCGGTCGGAGCTTCAGCTCCGCCAACAATAGGCGGACTGCAAGTTGCTCTAATGTAACTTATAGGTTACAATGTCTCCCGTGATCGAAATCCGCCACTATCTCACCCGGTCAGGACGGGACGTTTTTGACGAGTGGCTCACGGAATTGGCGGATGCCGTGCCCAGGCAAAGATTGCCGTTCGCCTCAACCGGCTAGCTGTGGGGAATTTTGGTGATTGCAAATCTCTCGGCCAGGGCCTTTATGAGATGCGCGTCGATTGAGGACCGGGCTACCGCGTCTACTACGCCATGGTCGCGAAGGAACATCTGCTTCTTCTCTGCGGCGGGGATAAACGAAAGCAGTCCGCCGATATCGGGCGCGCTTTGGAGCTTCTAAAGGATTACAAGGAAAGGACGAAAACTCCATGAAACGCAAAGCCAGCATTTCCCACGACGAGGCTATCGTTCGTCGCCTCCGCAAGGACCCGGGTTTTGCCGCGCAGTACCTCAAAGCCGCTTTGGAAGACGAGGATGAGCCTCGTGTTCTCCTGATCGCTCTCCGGCATCTCGCGCAGGCTCAGGGCATTGCCAAGGTCGCCAAAGCCGCCGGCATCGAGCGCGAGAGTCTTTATCGTGCTTTGTCGGCTCATGGCAACCCTCGCCTTTCCACCCTCGTCGCCGTTACCAGGGCCATCGGCCTACGCCTTACTGTCGAGTCCGCGTGACGTTTGTTTGGCGTAACCCACGACCGCGAATTGCTTCCTTGATCTCTTCGATCGCCCAGTCGGCCGCGTCCGGGTTGTCCGCCGACATAAATTCCCAAATTTCTTCCAGGTCTCTTACGGCAACGCCACACCCCTGTCATTTCGATCGGAGTGGCCGGTCCTTTTCTTTCGTTCGCGCCGCGCGAACGACCGGCCACGCAGCGAGAAATCTCTCCCCAGCTCCTTGGCTCGGTGTAGTGGCGGATCTTCAGACCCGCCCTCTTTGTACCGCTGGCGTCTCGCCGGCGTCCTTCCTTTTCTTCGTAGCGCCGCCCTTCAGGGCGGCATCTTCTCCCACGCAAACGCCTCAACCCTGTCATTTCGACCGGAGTGGCCGGTCTTATTCCTTCGTTCGCGCCCGGCGAACGACCGGCCACAAAGCGGAGAAATCTCTCTTCAATCTTGCAATCCATGCCTGGCCGGAAAACGAACAGTCGCCCTCTTCAGGTCCCTTCGAACAGCAACCCGCGGCGTTCGCAGCACGGGCCTAAGAGGCAGAGACAAAAACATCTCGCTCATTGGGAGCAACGATGCTTATTTCGTTACTATACCCGCGCTCCGGGCCTGACACGGAGCCGCGCTTGAACCTGGTCATACACTGGAATGTTAGCTTGAGCTCGCAGCGTTACTGCCAAAGCGTACCGAATGGCCCCCTGCGCCACCAACCCTGCATCTTCCTTGCGCCAAACCTGCAAAGACAAGTGCCCATCATCCATAAAGGGCACGGCAGCATCGCCCTCGAAATGCTCGTGAAAGACGCTCCCGCGTTTTATTGAAGCGTCGGCTGGCTGCCCTCTACGCCTTGCCACTCCCAAGACTTCCATCGGGGCGTTCAGGGGCGCGGCTTCCAGCCGGACGCACCGATAGTCTTGATGACCCGGCTTCACAGGCGAGAACCAGGCCACGGATACGGTGAGCGACCTGGGCTCAGTGACGCGCTCAAGGCACGCAGGGAGCGGGATGCGATAGAGATGACCGCCATCAAGCTCTAACTCGCCGGATCCCACCAGGGTGGCCCGGTTGTTTGCACACTCCAGCACGGCAGCAACCTCCGGAACCCCAAATCCGATAAACCTGCTTGCGCTTTCAGAGCGTTCGACGTGCTGTCGCCTGTCGGCAGGACCGCAAATTTCCTTAAGCAATTCATCATTCCCGTTCCACTGTGCGCAGTGAACCAGTAGACACTTCAGCGTCACGCCGTAGAAACGCGGATCCAGATCGGCCAGCATCGATCCGCCATCGCGGTCCATCAGGGCATCAAAAATGTGGTGAGCAGCTCTTGTGCCCAAGGCCGTCGCGGAACTGGTGCCGTCGCTCAGGGCGGTGTAGTCGAGACGGCCTCGCCCGGACGGGTCTGGCGCTGCCGCCTTCAGTCCGTACAGGCGTTGAGGGCTTCCGACCGAGACAACAAGCCCACCGCCGGTGCGCTTTAGACGAACGTATTCTCGCCCACCTGGCAGATAGATTTCCGGCTTTATCATTCTCCTGTGGCCAAGACCGAGCCCCGAACTGACATTCGGCAGAAAACTATCTCGAAACGGATCGATCGCATTCTGCCCACCTACCCTCTGGGCGACGCTATCGTGATGGCGCGCTCCTACCGTGAGAGCATTGAGGGATTCCGCGGGCGACAGGATGGTCCGGTCATGCTTCGCTGCATTGACAGCTGAAAGAACTGCCCTCTCCCGCGCCTCCGGCGAATCCTGTTCTAACTCGTTCCAGGTTTGATAAGCGGCGACCGCGAGATCGGCACCTACATTACCGGCGCTGACAAGAAATAAAATTCCGTAACGATGCGACAGATAATCAAGCAATCGCGCCAGCGGGCTAACCATTCCCGCATATGGCCTCCGCGTATCCCCCAGAGAGAGATTCACAACGAACACGCTCGGAGCGGCACCCTGTTCGCCATCCTCCCCCTTCATCCGAACCACCGCGCGATAAACCGTATCAATCATCAGGCGGTCTCGATCGGTGTGTTCGGGTCCGGTTTCATCGGTCACCATGATTGGCCTGACGTAAAGCGGCCTATTCAGCGGGGAGCCGCCTTCATTCCCGTCTCCGTGGAGAATGAGCGAAGCCATCGCTGTGCCGTGAATTCTCCGATTCACCGTGGCGCGGCTCTGCAAATCGTCTGGATCGTCAAGCATGATGCGTCCGTCCAGCAGCGAATGAGCTTGCACAGGCATCCCGTCGAGCAGTGCGGCTATTGGTGGATTCGCGGTCCCGGGCCTGGCGGGTGCCGCCGCTCCGTCCGCGCCCGCATCGATTTCCATCGGACTTCCGAGCATCGACTGCGGGCGCAAGAACATGACATCATCAGCCAGAGCCAAACTCACTCCCTCATGATCGATCAGCCTCTGCACCTCGCCGAACGGAATATCGATCAGAAGACCGTGATAGGCGATCTCCTGAAGTACCGCCTCGTGCACCACCACGCCCCCGGCCGCAGCCACCATCCGATTCAGTGTTTGTGACGCAGCGCGCCGCCTATCGGCATTGCCTCGAAACCACAATTCGACTTCCGTACGTACCGGCCGATCCGGATTGCGTTCCGCCTCCTCCCCCCAATACGCGACAGTCTCCTCAGGGACACGATCCTGCGGGCCCCACGGCCTCAAGTCTCGTAGCTGTTCAAATACATGCCGGAAGGCCGCGAATTTCCGTGGAAGGTGCTGTTCCGCCTGCCATATCTCCCACAGCCTCAAAAGTTCCTGCAGCGCGCGCGTGTCCGGCATGGCGAGATAAAATCGACCCGACACCGCCTTATCCAGCCGATCCTGGCCCTCTCTCCCGTCACGTTCATCGACTACGGCGAAGTTCTCATCCGCCGCAAATTCACTGTCGTACTCCGCCATAAATTCCAAGCCCTCGACCAGGGCCGCCGCCTTGATGAAATTGTCGACAGTTCCCGCGATCTCGAAAACTATCACGCGTTCGGGCGCGAGGCCCGTCGGGTCCTCCCGCAAATGCAGGATGCGATCCTGTTGAGCGAACGCATTCCGGAGCCGGTCGAAAATCGGGCCGAACTGGCGGGCCTGTCGATCCCGGGAAGGAAACCTGATTTTGCTACCGCCGCCGTAGCCGCGCGGTGGATCGATAGCACTAGGCCGTGGAAGGATCAGTAGCGGACGTTCCGCCATTGCGCGACCTTTGTTTTGAATCGTCCGATTTGTGCGCCTGAGTTGTCCACATCTTCAATTGTTCGCCGACAATAGACTTCAGGCTTGCCTCGCCCATCGCAAGCACCTGGCGCCTGCGGACGTCGAGGCAGAATTCCTCGGCTTCGGCGTAACTGATTGTTCCCAGCGCCTTCGCCAGCGCCGCCGAGGGATAGCCGGGCGCTTCTCCAAATGATCCGAGAAACCTCGCCACAAATTCGGCAAGGTCCTTTTCCGTCGGCATCGGCAGGTTCAATCGCACCTGAAACCGGCGCCAAGATGCCCGATCCAAGAGCTCAGGGTGATTTGTTGCAGCAACGACGACAGTATAGCTCGGTAATTCATCAATTTGCATAAGAAGTGAAGTCACCACTCGCTTGATCTCGCCTGTTTCATGCGTGTCGCCGCGCTCCTTGCCTATGGCGTCGAATTCGTCGAAGAACAGAACGCATGGAGTCGTACGCGCATAGTCGAAGACCCGCTTCAGGCGTGTCGCCGTCTCGCCGAGGTAGCTCCCGATCATGGCTTCGTAGCGAACCACGAACATCGGCACGGCAATCGACTCGGCGATTGCCTCTGCAAGCGTGGTCTTGCCCGTTCCCGGCGGTCCGACCAACAAAGCGCGGTGTCGCGGCTCAAGTCCGTGGCTCCGCAGCACATCCGCGCGTAGCTGTTCCTCAATCATCTCGTTGACCCGCCTGCGCGAGGAATCGAGAAGCATAAGCTCTTCGAGGCGCCTGCGCGGGGTCACCTCTAGGACAAACTCCCGGCCCCGTTTTGCGGGATCATTCGGCACTGACAACCCATAAACTGCGTGGCTATGGCCATTCCCGTTCGCCTCAATGGCTTTTGACAGCCGGTCGGCCAGAACACCGTGCCGTTTCGCACGCTCCTCAGCAATAATGGCCTCAGCGGCGCTCCGAACGCCCCGCACGTCTCCCGATGTTCCCGCTTTAACCAGCGAAATAAGAAGGTCACTTCGTGCCATTGTGCCCTCCGGTGCCATTCTTTCTAAGCTTCTCGATTGCGGCTTCCAGTAGCCAGTTGTTCCGAGAAAGAGGAACGTCTCGGTTACCCAGCTCGTGATCGATTTGTCTTACCAACTGTTCCGGCAGACGTACTGTCACCGGGACCCTGTGCAGAACTGCTCTTCGTCTGGACGATCTTTCGTGGCTTCGCCGATTCATAGTGACATCGTATTGATTTCACACTGCAACACAAGAAGATTCTAACAGCGATGCAACAACGGGGTAGGGCAGCCTTAATTCCGCAAGAGTTTTTGGACGGGTGGACCAGCCTTAATTCCGGAACGGTCTCGGGTGGCCCATCCCTTTCGCGTCTTTCTGCGAAAGGGTGGGGCCGGTCTTAGCTGGCTACTCGCACGGGACCTTCCCATTCAACCCCTCTTTTCCGCCGTTCAACCCCTCCCCGCTCCCATTCAATGAATTAACCTTTCTGCGACCGCCCTCCTGCGGTATAATGCTCCCGTGAGATAGCAGCAGTGCCACAACCCACGGCCCCCTCGCCCGGTCGCTCAACCCCACCCTTCCCAACTCCTCCGGCCCGAAAAAATCTTCTTCCAAGTCGTTTAGAAAGAACACTTGCACATCTGTATGAAAACACGCCACTTCATCCCCAGCAGAATCAACACTTACGCAAAAACGGGGTGGGGGTGGCCGCTGTTCCCCGAAGCCCCTGGGAACGACACGTCTGCCGCGCCGAAGCCCTGGCGAAACGGGCCCGCCAACGCCTTCGCGAAGCGGGCCTGCAACGCCGAAGCCTTATCGTAGGCGGACCACTCTCCAGCGTTCTAGTACCATCCCGTTCGCCTTTCGCATCGCTACAAAACTCCCTTTCTTGCGTCTTTCCTATTGCGCGGACTACTCTGAAGGTTCGGGGCTTGGGGTTTGCCTGCGTGCCGCAGGCACGTACTTACAAACCCCAAACGGAAAAGAGCTCGTTCTCAGCCAGGAAGCATAAGGAGCACTGACATGGCCTCAACGGTTTGGAAGGGCCACATCACCTTTGGATTGATTTCCATTCCTGTGCGCATGTCCGCCGCCGCGCGCGGCGAGCGCATCAGCTTTAACCAGCTCCACAAAGTTTGCCACTCGCGACTCAAGCAGCCGCTCTTCTGTCCGGTCTGCAACCGCCAGGTCGAGCGCTCCGAAATCGTCAAAGGCTACGAATACGAAAAGGATCAGTACGTCCTTTTCAACGAAGACGAGCTAGACAAGATCGAGCCGCCATCCGCGAAAGTCATGGAAATTCTCGAGTTCGTGAAGCTCGACGAAATGGATCCGCTCTATTTCGACGCTTCCTATTACGTCACGCCGGAAGACGCTGGCGTCAAGGCCTATAAGCTCCTGATGAACGCCATGAAGGAATCCGGCTACGGCGCCATTGCCAAGCTGACCATGCACCAGCGCGAGCATATCGTCATCATTCGTCCCGGCGCGAGCGGCCTGACGCTGCACACCATGTACTACACCAACGAAATCCGCGCCGCCGAGCCCGTGCACATCGACAAGGTGGAATTGAAAGATCAGGAAAAAAAGCTCGCCAACCAATTGATCGAAAGTCTCGCCGCCCCCTTCGAGCCGCAGAAATATCACGACGAATACCAGGACAACGTTCGCGCCATGATCAGCGCCAAGCTCAAGGGCCAGGAAGTCACCGAAGTCGCTCAGCCGAAGATGGCTCCGGTGATCGACTTGATGGAAGCGCTGAAGAAAAGCATCGCGGAAAAGCAGGCGCCCGCCGCGGCAGGCCCCGTTCCGGTCGGCAAAAAACCGCCCGCCCGCGCCGTGCAGCCTGCTGCTTCTTCGGAACAAAGAAAGAAAAAGAAGGTTGCCGGCTGACGTTTGCGCGATAATTACGCTCGATGGGCCCGACGGACAGATTTACCCCGGAAGAAGTCCAACGCATCGTGGGACTCACGGAAAAGCAGTTGGACTACTGGGACCGTCTGCGCCTCGTCTCTCCGCAAAAAGCCGCAGCGCCAAAAATCCACGAACAAAAACAGGGGCCGGATCGCTTCTACAATTTTCGCGATTTGATCAGCCTGCGCACGCTGAAAAAACTCGTCGAAGAAGGCGTGCCCGCGAATCGCGTCCGCCGTTCGCTCGCCGCGCTCCAGGAAAAGCTGGCGCATTCGCCCGCTTCGCTTTCGGAATTGCGCGTCCTTTCCGACGGCGGCGAAGTCATCGTCGAACGCGGCGGTTCGCGCCTCGAACCGATCTCCGGCCAATTCGTGCTGAACTTCGATACCCGCGAACTCCGCGACTCCGTTCGCGTGATGACCGGAAAACCGCCGGAAGATTGGGTCGCCACCGCGCTCGAATACGAATCCGACGATATGACCCGCTCGCAAGCGATCGAAGCGTACGAGCGGGCGTTTCAAGCGGGGCAAGCACGCACGGACACGCTGATCAATTGCGGCACGCTTTATTACGAGGAAGGAAATTTGGAGAAGGCCGCGGAATGTTTCCGCCAGGCGCTGCTGCTCGACGCGGACAATTCGCTGGCGCACTTCAATCTCGGCAGCGTGCTCGATGAAAGCGGCTACGTGGACGCCGCGCGCCAGCATTTGCGGCAGGCCGTCCGCCTGAATCCGATTTATCCGGACGCGCACTACAACCTCGCGTTTGTGTGTGAAAAGCTGAGAGCGTATGCAGAAGCGCAACAGCATTGGCAAGCCTACGTGCGTCTCGATCCCAGCGGCCCGTGGTCCAGTTACGCGCGGCAACGCATCGCGGCGACGAAACCGGTGAATTCCATCGCGGCGAAACCGAACGGCCCGGCGTCGAAATCGCATACCACGGGAAAGTAACCCTTTCGTCCGCGGTAGAATCAACTTAAGCAAAACGTTGATCCTCAGAATTCGAGGTTGCTGCCATGTGCAGAAACATCAAGCCGCTGTTCAATTTTGATCCGCCGGTGACGGACGAAGAAATTCGCGCCGCTTCGCTGCAGTTTGTGAGGAAGATCAGCGGATTCCAGAAGCCGTCGAAAGCGAACGAAGAAGCCTTCAACGATGCGATCGACGAAGTCGCGCGGGCCTCCGCGCGGCTGGTACGTTCACTCGAAACGACCGCTCCTCCGCGGAATCGCGAAGAAGAAGCGGCCAAAGCAAAAGCGCGCGCCGCGGCGCGATTCGGCGATTAGCGCGCAAGCAGTGTAGTGCGACGGTTGTATTCGCCTGCGGCAGAAAGCAGGTTCCTCACCGCTTCGCTCACCGGAATGACAGTTCGTTATAATCCTGCGTCGGTTTAAGGGCAGCCTTGCGCGGGAAGATTGTCGAGTTCCTGCTGCGCGTCGGCGTTGCCCTTCTTTGCGGCGGCTTTGAAGAGCACGCGCGCCTGTTCGCAGTTCTTGCTGACTCCTCCGGTGCCGGAGAGATAGAGACGCGCGAGCGCCACTTCGGAGTCCACATCGCCGCGCTGCACCGCAGCCCATAGATCGGAAATTGAGGGAGCCGAGGCGTTCGAACCCGGAGCGCCTGGCTGCGACAGCACAGCCAGCGCATCAGTCGAAGCCGGAGCTGAAGCGGGCTGCGCCTGCGCCGCGCCCGAATCTCCCGAGCCACCAGGAGCAGGAGGAGAACCCGAATCCAGCGCCGCGGTAGAGGGAAGTGAAACCGCGGGAGGCGGCACGGATTTCGCCGCTGAGGAATCGCGCGGCGGGTTCGGAGGAGTTACCGGAGGCGCGGTGCTGCGCTGGTCGGTTCCGATTAAGGACGGGCCAAACTTGTGATGGAAGTTGAAGATGTACACGAAGGGAAGGAGGAGAAAGAAGGCGACGATGACGGCGTTCGCGATGCGGCGTGCCAACGCGGATTCGCGGAGGCCATGGTGTTCCGCAGCGTCCGGAGGCAAATCGTTCGAAGCGTCATTGGGGCGGTCCGATCCGGAACTTTGAGAGGAGAGGGAGCCGGGCCGGAATCGGTTGGGATCGCGAAAGTCCATGGTTCTCCAACGTGACAAAATGCGGCGCGGGCTGAGGGAAGCCGAAACTCTAGTGTACATCCGCGAAGGGCCGGCGCCAGGGCGAATCGAGCGAGAGCCCGTCACTGCTTGTCGCCGGGTACGCCATGTACCAGTGTTTTCAGGGGGATGGCGCGGGGACCAGGAAACCATTGCGGCTTTTACCCGCGGTGCACTGCAACGCGGCATTCGGGTTTTCGCCCTGCGCCTTTTCAGTGGAGTGCCCGATTGCCGCCGCAGGGGACCGCGGATAATTTTCTTAAATGATGGAGACGGCAAAACACGAGGAAACCAATGGGGGTAGGCAGCGGCGGGGGATCCGTTTGCGCGATAGAGGACTGGTGCTGTTCGAACCGGCGGTGGAAGGGCTGCCGCGCTGGACGCTGAGATGCCTGATGGGAATGCCGCGGGGCGCGAGGGAACGGGTGCTGTTTGGCCAGTCCGCCGCGAGCCAGGCGGCGCATCGCGCCGTGCAACGCATTCTGAGGGGGCCAAAGCAGGCGCACATCCAGTTCGCGGAAGGACCGGCGGCGGGTTATTCCCTCAAGTGCTACACGACGGAGAAATATTTTCTGATGGGAGCGGATTACGAGAAGGAAATGCGCGAGATGCTGGAACGGCTGGGCCGGCCGGGAATGGTGGCGTACCAGGTGGGAGCGCACTGCGGGTATTGGGCGATTTTGCTCTCGCGGATTTGCGGACAGCACGGGAAAGTGTACGCGTTTGAAGCTTCACCGGCGAATTTCGAACGGCTGGTCGACAATCTGCGGCTGAACTTCACGCCGAACGTGACGCCCGTGAACCGCGCGGTTACCGACCGGCGCGGGACGCTGCGGCTGGGAGAAATCGGAAGCGGGCGCGAGATGGCCGGCGATGGATATGGGAGCGAGTTCGTGCCGGACGGGGCCGGGCTGGCGCGGATCGAAAGCGTGCGGATCGACGATTTTGTTTTTCGGGAAGAGCACCAGCCGCCGGCGCTTCTGCTGGTGAATGCCGGCGGTCACGGCGGGAGAGTGCTGCAGGGCGCACGAGAAACGCTGCGGCGCGCGCGGCCGATGATCCTTTGCGAGATTCATTGTTTCAAGGAACAGGATGAAATCGACGACGAGGTAACTTCGTACGGCTACGCCATGAGGATTATTTCCGGCGGACGGAACTATCCGAAGCAGGCGCTGTGCGAACCGAAGGGCGGGCCGAAAATCACCGCGGCGGAGGCTTCCTGGTTTGCGCCGCCGACGATGCTGCGGCGGAGATTTCTGCAACAGTCCTTCCAGGCAACGTACCAGGCGACTTAAAACCTTTGTCCTTGACAGGATGAGATGCCTCGCTCAGAGAGCGGGGTGGGTACTAGCGAAGTACCATTGAGGTACATTTCGCG